>JAABUZ0100001458.1_pt1 | contig 45141 bp, 36 predicted proteins | sample 5562091 | NCBI WGS metagenome assembly JAABUZ01 (sample SAMN12813069, study PRJNA571459) | rock metagenome | isolation source: Antarctica rocks | place: Antarctica: Victoria Land, Linnaeus Terrace sud | collected 2015-12-21
TGCGAGCGGCTTACAGCGCACATCCCGATCGCTTTATTTCAGGCGAGCCGCGACGCGTTATGCTGCCGCAAAGCGTCTGGATCAATCAACCTACCGACGACAGCGCAGCAGCGTGATCGCACACTAGGTTTTTACACCTTCCGGTGTCAGACCACTTGACAAGTTCCGGATCGATGTTTGCCGTCGCGTCCCGTTTCATGATGCTCACCTGTGCAGTTGGATTCGTGGGCGATGCGAAGGTCATAACCCACTCGGTGTCCATCGCTACCTCGAAGCCGAGGAGCCCCACGTAGAAATCCGTACTCTCGTCAAACCGCTGGGATTTGATATCGGGCACGACTCTTCGAATACTCATCTTGCCGCGTTTCCACACAAGCGAGGGGCGTAAACCGTCCGCTGTTAAAAGCCCGATGAACGCGCCGCGTCCGCCTCGCCGTACGGTGGAATTTTCCGCTAGTATCCCTAAGCGTTCGTCGATCGGTGGAATCGTGGCCGGACCCGTTGGGACGTTGTGGTTCACGATGTTTCACGGAATGGTCCTCGGCCGTATCCGTCGGACGGCCACGATTTCGATCCAGTCGCGATGATCCTGAGCGACAAGAAGGGTCGTCTCTACTATAACGAAGGGCAAGCCGGACGCATCGCGCGCCTAACAATCACGCCGCAAGCGCTCTCGGCGCCCCGTAAGATCGCTTCATTCAAAAATCGGCGACGCTCGTGAAGCGGAAGCCCTCGATTTTTACCGCCGGCACTACCATGGAGTAACTGTAGCCGGCCGTGAGAGCTTGCGTGTCGGCGAACTCCGCAGCGGCGAGCGCCTCGAGAATGCTTTGGTTGAAACGCATGTTCCGAACGCCGCGGTCGACCTTTCCGTCTTGGATGAGGAACGTGCCGTCGCGCGTCATTCCGGTGACGATCGTGCGACGGCGGTCGACGGGGCGAATGTACCAAAAGCGACTTACTAAAAGCCCGCGCTCGGTGCCGGCAATCAGCGCCGTAAGCGACTGCGCGCCGCTCGCTACCACGATGTGACGCGCTTGCGGTCCATCGGCACTCGGCGCGGGTTCGGCGTGACCTGTATCCGGCAACGCGAGCCGCTTCGACCACGTCGCATCCGTAACGACCGCTTTGGCTAGGCCCCGTTCGAGCAGCGTAAGCCGGTGCGTCGGGACGCCTTCGTAGTCGAACGGCATACCGGCGTGCAGCGGATGCGCAAAATCGTCTTCCAAGGTAACGCGCTCACCGGCATAACGGCGCTCGAGCCCCTCTGAGAGAAACGACGATCCCTCGTCATACGCCTGCGCCGAGAAATGATCGACGACATACGAAGCGAGTTCGCCGAAAGCCGGCGGCTCGAGGATGACGGTCCACGCGCCGGGGTCGACCGCTTGCGGCGCTGCGCCGGTGCGCGCCTTGTCGACGGCGATCGCCGCGACCCCGGCGCCGTCGAGCCCGGCGAACGCGCGACCGTAAAATTCGGCGTAGCCGCTCGCATCGGGGCCGTTCGCTTTGACGTTGATTCCACAAGTCGTTGCGTCGTAGGACGCGCGCGTGCCGCGCGTATTGACGAGCGTCGTTCCGAATCGCTGCGTCGTCACGTATCCTGCGGCCCACACGCCGCCGGCGCCGGCGACGCGAAAAACATCGGCGGCGATCTGCGCACGCCGTTCAGGCGTGGCGGCCGCGACCGCCGGGTCGAAGGCCCCCGGCGGTGCGATGACACGCGGGCTCTGCGAAAGCAGCGGGACGTTTGGTTCATGCGGTGCCACTGCCGCGATCGCTTGCGCGCGTGCGACGACGGCACGCAGTCCCGCGTCGCTCGGATCGTTGGTTGCGGCAACGCCCGTGCGGCCGTCGACGATCGTACGCAAGCGTATGCTCGTATCGCGCTCGCCAAGGTTTTGATGGATCGCATTGTGCGTGAAGCGCGTGAGCCCGACGTCGCTATCGTAGACGATCGCTTCGCTCTCGCCGCCGGCGAGCGCCAGCACGCGCTGCGCGACTTCTTCCCGAGCCGCCTCATCCATTACGAGTAACCGACGCCGACTTGGACGTTGCGGAAGCGCGCGGGGGATGCTGCCTGCGCCGTACGACCCGTTTGCATCGGTTCACCCTTGCCGCAATTTGGCGTGCCCCAAGGCGTCCACGCGCGCGCGTCCGCGATCGCATCGCAGCTCTGCCAGAACTGCGGCGTGACGCCGGCATAGGTTGGGTTCTTGACCAATCTTTTGCGCTTGCCGCGTACGATCTCCCAGCCGATCTGGCAGCCGAATTGGAAGTTGAGCCGGTGGTCGTCGATCGACCACGAGCGATTCGATTCCATGTACATTCCGTGTTCGACGTCTTCGAACAACGCTTCAAAGGGCACGTTACCCGGCAGCAAACTCAAGTTGCACATGCGGATCATCGGAACGTGTTGCCAGGTTTGCGCGCGCACGCACGCGCTCGTCTCGCGGCCGATCGTCCGCGCCGTGTCGCGCGACGTCTCGAAACCGACGAGGATGCCGTTACGTACCACGTCGGCGGCGACGCTGCGCGAACCCTCGTCGTCGTAGCCCACAGTCGCTAGGCCGCGCGGCATGCGGTTATCGATCACGATCGTGACCGCATCCGAGCCGTAACGTAAGCTTCCAAGCTGTGCCGGGTCAAGAAAGCTCGTGCCGGAAAAATTTGCTTCCCAGCCCATGATGCGGTCGAGTTCGGCCGCATGCCCGCACGATTCGTGAATCTGCAACGAGACTTGGGAACCGCCTAGAACGACGTCGAGCGTCCCGGCGGGACACTGCGGTGCCGCGAGCAACTGGGCCGCCTCTTCGCCGATGCGTGCGGCGCCCTCGCGCAGGGCGGCGAGTTCGACGATCTCCCAGCCGCCCGATTGGTAGAGACCCACGTCGCCCGGGTAGGTACGCTGCTGCGCGTCGCCGTCACCGACGGCAAGGGCTGCGACACCGCTGCCGCTTTGGCGTAGCGACTGCGCGATGCGCGAACCCGTCGTGCTGTAGAACGTCTTGTCCGTGCGCCACAAGTCGATCCATGCGCGGCCGACCGATATCTCCGGCTTCGCGTGTAGGAGACGTTCCGCTTCGAGCAACAGCGTAACTCGGTCGCCGAGCGGTATGGTGTCGGGGTCGATATCGAACGGTGTTCGAAACGAGTCGACGTAGTGATCGAGCGGCGCCTGTGCGAAGCGGCGCGACGCGACCGACGCGCCGGCCTTGGCGATCGCAGTCGCTCGTGAAGCGGCCAGGTCGATGCCTGCGTCGCTCAGGTCGGGGCTCGACGCGAAGCCCCATGCACCATCGCAGTACGCTCGGATACCGTAGCCGGTGCTCGTTTCGTCGGCAAGCGTAACGACATCGCCGTTGCGCACTTCGATGCGTTCGGTGCGTCCATCTTCGAAACGCACGTCGGCATATTCGGCACCGCGCATGCGCGCCGTGTCCAGTGCGCGCGCCGCAACCGCATCGAAGTTCGTCATCGCTCGCTGAAGTCGGCGAGCGGTACGGTGAGTCCTCCGCCATCGGGCGAGCGAACCCCGGTGGACGTGCTCGGCATCGTCGTGGTGCGAATGCGCTCGGCCGTGCGCAAGCCTTCTGCGACGTCCGTTGACGGCGCGACCAGCGTTGCTTGCGTGCGCGAGCGGTCGTAGACGAACGACGCGAGCCGATAATCATCGAAGGTCCCGGCGACGACCGCGCCGTCGGGATCGACCACAAACGCTCGGGTGGCAGCCGGTGCGAAGACGACGACGTACGCGCGTAGTTCCGCCGCACGCGTGCGTGCGAAGGGAACCTGCCACTCGGGTTCGTCGTGCGTTTCCCAAACGATGAAGTCGATGCCGCTCGCCCGCGTGGCGACGAGCCCGCGCGGGTCGCGCACCGCGCCGTCGCCCGCCAGCACGAGACGCAAGCCGGCGGCTTCAATGATTTCTGGGTGATCGAACGGGGACGGCGACAGTGCGAATACCACCGGCGTAGACCCTGTGCGGCGCTGCGGTGGGTGCGCGTTACTGCCCATAGCGAGGATCAGATCGGCATCGGCTTCGGCGGCGAAGTCTACAAACCGGGCGAGCTTCTCCGGCTCCCGTTCTAACGTGAAAGCGACGCGCAGTCGTTGGGGGGGCGGGTTCCCAGCGTCGCTTGGGCCAGGGATAGCATGGACGGCCGGAACCGCCGTTGCCGTTGCTGCACGTTGCATGACCCCGACGCGCTCGTCGCCTCCGATGCGCACGTTGCCGAGCAGAAGCTCTTCATTACGTTCGCTGGCCCGGGCCAGCGTTCGCCCGGCGGCATCGACAATCGCACTCTTGCCGCAGTACGCAACCGCACCGAGTTCGACGCCCGCTTTGTTGCAGGCGACGAACGGTATCCCGTTCTCGCGCGCGCGGACGTTCACCATCAGATCCGCCTGGATGTTTTCGAGTGCGCCGGGATCCCGGCCGCTCGTCACCCAAGCGGTCGGCATGACGAGCATGTCCGCGCCGCGTTCGGCCAGCGTCGCAGGAATCGTCGGAATTCGGCCGTCGGCGCAGACGAGCAGCCCCAGCCGTCCGACCGGCGTATCGATCGGCTCGAGCGTTTCGCCCGGCGCATACCACAGCCGATCGAAATGCCATAGGAATTGCTTGGCGGCAAAGCCGATCTCGCGGCCGTCCGGCCCTAGAGCAATCGCCGCATTGAATGTACGGTTCCCGACGACTTTGGCGCCACCGTAAACGATGGTTGCGCCGTAGCGGCCTGCGATTGCAGCGATGCGATCGGCCGCGCGCTCGAGTTGTTTGAGCGAGACCGGTTCGCGGCCGAGGACGTAGCCCGGCACGGTTCCCTCGGGTAACACGATCAAACGCGCGCCGCGTTCGCCGGCCGAACTGGTCAGCGCGAGCACGTTCTCCCAGCGCTCTTCGAAATCGGTGCGATCGACTGCGCGAAGTTGCACGCAGGCGACGGGTATTTGGCATTCGCGCACGAAAAAGCTTCCCAACGACGCTTCCACGTTCTTCAAGAGGTTTCTATCGTGAAGCGAATCTTTGGGCTTGTTTTTGCCTGCGGCGCCGCCTCCTCTGTGGCCGCGAACGCAGTTGCATCCGCACCGCCGACGCACGGCGAAGCGCGCGCGGCTCCCCAAAAGCCGGCTTCTAAACTCGCAGTGCATGCGGAGCCGGCGCTCCGCCGGCCGACGCTGCGCGAACTTGCGCCGGGCGACGAATACTTCGGCCCCTTCAAGCTCAGCATCATCGGCATCAACAACACGATCCGCGATATCGGCCGGCGCTACGATGTCAATCACGATAACTTCAAAGCGAGCTTCAATTCGGCGGAGATGACCGAACGCGCGATCCGCGATTGGGAGAAGAAGTACCCGCACGACGATCAACTGCCGCGCGCCGTTTTCGTGCTGCAGCGGCTCTATACCAAAGTGCTCTATCAGCCGTCGCGCGATCGGGCGCATGCGACGGCGCAATGGCTGCTCCTCGAGTTTAGCAAAACGCCGCAAGCAAGGCAGATGAAGAAGACGCTCGCACTCGAGCATCTGGCTCCCATCCCGCCGCTGGCGCTCGCTACGACACCGCCTCCGTACAACTCGATCTTCGGCAAGGGCTATCCCTCGGAGTTCACGGCGCCGCCGCCGGTCCAACAGCAAGCGCTGCCGGTTCCGAGCGCTGCACCCTCGCCGCAGCCCAGTCCAAGTCCGAGCGCGCCGTCACCGCAACCAAGTGCAAGTTCAAGCGCTCCGTCGCCGCTTCCCAGCGTCGGCCCTACGTCGCCCAGCTCCGAACCGCCGGCGGCGGCGACGCCTTCCCTTTCACCGCTGCCGAGCGTTACGCCGATTCGCTAGTGTACTGCGGCGGAAGTCCGGGCCATAAATCCGCGAGTCTTTTCCGCCGGCTCTTCGTCGCTCGTCGCTCAAATGACCCGTCATTCCTCGCTCTTCGCTCCTCGATCCGACGAAAAATCCTTCGCGGCTTTACGACCCGCACTTCCGCCGCAGTACACTAGCTCGCGCGCTGTCAGAAAGAAGACGCCCCCCGCCGAAGGCGAGGGGCGTCTTCTTTCTCGTCTTGCTGACGAGCTCGTCTTCCCGACGAGGATTCAGCTTAGAAGTGGAGGCCGAGACCGCCGTAAAAGCTGTTTTCGGAGAAGGGACCCGGAGCGTTTTGCTTGGCGGTCCCGTGGTCGCCGAGGTACCCGAAGTCAAGGAACAGCGGGAAGGCCGGAACCTTGATCTCTACGCCGGCCCGGTAATGGAGCAAGCGATATTGCAGCTTCTGACCGTTCCCGTTGATGTCGGTGTAATCACCGCTGATCTGCGGGTAGTAGTAGACGCTGCCGTAGATGTCGATTGCCTGGTTGGCGTTGGCCAGCTTCTCGATGCCGGCGCCGACGCCGGTTAAGCGCGGATACCCATAGTTGCCGTAGCGCGTGATGTAGCTACCCGCGAGGAATATCTTCGGATTTGCGATGCCGATTCCGAGGCGGCCGTCGATATCCGTGTCACGGGCATCGAAGGACGGCACGAAGGCGGAGCCGCTGAAGGGTCCGAGGGTCGTAACGCAGCCGGGTTCACCGATGGCAGCGCCAGGACCGGTGCAGGGCAACGAGCCTGCAGCCGAAGCCAGAGCCGACGAGCGGTGCGGGTAGCGGAACTGCCGGAAGTCGCCTTCGGCCATGAAGCCGAGGTCGGCGAAGTTGAAGGTCGCGCCGACGCGGCCAGCGAGGTCGACGCCGCCGGTGTTACCGGGGCTGAACTCGTTGTACACCTTCGGATCGAACATCGCGTCGCCGGCGACAAAGGCTTGGAACCCGGCGGTTGCTTTGGGGGTCGGGGTCGGGGACTGCGTGGGAGCTGCCGTCGGAACCGTCGTCGATGCCGGGGGCGGAGCCGGACCCGGGGTCGGCGGAATCGAGCTGACGTAGCGCACCACGACGAGACGGCGATCCGGTACCCACAGAACGTAGGCGCCCATTCCCTCGGAGATCACGCGCACGGGGACGAGTAACGATCCGTGGTAGATCTCCGGAGGGACGTCGAGCGGACGGGTCTCACCGTTGATGGTGACTTCGGGCTTGCCGACCGTAACTTGGACGTCGGCGCCGGGTTTGGAAACGTCGACCGTCTTGGTCGAGGCATTGTACGAGACCGTTGCACCCATCTGTTCGAACATCGAGCGCAAAGGAACAAGGATCGTCTTCCCGCGTACCAATGCGGCCAGGACACGACCCTTTTTCAGGCGGTCGGGCTTCGTATAGACGTGCTGATCGTTGAATAGGATCGGGATTTCGCCCGACGGCGGGCTTCCGAAATTCGGAGCCGGAGCCGACGGTTGAGCGTGTGCCGGCGACATGGCCGTCACGGCGAAAGCTACGATCCCGAACGCAAATGTCGCCAGCATGGCGAATATCCGCGAAACGAGTCGCTTCACTATTTCCTCCTAAGATGTTAAGATTTTGAGTAATGCAGGGCACCTGCCCCTAGAAACTCGCCCAGGGAGTTACCCGTTCCACTTTGGCGCGAAACGCGCAAAAGCGGCTGAGGTAAGCATCGGCGGGTGCGATGGCGAGGTTTACTGCGAGGTGATACGCCGCAGCGCGGCCGCCGAGTTCTCGTTTGGGTACGAGACGCCCATTGCCTTGTGTAACGCGTACCCGAGCGTCAATGTTTCAGCGACCCAAAAATATCTCGGCAGCGAGTTGCGCCAACTTACTTCGTTGGCGAAACATTTCACGCAATTAGGAATTCCTCGCAACTCCGTCATTCGGTTTTCTCGTTCAGCATCGCCACAAAAGCCGGCCGCTGCATCATGTAACGCTCGTGGGTCCCTTCGGCAATCTTCTCCCGTTCGTCAAAGGCCGCGACGGCGAAATCAATGCGTGGGCCGTCGATTGAAATCACCTCGACCTCCATGCGCACGATGAAGCCGACGGGGGTCGGCGCAAGATGCGTGAGATCGACGTAGGCCCCGAGCGAGACGTCGTCGCCTTCGAGCACGGGGGCCAAGCATTGCACGGCTGCATCCTCGATCAGCTGCAGCAGCATCGGGGTCGATAGGACGTCGACGCCGCGATTGCCGGCCTTGGCGGCGGTCATCCACTCCTCGACGCGCGTCTGGCTTTGGTACCGGCGGCCGATCTCGAGCTTGGACGGCATACTCGCGTAGCTTGGCGCGAAAACGGAACCGCTCCCGCTCGCGTCGTCACCGGGGTTTTCGCGCAGAGGTGAAGCAAATCACTGCTTCGCGGCGTATGTAGGACCGGAATCGGCCAAGCCGGGCCGGACGTATGAGGAGAAATATGAAGGTGTTGCGCGCGCGAAGCGTGGTCGCGTTGCAAGCGATGACGTTCGTCGTGCTTGGAAGCGCCGTGATGACGGGCGGATGCGGCGGTCACAAGAAAGCGCCGAGCGGTCCACCGCCCTTGGCCGTCGACGTCAGCCGAGCGCATCGCCAAGACATTGCGACGATGTTCTCGCTCGACGGGCAGATTGCGCCCTTGCAAGAGTCGACCTTGAGCACCCCCGAATCCGGTTCGGTCAGCGCCGTCTACGTCAATGAAGGCGACCGCGTCACCGCCGGTGAGTTGCTCGCCAAGCTCGACAGTTCGCAGTTGCAGGCTCAGCTCGCCGCAAGCCAGGCCGCGGTCGCGGGAAGCCAGGCGAAAGTGAGCGGTTCATCGCTACAGGCGCCCATGTCGTCGCAGCAGTACACCTCGGCCGTCTCGCAAGCCGAACAGAATCTGCAGCAGGCCCAAAACCGGATTCGTACCGCGCAGGCCGCGCTGACGAATCAGCAGCTGGTTTACAAGAGCAACACGCAGCTTGCGGGACAGGGCTACGTCGCGCAAACGGCCCTCGAACAAGCGCGCGCCGGCTATGTCTCGGCGCAGCAGGAACTCAATAACGCGCGCCAAGCCCTGCCCGCCGCCGAGGCGGCGCTACAGACCGCGCGGAGCAACACGGGACAGACGGGCGTCGATCAAGCGACGATCCAGCAGAACCGTGCTTTGCTTGCGCAAGCGCAGGCGAACGTCAAACTGCTGCAGACGCAGATCGCTCAGTCGTCGATCTACGCACCGTTCGACGGCGTCGTGACGCAGCGGCTGCTCGACCCCGGTTCCTTCGCCGGCCCCAATCAGCCGATCGTACGTGTCTCGCAGCTGTCGACCGTCTATGTGAACGCCAACGTTCCCGACGAATATCTCGCGTACGTTAACGCGGGGACCCAAGCGACCTTCACCTCGGCAAGCGTGCCCGACAAAACATTCCACGGCACGATCTTCGACGTCAACGCAACCCCCACGACGGGCACCCTATCGTATCGCGCGCGCATTCGGCAGCCCAATCCCGGCAATGTCTTACGTGGGGGGATGCTCGTCACGCTCACGATTGCCAAGGAACGGCACCGCGATGCCATCGTCGTCCCACGCACGGCGCTGTTCACGAGCGATCAGGGTTCCAACGTGTACACGGTCGTCGACGGAAAAGCAAAGATGCTGCCGGTCGAGGTCGGACTCCAGACCGACACGCTTTCCGAAGTACGCGGCGCGGGTATGCGAGCCGGCACGCCGGTCATTACCACGCGGCCCGACGCGTTGCAAGACGGCAGCGTCGTCGCGGTCAACGGCGCGGCCGGGACCGGTTTGCAAGCGCCCCATTGATGAAGCTCGCTCACCTCCGTTTTGGTCTTGCCGCTCTCGCGCTCAGCGCGTCGCTCGCGGCGCTCTTCGGCACGTCGCCGCAGCCGGGACTGGTCGCCGCCGCGGCCACGGCCGCTCCTCGCAGGCCCGCGCCCGCGCGCACGACGTTGTCCGTTCCGCTTGGCCGTCCGGCGGGGCGCCGCTTCGGTGCAGGCCAGCCGACTCCGTATCCGCTGGTGACCCTGGCACCGCTCGGCACGCGCGCGAGCGCCCTGCCGTATCCCGCGTACGGCACGCCGGTACCCGGGGTGAACGTCGGTACGCCCGCTCCCGACATTCCCGAAGCTCTCACGTTGCAGCAAGCGATCGCGGTTGGTTTTGCGCGCTCGCCGCTACTGGCCGTTACGCGGGCGGACGTGGGAATTCAAGCTGCGGCGGTGCGTCTCGAACGCACGGGGTTGCTGCCGTCGCTTGCGGGCAGCGCCGATTACACGCGCAGCCATCAACAGCCGGGCGGGTTCGTCACGTCCGGCGTCGGAGCACCGGGAACCGTGGGCGGCGGAACTGTCGGAACCGGCGGCCGCAGCGGCGGGAACAACAACTTCGCCTCGACCGGTTTCGCGCTGAGTCTGCGGCAATTGATCTACGACGGCGGACGGATCGCTGCCACGGTCAACGCCGCGCAGCGCAGCGAGACGGCGGCCGCAGACACGTACCGGCGCGAGCTGCAAGTCGTCGCCTTCAACGTGGCGCAAGCGTATTACCAGTACCTGGGGGCGCAGCGCACGACGCAAGTCGATCTCGAGATCGTGCGCCAGGACGTGGTACAAGAGGATCTCGTGCGCGCGCAAGTGCGCGCGGGGACCGAGGCGCGCGCACAGGTCGCAACGACGCAATTGCCGACATCGCAGGCTCGGCTTGCGGTCGTGCGCGCGCAGGGTACCGAGCTCGGCGCCGAAGCCGTCTTCGCAAACGCGATGGGCCTGGATGCCAATGTCCGCGTACAGCCGGTCGACGACGCTCCCGTCTTCACGAACAGCGAAGTGTCGACGGTGCCGATTCCGACCTACGACCAAGCGATGCGGCGTGCGATCGCGCTGCGTCCGGATTACGATTCTTCGCTGCAAACGGTGCAGCAGGATCAGTACAGCCTGCGCAGCGCGAAGCTCGGTCTCTTTCCGTCGCTTGCCACCAGCGCCTCGGCCAGCGACAACTCGAGCGATCCGTACGGCGGCTCGTTTCGTAACGCGCAAAGCCTCGGCGTATCGCTGGCGATCCCCATTTACGATCAAGGCATCACGGCTGCGAACGTGGCAAACGCGCGCTCGCAGCTCGACGTCGCCAACGCGAACTTGCAGAATAGCGCGCTGAACATTCAGCTCAACGTCAAGCAGACACTTACCAATCTGGTCAGCTCGCGCGCGGCGCTCGTGCAGACGCAGCAAGAGTACCGAACGGCGATCGTCAATGTCCAGTCGACGCAGGCGCAGTACCGCGCCGGTGTGACGACCTTGCCGCTGCTGCTCAATGCCCAAGTTCAGTTGACGACGGCGCTCACGGATCAGGTGACGGCCGTCTACACCTTGCGGCAGGCGGAACAGCAATATCTCTTCGCCGTCGGCGCAAACTACCAGACGCCGCTCGGGGATGCGCCGCTGCCCGTCAGTCCAACCCCGAACCCGCAGCCGACGGGGACCGCCCCGCCCGTGACGGCCTCGACATCGCCCGTGCCGCTCCCCTCAGGCTCGCCGATCATTCTGCCCGCGGCGACGCCGATTCCGACGGCCTCGCCGAATCCGACGCGGCGCCCCTTGCATCGCCATTCACATTAGGGTTTCGTGGCCGCTGCAGCGTACTGACGCGCGATGACCGTTTTGACGACGCCCGTCACGGTGGACGATCCCGTCAATTCCGAGATTCTCAAGATATCCGAAGATCGCATCGAAGGTTTTTTGCGCGATCCGCTCGGCGAGATTGCACGGCGCTCGGGGATTGAGGTCGACGTCGTGATCGAGCGCGTCCGTGCGATGCTTGAAGCCGGCACGATACGGCGCGTGCGTCAGACCTTGCTTGCGACGAATCTCGCGCACGGAGCGCTCGTCGCGTGGCGCGTTCCCGCCGAGCGGCTCGACGATGCCTTCGAGTACATGTCGAAGTCCGATCCGTTCTCGGGTCACGTCGTCATCCGTACGGCGGACGCAGCGACGCCCGGTTCAGCCTATCGGCTATGGACGACGCTCAAGGTGCCGCAGGGCTATTCGCTCGACGCGCACGCGGCGTTTCTGCGCGAGCGCGTCAGCGCTCAAGCGTATCGGCTGATGCCTGCCGAGCGCTTGTTTGCGCTCGGTGTCGGGCATATCCGGCGGCGTGGTTTAGAACCGGGTTCGCGCGCCGACGTGCTCGCCGATGTGCTCGATACGCATATCGTCGAACTCTCAGCGCGTGATTGGCAAGTGCTCGTTGCGCTCAAACGAGAGTTCGCGCCGGATGAACTCACGCGCGATGTGTGGACCGCGCGGGCCCGCGAGGGGGGCGTGCCGCTCGAGGAGTTCTATGCGGTTGCAGAGTCCCTCGCGGCGCGCGGCGTGATCGGGCGCTTCTCGACGTTCCTCGAACATGTCAAATCGACGGCCGGCAATCAGCGCGTGACGCGCTACAACGCGCTCTTTCATTGGCAGGTTCCCGTCGGGCGCGAGATCGATGCCGGGCGGGAAGTCGGCCGCCATCACATCATGACCCACGCTTACTGGCGCGAAGGCGGACCCGAATTTCGCAACGTCAACGTGATGGGCGTCGCTCACGGACTGGACAAGGGTTTATTGCTTGAACATAAAGCGGCGATTGATGCGCACCTGCGCGAGGCCGGCATCGACATCGGTTACACGAACGTCTTCTGGGGCGGCCGCAGCGAGATCAAACCATCCGAGATCTCGCCGGCCGCGTTCGAGGAGTTTCATCGCGCCCGCGGGGTCGATCCCGATACGTTGCATGCGTAAGCGCGACCGGGCTAGCGCGCTGGCGTGGGCGTTTGTGGGGGCGCTGGTGCTCGCCGGCTGCTCGAAGGTCGGCACGGCGCCGGGTTCGGCGCAGCACACGAATCCTTGGACGCACCCGGGCCGGTTCATCTATGCCGAGAACCAGGACATCAAGTCGCTCAACGTGATGCTCGCCACGAGCGCTGCAGCCGGCGATCTATCGACGTTCCTTTTTTCCTATACTGTACGGTACGATGCGAAGGGGCATCCCGTTGCCGATGCATTACGTGAGATTCCCACGATTCAAAACGGCGACGTGAGCCGCGACGGCCTCACGTTGAAATATAAGCTTCGGCCCAACATCCTCTTCCACGACGGCGTGCGCATGACGTGCCGCGATCTTGCCTTCACGTGGAAAGCGGCGCTCAACCCGGCCAACAACACGATCACCCACGACGGCTACCGCGACATCAAAAGCATTGACTGCTCCGATCCGCTGGTCGCCGTCGTTCACATGCAGCGCGTCTACGCGCCGTTCTTGCAGCAGCTCTGGGGAGTGAACAGCAATGTGCCGATCTTACCGGCGCATCTTTTGCAATCCGTCAACGATAGCAAAGGCTCGTTCAACACCGCGCCCTATCAATCGGCACCGGTCGGAAGCGGGCCGTTCAAGTTCGTGCGTTGGGACCGCGGCCAGCAGGTCGTGCTGACGGCCTTCGATCGGTACTTCCTCGGAAAGCCGAAACTGAAGACCGTCGTCTATAAAATTGTCCCCGACGACTCGACGCTCGTCGCGCAGCTTGAGACCCATGAGATCGATATGGCGGCGCGTCTCGGAAACAACGTCTGGCCCGAAGCGCGTCACATACGAGGGACCGTTGCTGTCGCATCGCCCACGTTCGAGTACGACCACATCGATTTCAACCTGCGGCGGCCCATCGTTGCCGACGTGCGCGTACGACGGGCGCTCGAGATGGCGGTCGACCGTAAGGCCATCCTCGACAAGGTCGCGCACGGCAACGGTGATCTCTCGAACGTACCGGTTTCGCCCGTCCTCTCGGATTTTCACGATCCGAACGTTACGCAGTTTCCGTTCGATCTCACGAAGGCTCGGGCTGCGCTCGATGCGGCTGGCTGGAAGGTCGGACCGGGCGGCATCCGCATCAAGAACGGACAACGTTTCGCCTTTACGTACGCGACCCAAACCGAGAGCGTCACCGGCCGGGCGATTCAGGCGTTCGTGCAACGCGAATGGCACGACGTCGGTGCAGCCGTCACGGTCAAAAATCAGCCGACCGCGCAGTTCTTCGCGAATACCGCTGACGGCGTGCTCCAAGGTGGCCACTACGACGTTGCCAGCTTCGCGTGGGTCGCCGCCTCGGATCCCGACGACAGCTCGGTGTATTCCGCACGAAATCTTGCGCCCAAAGGCCAAAACGCGCTGTATTGGGCCGATCCGATCGCAACGAAGGCAATGGACGACGGCCTAGCGACGGTCGATCCCGCCAAACGCAAAGCCGCCTCGTGGAGAGAGCAGGAACGCTTCGCGCTCGACGTCCCCTCCATCATCCTGTACTTCCGGCGCGAGCCGTACGTCTATAATTCGGACCTAAAGGGGTTTACGGCATCCCCGGTGATCTCGCCGTTTTGGGATCCGCAGGAGTATTCGCTGTGATGCTGCGCCATCTGTTTTCCGTGGCATTCCTGATCAGTTTCGCGACCGCTTGCACGCACGTCGGCACGTCATCGGGCACGGGCGGCCGCCATGCGTACACGCATCCGCATGAGTTGCGCATGGCGGACATTAGCGACGTCACGACTCTCAACCCAATGCTGTCGGCCGACCTCACCGTTTCGTGGGTGGCCGAACTGACGATGGCTTTTCTGCTGCGCTGGGATCAACAAAATAGGCCGATGCCGGAGCTCGCGCTCGCGGTTCCGTCGCTTTCGAACGGTGGAATATCGCCAGACGGGAAAACGATTACATACCACCTGCGTCGGGGGGTCCGCTGGTCGGACGGTACTCCTTTTACCGCGGATGATGTAGTCTTTACGACACGGCTGGTTCTCGATTCGAAGACGAACGTCGTCACGCGCGACGGCTGGGACCGCATCACGAAGATCGACGAACCCGATAAGTATACGATCGTTTATCACATGCGGGAGGCGTACTCGCCATCGATTGCGACCTTCTTCACTGCGTCTCAGTATGCGATTTTGCCCAAGCATCTGCTCGAACACACGGCGAATATCAACACCGACCCTTATAACGAGCTTCCGATCGGGATCGGGCCGTTCAAATACGTGCGCTGGCAACGCGGAGATCGGATCGAGTTCGTGGCGAACCCTCTATATTGGCGCGGTCGCCCGAAACTCGACCGCATCGTGTATAGAATCATCCCCAATCGCGACACGATCGTCAGCGCGTTGCAGACCGGCGACGTGGACCTTTGGCCGAACGCGGCGCCGGCATACTTTTTGCGCCTCCGGAACCTGCAGGGGTACGTCGTCCTCAGGACTCCCAGCTATGCGTACGGCCACTTGGACTTCAACGTGACGCATTCGGTGGTACGGGATGTCGCTGTTCGGCGAGCGTTGCTCTTGGGTTGGGACCGAAGCCAACAGCGTGAGAAAATTTCGCATGGCGTCGGCATCTTGCAAGACGCAGTCGTTTCGCCCGCCAGCCCATTTTACGATCGAAGCCTGGGATTTACCAGCTACAATCCCGCCAAAGCGAACGCCGTACTCGACGCCGCTGGCTGGAAGCGTGGACCCGACGGAATCCGGGCGAAGAACGGCGTGCGTTTGAACCTCGCAGTCGTCTCGAACGCGGGGAGCCCCGATACGGATCAGCGCATCGAACTCCTACGGGCGAATTGGCGGCAAATCGGCGTTTCGCTTATTCGCAAGAACGTGAGCCCTGCGCTGCTCCTTGCGCCGTATGCTCAAGGTGGCATCATCTTCACAGGCAATTTCGACGTCGTCTTCTTCGCCTGGTTTGCGGATCCGTCCGGTAGTCTCGTACCCGAATACAGCTGCTTGCAAATCCCGCCGCAAGGGGAGAACGACCTGCGTTGGTGCGATCCCGTGGCGCAAAGGGCGATGGTCGATTTTATGCACACCTTCGATTTTGCACGGCAGAAACGCGACAACGACATCGTCCAGGAGCGTGTCGTCGATCAAGTGCCGACGATCGTCTCTGCGATTCAAGAAGAGCTCTTCGCGTCTAATTCAGATCTGAAGAATTTCCATCCCAACCAAGTCTCGTTCTTTGATAACATGATGAACGTCGACATCTGACCATGCGAAACGTGCGCGGTTTCGTCAACGGCATCGTGTTCACGGTCGCGCTCCTCGCCGCCGCCGGACTCGTTGCTATCTTTGAGGGCGTCTTGCCGGCCGGCGCGGACAACAAACCATCGAAGATCGAGGCCTGGGTCGCGCGGACATCCCTGCACGCGGCAGTCACGCGTGACACGAAAAATCTGACGAATCCGCTGCAGCCGACCGACGACAACCTCGCGAGCGGCTTGAAGCTTTATGGCCAGAACTGCGCCGTCTGCCACGGTGCTTCCGATGGAAAGCCCTCGGATATCGCGCAAGGCCTTAACATCAAAGCGCCGCAGCTCGCGACCGACGGCGTCGAAGATGATCCCGAGGCGGTGATTTTCTGGAAACTTGTGCACGGGATCCGCTTCAGCGCGATGCCGTCGTTTAAGAAGACGCTCGCCGACGACGACCTCTGGCGCATCACGATGTTCCTCAAACGAATGGATAAGCTGCCCTCGGCCGTCGATGCGCAATGGAAAAAGCTTCCGAGTCAGGTCTCCGCTCCGACGTGACGCGTAGCTGCGCACTCGCAGCAGCGGCCCTATGGGCAGCGTCCGGCGTGGGTGCGTGCTCGCCGGTACAGACGGCGGGAGCACGCAGACTCCACCCGTGGACGATTCGCGGAACGTTGCGATTTGCCGATGGCGAAGAACCCGACACGCTCAACCCGCTGCTTTCGGGCATGGTTCTCGTGCATGATCTGGGTGCGCTCACGATGGGGTACCTCTTTGTCTTCGGCCCGAGCGGCCAGCCGGTGCCGAGCCTAGCTACCGAGGTGCCGACACAGCGTAACGGCGACATCTCGCGCGACGGGAAGACGATCGTCTATAAGCTGCGCCATGGCGTCGTATGGCACGACGGCGCGCCGTTTACGTCGGCCGACGTCGTGTTCACCGTGCATACGATTCTCGACCCGAAGACGAACGTGCTCAGTCGCAACGGCTGGGACTACGTACGGCGCGTAGACGCGCCCGATGCCCACACGGTCGTATTTCATCTCACGCGCCCGTATGCAGCGTTCATGAACACCTATTTCACGCCGGCGGAAAACCCCGCGATCCTACCGCAGCATCTCTTGCAAGGCGTCGATGTTAATCACGCGCCGTACAACGCTTTGCCGGTCGGGCTCGGGCCGTTCCGCTTCGTACGCTGGTCGCGCGGCACCGAGGTCGTGATGGAAGCGTTCGATCGGTGGTGGGGTGGTAAACCGAAGTTGCAGCGCATCGTCTTCAAGGTCATCCCGAATGAAAATACCGCACTTGAAGAGCTGCGTACGCACGAACTCGACGCGTACGTGCGCTTCCCAAGCGATCGGCTCGACCAACTCGCCGGGCTGCACGATATCGCGGTCACGAACTATCCGACGACGACCTACGGCCATTTCGATTATAACGTACAGTCGCCGCTGCTCTCCGATGCGCGCGTGCGCCGCGCGCTGACACGCGCGATTCCGCTCGATCTGATGTGGGCCAAGATCGACCACCGGAGCGGCCGTCGCGACTGGACGCCGATTCCTCGCTTCAGTTGGGCCTACGATCCCGGCGTGCCGCGTTACCCCTACGACCTTCGCGCCGCCGCGCGCGGTCTGGGTGTGGCAGGCTGGCGCCTGGGACCCGACGGCCTGCGGCATAAGAACGGCTTGATCATGCGGCTGCGCGTGGCAGGCAACATCGGGAACCCCGGCCTGGACGCGCGCGTGCTGCTCATGCAAAGTTCGTTCAAACAGGTAGGCGTCGCCGTCGAATATTTTCGTTATCCGACACCGACTCTATTCGGAAGCTACGCGACGGGCGGGATCGTGGCCACGCGTAAGTACGACATGGCCTCATACGCATGGCAGCTGTCGCCTGATCCGAACCTCGCGAACCAATATACCTGCGCGAACATCTCGCCGAAAGGCCTCAACTATTTAGGCTATTGCAACCCGCGGTTCGACGCCTACGTCGACGACTCACTCGTCACGTACGACCGCGCACGACGCAAGCGAGACCTCGTTGCCGCGCAACGCATCCTCGGGGCCGACGAGCCGACGGTCATCCTCTCACAACGGGTCGATCACATCGCCTACAACGACGACCTTACGGGACTCGATCCGTCGCCGGCGATGGTCTTTTGGAATCCGCAAAATTTGGCGATGGGCGCGCCGCCGCTTACGCGCGGGACTTCAGATCACAAAACGCGACAAGGTCCCTAAGTTTTCGTGAGTTGCGCGTCAGGCCAGCCTGCCGTGAACGCGCTCAACTGTGCGCGCGAGCGCAAGCCGAGCTTCATGTAGACGGACGCGACATGCTTTTCGACGGTCTTGATCCCGATGTCGAGCGTTTCGGCGATTTCACGATTCATACGCCCGTCCGCGGCAAGACGTGCGACTTGCCATTCCCGTTCGCTGAGCACCTTGGGCATGGGCGTCGCCGTGTCATCGCTCGGAGCCACGCGTCCGAGGCGGCGCAGATCGGCGAGTGCGCCCGTGCGCCGGTAACAGGCCACCGCAGCATCGATGTCGCCGACGAGCTCAAGTGCTCGCGCTTCGTGCAGCGGGTACGCTAGTTCGCGAAAACGGTCAACGGCGGGCGCCGCCAGCCCCCGCGCTTCATCGTGCTGCCCTTCCCGCGATGCAACGAGTGCATCGAAGAGCGGTAGTGCTGCTTGCATGACCTTATCGCCCGCATGTGAGGCGGCGGCTGCGACCAGCAGACGAGCGTTCGAGACCGTCACCTCATCGCCGATCTCGGCGACGTAAAGCAGTTGTGCGACCTGTTCCAAAGTGCCGTGCAGGCGCGAGATCGTTCGGCGCGCGAGCGCACGCGCATCGTCCAGCCGCCCACGCGCGGCAAGCACCGGTGCGACAAGCCCGCTTACGAGCGCGTAGCCTGCGGGAACCGTGTCGGCGATGAATTCTTCGATCAGCCCAGGATCGATCACGCGGTCGATCAGCGCGTCGTCGCCCAAGCGCAAACCGACGTACAGTGCGGCATTGGTGAAATACGCGCGTGCCATAAAATGATCGTGCGGCGTGCCGAGCGCGGTCTCGAGTTCGGCGCGTGCAGCACGGAACTCGCCGTGCAAGGCGAGGAGATACGCGCGCATGCCGCGGTGCAGCACGACAAGTCCGTGCATGCGGTGCTCGAGCGCGTGCGCCAGTCCGCGGGCCGTGTAGCGCTCGGCGATTGCACGCTCGCCTAGCGCCATCGCCGTCATTGCGACGTTGACCAGGACCGTCTCGGCGGACCGCGCATTCGGATCGTCGCGTGCGATGCCATCGATCGCTTCGATCTCCTCGTGCCAGCGGGTTCGATCGGCGAGTTGGGCAAAGGCGGCTAGTCGCGGACCGTGGTAGCTTCGCCGCTGCCAAATCCCGGTGTGCCAGCGCTCCGGCGGCACACCGGCGAGGGCGTCCAACGCTTCCTGTGGTGCGCCTTCGAGCGCGAGCACCATCGCGAGCATACCGACGATGCGAACGCCCGACGAAACCACGGACTCCCGCGACATAGCCGCGAGTTCGCTTTGCAGCCACGCCCGCGCTTCGTCGACGTGCCCGCTATTGTAAAGATGGCCGCCAATCGTCGCGACCCAATCCGCTGCACCTTCGGAATCTCCGCGCTCTCTGGTCCACGCCAACACTCGCTTTTCAACCTCGACGGCGCGTGCCAGGAAGCCGGCGTGCACCCACGCTTCGGCGATTTTGCGGCCGAGCCGGTCGCGCTCGGCCATGTCGGCCGCCGCTTCGAGCGCCCGGTCGTAAAACTGAGCGGCGTCGTCGAAGGCGGCAATGAGCGTCGCACGGTCGCCCGCAGCTTCACCGTAGCGCAGCGTGCGCTGCGCGTCACCCGCCGCCCAGGCGTGATGCGCCGCTGCACCCGGATCTGAGTCGGGTGCGGCTTCGAGTGCGCTCAGGATGCGACGATGAATTGCGCGGCGCTCGGTCGCGAGCAGTTCACCTTCAAGCGTCTCCTGGACGAGCGCATGCCGGAACGAGAACGATAGAGGATCCGTGTCCTGCTCGACGATGAGCTGCAGATCGCGTGCACGGCGCAGAGCCGGTAAGATGTCGTCGACGTCACGCGCAAGCGTGCTCGCAAGGAATCGTGCGTCGAAGATGCGTCCGATCACCGCTGCCTGTATCAGGACATGCTCGGCATCGCTTTCCAACGGTTCCAAACGTTCGAGGATCGCACTCCGTATGGAGAGCGGCAGCGTTCCGGCTTCCCGTACGCGGTGGTCGACGGTGCTGCGCGCCAGCTCCTCGGCGAACAATGCGTTTCCTTCGGAACGCCGAGCGATCGCGCGGATCTGCTCGGCGGTGATTCGATGTCCTAGCAAAGCGGCGCGAACGAACTGTTCGGTTGCTTCAGCATCGAACGGTGCGAGCGCAAGCTCGTGCACAGCGACACTGCGCACCAGCCGTCCAACCGCTGGTAAGAGGGCGCTTCCGCGACGAAGCTCATCTCGGCGAAAGGTCGCGATCACGAGCAGTCGCGAGCGTTGGACAATCGTGAAAAGGTGCAGCAACATATCCAGCGTGGCCGCATCGGCCCAGTGGATGTCCTCGACGATTGCGACGAGCGCATGCTTCGCCGTGAGCGCTTCGAAGATTCGCACGAGGGTTTCGAGCCGCTCGATGCGCCCAACGCGGCGCTCATCCGGCGGCGGCTCGCCCGAAGCGAGACGGCGCAACAGCGCCACATCGCCGGATAAGTGTTCGGCGATGGCCGGTACCTTAGCGACGAAGGCGCAGAGAATCTGCGCGAACGGGAGGAGCGGTGCTTGAATGTACGCGCGACAGGAGTGCTCCGCAATCAAGGCGCGCCCGCCGGTAAGCCGCCGAAACTCCCCGACCAATCGCGTCTTACCAACGCCCGCATCGCTCGACACGAGCACAATCGCGCCGCGCCCCTGCGTAGCCGACTTGTGCAGTGCGGCCAACTCCCTAAGCTCGCGTTCCCGGCCAAGAAACGGCCGGCAAACGACGGAAGGCCTAGTCGGAGACGAGTTCACGTTGTCGCCGAGAGACGGACCACGGATTTTCATTGCTGCGCTTGCACGCTTTCGCCCTGTCGGCCACGTGCCGAAGCGTAAGGCTCGCAGCGAGCCAAAGCAGCGCGCAGCCGACGAGTGAAAGGAGTCGCAGAAGACCCCATGCGGGTTCGAGTTTCGCGATGCCGCTGCCGACCTGTTCGAGGTGCCACAGCACGGGTGCGGGCGGCGTCGCCGAAACGCGAAAGCCGGTGGCTAACGCATCGGGCCATATCGGTAAGGGATGCGCGGCAGCGAAGATACCGGCACCTAAAACGCCGAACGGCAAGGCCGCGGGTAACGCATGATAGGGGCGCAGCAGGCCCGGCGAGAGCACCGCAAGGCCGAGCGCCGCTCCCAGCGTCAGTAGCGCCGTTTGCGCTCCTCCGCTTGGGCGCTGGGCGAGTCCAAGCCAATCGGTGCCGACCATCAGCGCCGCTACGGCACCGAGTACCCACGTCAGCCCGCGTGCCCGCCGGACCGTCATGATGGCCGGCAGGAACACGATCGCAAAATCGTGCTCGTGCGCGAACGGCAAGGCGAGCGGTAGCGCCGAACACGCGAGTGCGAGGCGCTCGTTCGGCGTGTAACGACTGCTGCGCCACTGCATCGCGATGCCCGCGGTAACGGCGAGCACGCATCCTAGCGCAACCAGACCGGCCGTCTGCGGGTTCGCACCAAGCGCACGCGCGACCGCAGCCGGCGTGGTTTGTATGGCAATAAAGCGTTCGGCCGCTCCGTGGGCCCGCAGAGTCGCGAAGTATCGCATGAAGCCGGCCACGCCGCCGAGCGCGAGCGCGGAGCCCGTCAGCGCGACGAGCGCAGCGCCGACGAACGCGATCCACGTACGCCGGTCGCCCAGACGCGCGACGAGGGCGACCGCGAGGTTCGGCTGTAACGCTGCCGTCAGCGCCGCGACCAACGCTAACCCAAGGGACGTTCGGCGCCGCTCGAGCGCAAGCGCTACGAGCACGATTGCAGCGGTCGCTACCAGTGCAACCTGACCGAGTGAGAACGCGCTCGTCAGTGGCCCGAATCCCACCGCGACGATGAGGACCGCGAGAACATCGAGCGCGCGAGTCGTGCCGCCCGCGAGGCGTAAGCTGCCGAATGCGACGGCCCCGAGCGCAAGCACGAGCGCGCCCTGCCACACACGAACCGCGACGTTCCAACGGAGGCGCGCAAACGCAGCCCATGCCGGTAGTCCGAAGGGTGGTCCAACGAACGGCAGCAACTCGTCGCGCGTCGCAAGCACACCCGGTATATCTTTTTCCGTGCGCCAGACGTCGCGACCGTACGGATCACCTTGGTAGTGCCACGTCATGCCGGCTGCGTAGTACGACTCGAAATCACGCAGGGCCGGGCCGGGTGTCGAGAGGGGCCGCACGACGAAGAAGGCGACCACCAGAACGACGCTCGCCAGAGCGACGAGCGCCGCGCGGTTGCGGTTAGCTGTAGGTGGCGTGACTCGCGCCGTGCAGCGTATGGCCGGGAACGTCGACCCGCATGTAGACCGTTCCGGCGGCGAGCACGGCTAACAGCCCGAAGTATGCAAGTGCGACCGTCAGGCGTTGCGCCGGCGCGATGCCGTAGTAGCGCGGATCGAGTTGCCCACGCCAAGCTTTCACCGCGCGCGGGATGCTCAACAGCACGACGATCAGCAGAATCGGACTCCACCAATGAAAGAAGATCGCCGCGGCGATGACGCCGACGAAGCCGACGATCCACAGCGCCGGCGATATGGCGCCGGTCATGCGGCCACCGTCAAAGAAACCGAGCGGAATCATGTTGAAGAGGTTTAGGAAGAAGGCCGTATACGCGCACGCGTACCAGAACGGCTCGTGCGTCGCGTACCCGTATGCGAAGCAGACGAACGCGCTCAGCGCGCCGAGTAAAGGGCCGCCGAAGGCGATGATCGACTCCTGATAGACCGAGCGTGGCGGCTCACGCCAGGTCGTAAACGCGCCGAACCCGGGCAAGAAGAAAACTGCTGGAGCCGACAGCCCGAAACCGCGGATGAAGATGACATGCCCGATCTCGTGAATCGCGATCAGCAACACGAAGACGAGCGCGAATTTGAAGCCGAAGAAGAGGGTGTAAAACCAGATCGATGCGGCAAACGATAGTGCCGTAAGTCCGAACTTGCCCGCATAGAAAAGATACTTGAATTTGAGCAGTGCGAGCGCCAAGAACTTGAACTTCGCGAGCAGCGCAGCAATAGCGACCGCGATTCCGCCGCCGGTCTTGCCCCAGTTACGGCCCGAGCCGTGCTCGTCGGTCTTGCGCGGTGGCTGCGGAGGCTGCCATGGATCGTTCACCGTACAATGGTTCGCGATAGGGTGTGCCGGCTCCCTAACGCTGCGCTGGGCAAAGGATGAATTATGCACTTAATTCTCGGCTTGCTCTTCACCATGCGGCAGATTCTTAGTTTTCCGATGCCGACGAGCTTGGTTTGCGGCTCCGACGGAACGAGCATCGCATACGTTCTCAATGAAAGCGGCGTTCGCAGCGTCTGGTTCGCGCGCGCCCCGGCGTATGCGCCGCGCCGGCTCTGGAGTTCGGGCGCCGACGATGGTGAGGAAATTTCGAATCTGAGCATCTCGCGTGACGGCAAGCACGTCGTCTACGTGCGTGGCGGCGACCACGACGCGAATTGGGCGCAGCATCCTTGGCCCGATCCCGATTCGAGCCCCAAAGAGCAACAGATCGACGTCGTGTCGCTCGCGACCACCACCGGCGCAGTGCCGAAGGTGCTCGGCGAAGGCGATGCGCCGGCGATCTCTCCAGACGGCATGCGCGTGGCATTCGTACACGATCCGGACAGCGCGATCTGGTCGGCTCCGGTCGACGGCGGGAAGGCGGCGTCGCGCCTGTTCTTTGATAGGGGGAAGGACGGCGACCTCCAGTGGCAACCCGACGGGAATGCACTGGCCTTCACATCCGATCGCGGCGACCATTCGTTCATCGGCCTCTACCGCGACGATGCCACGCCGATCGAATATCTCGCGCCCTCGACGTCACGCGATTTTTCACCGCAGTGGTCGCCCGACGGCTCGCGTATCGCATACGTTCGCATCGCCGGCATGGGCGGGCCGCCGCAAGATCCGCTGGTGCAACACGCGACGCCCTGGGCGATCTGGGTCGCAAATGCTGCGGACGCCCGCGGCCATCAAGCATGGCGCAGTGGGGAATCGCTGCGCGATTCGCTTCCGGGGATCAACGGACCGCAGCTGCATTGGGTGAGCGGAGATCGCGTGACGTTCATCTCGGAGCAGACGAATTGGCCGCATGTGTACATCGTGTCGGCGGCCGGCGGGACCGCCCGGCTGCTCACGCCGGGCAACTTCATGGTGGAGGACACCGCGCTTTCACCGAATCTGAAAGCACTGTACTATACGGCCGACACCGGGAATACGGCCGGCGACGACGATCGCCGCCACATCTTCCGAGTCGCGCTCGACGGCGGCCCGCCCCTCGAAGTGACGAGCGGCAACACCAGTGAATGGTCTCCGGCCGCAACCAGCGACGGCGTCGCGTACGTGCAGGCCGGCGCCCGCGCGACGATGACCATCGCCTTGGGTGGCCGCGCGCTGAGCGCCGATCGAATTCCGCAAGACTTCCCGGCGTCGCAGCTCGTCGTTCCGAAGGAGGTCTCGTTCCGCGCGAGCGACGGGACATTGGTGCACGGCCAGCTTTTCGATGCGCCCGGGGGTGCACGAAGAAAGCCCGCCGTGATCTTCGTGCACGGCGGACCGCCACGGCAGATGCTGCTGACATGGCATTACATGGACTACTACTCGTATGCGTACGCAACGAATCAGTATCTCGCCAGCCGCGGCTTCACCGTGCTCTCGGTGAACTATCGCTTGGGAATCGGCTACGGCAACGATTTCCATCATCCGCCGCACGCGGGCCCCGCCGGCGCCGCCGAGTACCAAGACGTCCTTGCGGGCGCGCACTACCTGCTCGCCGATCCGGGCGTCGACCCGAAGCGCATCGGGATTTGGGGCGGTTCCTACGGCGGCTTTCTGACGGCGATGGCGCTCGCCAAGAACTCCGCCATCTTCAAGGCGGGCGTCGATTTCCACGGCGTGCACGACTGGTCGATGTTTCCGCAGTGGTTCGACACGGCGGTAAAACGGTACCAGACATACGATCGCAAACGGTTCCTGCGCACCGCCTGGCTTTCATCACCGGATGCCTACATCGCCACGTGGCGTTCACCCGTTCTTTTGATTCAAGGCGACGATGACCGCAACGTGCCGTTCCACCAGATGATCGATCTCGTTCAGCGCCTCCGTGTGGCGCACGTGCCCTACGAGGAGATGGTCATCCCCAATGACATCCACGGGTTTCTACGGTGGCAATCCTGGCTCGCTGCCGACCAAGCCACGGTCGACTTCTTGGGGAAACAGTTGATGCGCGGACCTTTCTCGACGGGTTCAGACGGGGGCATTCGCGGCGCCCCCTAAGCGGAATGCGGCGCAAAACGCGCGGAAGATGGTGCGGTAGTCGTCATGCACGAAGCGGAGGCTGCGGCCTCCGGTTCGCTCGAAGCCCGGGATCAGCTCGACGAAATCGGCGTTCTGCGTCCCGACGAAATCGATTTCGAGCGCGATCGGCGGCTCAAAGGTGAACGGCCTCATGCGTTCGAGGTTCTCCATCGCGTCGCGCGCAGCCGCGCGAATAGCCTCGCGTGCGCGGCCAGGCGAAAGAGAGTTGACCGAAAAGCGACCGATCGATTCTTTCGTGACGGCAGTAGCGATCCAGGGCAGGTGCTCGCGTGTGCGATCGCAGATCGTGCGATCGCCCGCGACCATCGCAACCGGGACGCCGTACGTTCCGAGGACGGCAGCGTTGAGCAGCGCCTCGCTACAGCGCGTGCCGTTGACGCGCACGTCGTAGATCGTCTCGCCCGAATAGGTGTGATCGAGCGCGCCGTCGATCTCGCCGGCGCCGGCGTGATAGCCGGTGAAGAACGCCGCGGCGAAGCTGCCGTCGATGCCCTCGGTCATGGAGAACGGCTTGCGGCTGCCGTAGATCATCCGCACGTCGTCGGGCAGCGCGTCCCACGAGACGTTGCGCATCGAGGAGTGCGAATCGTTGACGAGCACGTCGGTTGCGCCTGCGTCGCGTGCGCCGTCAATGGCCGCGCGAACTTCAAGCGACATCAACGTGCGGTATTCGGGATACTCGGTCGTGTTCTTGGGGTCGACTTGCGTCCACGAGGCGACCGCTGCGGTCCCTTCCATGTCGGCGCTGATGTAAAGCTTCACGTCGTGCTCCGGGAGTGCCGCGTCGCTGGGGGCGGCCGGGATATCGCGCGGGCGGGGCGCTGGATTGCGCCCGCGTTGGATGGGACGGGTGTTCCGCCGCCGACGCCGTTGCCGCCCGTTTGCGGGACGGCGTTGCCTTGCTGCGCCTGGGGACCCAGTGCCGCTCCGGTGACGCCCAAGCCGATTCGCAAGAAGTAGCCGATCACGATCAGGAAGATGATCGCGGCTACCATTACGATTGGAACGTAGACGCGCGCGGGCAAGCCGCGCGCGGGACCGGCTCTCACGTGCAGGGATGTTCGCGGGTTCGGGTCCAAAGCCTCGATACGTGATTCCGGACGTGAGCGAACTGCAATTGCTCTTTGCGCAATACAACAATGAATGGTTCGGCGGCGAGATTCCCACACACCGCATCGCGTACAACGCCCGCTTCTCGAATCTCGCGGGCCGTATCACGTACAAGCCGCCGCTAATCGAACTCTCGCCCAAACACTTCACGCACCGTCCCGAGGCGCTGCGCGAGACGTTGCTCCACGAGATGATCCACGCGTGGCTGTATGCGCGCGGCCAGAATCCCGGTCACACCGCTGCATTCAAGCAGAAGATGCGCCAGCTCGGACTTCGTTCGATCTATCACGATCTCGGGAGTGCCGCGCCGCGTCGCGAGAGTGAAAAGCGTTTCATCTTGCGTTGCGAACGCTGCACGATGGAGTTGCTGCGCAAGCGAAAGCCACCGATTCTGATCTCGTGCGGGCGCTGCAGCCGGAACCGCTACGACCCGCGTTACCCCCTGCGCGTGCTCGAGGTCCTCGACGTTCGCGAGGTCGAAGCGCCACGGCAGGCGGCCCACACGTTAGGGACTACGTAACGGATTATCGTCGCCCACGCGTCGTGCGTCCTCGAAGGCGATCTGGAGATGTTCACGCAGCGTGGGCAGCGTGCCCGTAGCGAAAGCTCGCAGTGCGGCGCTACTGCCGTGGGCGGCTTCGGTTTCGTAGGCGGAAACTGCCGCCAGATGGCCGGCCACTTGCCCGATGATGTATTGCTGATCGAGATCGGGCGCCGGCAGGGCCTTTAAACGCTCGAGGGTCAGCCGATCGCCGGCCCCTTCGCGCTCGGCGACGCGGGCGACCGAAGCGGGCACGATACGCGCAAGTCGTGCTGCGATCGGTTCGTGGGCATCTGCACGGAGTCGAACCGATAGCCCATCTCGATCATCTTGACCGGGTCAGATCATCAGGCATTGGTTTCATCCTTTACCATCATCGAGATGCCGTCTTGAGAAGACGAGCCGCGCAGCGACACGAGGTCGATGACGTTCGAGGCACTGGGCGGTGCAGCGACGCCGCCGCGCTCGTATCCGGCCAGATCGAGCGAGACGTGACGATAACCGGCCACGCGTATGCCGGCAACGATGGGTTCTCGCATCGCAACGACCGCTTCGAGACGATCGCTCGGTACCTCGATACGGGCCACGTCGCCGTGGTGCCGGAGGCGACAATCGCGAAATCCTGCGGCGATCAGGACGTCTTCGGCGCGCTCGACGCGCTCGAGCAGTTCCGCGGTGATTGCGGTGCCGGTGGGGAACCGCGACGACAGGCACGCGGCGGCGGGTTTGTCCCAAACGTCGAGGCTCAAACAACGCGCGAGTTCCCGGACATCCCCTTTGCTGAAGTGTGCCTCGGCAAGCGGGCTTCGCACACCGTTTTCTGCGGCGGCGCGGCGCCCGGGCCGGATTTCGGCGAGGTCATCGGCGTTGAGGCCGTCCGCGATGGTCGCGAAGCCGCGCTCGTGCGCGGCTTCGATGAGTCGACCGTATAACTCACTCTTGCAGAAGTAGCAACGGTCCGCGGGATTGGCCGCATAGCGCTCGTCGTCGAGTTCGTGCGTCCCGAAGAATTCGTGGCGCGCGCCGATTCCGCGCGCAAATTCGCGAGCGGCGTCGCGCTCGCGGCGGGGCAGGCTCGGCGAGTCGCCCGTAACGGCAAGCGCCCGATGTCCGAGTTCCGCAGCCGCCACCGCGACGACGAGCGCCGAGTCGACGCCGCCGGAGAACGCGACGATACAGCGGCCATACCCGCGCACAAGCGCCCGCAGCCGTTGCTCTTTAAGGGCCAGCTCGTCATAGGACGGCAGCACGAATGGCTCCACGTGCATGTTGTTCCCATGAAGGCTCACACGCCCGCTTGCTTGGGCTTGCCTGCCTACCTCGCCTGTTCAGTCAGATGAGATGCTGAACGACCAGACTCACGGCAGAAAGCAGCAGCACGATCGCGAGCGTCCGAACCAGAACCGGTGAGGAGAGTCGACGTGCCGCGTCGGCACCGAATTGCGCGCCGAGGACCCCTCCGGCGGCCAGCGGTAGCGCGTAGAGCCAGTCGATGTCGCCGGCCAGCCCGTGCGTCAGCAGACCGAAGGGCGACGAGAGCAGGATGATGAGCTGCGACGTCGCCGAGACGATGTGCGGCGGCATCAAAAAGCCGCGCAGCAGTAGCGGCACGATGAGAATTCCGCCGCCGATTCCGAAGAAGCTGGAAATGAAGCCGGTCGTAGCGCCGGCAGCCGCAGCGACGGGCGTACTTTCGGCGTAAACGAACGTCGTGTTGGTTAGGCGATCATGAAATTCTCGCCGCTTGGCCCACGGTAGACGCGCCAGCTTCCCACTTTCGTGCCGTCCGGTGCCGCGGCGCAACAGGTCCGCACCAAAGAGTGCGAGTATCGCGCCGTACGCGAGATCGAAGCCTTTGGTCGTAAAGTGTTGTAGTGCGAGGGCGCCGAGAATGCTCCCCGGGATGGCGAGCAGTCCCATCGTAAAGGCGAGCCGCTTATCGATGCGCCCCTGCCGCCAGAAGCTGATGGAAGAACTGGCGACGTTGGCGGTCACGAGAAACAGCGACGTACCCGCCGTCACGGTCGGCGGCAGGTGGAAAAAAAGCCGCAAGATCGGGATGACGAGAAACCCGCCTCCGAGGCCGACCACCGAGCCGAAGAAACTCGCGGCTATTCCGGCGACGAAGAGCGCGGACGAAAGTCCCGCAGCATGCAAAGGCTTACTAGACTTGGACTACTGAACGCGTCCGATGTAGCGCCGGTCGCGCGTGTCGATGCGAATGACGTCACCGGGGTTGACGAAGAGCGGCACGCCGACGCTCGCACCGGTTTCGAGTTTGGCGGGCTTGGTCGCGCCGGTCGCCGTGTCGCCTTTGAAGCCCGGATCCGTCTCATCGACGCGCAACTCGACGTGCGCCGGAAGGTCGACGCCGATCGGAACGCCGTCGTGAAATTGCACGTCGATCTTCATGCCGTCCTTGAGAAAGTCGGCCTGGCCGCCGATGAGATCGCGCTGCAAGGTGACGTTCTCGAATGACTCATTGTCCATGAAGTGATAACCGTCGGCATCGTTGTACAGCATCTGCATCTCACGATTGTCGACGGTCGCACGCTCCAACTTCTCGCCGGCGCGGAACGTCCGCTCAACCGTCGCGCCCGACCTCACATTTTTCAGCCGGGTGCGAACGAAGGCCGAACCCTTTCCCGGCTTTACGTGCAAAAACTCGATGACGGTCCACAACTGCCCCTCGATGATGATGGTAACGCCGTTGCGGAAATCGTTCGAGGAAATCATTTCGGGCGGTTCCGTTAGGCATGCCGCTGTATGGCGCCTCTTACAGAGATGTTTTGGCGGAGCGTGAAAGCGTATCGGTCAGCGTCGCGGGAGCGACAGGCGATTCTCGCTGCCGTTACAGAGCCGCCGCACGTTCTCGCGGTGTCGCCAGAGGATCACGGCGGTTGCCGCACCTGCGAATATCCACGCGTTGGGACCGGCGTGGCGCTGCGTTGCGCCGATTACGCCCGCGGCGACCAGCGTGCCGAGCATGGACCCGAGCGACGAGAATCCGGTCGGCATGACGACGGCGAGCCACACGACGATGAAAGCGACGCCGCTTTCCCACGATAAGGCAAAGGCCGCGCCGAGAAAGGTGGCAACGCCTTTTCCGCCGCGGAAGCGCAGCCACGGCGAATAGCAGTGACCGATAACCGCAGCAAGTCCGGCGAGCGGCGCCGCAACCCCGTTGTCGATAGTGAAGGATGTCGCATGTTCGGCTAAGCGCTGTATTCCGGGCGGAGCTACGGTCAGGTATAAAACAAGGTATAAAACGTGGTTCGTCGCGGCCAGAACGGCAGCGATCCCTTTAACAGCGTCGAGGACTAGAACGGAAATCCCCGCTTTACGACCGAACGTTCGTAAGGCGTTTGCCGCTCCGATGTTGCCGGAGCCGACGTCGCGGATATCACGCCTAAAAAAAATGCGACTGACGAACAGACCGAATGGAATCGTACCGAGTAGAAAGCCGAATAGTATGTAAAGCCAGGCGGGCTCCCTTACGAAAAAATAATCGCCGTTCACTCGTGCCGGTCGTCTTCGTCACGGCGCGGCCGGAATTCGAGGCCCAAAGGCACGCCTTCAAAATCGAAATTCGCTCGCAGTGTGTTTTCCAAAAAACGCCGGTAACTGGGCGCAACCAAGTCCGGATCGTTGCAATGGAAGATGAAGAGGGCCGGGTGCGTCGCGACTTGCGCGGCATAGTAGATGCGCAGCGGCTTGCCGCCGCGCTGCGGCGCCGGGTGCGCATAGACCGCGTCGCGCACGATCGCATTGAGTTGCGAGGTCGGAACGCGCCGATCGAGATTCTCCGCCACCCGCATGACCAGCGGCATCAGGCTGCCCAAGCGCCGTTTAGTCAAGGCCGAAAGAAACGTCACCGGCGCGAAGGCGGCAAAGGGCATCTGCTCGTGGATGATGCCGGTGAGCTCGCCTTGTGAGAACTCGCCGTCCTGCTGCAGCGCGAGGTCCCACTTGTTGGCGACGATGATGAGCCCTTTGCGTTCCTCGAGCACGATTCCGGCTAGGCGGCGATCCTGATCGAGGATACCCGCGAGCGAATCGATCACCAAGATTGCGATGTCACAGCGCGCGATCGCGCCGAGCGACCGTAATGAGGCATAATACTCGATCGCGCCGTGGTGCTTGGTTTTACGCCACACGCCGGCCGTATCGATCAGTCGAATCGTGTGTTCGTGGAAGGTCAAGAGCGTGTCGATCGCATCGCGCGTCGTCCCGGGTGCGTCGGCGACGATGGCGCGCTCTTCGCCCAGTAGCGCGTTGAGCAGCGACGACTTCCCGACGTTGGGACGTCCTACGATGGCAAGCGCGAGTTCGCTTTCGGCGGCCGGCAACGCATCTTCGGAGGGCAGCCGCTCGACGATGGCGTCGAGCAAATCGCCCGTACCTTCGCCGTGCAGCGCCGAGACGACGATCGGTTCTCCAAAACCCAAGCGAGCAAACTCGCCCGGAATCTGTTCCCGTACGCGCTCGGATTCCGCTTTGTTCGCAACGAGAATCACCGGATGCCGCGTGCGGCGCATGATCTGCACGACGTCGTCGTCAAGCGGCGACATTCCGCCGGCTGCGTCGACGACGAAGACGATAACGTCGGCTTCGCTCGCCGCGATCTGGGCCTGCGCACGCGTGCGGCGCGCGAGTTCGCCCGAATCGCCGGCGCCGGGATCGATACCGGCGGTATCGATCAGCGTGAAGGTTCGTCCGCGCCAATCGGTGGGCGCGTAGAGCCGGTCGCGCGTAACTCCGGGGCTACCCTCAACGATCGCCAGCCGCTTGCCGACCAAGCGGTTGAACAACGCGCTCTTGCCGACGTTGGGACGTCCCACGATCGCGACGATCCCGGGGCGCGCGTTCGCGGCAACTTCGGAAGCCATGTTCGTCGATTCGCCGCGCGGGGCTGCCGAACCGTGTGGCGAAATGCACCGCGTGAGATACGGCCGGTCCGCTCGCTTCACCCGTTGTGCCGCGGTGCTGTGTGGTCTCGCCGCATTCGCGGTGCCGGCGGCGCGCGCGGAGGTGCCGGCGGGGTCTATCTACATCACGAGTTTACCGAGCGGCGCCGATATCTTCGTCGACGGCACCTACGTCGGACGCTCGCCGGCACTCGTCGCCGGCCTGGGACGCGGCCGGCACGCGGTTACTTTAACGAAAACCGGCTGGGTCGTCGCCGAAGTCGACGTAGCGGTGCCGGCAGGTTCGATCGCCATGTCGAGCACGCGACTCTCGCCCGGTCCCCGAGCGTACGCCGGGGATGCTGCAGGTTCGGTGACGGTGCGCGGTGTGCCGGCCGGTGCGAGTTTGATGCTCGACGGGCAACCGTTTTTGCCGTCGCCGCAGCCGTTCGCGTTACCGGCCGGTCCCCATCACATCGCGCTCTTGACGGCGCACGGCCGCACTACGCGACCGATCGACGTGTTGCCCGATACGACGACGCAAATCGTTCTGCAAGAGCCGAAAGCGGCGCAAGCGCACACCTCGATCATCGCTCCGGCCGAAGACTATCTGCCGACCGACGCATTCACCGTTACCGGCAAGAAGATCGTCGTGCGTTATGGAGGCCATAGCGTGGTTGGACATATCGCAGACGCGACCTTGCGCATCGATGGTGCGCCAGCCGTATTCGACGCGGCGCCGGATCTGATCGGCGGCCGCTTATATCTTCCGCTCGCGCTGCTGGAAAAGTTGGCGGGAGACACGGCGAAATAGGCGATTCGATGGCGAGCATCTATATCGAAACGTTCGGCTGCCAGATGAACGAGGCCGATTCACGTTACATTGCCGATCGTGCCGCGACCGCGGGCTATGCCGTCACGAGTAACGCGGCCGAAGCTCGCGTGGTCGTCCTCAATACGTGCACGGTGCGCGAAAACGCCGAACGGCGCGCCTACGGCCGCATGTCGCATTTTCGCGCTCTCAAAGCCGCCGATCCGACCGTCAAACTCGTCGTCTGCGGATGCCTTGCAGAACAAGATCGCGAGCGTATGCACGAGACGGCACCTTACCTCGACGGCGTCTTCGGAACGAGCGATCTCGTGCGGCTCGGCGACGCGCTCGAAGCTTGGCGGCCGGCCTTCGGCGACGATCTGGATCTAAGCGATGAACGCCTCTTGCTGCGGCCGCTGGGCGGCCAAGGTGATTGTGTCGCCGACGCGTTCGCGCACGTACGGGCTTACGTCAACGTCCAGCGCGGGTGCTCGTACTATTGCACGTACTGCATCGTGCCATACGTCCGGGGCCGCTTCGACAATCGTCCGCTGACCGACATTGTCGCCGAAGTCGAGCGCGCGATTGCGCGCGGAGCGCGCGAAATAACGCTCGTCGGCCAAACCGTCAACGCCTACAAGGAGCCGTCGACCGGCGCCGATTTTGCGGACCTGCTCGCGACGGTCGGTACGCTGCCGGGGCTCGACCGCCTCACCTTTTTGACCTCCCATCCCAAAGACTTCACGGCGAAGCTCGCGCGGACGCTTGGCTCGCTACAGCAACTCCAGCCGCGTTTCCATCTTCCGGTGCAATGTGGCTCCGATCCGATCTTGCGGCGCATGAACCGCAAATATTCGGTCAGCCAGTACCGAGAGAAGATTGCACTCTTTCGCGAGCACTGCCCCGCTTGGGCGCTCACGACGGATCTCATCGTCGCCTTTCCCGGCGAAAGCGACGATGATTTCCGCGCCACCTTGGCGCTGTGCGAGGAGATGGCATTCGCGCAGGCTTTCATGTTCGTCTATTCACCGCGTCGCGGAACGCCCGCCGCGCGCTGGGAACAGATCGGGTCCGACATCGGCAACGCCCGGCTGCGTGCGCTTGCCGCAACGGTCGATCGCGGGGTGCGCGCTTGGCACGAGCGCAAGCGTGGCAGCGTCGTTCGCGCCCTTGTGCAGGGGCCTTCGCGAAAAGATCCCACCAGACTCGCTGCCAAGACGGCCGACAATGTCACGGTCGTCGCGCCGCGCGGCGAACTCGATGAGGCGACGCTCATTGAGCGGCCGTGGCTCGACGTGCGCGTCGGCGAAGCGTACACCTGGGGCTGCGCGGGTGAGATCGTCGCCACGGCCGCGCGCTTCGAAGCGTCCGCGATTGTAACCGAGCATCGCGCGACCATCGACCTGATCGCCGCCTTTTGATTCTGCGGTGAGCGACGCCCCGTACTCGCCGCTCTTCGAGCAGTACTTCGCAATGAAGGAGCGTTACGCGGAAGCGATTTTGCTTTCGCGGGTCGGCGACTTCTACGAAGCCTACGGTGAGGACGCGCAGACGATTGCAGCCGCGCTGCAGATCGCGTTGACGTCCAAAGAAGCGGGCGGCGGGCGGCGCGTGGCGATGGCGGGGGTGCCGTATCATGCCCTCGACGGCTACCTTGCGAAGCTCGTCGCGCAGCAGCGGATCGTAGCACTCGCCGAACAGCTCGACGCACCCGTTCCGAACAAACTGGTGCGGCGCGAAGTGAAGCGCGTGGTTACGCCCGGCACATTGATCGAAGAGAGTCTGCTCGCGCGCGGCAGCGACAATTACTTGGTCGCCCTCACGACCGGCGGCGATGCACTGGCACTGGCATACGCCGACGTCTCGACGGGACGCGCGGCCGCAACCGCCTATTCCGGAGATAACGCTTTTGAGGAGACGCTGTCGGAACTCGGGCGTCTCGCTCCGGCCGAGATCGTGGCCGACGTGCCGCCGGAAATGCGAACGCATATCGCGACCCAGTTGGCCGGCGTCCGCGTTACCGTGCCGCCGCTTGCGGCGGTGGTAACGATTGCCGGTACCGGCATCGACGGCTTCTCGCTCGACGAGTCGCACGCGATGCGCCGCGCGCTTGGGGCGCTCGCGACTTTCGTGAAGCGCGTCGGCTTTCAGGCACCCGGCGGAGCGCTGCGCGAGCCGCAGTTTTACCGCGCGCGAACGTTTCTCGGACTCGATGCGAATACGCGGCGCCATCTCGATCTCGTCGCGTCGCAGGGAGCGAATGCGAAGGCCACGCTGATGGCGACGATCGATCGCTGCAAAACCGCGATGGGTTCACGCTTGCTCGGCCGCTGGCTCGTCGCGCCGCTGATCGAGCGCTGCGCGATAGCTGCGCGCGCCGAGCGCGTCGCGGCGCTCGTCTTGGACTATCCGGCGCGCGCATCGCTGCAAGAGTTGCTCGGGGGCGCCTTCGATCTCGAACGCATCGCGCAGAAGGTGCGCTTTCGCCGGGCCTTGCCGCGCGATCTCGGTTCTCTGCGCCGCACGCTGGCGTTGCTCGAACCCCTACGCGGCGCGCTTCCGGCGGCGCTCCAATCGTACGAAGAACGTATCGGCGATCATCAAGCGCTCCACGCCGAGCTCTCGGCGACGTTGTGCGACGATCTGCCCGCGACGCTCGCCGACGGCGGCGTCATTCGTCCCGATGCATCCCAAGAGGTCGAGCAGTGCATCACGGCGCGTGCCGATGCGCGCGGGCGGATGGCGGCCCTCGAAGAACGGGAACGCGAACGGACCGGCATAAAAAGTTTACGAGTCAAGTATGCCAGTGCCTTCGGTTACGCGATCGAGGTTTCGAAGTCGAACCTCGCGCACGTACCGGCCGATTACGTTCGCAAGCAGACCTTGACCAGCGCCGAGCGTTTCGTGATTCCCGAACTCAAAGAACTCGAACTCGCGGTCGGAAGCGCCCAAGCGCAGCAGTTGCGGCTCGAGGAGACCTTGTACGCAGACCTGGTCGAGACGGTCGCCGGATCCGTCGACGCGCTACTTGCAACGGCCGACGCGGTCGCCGAGCTCGATGTCGCCTGTTCGCTCGCGCAAACCGCCGCCGAGCGCGGGTACGTGCGGCCGCAGTTCGTGGAAACGAGCACGCTTGACGTCGTCGACGGCCGCCACCCGGTGATGGAAGCGGTCGCAAAGGATCCCTTCATTCCCAACGACGTGCACGTCGGCGAACGCACTGCGCGCTTCATCTTATTGACCGGCCCGAACATGGGCGGCAAGTCGACGTACTTGCGACAGACCGCGCTGCTCGTGATCCTGGCCCAGATCGGGGCTTTCGTTCCCGCACGTTCGATGACGCTCGGAGTCGTCGACCGCATCTTCACGCGCATCGGCGCGGGCGACGATCTCGCCGCGGGTCAGTCGACGTTCTACGTCGAGATGTCGGAGGCTTCGAACATCTTGCGGCGCTGCACGCGACGCAGTCTGCTCCTGGTGGATGAGGTGGGGCGCGGTACGGGCACGATCGACGGGCTCGCGATCGCGCAGGCGATCAGCGAGTATCTGCTCGGGCTCGATGCGCAGGCGCCGCTCGTGCTCTTCGCAACGCATTTTCACGAGCTCGTCGCGCTTGCCGAACGCTGGCCGTCGGTTGCGAACTTTCACGTAACGGCGGTCGAAAACACCTCGCGCGCAGGCGCCCCGGTCTTCTCGCATCGCGTGCTGCCCGGCAGCACGTCGCGCTCTTTCGGCATCGAAGTCGCCAAGATGGCCGGGTTGCCGGGCGGCGTCATCGCCCGCGCCAAACAGATCGCCGCCGCGCTCGACGAGCGCCCGACGTTGGAGGGTCAAGTTCCGTTACGAATGCGGCTCGCGGCACCTCAAGGTCGCGAAGAACTGCAACTGAGCTTCGAATTATGATTGTGACGGATTTGATCGGCGAAGGACGATGCTACGTACTTTTTTTTGTGGCGAACCAGGCGGGTGAAACGCCCGATGGCGTTCTGGACGCGCACGGGCAAGAACGGCCGCCAGCCGGGCGGACACGGCTGGGAAAGGTTCTTTGCGCGGCGAACCACAACGCCATATGGCGAATCCCGGTTCAACATGCCCAGATTAAAGGGAGCGATACCCTCCAGCGGGTAAGCTGGGCAATTGGCGTCGAAAATGCGCAGCGAGCCGAAGTCTTCAGCCGACGGACGCTTGGGGAGTTTGAGGACGCGTCAGCGGCGATTGTTCTTCGTCAGATCGATCGGGCATTTGAAGGCGCGGATATTCGTATGGGCGCGGACCCCGGTGGACCCGGCGGGGAGCGCCGCACGCAATTCCGCCGTTACGTAGTCAGCGTGGATCAGCATGATCCGCAACAGCTGGATCGACTTGGCGATGCGCTTGGGGCATTGATTGAGGCCGTGGCTGCGTCGAAGGAAGACTTCCTCGTGAAGGCCGCGGAGCGTGACGGCTTCGTCTTCGCGCACGGCGTCTTTAGGCCGGCGGTGACTGCCCCAAGTTCTTTCGCGGTGACGCGTGTCGAGGACTTGGCGTTTATCGATGACCGTGGTAGGCGGCTGCATCTCCTTGCAAACGATAGTCCTAAAGACGCCATCGGTGGAGCAAAGGAGCTGGTCGAATCTGTTTGTCGGACCGTCTTGCGCCTTATCGGCGAGCCGGTCCCTGGGAAAACAGCTGACCTCGTCGATTATCGCCAAATTGACGCTCAAGGCCCTCGAGCTAGGTCCGGCAGACATCGACGATGCGAAAAAGGGCGCCGCCCTCGTCCGTAGATGTCTACAGCAGCTAGGCGCCGTCGTTGCTAGTCTCGGTGAACTGCGAAACTTATACGGTTCGGGTCATGGGCGCGACGGGAAATGGAGGGGTCTTTCACCCCGTCATGCTCGACTCGCGGTCGGCGCGGCCGTCACGTTCGCCGGCTTCGTTGCGGAAACGTACGTGGAGCGGGCCGCGTTGAAAAACCGTTGACGGTGCCGAAACGGTGGGTGGCGCTTGAGATGACTGCCGAACAGCGGGCCGCCGAGCGACGAGCGACGTGGCACGCCAGAAAGATACGTTTAGGAGACGATGCAAACGCCTTCGACCGTGACGCGTGGTACGCCATGTCCGGCTCCGAACGCGTCGCCTGGGGTTGGGCTATTACAGTTATGGCACTCGAGATGAGAGGCGTGCATGGAGATCAGCTCCGACTTCGTCGATCTGTTGCGAGCGTTAAACGACGCAAGCGCTGAATACCTCATAGTCGGCTCGACTTCGACGTCTGGGTCAATCCTACAGCTGAAAACGCACTGCGCGTCTATCGAGCCTTGGCTGCGTTCGGAGCGCCGCTGCATGATCTGCGTATCGAAGAACTTACGAGCGACGATTTGATTTTTCAAATCGGCGTGGAGCCGGTACGGATCGACATCCTCACCGACGTTAGCGGTGTACGTTTTGCGGATGCATGGCCCAACCGCGTCGGCGGCCTACTCGGCGGTGTCCCTGCTGAGTTTCTGGGTCGTGGTGACCTTATCGTAAACAAGCGTGCGAGCGGGCGACCGAAAGACCTTGCCGATCTCGACCGCCTCGAACGCGATGTGTGGATGTGTGGATGTGTGGATGTGTGAATGAACGGCGAAGCCGAAGGAAATCCTCTGCCTGTCATGATAAAGAGCGGTAGCGTTCGCGCGTCAGGAACCCGGTGAAGAGTCCGGGACGGTCGCGCCACTGTGAGCGGGGAGCCGCTTTCGGTCACTGCCGGTAAAACGGCGGGAAGGCCGCAAGCACGACGGCTACGATCCGCGAGTCAGGATACTGCAAGCGAACGCGTTTTGCACCACCTCGCGAAAGGGTCGGAAAACATCGTGTTCGTTTTACGTATCGCGCGCCGCTTCGGCGCCGCGGTATTCATCGGTTCCGCGGCAGCGGCGCTCGCGTTCGTACCTCACGAGGCTTCAGCGGTGACGGTCGATCCGTTGCCACTGCAAACGTCGACGCCAACCATCCAGCAGCCGTTTAGTTCCCCGCCGCCGCAATCGTTTGCTCCGCCTTCGCCGCAACCGTCCGCCGTGGCGTCGGCGAGTCCGGTCCCGGGCGCACTACAACGAATCGGCCGCGTCGTTACGAGCGACCGCCGCAGCGAACCGCTCGGGCAAACGTCGCGCCCGTCCTTTACGGTCGACCGTACGCGTATCGAGTCTTACGGTGCGCGGACCGTCGCGGACGCGCTCGAAGGTGTGCCCGGCGTGCAATTGTACCGCAACGGTACCTTCGGCGCGCAAGTGAACTACGGCATCCGCGGCTCCACATCGGCGCAAACGCTGGTTCTTGTCGACGGTCAGCCGGTTGCCGATCCGACGACCGGGGGCGCTTATCTCGAAAACTTTTCTACGGTCGGCGTCAATCGCATCGAAGTCGTCGAGAGCGGGGCATCGACGCTCTACGGCACGAGCGCGAGCGGCGGCGTCATCAACATCATCACGAGCGTTCCGCGCGGCGCCTATCTGGAAGCTGCAGACGGCTCGTTTGCGAACCGCGATCTGCGCGTCGCGGCTGGTGACGGGCGAATCGGGGCATCGTTCGAGCGCCACGTCGCGACCGACGCGTACGCGTATCCCGGCCTCACGTATAGTCCCGGCGCCTGCGGATACTTTCAACCTTGTGCGTTTCCCGGCGGCACACGCGCAAATAGCTATGGCGATCAAAGCGCCGCAAGGGTCTCGCTCGACGTGCCGCTTCCTGACGGCTTTGTGGTTCGCGCTCGCGCCGACGACGCTGGATTGTCGATCGGCATTCCGGGACAGCTGACGTTTCTAAGCCCGCAGACGACGCAGAGATTCTCGAACGCGAGCGGCCTCTTCGAACTCGAACATACAGCCCGTGCCTCGACGTTGACGCTCGACGTCTCCGGTACGAATGAGCGATTTACGTTCGGCGACCCGGCGTTCGGCGAGTACGATACGTATTCGGGGCGTGCCCAACTCTCGCTGAAAGACGCCGCAACGTTCGGCCGCGAAGACCTTGTCACCGGCATCGACCTAGCCCGCGAGAGCGGCGTGTTCGGTTCGCCTTCATCCACGTACACCACCCCCGGGTCGTCCGCCGTAACGATCGTGCCGCCGTCGGCAAGCGGAGCGAGCGAATCGCAAAGTGCGGCGTATCTACAGCTGGGAACGGAGCCGTTCGCCGGAGCTCGGTTTACGGCGGGGTTGCGCGGTGAGAACGATGCGCCGCACGGAACGGTGCTCGCGCCATCGTTCGGCGGCGTAATTCATGCCGGCGTGATGCGTCTTGCCGGAAACGTCGGCGAGTCGTTCCGCGTGCCGACGATCGAGGATCTGTATTATCCCGGGCTCTCGAATCCGAGCTTGCTGCCTGAGAAAGCTGCGGTCTCCGATGCGACGCTCGCGTACGAAGGTCACGCCGCCACGGTGTCGGTAGGGTGGTTCGCACGTAGCGGGTCAAACTTCATCGTTACCGATCCACTCTCGTTCGTACCGTACAATGCGCAGCGTGCCCAAACAGCCGGCATCGCCGTGACCGCAGAAGCGAGGCCCTTCGCGGGCATAGTCGCAGACCTGAGCTTCACCGACATTTATAAAGCGCTCAACCTTACGACCGGCGCGCGGTTGCCGCAGAACCCGGTCGCGCAGGCAACGCTCGGTCTCATGCGGCCCTTCGGGCGCGACCGCTACTCCTACGGTCTCCGCTGGCGCATCATCGGCTCGGACGGCAGCGACGCCGCTAACGTTCCCCCGCCGCTCTCGGGAACCTACGATGCGTACGACTCTTTCGACGCGTTCATCCGCTACAAGCTTGCCCCACAGGCGGTCCTCACCGTGCGCGGCTTCAATCTGGGCGACGAGCACGCGGCTCCTATCTTCGGCTACCCGCTACCGGGCCGCCGCCTGTTCGTCGAAGTTTCGACCCGTTAGCGGAGCTCCCGCACCGAATAACACGGGCATTCCCAGGACCTTCCATGCCGGGCATGTCAGAATGCGCTCCGGCATGAGAGGTTCCGTCCGCCTGTTCACGACTTTGGTCGCCCTTGCGCTCGCATTGCCCTTGGGGGGCGCCGTGGCGCTCGCGCAGAGCGACACGGGCGAGATCGTTATCTCGGTCATCGACGCAGCGAGCGGCAAGCCGATCGCCGACGCGCGCACGATCCTGATCGGTCCGCAGACGGCAAGTTCGCTAACGACGGCTGCGGGGAAAATCGACTACACCGACGTTCCGACCGGCATCTATCGCGTGCGGGTCATGCGTTCGGGCTACCAAGCCGGCGTGTCGCGCGAGTTCGATGTGCTCAACGGTCGCGCGGTCACCGTGCAAGTCTCCCTATCGAGCGCGACCGGCGGGCTGCGCGTCATCGGCCACGTGACCGCCCGCTCGACGGTAAGCGTCAGTGCAAGCGATATCGGCGAGAACAGTCCGGTGCGCCGAATCTCGAACTCGCTGACCGACGCGCTCGATCAGATCGCGGGCGTCTCGGTTACGCAGGACCAGACCGATCCCAACAGCGCCGTTACCGTGTCGCTGGCCAACCACGACGAATCCCAAACCGCGATTTCGCTCGACGGCATTCCGCTGGCCGCGCCGGGGGCGACCGCGAATCTCGGCGCGATCGGCACCGATCTGTTCTCCGGGTCGAGCGTCAGCCGCTCGCCGCTGGCCGGTGCTCTCGGCGGCGGCGTCAACTTCCGCACGCTGCAGCCCACGCAGGCATTGCAGGTGCGGGCTTCCGGAACGACCGGCACGTTCGACCGTTCGAACTACGCGCTGGCAGCCACCGGCAGCATCGGCAGCCTTGGTCTTGCGCTGCAGCACACCTGGCGCGGGGCCAACAGCCCGTTGACCTTTCAAGATTACCGAGACCAAAGCGGCCTGACGTATCCGCACGAAGGCGAGTCCGATAACCTCGGCGATTTTTTGAAGTTCCGCTATCGCCTCGGCGACGAGCGCACCACGATCAGCGGGACCGCGCTGACGAACAATCGCGATGCGCATGCGATCTGCGCGCGTGACGTAACCCTGTTGCCGTGCGGCATCGGCCCCGGCAACCAAAACTTCGGCCGCTACGGCTTCGCGTATGCTACGGTGCAGTCGCTCGTCGGCACCGTTGCGACGAATTTCTCAGCGTACGAGAGTTCGAGCCGGCAGACGACCGATGACGGGAACCGGTACGTCTTGCAGGCTCCCGGTGACTTGCCTTCCTTCGGACCGCCGGGTCTGCTGACCGACGCCTGCGCCGCGACCGCGACCGATTACGGCGAGTGCCTCGATCCGTCGCTTGCAACCAATGCAACCTTGACGCGGGGTGTTGCCTATAACGCATCGATCGCGCAAGGCCGCCACACGATCGCACTCGGCGGCAATATTTATACATCGCTCGACGACTCGCTGCCGATCGCAGGTTCGCGTTTTGAAATCCCGTATCGCAATGCGATTTCGTCGACGAGCTATACGATTTCGGACAACATCAAGTCGAGTGACCGCCTCACGTTGCAGCCGCACGTGTCGCTCGTCAACACGACAACCCTCGGGACGAGCGCCCTGGCGGGCTTCGGTGCAACGTGGCAGCCGCAGGCGGCCGACTCCTACCGTGCCTCGATCAACGTCGGCAGCTCGCAACCCAACATCAATCTGAACCGTTCCTATAGCGATCCCGTCGGCGCGCGCTTCGACTGCCAGGCCGGAACCGCCGTCGTCAGCGGGCCGGGCGATCAGAACGGCGGCGCTCAATCGGCCGTCAGCCTCGATGCGTCTTGGACGCACAACTTCCGGGCCGGCGGCTCGGTTATGGCCGACGTATTTTCTCAAGTGCAGACGGGCCAAATCATCAGCGCGTTAATCGAGGAGCCTGCGACGTATTACCCGACGGGCTATCTCGCCGATTTGTTCGGAGCCTATGGCGCGCCGAGCGTCTGCGGCGCAAACGCCGCGGCGCCGTCAGTCTTCGCGCAGGAGAACGTCGGAGGAACACGGCGTCTGTACCAAGGCATCAATCTGAGCGGGCGGATTCCGCTCGGCCGTTACTTCGTTTTACTACCGAACTATTCGCTCAACAAAGCCGAGCTGACCGCAGCCGGCGGCCGCCTCGAAGACGGCGCGTCAACGACGCTCGTCGGAGCGCAATTGCCGAACCGGCCGCTCCATCGCGCCGGTCTCACTCTCGACGGCTATCTTCCACGCAGCGGTATCGAGCTGCTGGCCAACGCGCGCTATACAGGCGCGAACAATCAGCAGAATCTCGGCCCCTACGTGCAAGTCTCGGCCGGTCTCTCGCATCAATTCGGTCCGGGGCAGGTAACGCTTTTCGAGAACAACGTGTTCAACACGTACGGCGGCGTGTTCGCGACAGACGCCGGCGTGCTGCCGCTGCCGCTTTCCGACGGCACGCTCTTTAGAACGGCGGCGACGCCGCTCTTACCGCGTACGGTCAACCTGTCGTACACGCTGACGTTAGGCGGCCCGCGTCCGGGACCAGCGATCGCGTCGCTATCCAACTTCGCGCGCACCGCCCAAACGCAATCGACAGGCACGGGAACGGGAGGCGGACCGGCTAACCGCTTCATTCCGGTTCCTCCCCCGGCGGGCACCGATCCGCTCTCGCTTGCGACCACGCGTCCGTCGTGCGACGCACCTGCACAGGCTGACGGCAAGCCGCTGTTCGATTCGCTGCGCGCTTACGTCGCAGCTTACGAGGCTAAGACGGCGCCACCGAGCGTTGCCAGCTTGCAGGTGATTGCGCACCCGACGATCGTAGGTAGTTCGGTACCGTACTACCTTGAATTGCGGCCGAACTTTCGCCGCCCCGGTAGCTCAAGCGGTTCCCCCGGCGCCGGCGGTTTCGAAAACCGGCGAGGGGAAGGCGGTTCACCGGGCATCGTCGGCAATGCACCGCCGAGCGCGACCAGTGCCGCTCAGCGCGCCGCATTCCGCAACGATCCGGCTGTACGGGCGTTTCGCGCTTTTCGCGGCTGCGCATACATTACGGTCCTCTCCGCGAACGAAGCGAAAGCCAAGGGAATCGCCGTGCAAGGCGGCCGTCCGGCATTGCTGTACGTCCCGACGGTCGGCTTCGTCTACGTTCGTCCCCCCGAACTCCCGCAGGGCGGGGGCAGCCTTAAGCCGGCGGCATCACCCGCGCCTTCGAAGGCGGCAAACTAGTTCATGAATACGAGCGGGATCACGCCTCAACTTGGAATGCAATGCTGCGTACCGGCTCCATAAACGGGCGCGCCGCAGGCCGCGCCTTAGGGACTTAGCCGCCGGCGTTCTGGGCCCACGCGGCGGACGTAACCTGCCACGCGCTGCCACTCTTGCGCATGACCAGCGCCCACCTGCCGGATTGCGAAGCCGCTTTGCGCTTCACGTTCATCGACAGGTGCATTGCGAGCACGATATATGCGCGGGACGGCGTCGCGTCGCTGAAAACCGGGGTTGCTTTCGTGACCGTGAACTTGGTCGTCGCCGTCGCGGCCAAGCTCTGCTGCAACGCAGCAAACCAGCGCCGGCACGCATCTGGGCCGTTCCAGGTGTACGGTGGGAAGTCGTCGATCACCGTTGCGTTTGCTGCGCACGTCGCTCGGATCGTTCCGGTATCGTGCGCGTTGAGTGCAGCGACCAGCCGCTGCGCCGTACCCAAGGCCGCTGGATTCGCGCCGGTTGCTAATGCCGAAGCAGCCAACGTCGGGAAAATGGCGCCGACAAGGATTGCCTCGAAGAGCCGACATGCGGTCCGAATCCGAAGGATCATTGCAGCGAAGGATCTACGAGCTCGATGATTTGCCGTACATGCCGACGATCTGTGCTTTCGCGAGCGTGTGGCTTCCGATCGTGAATTCCAACTTGGCGCCCGTCGTCGAACCGTCGAGCGGCAGCTTCTCCGTATCGAGCGCGTGAAGCGTTACATTGTAGTGGTGCGCCGGCCCCGGTGGGGGGCACGGGCCGCCGTACGCGTTCTTGCCGAAGTCGTTGTGCCCAAGCACCTCGCCGTGCATGAATGCAGTGACGCTCTTTCTGCCGGCGTCCTCGGCAAGTTCACGCGCATCGCCCGGGATGTTGAACATGACCCAGTGATAAAATCCGCCGGAGGTGGGTGCGTCCGGATCGTGCAGCACGATCGCGAAACTTTTCGTAGCCGGCGGCACGTCGCTCCAGCTCAACTGCGGTGAGCGGTTGTCGCCCGTGCACCCCATGTCATTAAAGACCATGTCCCGCTTCGGAGCGTTCCGGAGAATCGTAAGATTGGATCAGATGAGACTTCATCGCCCTATGCTGCCTGATTGGATTCTTGTAGGTTGATCGTCATTCGGTGGTTACGAGCTGCTTCGAGT
>JAABUZ0100001459.1_pt1 | contig 45033 bp, 36 predicted proteins | sample 5562091 | NCBI WGS metagenome assembly JAABUZ01 (sample SAMN12813069, study PRJNA571459) | rock metagenome | isolation source: Antarctica rocks | place: Antarctica: Victoria Land, Linnaeus Terrace sud | collected 2015-12-21
CCAGTTGCTCTTTGGGCAACTGCCTTAGGGTTTCTAAGTCAGGGACTTTTGGCAGCTTGATTAGGCTCATGTGGCTAGATTACCGGAAAATCTCCGCTTGTCAAGTCCTATACCTGAATCCTTACATTTTTATGACTCCCACAATCCTGATATTGGGAGTATTTCTGTTGCTACCAATTCTGTTGGCTGTAGTTCTGGCATTCCATAAAGTCCATCTGTTGGGAGAAATCGGTTACAGGTTCAATGGGCTGAAAAACTTTATCCGGATCACCAAGGATGAGCGAGTTTGGATAGCCTTGAAGAATACAGCTGAGTATGTGGCGATTGTTGTTCCTGCGCAGACAATACTTGCGCTCAGTTTAGCTTTGATACTAAATACCCAGTTGAAGGGAAAAACCTGGTTTCGGATTATCTTCTTTCTGCCAACAGTCACGTCCTCAGCTGTATTAACACTAATCTTTATGTGGATTTATAACTCGAATGGTCTACTGAATAGTTTTCTGGCTTTTTTGGGTTTACCGACCCTGAACTGGTTAGGCGACCCAGGTGTTGCACTCAAAGCTATTATGCTGATGAATATTTGGTCAACAGCACCCTTGTTTATGGTTATCTATCTGGCAGCACTTCAAGATATTCCTGAAACACTTTATGAAGCTGCAACGATTGATGGAGCGAGTTGGTGGGACAAGTTTGTATGTATTACGCTGCCATTTTTGAAACCAGTTACTTTTTTCATCGTGGTTATGGGCATTGTTGGTACATTCCAGTTATTTGATCAGTCTTATGTATTTTCTCGTGGCTCTGGTGGCCCCAATAATTCTACGTTGACCGTCGTACTTTTGATTTACCAGTATGCCTTTAAGAATCTAGACATCGGTTATGCGGCAGCATTGGCTTTGATGCTGGCGTTGGTGATTATGATGGTGACGCTGATTCAGCGCTACTGGTTTAGAGAAGAAAGATTGAGTTAGGGGATAAGTTGCCATGAAGCGTTTTTACTGGGTAAAAATAATTTTTTACACCATCTTAGGGGTATACGCAATAATTACTTTTGTGCCTTTTGCTTGGGCGCTTTCGGCTTCGTTTAAGCCGCTTTCAGAAATTGTTTCGGGTGGTGTCAATCTGATTCCTCAGCAGTTTACGCTGGAAAACTACAAGCAAATTTTTATCCAAGAACCTTTGTTTGGGCGTTGGTTGTTTAATAGTGTTGTGGTGGCTGTTAGTGTAACAGGTTTCAATTTATTGTTTAACTCAATGGCTGGGTATGCCCTAGCACGGATTCGGTTTCCGGGAAACAAGTTGTGGTTTTTTCTAGTTTTAGCAGTTTTAATGATTCCTGGACAAATTACGTTGATTCCCAGTTTTTTAATTCTGAAATCTCTGGGTTGGCTCAATTCCTATCAAGGCTTGATTGTGCCAAATGTTGTGAATGCAACATTTATTTTTATGATGCGGCAATTTTTTATTAATTTTCCCAAGGAGTTAGAGGAGGCAGCTGCACTAGATGGTTTAGGTTATTTGGAGACGTTCTTTCAAATTGTGCTACCTTTAGCAAAACCCGCTCTGGCAGCACAGGCAATCTTTGTCTTTATGGGAGCATGGAATAATTTTTTTAACGCCGCTGATTATTCTGTCTGATTCAGAAATGTTTACTCTGCCGCTGGGGTTAAATACGTTTAAGGGGCAATATATTAGTTATTGGAACTACATTATGGCGGCGTCGATGATATTTACCCTACCGGCACTGGCGATTTATGCCTTTTTCAATCGCTACTTTATTCAGGGGGTAACTTTTACCGGCAGTAAATGAAGGAAAGGTTAGAGCTATGGCAGGACATAGTAAATGGGCGAATATTAAGCGTCAGAAGGCGAGAGTGGATGCGGTGAAGGGTAAGACCTTCACCCAACTGTCTCGTGCGATTATTGTTGCGGCTAGAACTGGGGTGCCAGATCCGGCAGGCAATTTTCAACTGCGTACTGCGATTGACAAGGCGAAGGCAGCAGGGATTCCGAATGAGAATATTGAACGAGCGATCGCTAAAGGCGCAGGCACGTTTGGCGGGGAGAACTCCAATCTGGAAGCAGTTCGCTACGAGGGTTATGGTCCTGGTGGTGTTGCTATCCTGATTGAAGCCCTCACAGACAATCGCAATCGCACAGCAGCTGATCTACGAGCAGCTTTTAGTAAAAACGGTGGTAATCTTGGTGAAACCGGCTGTGTCAGTTGGATGTTTGAACACAAAGGTGTGGTGGCGATCGCTGGCTCCGTTGAGGAAGACCAGTTGTTAGAAGCTTCCCTAGAAGGGGGTGCCGAGTCCTATGAGATGACTGGCGAGGATGACGCCGAAGCAGAGGCAGAGGTGTTTACGGAGGTGGGTAACCTGGAACCTCTCAGCCAAACTCTCAAAGATCAGGGCTTTGCAGTGAGTCAGGTAGAACTGCGCTGGGTTCCCAGTAATACCGTAGAGGTAGGCGATCCAGACCAAGCGCGATCGCTCCTCAAGTTAATAGACGCCCTGGAAGAACTGGATGACGTGCAAAATGTCACCGCTAACTTCGAGATGGCAGATGATTTGATGTTCGTGAGTATAGCTTAGTCAGCGTGACACTAGTACAAAACTGACATGGAAACTTCATAGGACTGACAAAATGCTGTCATGCAATCCAGTGCATACTTAGATTGTAGATTCACAGGATCAGCCTCCTCTAATGAACAAGTTCGCTAAAGCTTTACTTTTGTCTCTGGTCTTTGCTGCGCCTGTAGCCATCTCTGTGCCTGCTGTTCAAGCAAGTCCTGTTACGGCACACCAACAGCTGGCGCATTCCTCTACCCAGAAAGCCATGCGGAAGCATAATAGGACACATAGGAAACGTGGAGCCAGTCTTACTAGGGGAACAAATCCTGCTGCAACGAAAGCAGTAGGTGTGCATAAGTAGTCTTTTTCCTATCGGCGTAGCTTAAAGCTAATGCGTAGAGAAGTTAGTAGTGAGTGATTTTAACGAGGTTATTTAGCCCCGCTGGTTTTCCAGCGGGGTGTTTTTTCGTCACTTGATCGCTCCAGCAGGCAAAATGAAAATATGTGAAGTAATATTACCTGTATAATTTCAATATGGCACTGGAACAGTTGGCTCAAACCCTTTCACCCCCCCGGACACCGACACACCAGTTGGGATATGACTACGACCTAGCAATCGTGGGCGGTGGCATTATTGGGTTAACACTGGCTTGTGCCTTGAAAGATTCAGGGCTGAGTGTGGTGTTGATTGAGGCGAAACCTCATTCCGTTGCAGCGGCAAAGGGGCAAGCCTACGCAGTTCACCTGCTATCGGGGCAAATTTTTGCGGGAATTGGAGTTTGGGATAAAATACTGCCTCAGATTGCTACTTTCCGCCAAGTTCGCCTCTCAGATGCCGACCATCCCGATGTGGTGGAATTCCAACTGGCAGATTTAGGTACAGATGCACTGGGTTATGTAGCAGAACACCAAGCGCTGCTGACGCCGTTGCAGGAATTCTTGCAGGAGTGTCCCAATGTCAGCTACCTATGTCCGGCTGAAGTGGTGAAAACCCAGTATGAGCCAACTGGGGTGGAGATTGATCTGAGGGTTGGCGATGAATCGCGTACAATCCGCACTCGATTACTTGTGGCGGCAGATGGGGCGCGATCGCGTATCCGCACTTGGGCTGGCATCCGCACCCGTGGCTGGCAATACTGGCAATCCTGCATTGTCGCCTTTGTTAAACCGGAAAAACCCCAAAACGATACTGCCTACGAACGCTTTTGGCCTAGTGGCCCGTTTGCAATTCTACCTCTACCTGGGAACCGCTGCCGCATTGTCTGGACAGCACCCCATGAAGAAGCAAAAGCTTTAGTTGCTTTGGATGATGAGCAATTTTTGGCAGAACTGAGCCGCAGGTATGGCGATCAGATGGGGCGGTTGGAATTGGAAGGCGATCGCTTTGTCTTCAGCGTGCAGCTGATGCAGAGCGATCGCTATGTTCTGCCGCGACTTGCCCTAATTGGTGATGCCGCTCACTGTTGCCATCCAGTCGGTGGGCAAGGTCTAAACATGGGCATCCGGGATGCAGCTGCCTTAGCTCAAGTGCTGCAATCTGCCCATAACCTAGGCGAAGATATCGGGGATTTGCCTGTGCTCAAACGCTATGAACACTGGCGCAAGCAGGAGAACCTGACAATTTTAGGTTTCACCGATTTCCTTGACCGAATATTTTCTAACAACTGGTTGCCGTTGGTGGTGGTTCGCCGACTTGGTTTATGGATGTTGCGGGTGCGTCCTTTAAAGATATTTGCTTTGAAATTGATGACAGGTTTGAGAGGGCGTCCTCCCCAGATGGCTCAACGATTTTGATTGTTGTTGCCATCTGGAATCGATTCTGACAAGCGTTTAGCCAAAAGCATAAAATCTGAGGGGATCATAATCAGCGTGGTCGTGTTATTTTCCGCTCCAATTTCTGTCAGCATTTGCAGCCGCCGCAACTCTAAAGCAGCTGGGTTAGCCATAATCTTTTCAGAAGCTTCTGCTAACTTAATCGAGGCTTCTTGTTCCGCCGCAGCTTTAATCAAACGAGCGCGTTTTTCCCGATTCGCTTCCGCTTCTTTCGCCATTGCCCGTTGCATAGCCAGGGGAATCTCTACGTCTTTCATTTCCACCCGTTCAATCACAATGCCCCAAGGCTCGGTGATTTCATCCACAATTTCTTGAACTTTGATATTAATCTTATCGCGGTTTTGGAGAACATCATCCAAGATATTTTGACCGACTACATTGCGTAAAGAAGTTAGAGCGGTTTGATAGACAGCCATCTGGTAATTCTCAACCTTATTGATAGCCTTGGATGGGTCAAGGATGCGGTAGTAGAGAACGGCGTTGACTTTAATCGTGACGCTATCCGCAGTGACGGTTTCTTGGGGTTCAATATTCACCGTTTTGGTGCGAATATCTATTTGGGTCTTTTGGTCTAGCACAGGCAGAATCCAGTACATGCCTGGTCCCCTGACGCCGTTGATTCTGCCCAGTCGAAAGATGACGCCGCGCTGATATTCCCGGTCAAGCTTGAGTCCTGAAGCGCCGAGAAAGAGGACTACAGCCAAAAACGAGCCTAACAAGGTTTCCATTTGGAGTTTGGCTAATGGTAGGTGGATATCTATTCTAAACCGCTACTCCCTCTACCCTAGCCCCGATTTGGTACAAGAGGGGATTGGCAAGATTTACAATTTAATGGCATTGCCTCATCAGCTAGTGATAGTGAACACGAATGGATTTTTATACAGTGGTATTGAGGAAAAGTACGAGTTACTGGATCGCTTTGTGTTTAGAAAATGGGCTGGTAGGTCAAGGAACGACTCAAGAAGACGCCATCAGGCAGCTCAAAGACGCGATTGATTCTTTCCAAGAGGTTTATGAGGCTGAAAAGGACATTCATAGCGCACCTGTTTCTATAGAAGCGCTACATGAATTTTTGGCAGTAGAGGGAGGGAAACCTACTTCTGAAACATTTGAACTAAGAGCAATTCATGCCTAAGAATGTTCCTGCCCTCAAACCCAGAGAGCTATTGCCCTGAATCGCCGTCAAGCAAGCGATCAAACTGCTGTTTGATGATGGCATAACACTCACAGGAGGAAGTTTCTAACCTTTTTCGGTTGAGAATTGTCATCTTGCCACGATTGTATTGGATTAGTCCTGCTTTTTGCATAACGGAGGCAATCTCACTCACACCAGCGCGACGCACGCTAAGCATTTGGGCAAGGAACTCCTGGGTAAGTGGAAACTGGTCTGACCCCATCCGGTCTTGGCACATCAGCATCCAGCGGCAGAATCGCTGTTCAATTGAGTGCATGCGGTTGCAGCCAGACGTCTGTGCAATCTGGTCAAACAGTGCTTGTGTGTAGCGTTGCAGTCGGTTGTAGAGTGGGCTACTGGAAGTAACTTCCCTTTTGAATACCTCCGCTTTCATCTTTAAGCCATGACCAGGAATCTGCGTAATAGCCTGGCCGACAGTTCGATCAGCTTTTAAGAATACAGCAAGTCCCACCATTCCTTCATTTCCCACTAGACCCACTTCGGCACCTATACCGTTTTTCATAATGGTGACTAGAGAGACAGCGCCATTGATGGGGAAATAGACGTACTCGATGCGTTCATTGGGCTGGTAGAGGATCTGCTTCAAATCCAGGGAAACGGCCTCCATGAGGGGGAGGAGACGATCATATTCCTCTGTGGGTAGAGCAGCCAGAAGGCGGTTTTCCAACCTAATCTGGGGGGCAAAGGAAACTGACATAGGGAGACTCCTTGAGCCAGTTGTATTTAAAAAAGACAACTAGGGACACAAAGAGAGAGTTCCAGACCTCGCTCCGATGTCAGAAGGTGAATTATCTAAAGAACAAGCATCACGATATGTTGCTATATACAACTACTATAACACACCACTAACGAAATGGATTGCTCAGCAACCGGGTGAACTCGTCTTTAATCACCCCATAGCACTCGCAGGAGGTTGCTTGCAAAGCCTCGCGATTCAGGATTGTAATTTTGCCACGGCTGTAGCGGAGCATTCCCGCTTGGCTTAGAGTGCCAGCAGCCACAGTGACACCGGAGCGTCGTGTACCCAGCATCTGAGAGATAAATTCCTGAGTTAACATAAACTCGTCTGACTTTACAGCGTCCCCGACTAACAGCATCCAGCGGGCGAGTCGCTCTTCTATGGTATGAAAGCGGTTGCAAGCTACCGATTGTGAGACTTGGGTGAGTAGCGCTTGTGTGTAGCGCAACAGCAGGATTTGCAGCTGACCACCCCGATTGAACTCGCTTTTAAGTAAATCTGCATCCATCCGCAAGGCACTGCCTGAAACCTGCACAAACGCTTTAGTGGTCGTGATGTTGCCGCCCAAAATTACAGGTACACCCACCATCCCTTCACTGCCCACTAAGCCAACTTCAATCGTCGAGCCGTCTTCCATGATGGAGACTAAAGAAACCATTGAATGATTGGGAAAATAGACGTATTTGATCGGTCCGTTAGGCTCGTAGAGGACTTGATTGAGTGAGAGTGAGACAAGTTGCAGGTGGGGAGCAAGGCGTTCGTACTCAGAAGCAGGCAGAGCGGCAAGCAGCCGATTTGGCGGTACACCGAAATTTGCGGACACAGATATTCTCTTGTTTTGATTTGCCCTCAAAAAATCAACTCAAATTAAAAACAGGGCAAACCATAACCTTGTCCTAATGATGAACTACCCCAACCTGCTGCGCGAGGATGGGGTTTCTGAATTCCCATCAGCAAGAAGGCGCTTTTGACGCTTCGTTTGGTCAAGTTGCTATCAAAGTCCCGAAGGCTGTCAAGTAGAGCTTGTCCATCGACGTCTGAGGACGCTCATTCCAAACGCCCCAGAAACGAATGTATCGATTGACTTCTAGTTTTTCCAAACAACCAGGCTATTACGGCTTTATGTGTGTTGCTCGGTGATGAATTTGACTCCATCTTCTAGAATTGATAATCAGCGGATAGGCATTTGCTTCTATCAGTCAAAAACTGATGTATCCATACCGCATCTACAATCCTATCAAATGGCAACCAAGTATTTTCGGCTCTACTGTCAGGATTTTAGTCAGGCATTTAGTCATATAGTCGTCGGACATTTATCACCCAGTAGTCTCGCACCGCTATCCATCCCCACCGTAAAAGAGGGTGGGGAATTTCGCGAATTAGTTAAAAGATTGTTTTTCTGAAGGAACACGTTACAAAAGCAGCCGCTAATGACAGACCACTTATATAACTAAACATACTCAACGCCAACGGCAACCGTCTATCCGGTAGCGTACAGTTAGCTAACCCTCAAAACCATCCTTCTTGTTCCAAAGTCTCAATCAACTGGAGACCACGGGGGTCACCTACTCGTAACAGTGCAGCCTTGGCGTCTTCCCGGACACCCATATCTTCGTCTTCTGCAAAGGCTTGAATCAGGGCATCGATCGCTGTGGCATAAACAACGTTGGAGGGGAGTTCACGGCACAGCTGTCCTATAGACCAGGCACAGTTACTGCGTACCGCTGGCACGGGGTCTTGCACCAGGGCTTCAATCAGTGGTGGAATGGCTCCTAATACTGCCTCGTAACCCACGTCTGCCATCTGAGCCAAAGCGCTAGCCGCCCAGAGACGCACCGCAGAAATATCAGTTTTCAAGGCTTCTGCTAGCGGTGGCAAACAGCGGCGATCGCGGCAGTTTCCCAAAGCCCAAACAACACCTTTACGCACATAGCCATTCCAATCCCGATCCAATTGGGCAATCAATGGCTCCACGGCAGAGCCGCTGGGATTGCGTCCTATGCCATAGGCGGCGCTGACTCGCACCAACGGGCAGGCATCGGTTAACAGGCGAATTAGATGGGGGGTAGCCCGTTTATCCTCAAGCTCACAAAAGGCACGTGCCGCCAGCATCCGTTGCTGCGTCTGAGGATTCTCCAACAGTGCCAGCATTGCATCTGGATCGGGTCTTGAAACCTCTGACTCAGCAGTGAGCTGCCCTAAGTGATCTAGGGGACTTTCTAGCTCAATCTCCGGATTGAGTAAGCTCAAGTCTTCATAGTCATACATAATACCCTATTCTATCCGAATCCACCAGTTTCTATCTAGTCACCACACTTAGGATAATTACCAGAATTTGATTTATTCCGCTACTGTCTCAGGCAGGAGAGATTTGACCATCCACAACGACTGGGTTTGGTAGCCCAGCTGGCTGTAAAGATTTAATGCGGGTTGATTTGACTCAAAGACTTGAAGACCAATCTGGCGATCGCCCCTACCAATCGCCCAGTCTTCCACATAGCGCATTAAAGCCTTGCCAATGCCCCGCCGCCGATGTTCTGGCACAACGTAGAGCAGAAAGATGTGAGCATGGCGATCGCCCCGCACCTGATCCAACGCATTTCCCACCCAGAGACAACCTACTGGCTGACGCACCGACGGCAATCCCTGCCCAGGTTCTGAATCGGCTAATTCCACCCACCACAAGGGAGTTTTATTGTCCAAGTATTGTTCGACCGTTCGGGCGAGATGGGAAAAATCCTGTGGAAACACTTCCTGGTAAGTCCGCTGCATGAACTTCACCAGCAACGCCCGATCTAAACCAGATCCAGCGCGAAGACGATACCCAGGTATTAGCTCAAAATACACTGCGATCAAGCCTTACTTCAGTCTAACAAAGACAGAGCTAGTGGCAACCGAACTGGCGGTGCCTGAGCCTGCTTTGGCTGGGGGCTGACTTCTTCAATTGGTGCCGGGGAAGCCATATCTGTCGGCAAAAATATCCTAGCGCTGACTGCGACGAGGGCTACGAAAAACACTAGGATCACGAGGAACGGGGCAATGTACTGACGAAAAATAGCCATATTTATAGCTGCAAGCAGCGGGGACACTTTTCTGAAAATTCAGCTAAAGATTTATTAAGCTTTCTTTTTCCATCCTACACCTGTTATGAGTCTTCTGACTCGTCATCCAGTCCAGGTCTTGGCATTGAGGCAGGCTGAGGATTCCAGGGGGCAAAAAACGGCAGGAGTATCAATCCTAGCAAGGCCGCTATTGACGTGAGCAAGAAGAACGACGACCACCCAGTCATTTCTGCCAACGAGCCCGCGGGTGCTACAAGAATATCCCGACTGAAAGCCACCAGGCTCGAAAGTAAAGCATACTGAGTCGCTGAAAAGCGCTGGTTACATAGACTCATTAAAAAGGCAACAAAAGCAGATGTTTCCAGTCCGGCACAGAAATTTTCGATATTAATTGCACTCACCATCAGAGGGTAATTTTTCCCGACCAGTGCTAGGAAAAAGTAGCATAAGTTACCGACAGCTTGCAGCCCACCGAATATCCAGAGAGAGCGATTAATCCCAATTTTGCTGATAAACGCTCCTCCTGCTAAAGTGCCGACAATCGTGGCGAAAATACCCAAGACTCCTGGAATTGCAATGTCGGTTTGGCTAAAGTTTAAGCCCTTCTCCAATAAAAATGGGGTGGATATATTCTTAACCAGGGAATCGCCCAGCTTATAGAGGACGATGAACAGCAGGATCAAAACTCCTTGGAGCAGACCTAAGCGCTGGAAAAATTCAATTAAGGGTAATCTGACTGCATCGAATAACGTTTCAGGTGGGCGATCGCGTAGGATTGGTTCCGGTGCCAAGATAGAACTCACCAAACCTACCATCATCAGCATCGACATCAACACATAAACAACTGGCCAGGGCATTATATCTGCAAGAATCAGCGTTAAATAACCCGTGACGATGATGGCAAGTCGATAGCCCAAAAGGTAAATCGCTGCCCCAGGGCCGATTTCTCGTTCTTCTAATACATCGGTGCGGTAGGCATCAACGAGAATATCTTGACTCGCGCTGAAAAAGGCAATAATTAAAGCATTGATTGCCAGGAGTTGCAGTGCTTGAGATGGCCTTTGTAAAGCCATAGCAGCGATCGCCAGTATCAACGCTCCTTGTGTTAGAACCAGCCAGCCGCGACGACGCCCTAAAAACGGCGGCACAAAACGATCCAGTAAAGGCGACCAGAGAAATTTTAACGAGTAGGGCAACCCCACCAGACTAAAAGCGGTAATAGCACTCAGGCTAACCTTTTCTGTAGTCATCCAAGCTTGCAGCGGTGTCTTACTAGTCAGATACAAAGGTAAACCTGAAGAAAAGCCCAAGAACAACAAAGCTGCCATCTTGCGGCTTTGAAAAACTTGCAGCCAAGATTGAGTTGCTTTCACCGTTAAAAAAGGCTCCTGCCTAGCTGGGGTCACTCGTTTAGCATGGAGTCATGATGCCACAGCTATCGAATGGTTTGCCTGCCGCAGCCCTAATTATGAACAAAGATGAAGTTCTGGCAATTTTGAGTGCTTCGCGCATTGACTACACTCGTTTTGGTGTGAAGTCTCTTGCATTGTTTGGTTCTGTAGCTCGTGATGAAGCACAGCTAGGAAGTGACGTAGATATTTTGGTGGAGTTTGACGGAACGCCGACTTTTGAGCGCTACATGGATTTTAAATTTCTTTTAGAGGATACGTTAGGTAGACCTGTGGACTTAGTGGAGAGGCAGATGCTGCATCCTTCTTTGCAGTCAATCGTAGAGAATGAGGCCATCCCCGTTGCGTGACTATCGTCTGTATTTGGAGGACATTCTTAAAAGTGGAGCCAAGGTGTTGCGTTACACCGAAGGTATGAGCTTTGAGAATTTCTTGGCTGATGAGCGCACTTTTGATGCAGTGATTCGTAACTTAGAAATTATCGGAGAAGCAGCTAAAAACGTACCCACAAAGGTGCGAGATCGCTACCCAGAGGTGGAGTGGCGCAGAATTGCAGGATTAAGGGATGTTCTGGCTCACACTTACTTCAGGTTAAACGAAGCGATTTTGTGGGACGTGGTTCAAAACAGGATTCCTGTATTACTGGAGCAAATTAAGCGCATCTTAGAAAATTTTGTTCAAGATTCGAGTTAGAGCCGACACAAGGGCAATTACTCCCAGCGTGCGTATGGCATCCTACAGTTTTCGTGACTGTTGAGGAGCGGATAGTCTACAAAGCCCGAACAGACTAAATATACTTTATTTGCGACTGTTGCCATTGCCATTTTCAGTCGGGATCACATCCATCGCTAAATCTATTAGTTCGTGCCACAGCCAAGGTCGTTGTTTTTCCTCGTTCCAAGTAAACGGTGCCAAATACTGGACGGTGTCAGCCTGGGGCGTTTTGAGCCAGCCGTTTTCGAGTCTACTCAAGGTCTGTTTAGTAATGAGGTTAACCCCAAACTGTTCATGAACGTACTGAACGAAGCGATCTTGAGACAAATCCGGATCGCCGTACACAACCCTTCCGATCCTTTGCCGCGCTTCCCGTATCACTTGTCCCAGTCGTGCCAAACCAGCATTTGTAAACTGTTTTGGCCTCTCTACACTCAAGCTGGCTGCCATAGTTTGGTTAATGTATCTGTTTGCAACTTAGCACATGCAGTCCATAGAAACAGCTTTATCACATGTAGCTTACAATTAGGCAAGTGCATGATATAGTTGACGTAGATAAAACATGATTCTTCAGAAGCCGAGGGATAAGGATACGGCAACCTAAGCCGCTCAACTCTCCTGCTTGAGGCTATCGACTTAGGGTAATGTGCGATGAAAACTACTTGGAATTGGGCAAAATTCATCAATCTCAGGCAACTGAAACAAGCGCTCACCTCAACTGAGATGGCTTCAGTCATTGGGTTTGCAGCAGAGCAAATCCTTGACTGGCACGATTACAAAGGTAGATTAGTTGTAAGTATTAGCGGCAGAGGTGGTCGCTTTGTCAGCTATTGGCAATTAAGCCGCGCCGTCGAGTGGTTAGTACAAGCAATTGAAACCTGCTGGGACAAAGCAACTTGGTTTCAACTGCAAAAGTGGATTCAAGCAGCTTGGAAACGCTACAGATACTCTCCAGAAGCAAAAGATCAAGTAAATCAAGCCTTGCAGCAACAACGGGTTCGCCTAGAAGACAGAGCAAAAGCTGAGGACAAAGCAAATTCATTTGTCAATATTATCAGCGATTGTCGAGAGCACAAATGTTTGGATCTGGCAGGGCAGCTGTTCTACCGCCAGCGCTCGCAATTTGAGAAATATCCCAACCTGCTCGAAAGAGTCCAGTCAGCTGGACAACAGCAAAGGGCATACCTATACAGCTTAGAGGAGCCAAACCAGCAAGCAATAGCACCCCCAGAGGCAGCAAATCAACCTCAACAAGACGACCCGAAAGCTTGGAACAACAAAGACTTGGCGCTGCTGGAGCAGAAACAATATGAAGAAGCACTTGCCGCCTATGATCTGGCGGGAGCAACTACAGTATGGGATTAAGACAGATTTGGTGTAAAATCATGCAACTAAGCCTGAGAGTCACTAATAGTCAACCTTTTTGAAATTGGTGCTTGTGACAGTTTAAGCTCGTATCTACCGAATATTAGGCTTTGGCTGCCGAAAAGTGCAATTTTTTACACGTATAGGCATGATGGAGGTAAGGCTTAAATAGTACGGCGCTCTAAGTTCGTTATCGCCCTACTCCAGAACGCCCAATACGGCCAATGAGCTTGCCGTGGGAGTTATACCACATAGCCGTGAGTGCGATCACGCACATAAGATCGCGCTTTACTCCCCCAAAGCGCGATCGCCCCTCTCCCCCTCTTCCTCTGCGTCCTCAGCGCCTCTGCGGTTCGTCCCTCTTACTTAAGGCACCTCAATCGGAATCAAAGCATTCTCAGGCAAATAACTACTAAAACGCCGATCATCCGCCAAAACCAAAATCATCCGCAGCGGAAAATCTGGCGGCATTTGCAAATCCGCCCAAGGCACCGCCACCTCCAAACACTTATCCAAAGCAACAGTAGCGCGACTCGCACGCGGATGCCATTGATAATTATCCCCAGCCTCCTGAAAGCGAATCGATTGAGTCAGCAAATTAACTTCCAGCTGATGGTGAAACAGGTAATTTACCGGCGCTTCATCCGGCACATTCTCCAGGGGTACTGGACTATTGAACATTGTCCGATCCGGATAGAACCACAGCAAATTCAAGTAAGCTGGGAAATCTCGCCCTGGTTGCACACCCGTTTGGAAATCTAGCCTCACGTAGAGATTCAGGTGATCTACCCCGTACCAGAGACGCTGGATGGCGCTGCTGCGATGCATCGTTCCCCGCGCCCCGCCAACATCCACACGACCAGCCCGATCCCAGTCCTGTTCATTGCCCTGTCCATTGATAACTGGATGAATAAACCCTTCTGGTCGGTGATCAGCCCGTACATCATGAGCTTCCACGGGTTGGCGTAGCTCAGGAGGAAGCGGTTCATTCAACGCCTGGTAAATCCCACACAGGTGTTCCCGAAACAACTGGTCAAACATAGCATCCTGGTTCGAGGAATGACCTTCGCCAAACCACCAGAACCAGTCGGAACCCTCTGCGGCATACAGAGCTTCCCAGGCAGCAGGGTTGCTTTCTTCTGTTGCCTCTGGATGATTCGCCAACACCGCCCTTGCCTCTGCCAAGAGATCCCAAGCGCGGTTTTTGGCGGGGTCGCCAATCCAGGTGGTAAAGCTGCCATCCACCCAAGAACCGCTATGCAGCTGGTTAGCTGGGATGGTTGCAGTGGCTGGGAACTGGTCGAGAAATTCAGAGACGGTTACGAGTTTCAGTTGGGGATGGTCGCTCAGAGTTTGGTAAAGGTTCTCCAAAAACGGCTTACCATCTTGGGAATAAAATTCCCAGCAATTCTCGCCATCCAGGGCAATGGTAACGAGCCAAGGGTGTTCCAGGTTCGTACTGCCGTCTGTTTGTCTTGTTTGCAGAGAATGAGCGATCGCTTCCAAATGCCCCACCAAATCAGCTGCCGCCTTCTTTGGTTCCATCGCCCCGTAGGTAAAGCCGATCAAATCCGATAATCGGTGATCTCGAAACACAATCGCCAAATCACCTGCTGTAGTCTCCAGGCGATAGGGGCGGTAGAGGACTTCTGGTTCCAAGAGATTCCCAGCCCCATCCCGGTGGAAAAAGTGCTTCAGCGTCCAACCCAGCACCGCTTCATCCGAGCAAATCCACTTGAATCCCTGCTTGACAATATAAGGCAAAATCTCGGGACTGACTGACTGTTCAGAAGGCCACAACCCACGGGGTTCCTGCCCAAATTTTTCTTGATACAAATCCCAAGCTTTCCGCAAGTGCCGGGGAATGTCTTCGGGCCACTGGAACCGATGAGAAGGCAAAGTCATATTCGGTACCGCTACCCTACCAGCATTAGTATCAGCTAACAGGGGCAAAATCGGGTGAGTGTAGGGCGTTGTTGTTACCTCCAGCTGCCCCGCCTCTTGCAAATGCCTGTGTTGTGGTATAATACGCCTGATTATTTCTCGCTGTTTGGAATAAATTCGCTGGCGATCGCTCAATGTAAAATCTCGACCCTGCCGCAACCACTGGTCAATTTCCGGGTCATCCCAAAACAGCGGGTCAATCCAAGCCAGATTATGCCAAGCTAACAAATCACTGTAATCTTGCAGTTGCCAATTTTCCAGGCACCACGCCTGCCCTTTCTCCTGCCGTTGCTGGTATAGCTGAGCATAGCGGGGATGAGGGTCAATTAGGGTGTGGTGATTGGCATCAAAAAAGTGTTCTACGATGAATTGCCGCTGTTCTGCACTCAGCTGTTCTGTCGGTGTCAGGTTCGCTACTAGATACGGGTCAAAAGCAGTGCCAGCGATGTAATCTTCGAGTTGCAATATCAGAGAAGGAACCAAGTTCACCGTTTGATGCAACTTGGGATACCGCTCTAGCAGTAGCACCAGATCCAGATAATCTTTTGTGCCATGCAGCCGCACCCAAGGCATGCGGTACTGACCAGAGGAACCGGAGACACTGTCTCGACGTTTGTACAGGGGCTGGTGCTGATGCCAGATAAAAGCGACGTAGAGAGGATGAGCCATAAGATTAAGTAAAAATGTACAAGCGCCCTAAATTCGGGTGTAGCTTTGCTTCCCCGAATATTAGGGTAAGACGACAAAAGGCAAAGGGAAAATTTTCCTTTTGCCTTTATAGTTCATTAAGTAGGAGTCAGGAATCAGGAGCCAGGAGGGGTTCTGTGCGACTAACGGACGAACCATTAGTCTGAAGACTCTAGATTTATCCATAGGAATAGGAACAATTGGCTACAACCTCGCCTCTGAAACCACGGGAATTATCCCTGGAGTTCTCCTGACTCCTGAATCCTGACGCCTCTCTCCTACTTACATCACCTGCTCGACTTCAGCGATTTCAGGAATCATTTCGCGCAGTCGGCGCTCAATGCCCATTCTCAGAGTCATAGTTGAGCTGGGGCAGGAACCACAGGCTCCCTGCAGCCGCAGCTTTACGACTGGGCCATCTAGTTCTACCAGTTCCACATTGCCCCCATCGGAAATTAAGTAGGGGCGCATTTCATCCAAAACTGTTTCTACGTTGTCAGTTGTGAGTTCCATCGTTTGAGACCTCGTTTACCTTACAGAATCTTATTGTCAAGGGTTGTTATCTCGATCCTAGATCCAATTGCTACGAGAGTCTGGACACACCTTGATACTTAACCTAAACAGCTACCGGTTCTAGCAGCTTCACATTGGAGAAGTTGAACTCAGTTGTAGTTCGTTCCCCGTTCTGATACGATTGGACGACCTGCTTGGTCATCACATAGTACTCGCCAACCTTCTCAAAAGTGTCTTTAAAGTTTAGGACGTTGTTGACTTCATTTGTCTGTGGATTGCGGAAAACGGCATCATAGCGCGTCGCCAGGTAGCCTTTCTGTGTGTCTAAGCTGTCGTGGGTATCAATCACAAAAGCCATCCGACCCATGACTCGGCTCACTTGGCAAATTTCGGTTCCCCGGATCTTGTAATTAGATCCCATTGAGTCACCCTTTACCAGGATTTCCACCGCACCAGTTTCGTCCGTTTTGCCCAAGTTAAACTCGTTCTTCCCATGAGCCTGCTCAAACATCGCCCGTTTGCGGTGAGTCACTATATCCCGCAGTTGAGTATAGATGCTCTCTTGTACCTTTTCATCTTCAATACCTGTGACTTCCACACTCAGGTCGCGGTTGATGCGAATTTTGCCAGTGTAGACTTCATCCCCCTGCTTGATTTGAACATCCGCGCTGTAGCCGGGAAAGTTCTGATCCCAGGTGTAACGATTTTCGTAAGCCGCTCGGAATAACTCTTGGGCCCTGCTTTGCTCTATCATGAAACCATTTTGCACTTCAACTTCTTTACAGTGTAGTCCACCTTTGTCAATCGCTTGGTGGCGCTGACACCATCACCGGTTGTTGGTACAGCGGCACTGTGAACGTGACTGTCGAACCCAGTCCTTCACCCATGCTGTAAAAATTCACCGCACCCCCCATTGCCTCTACGAGCTTCTGGGAGATCGTAAGTCCCAACCCGGTGCCGCCGTACTGACGGGTACGGGAGCCATCCACTTGACTGAACGATTGAAACAGTTTGTCTTGTTTGTCTAATGAAACGCCGATGCCGGTATCCGCTACGCGCACTTTCACCATGCCAGGGAGTTCCTCATTTTGAAACATCACCTTTTTGGGAACTATATCAGCACTGATAGTGATACCACCTTCGTGGGTGAATTTGATTGCATTGCCAACCAGATTGAGCATCACTTGCAACAGCCGCTGGTAGTTGCCGTGCAAGATAATTTCATCCGAGGTAGCAGGCATTTGAATCTGCAAGCTCAAGTTCTTCTGCTCCGCCTGGTTGCTTGTAAAATCTGCAACAACACTGAATAGTTCATCCAGCTTCACCGGTCCCAACTCTAGCTCCAGTTTGCCTGCTTCGATCTTGGCGATGTCCAAAATGTCGTTAATGATGTTAAGCAGGTGTAGCGCGGAGCGGTAAGCCTCCTCGATAAATTCCATCTGCTCGTCTGGACCGTCTGCCATGCCCTCGAGTACGAGCTTGAGGAATCCAAGCATACCGTTGAGGGGGGTGCGGATTTCGTGGGAGGTATTCGCCAGAAACTCGCTTTTGAGGCGGGAAGCTTCTTCTGCTTGGTGGCGGGCTGCTTCCAACTCTTTGTAAAGGGTGGCATGCGCGATCGCCGTCCCAACCTGATCCGCCAACTCCCGCACTAGTGCAATCTCACTTGCTTTCCACTGACGCGAGCGATCGCACTGCTGAAGGCTAATCAGCCCATTCGGTTGAGCCTGATAGCAAGTCGCAACCACCAGCACCGACTGCTGCTGGAATTCAGGATGCTGGGTTCGCTCGACCACAATCGGCTCCAGTGTCTTCAGCGCCTGACACAACGCCGGCTGGTTGGCAACGGCGAGTTCTAAGCCCAGCATTGAGCGAAACGGTGATTTCAGATACTCGGCAACCACTGAAATCTTTAAGCAGTCAGCTTTATAGGGATAGATCACGCAGCGGCTCACATTCAAGGCTTCTCCCAAACTGTCAACCGTTTGCTGCCAAATAGTATTTAGATCCAGCGTGCGCCGAATATTTCGAGCAATTTGCGTCAGCAGCTTCTTTGATTGAACCGAACGTAATGCGATCAACTGTTTGGCAGTTCCTGACTCAGCGCTGGATATCGCTTCGCCCCGTGCCGCCTCAAACCGCCGTCCCATCACCAAAACCGTGGTTGCTTTGCCCTTTGATGGTAAAATCGGACTAATGACCAGCTCGAACCAAAAGAACTGAGCAGCGTAGTTAAACAGGCAGCGGCATCGTTCAGGCACCAGACCATCCAGAATTCGCTGCACTCTTTCCAAATAGGGAACCCACTCCACCGGGCCAAACGTCTTATCCAGGTTAAGTTCCACTATTGCTTCATTTGTTAAACCCTGTAGCTCCGCTTCCTGCCAATAAAAAGATAAGTAGCGCCCGGATGAATCCTGCGTAAACACCAACTCTGCTCCTAAGCCTGCCAGTGGGCCAAAAGGGCTAGTAGTAACACGTGGTAAGTCGGTAGATAGCGGCAGTTGGGAATTACCAGTAAAACTCATTACTCACGTTAGATAGACAAACTGCAATCCAGAGATCTGTGGGACTGCTTAGAGTTTGGCACAAGATCTAACGGATCAAGGTTTTTTCTGATCAATCATTCCACTCACCACGAGGCGGCACGGGCGTTCTCTGGAAGGTGCGGGTCAGTTCATCATCCCTTTGCGTTTCACCCCGAAGCCACTGCCGGATTGCTACTTCAATCACTTTACTGGGCTCGTTCGTCAGGTGCTGGATTTGGTCTAATAATTCAGAATCCAGGTGGATGGAGATTTCTACCTTATCATCTGAGCGAACCGAATCAATGGCATTCTTTTTCATAGCTCAAACATAATGTGGTCGCAGACGACTTGCTGCCGGTGGCGCCTATTGATGTCTATTGTACGATCCTAGGTGAGGAATGGCACAAACCCGATAAAAGTGAGCAACCCGCATTGCAACTAAAGCCCTCACTCCTCATCTTCACCGAAGAAAGCATTAAAATGCGTTAAGTAAGAGTAATATCCTAACCTTGGTTAGCGCTTAATCTAAACAGTATGACTGACGTTCCCGTCTCTCGCATTCGTAATTTCTCTATTATTGCACACATCGACCACGGGAAATCTACCCTCGCAGACCGCCTGTTACAAACCACCGGCACGGTGGAGCAGCGGCAGATGAAGGAACAGTTTCTCGACAACATGGATTTGGAACGCGAGCGCGGCATCACGATTAAGCTGCAAGCGGCTCGGATGAACTACCAGGCAAAAGATGGACTGCCGTACGTTCTGAATTTAATTGATACACCGGGGCATGTAGATTTTTCCTACGAGGTGTCGCGATCGCTAGCTGCTTGCGAAGGCGCTCTTTTGGTAGTAGACGCATCCCAAGGTGTGGAGGCACAAACGCTAGCAAATGTCTACCTAGCCCTGGAACATAACCTGGAAATTATTCCTGTCCTGAATAAAATCGACCTACCTGGGGCAGAACCAGAGCGGGTGATCGGGGAAATTGAAGAAATTATTGGTCTCGATTGCAGCGGTGCGATTTTGGCTTCTGCGAAAGAGGGAATTGGGATTGATGAGATTCTAGAGGCGATCGTGCAGCGAGTGCCACCGCCACAAGACACGGTGAGCGACCCCTTACGGGCGCTGATTTTTGACAGCTACTACGACAGCTACCGGGGTGTGATTGTTTATTTCCGGGTGATGGATGGCACCGTTAAAAAGGGCGATCGCATCCATCTGATGGCATCTGGCAAAGAATTCGATCTTGACGAGTTGGGTGTCCTTTCCCCTACCCAGAAGCAGGTAAAGGAACTCCATGCTGGGGAAGTGGGGTACCTCGCGGCGGCAATTAAAGCTGTAGCCGATGCACGAGTGGGAGACACAATTACGTTAGCCACCTCACGGGCACGTATACCCCTACCGGGTTATACCGAAGCCAAGCCAATGGTCTTTTGCGGCTTGTTTCCCATAGATGCCGACCAATTTGAAGACTTGCGGGAGGCACTGGAAAAGCTGAAACTCAACGATGCGGCGCTCCACTATGAACCGGAAACATCAAGCGCCATGGGGTTTGGCTTCCGTTGTGGGTTCTTAGGACTGCTGCACATGGAAATTGTGCAGGAGCGCCTGGAGCGGGAGTACAACCTGGATTTGATTATTACAGCCCCATCCGTAGTCTACCGGGTGACAACCGTTAAGGGGGAAGAGCTGTACATCGATAATCCCAGTACCTTACCGCCTCCTAATGAACGGCAAAAAATGGAAGAGCCTTATGCCCAGGTGGATATGATTACACCGGAAACCTATGTCGGAACTCTAATGGAACTGTGCCAAAACCGGCGCGGTATCTTCAAGGATATGAAATACCTGACACAAGGGCGGACAACTCTGAGCTATGAGTTACCGCTGGCGGAAGTCGTAACCGATTTTTTTGACCAAATGAAGTCTAGGTCTCGCGGCTATGCCAGTATGGAATACCACGTGATTGGATACCGCGAGAATCCCCTGGTTCGCCTGGATATCTTAATTAACAATGACCCTGTGGATTCCTTGGCAATGATTGTTCACAGAGACAAGGCATATGGTGTGGGACGGGCGCTGGCAGAAAAGCTCAAGGAACTGATCCCACGCCATCAATTCAAAGTGCCGATTCAGGCGACTATTGGGAGTAAAGTCATCGCCAGCGAACACATCCCAGCCTTAAGGAAAGATGTGCTTGCCAAGTGCTACGGCGGCGACATCAGCCGCAAGAAAAAACTGCTCCAGAAGCAGGCGAAAGGTAAAAAGCGGATGAAAGCCGTTGGCACAGTGGATGTGCCGCAGGAAGCTTTTATGGCAGTGCTACGCCTTGATCAACAATAATAAATTCGAATTTTCAGAACTGCCAGGCTTTAAACCATTTATTCAAGAGGCTATCGATTGATTGTCTCATCTGGTGCTGGCGGTACCACTTTTGGAAAGCTCTTTCGTAGTCCTCGCCCTTGGCTTGATAGGTATTCCAGCTATTAAGACCGAGTCCCAGTCCCCAAAATAATAAAACGTAAAGCGACCAAGAAAGAGCGCCAGCACTAATTAGATTCAGCAGGACTAAAAAAGAATTGACAATCACATAATTACCAAAACGCTTCTGTAATTTCCCGCGTCTGTAGGTATCAAAATCTTGCCGTTTTTGGATATCTGCTTTCTGGGTTAGCCACTCCCGTTCTGCCATTTGAAGGCATTCTGGGGAAATTTCTAACTCAGCCGCGATTTCCAAGAGCTGTTCGCGGGAAAATTCTCCTTCATAAGCTTGACGCCCAATCGCGATATGGAGAATTTGCTGGATATCTTCTTGATGATAAGAGCGGGGGATTTTAGCTTCAGAAACCGTCATAATCCTATTGTTTATTCCTTTAAAAAAAAATTACTGTCTTAAAAAAGAGCGATACTATGTCTACTATGCCTAGGCTAACAAAGGTTCGCTAAATCAGTGTGACCAGGTTTTTACAACTGCTGCCACGCTTGGGGCTGACGAAACGCAGAGATATCCTCGATCACTTGTACCCAGCCATCTGAAACGGATTCTAGGAGGCGATCTGGCTTTAGCCAGATATCGGGAACGCCGCTAATTATGGGCGAAGGGTCTTGGCTCATTGATGCACCTCCAGTACCTATGCAGCGCCTTTTTGATGACGACGACCAATTCTCCGACTTAGTTGACGGCTGGTTCGTTGATATTCATGGACAATCGGCAGTCTTTCTGCCTGGAACTGTTCCAGCACCGTGGCTATATCTGCACCGGCAGCAAGATGCCGCGATAGGGACAGGGCATCTTCAAATCCTGCAGTCATCCCCCGGGCTCGGGTTGGACTTTTGGCGTGGGCAGCATCCCCAATCAAGACAATTCGCCCACTGTAGAGTTGAGGCAGCGGTTCAATATCGTAAGAATAGCGGCTAACAATCTGTTCCGGTGGAGTAGATTCGATTAGAGCGCGGGCATCTGCGGGTAATTTTGCCAGTTCTGCGGGGGGAATAGCGGTATCCTGAGGGCACAGAACTCCCCGCTTATCTGGTTGGTCCGTTTCAATGAAGAAGCCCCAGTGCGTGCGATTACCCCCAATGTGAAAGAAATTGGCATAAATTCCCCGACCCCGAACATAGACGATAAAGTTGCCCGGTGGGCAGAAGGTGCGATCCTCAACAATGCCGCGCCAGACCAGGTCACCGAGATAGCAGAGTTCTACCCCCGGAACTACAAATTGGCGAACCTTCGAGACAATCCCATCTGCCCCAACCAGCAGATCCCCCTCCCACTGTCTGCCATCCCGAAAGCGGGCAATCACTCCGTCCTTGGTCTGGATTGCGGATTTCAGTTCAGCGTTGCCATGCAAGCAATTCGGCGGCAACAGATCAAGGAGTGCCGACAAAATAGCCTTGCGATGAATCAACATTCCTGGTAGTTCGTTTTCCTTATAAGTCACTGCTTCGGTGTTGATCACTCCACCGTGTAAATTGCGGAATTCAAACTTTCTCACCGGGTCACCAGAGTTAATAATCCGCTGGCAGAGTTCAGGATGACCTTGATGTAGGGCTTCCATGCCCGATTGAACCAGCAAAATGCCACATCCCTCCGTGCGAGGATGCGGAGCTTTCTCAAACAAGGCAACCTGGAATCCCAAATCTGTCAGCAAACTGGCAAGATATACCCCTGAGGTTCCGGCACCAATAATACCAATCCGGCAGTTTGAGGCAACCATCTATATCTTCCTCTTTTAGAACAGCAACTGGTTTAGGTACTCCTACTCAATATTCGGACAACGCGGAACATTGAGTCACAGTCGTGTGGGCAGTGCCCACCAATTGACCGAATGGTGGGCAGTGTCCATCCGACAAAATCTCCTTATCTGAACTGTATTGGTTTCTGTTGCAACGCTTGGACGTACTGCCACGCTTTGATGAGATTTCCTTGCATTAAGGCAGCGACACCGCTGAGGGCTTGGATTTCCGGTAAGTTAGGATTGAGGGCAATAGCGCTCTTGAGGGCTGCTTGGGCTGCCGATGGCTGCCAATCGTATAGATGGACAAAGGCGAGATAAGCGTAAGCGTAGGGGTTTTGGGAGTCCAACTGAGTTACTCGTTCAAAGGCAGGGATCGCACCATTCACCTCCCGCCGCAACACTTTTGATAGAGCTAGAGCATAAGCCCAGTCCCGGTTGTTTGGTTCCAGATGCAACCGATATCCCAAAGCCAGCTGGGTTTGCACTACATAGTCCTGAATCGGGTCGTACTGGTTAATCCGCCCAATTTCCTCAAACATCGGCCCCACCGCCTTTGTTCCCTTGGGTAAGCCAGCTGCTAGAGTTCGCAACTGGGTGACTAAATCCAATTCCGGCGCTGGGACGCGGGCTGCCTTTGGGTCGATGACAAGCGTCACTGGTGGCACTGGGATTGGGTAGCTAACGCCTGAATGCCTGTTCAGGTAGGTCGCCTTCAGGGTGTAAATTCCAGCCGGGATATTGTCAGGAGGCAGCATTGCCATATGCTCAGTCACTTTAAATCCAGCAGCAGACGCCACAGTAGGGACGCTCGATTGCATTGCTCCCATACCGATGCCGTGATCGTGCAACCAGCGATGCTCCCCATCTCCCACTCTTTTTGAATTCTGGTGCCAAGTCAGCAGCACTAAGCCAGATTGCAACTGCTCCCAGGAGCCAGACCACTCGTATGTTACTGGTACCGGTACTCCGGGCGGGGCTTGTTTCGGTACTGTGACCTGCGAGAGCGCAATTGCACCAGGGAGCGACTTCATACTTCCGCCTTGTGAAAGCGGTTGCACCTGTACCGGCGCACTGAGTGAGTGATAAAGCTTTAGGATACTGCCATCGGGCAAGTTCCAAGTTTTGTCCACCCGAAGATCGGGCGAGTGTTCGACAGCCTGGACAATGGCAGCTTGTGGCTCTTTTCGAACTGACCCTTGATCGCCAGTTTTGGTAAGGAACCAGGAGAGCGATCGCGCATCTTGGGAAATATACTTCTGTCCCGTCCCCACCTGACGACCGTAAACCTGGAAATTTTGTAGAGCACCGTAGTAATTGAAATTGTGCTGGTTAATTTGTCCTGTAGACGGTAATACTCCCAGGGTTGAGCGTAGATAAGGGTCTGTCTGAATAACTTCATCAATCACCTGACGATGGGGCCACACAGGTCCTAAATAAGCATGGTGGTTAACATTAGGGCTAAGAACTTGTGTTATGTAATTTCCAACACCCCCTACTGGGAAAATGTTGAGTAACATCAATATGACTGCCAGACCAACAGTACCCCAGCGGATACGGTGTCCCCAACGCGTCAGGCCATAAGCCAAAAATACCGATACCACGGGTAAATACGGCAACACATAGCGGTCATCTTTGTTAATATTCAGTGAAGAAAGTAGATAACCCCCCACCCAAAACAGCACTAGCCACCCCAGCGACTTGAAGTGATGGGTAAGGGGTGCTGACCGCTTCCAGTAGAGAAGCAACCCCACAATAGGCACAAGTAACAACGGCCAAGAAACCTCACGGGGCAGCGCTTCCCAGTAGTAAGTCCAGGCTGGCAGTGTATTGAGAGCTGGGTCGCCTTTAATAATCGCAGAATCCACCGTAGCCCGCTTACCAGCCGTTAGCACGATCAGCCAATTGGTGCGATACCAGGGGCCAAACACCAACACCGACAACAACAACCCCGCAACCAACTGGGAATACCGCCCCCAAAGCCGTCTGCGAATCGTCCCCACCCCAACCCACAGCACAGGCATCAACAGAAAGAACAGCGCCGTCTGCTTCACCATCAAAGCCAGCCCAAAAGCAAGACCAAACCCCGCCGCCCACAACCAACCCCTCCTCTCTTGCCTCTGCGTCTCTGCGGTTCCAATATCTCTCCAAACCGTCAAACACCAGAAACTCAACGTCACAAGAGCAGTGAGCGGGTAATCCAGCAGAAAATCCAGCTTATACTGATAAATCCCAGGTAACAGCTGGCATAGCCCAGCTGCCCATAAACCCACCTCAACGCTAAACAACTGGGTACCCAACCCATAGACTGAGCCCAGTAAAATCGCACTAAACAACAGCTGAACCAGAGTAGCTTCGTCTGCCCCTATGCCAAAGAAATTCTGGCAAACAGCAGCAGTGATGTAAGTTAACGGCGGTATCTTAGAGGAGAGCAGCCAAAAACTTGTCCACCACTCGCTCTCTAACCACTGGGGATGTTGCAAGGCGCGCCAGTAATTCAAAGAACCCGTTAGATACTGAGCCTGATCCCAGGGTGGAACCGAGTGGTCGAGGGCAAACCAGATGCGATCGCCCACTGCTCCCACCAGCCAAATTATTCCCAGTGTCAACAGACCTCGGAACCGATTGTGTTTATCTTTATCAGCCACAAAATCCAGTTGGGTTAACCTAACTGCTTTCTCATCTTGACATGGGGAATGCCAGCTTCCTCAAATCTTTCTCCCTCTTGTTGAAAACCCAGGTGTTGATGCAAACCTTTTATATATTCTTGGGCGTGAATCACCACTTCCTTAATATTTTTTTTAGCTGCAACTTCCATTGCCTTTTCCATAATTTTCGTACCAATCCCGTAGCCTCTAGCTGTAGACAATACAGCAAGTCTTTCTATTTTCGCAGTTTTATAATCCAAATATCTAACTCTAGCCGTTCCCACAGGCAGTTCATCTAAATAAGCGATAATCTGCTCACATCTTTCATCCTGCCCATCAAAATCTAATACTGGATCAACTCCTTGTTCTCTCTGAAACACCGAACATCTAATTGCTTGAATTTCCGAAAAATCCTGAGACAATTCAGCAGTTTTAACAATTACATTCCTCATCCAAACTTCTTGGCGTCCTTGGCGTCTTGGCGGTTCGAATTTTAATCTAAAAATCAGGGCAGACACAAGGTCTCAGGGCAGACACAAGGTCTGCCCCTACGGCCCTAATCTGCACCTTCAATTGGCGCAAACCCTTGGCGTTGGATATTCTCTGTGATAGTGCGCGGTTCCAGGAATTGCAGCAAGTAGTCTGGACCTCCTGCCTTAGAACCGACACCAGAGAGTTTGAACCCACCGAACGGTTGCCTGGAGACAATCGCACCCGTGATACTGCGATTGATATACAGATTACCCACTTCAAACTCCTCTTGAGCCAGCTGAATGTGGGAGGGCGTCCGAGAGTAAAGTCCACCAGTTAGGGCGTAGTTCGTGTTGTTAGCAACCGTTAAAGCTTCCTTAAAATCCTTCACCCGTATCACTGCCACAACGGGACCAAAAATTTCTTCCTGGGCAATAGTGGCAGTCGGGGATACTTCACTGAAGATTACTGGGCCGATAAAATAGCCAGTATCAGGTGCTACCATCTCTAGAGCCACATCAGCTTCTGCCCGTCCTTGCTCAATATACTCCCGGATGCGGTCTCTGGCTTTGGCATCGATGACGGGACCGACTTGGGTACTAGGTAACTCAGCTGCACCAATATTAAGCGATCGCGTTGCTTCAACCAACCGCCGCAAGAAGGCATCATAGATTGGTTCTGTGACAATTACCCGCGAGCAGGCAGAACACTTTTGACCGCTGTAACCAAAGGCAGACTGCACAACCCCCACTACTGCCTGATCGAGGTCAGCACTTTCATCCACAATCAGGGCGTTCTTGCCTCCCATCTCAGCGATGACACGCTTCAGATGCTTTTGACCGGGTTGTAAGATAGCGGCATCCGCGTAGATCCGGCAACCTACCTCCTGGGAACCAGTAAAGGCAATCAAGTGGACATCGGGATGCTTAACTAAGTGAGCGCCCACCTTTGACCCATTTCCTGGCACATACTGAAACACTCCTTTGGGTATCCCAGCCTCTACCAGAATTTCCGTCAGTTTCGCCGCAATCACTGAAGATGTCTCAGCTGGCTTAAGCATAGTGCAATTGCCAGTAACCAGCGCTGCAACCGTCATGCCGGTAGCAATAGCGAGAGGGAAGTTCCAAGGAGAAATCACCACAACTATGCCCCGTGGCTGGTAGATATACCGATTAGTTTCGCCAGCGAGGTCATAGTTATACCCCTGGTCTAACCGTTCCATCTCAATCGCGTAGTAGTGGCAGAAGTCAATTGCCTCTGAAACCTCACCATCCGCTTCCTGCAACGCCTTACCAGCTTCCAGGACAATCCAGCTAGCTAAATCTGCCCGCCGTTGTTCCATCAACTCAGCTGCCTTACGCAACACACCGGCGCGTTGCCGCACGGGTGTCCGCCGCCAGCTGGGGAATGCTGCCTTTGCTGCAACGATCGCCTGTTCTGCTTGTTCAATCGAGAGCAGTCCGACTCGACCAATTACTTCACTCGGGTTGGAGGGATTGACAGAATCTACTGTTGACTGAGTCGGCTGATACTCGCCATTAATTAGGGGCAAATAGGTTTTGCCCAGCTGACGCCGGACTTCTTGGAGGGATGAGTGCGATCGCTCTCTTTCTAACGTATCTGCATAGTCCGTATCCGCTACATTGATAAATGGAGATTTAGTATTAACCGCCGATGAAAGCTGATGTACACCGATAGATGGAATATCATCTGCGTTAATCTGCGTTAATCTGCGTTTACTACCTTCATCTTCAGTCACAACTGGTGGTGCTAGTAATTCCTCAACCGGGCGTTCTTCCATACTTTGCCGCAGGAAAGAACTATTAGCAGTATTCTCCAGCAACCGTCGAATCAGGTAGGCCATCCCTGGTAGCAGATCTCCATAAGGGCAATAGACGCGCACGCGATAACCCCGAGCAACCAAGGCTTTTGCTAGTTTATCTCCCATGCCGTACAAAACTTGCATTTCAAAGCGACGGCGGGGAATGTTGAGCGTTTCTGCTATAGCGATCGCGTGAGCCTGCGATCGCACGTTATGGCTCCCAATAGCTGAGTAAATATACTCATGATTTTCCAGCAACAGCTGAGTTATCTTCTCAAAATTAGCATCCGTTGCGCCTTTATCGTTATAAACTGGCTGAGGCCAATCTTTCTGTGCTGCCTTAATTGTCTCCTGATCCCAATAAGCTCCCTTCACCAAACGCACCGTCAGGGGATAGCCGCGCTGTTTCGCCCAGTCAATCAAATCCCGCACATCTTGCTCACTGTCGCGCAGATAAGCCTGAATAGTGATACCCACATCCGTGCGCGAACGGAACTCTTGTTCCATCAACAACTGTTTCAAGATAGATAAAGTGAGGTTTTTGTAGGCGTACTGCTCCATATCGAAGTGAACCTCTGCCCCTAACTCTTGAGCGCGGCGCAACAGTATGCGGATGCGCGAACTCACTCGCTCCTGACTGCCTTGAGCATCGAGAGGGTCGAACTGGGAGTAAAATGCTGTTAACTTGACAGAAACCTGAACTCGTGGTAAAGTTTCTGCATCTGCATGGTCAATTGCGGCGATCGGCGACCACGTCTTTGCAGCTTCCGTTAGCTGAGTAATCAATTCCAGGTAGCGATCTAGATAAGACTGAGCCTCAGCTTCAGTAATTACCGCCTCTCCCAGCAAGTCGAGGGAGAAAGCCATCTTTTCCTTCCGCAGTTGCTCAATTGTCTTAATTACCTGCTTAATGTTTTCTCCGGCAATATATTTATGAGCAAGGGTTTCAACAGCTGTAGCAACCGTTGTAGCCGCCACCTGTCCTGGCATAGAGTCAGGGTTGGCAAAGTTAAGCATTCCTTTAAGAGCTGCGGGTAGTTCAACCGACTCATCCCCCAGATATTCCTGTAAGTGAGCAGCAACTTCCGGTTTGCTACGCAGGGCGGGCAGACAGTCAATGAAGCGAAATAGTTGCACCCGCAGCCCCGGATTGCCCATTGCCCAGGCTAGTAGCTTATCATCCCAGCGCATTTGATCGCGCATCTGGGCAAAAAAGGATCGATTCTCCCGCGTGGCTGCTAGGAGTTGTTTAGCGATTTCCTGAGTTTTAGCTTCGTATGTGCTTTTTTGTACTTGTAATACCATGGTTGGCAGACTCCTAGTTTAAGGCAGGGCTTTGGTAGAAAACCCTCTCTTTCCTATTTTTACGGTTGGGTGTGCCATTCGCGCCAACTTTGTTCATCATCTTTAAACAACGAGAGCCAAAAAATCCTAGCACGGGTGAACTCCGCTGGCGTCACAGAACGGAAACAATATGGCGTCTTCCTGACATCATGCCTAAACTTGTGATGCAACGTTCTGTAGATTGCAGATTGCTTTCAGAACCTCGGTAATTCTTAGAGAAGGTTGCCGTCAGAGAAGGTGGTGACGCGGCTGATTGTAATTTATATAACTTTAGCTTTAACTCATGGTATATTACTTAACACCTCACACACATATTATGACACGAGTGGATGAGGACAGACTGTACAGGCGCATGTGAATAAAATAGAGCAGTAGTATGAGAAAACTTGGCAAATTGAACCCAGCTCAATTGTTAGGGGTAAGCCTGATTGTTTTCGGCATTATTTTTAGTACGGGAGCCTTTGCCCAACAGGCGCAGCAAATGGCATCTCAGGCAACTGTGGATAGTTTAAGGATTGCGCCAGCGGGTTATCCAGGTACAGTGCATTTGTTGCCTGCAACCCCTGAAACAACCCAGTGGGGCTGGTTTAACAATTCCCAACCCCCCGTAATGGAAATTGCCTCTGGCGATACGGTGGTTGTGGAAACCATGATGCACTCCCATAATCAAATTGTACCAGGGACAACGATTGAGGAAATAAAAAAGCTGAGAACTGACTATCCAGGACGGGGACCACACACGCTCACAGGACCGATCTATGTCAAAGATGCGGAACCGGGCGACGTCCTAAAAGTAGATCTTCTCAAAGTTGTTCCCCGCTCCTATGCCACCAACTTCAACGTTCCAGGCTTGTTTGGAGCATTTCCCGATCAATTTCCAGATGGGCAAGTTAAGTATTTTTATCTAGATCTGGATAAAAAAGTAGCGCAATTCGCCCCTGGAATTGAAATTCCCCTAGCACCTTTTCCAGGCACGATTGGGGTTGCCAGAGCCGAACCAGGCCAGTACAGTTCAGTGCCGCCAGGACCCTACGGTGGCAATCTGGATATTCGAGACATGGTAGAGGGCACAACCCTGTACCTGCCCGTGTTTGTTAAAGGCGCTCTGCTGTGGACAGGTGACTCTCACGCTGCCCAAGGCAATGGGGAGATTAACCTGACAGCGATGGAGACGGCTTTCAAAGAAATAGTGCTGAATGTCTCGGTGATTAAGGGCCAACAGCAGGACTGGCCTAAGATTGAGACTCCTAGCCACTGGATCACTGTGGGGATTGATAGAGACCTGAATAAGGCTCTCGATATCGTTCAAGCGGAAACGACCAAACTCCTGGTACAAGGTGGCACCAATCCAACCGACGCAGTCGCTTTGATGTCTGAAGTGTCCGACTGTCGGATTTCGCAAATTGTCGATATCAACAAGGGCATTCACTGTCTCAATCCTAAGAATTTCGAGGCAAAACAAAACGTCAAGCATCCCACCGCTGAAACCCGGCATTACTACGTCACCAGTGACAAAAGTAGTGACTTAAACCAAGCAATGAATAACGCTTCCCTGGCGATGATTGATTTACTTCAGCAGCGGCAGCAAGTGTCACGCCTAGATGCCTACGCGCTTGCTAGTATGACGATGGATTGTCGTTTGGGCGAGATGAAAGCGGAGGAAAAAAGTGTTCACTGCCTGGTACCCAAAAGTATTTGGTTGGCAAATCGATAGAAAGTGATGCGCGCCCTGGCAATTTGCTTAACTATCTGGCTGTGTCTGCTGGGGTTCTCTGCTCCGAATGCTTGGAGCAGCGAACCAATTAAGGTAGTCACCACAACCTCTGATCTGAAAAGTTTGGTGCAAGTTGTGGGTAGAGAACAGGTAGAGGTTACCAGTATTGCCCTACCTGCTCAAGACCCCCACACTTTTGAACCCAGGCTAACGAATTTACAGCAACTCAAGGGTGCCAAACTGGTAGTCAAAATCGGACTCGATCACGACCTCTGGTTTGAGCGAATGCTCCAGGAAACGGGCAACCCCAGTCTGCAACGGGGGGGTAATGGATATGTAGATGCCTCAACCGGAATTCCCCTACTGGAAGTCCGCTCAACCACCTTGGCTCCCACCCGCGGACACACCCATGGTGCGGGTAACCCCCACTACTGGCTTGACCCCCTCAACGCCGAAACGATTACTGGCGCAATTATGGAGGGGCTAATCAGAGTCGCTCCAGAGCACGCCAAGATTTATCAAGCCAATCGTGCCGCTTTTTTGGCTGAGTTGGCAACAAAGGTCACTGCCTGGACAAGACAATTGGCTCCCTACCAAGGTCTACCTATTATTGCCTACCACAACAGTTGGCCTTACTTAGCACGCCGCTTCCGGTTGAATGTGATCGACTACGTCGAACCTAAGCCTGGTGTCCCTGCCAGCCCCACTCATTTGGCGAGCCTGATCCGCAAGATGAAAGACCAGCACGTCCCTGTGGTAATCAAAGAACCCTATGAATCTGAGCAAATTCCTCAACTCCTGAGCCGTAAAACAGGGGCAAAGGTCGTTAACCTGATTTCTTCAGTCGGGGCGATTCCAGAGGTTCAAGACTACTTTTCTCTGTTTGACTACAACGTCAATGCCCTAGCTCAGCTTAGACACTAATGCTGATGAAGGCTAGTCCAAAATGTCGAGCTTTGATTGTAACCCTGACGCTGACCCACAGAATCTTCATCATTTTGTGGAATTGAATTAAGATTTGGTCAAGTGATTAATGATTGCTGGACAATCATTAATCGCTTGAATTTAAATTAATATACATTTAGCTACATAAATTTTTTAGTAAATAGGGTGTGGAATTTGATCTGCACATAAGCGATGCCCTGTGCTTAATCTGAACGTTTTATTTGATTACAGAAACTTGGGACACGGCAAATAAAAAAGCCGCCCATTAATGAATGTTGTGGACTTGTCCACACCTAAGAAACTAGAAAAGTTGATGGTAGACAAACACGGTTTTCAAGCAGGTCTGAATTACTTAGCCCATTTCCTGAATCGGCGGCAATTTCTCAGAAATATCAGCCTAATTGGAGCAGGGTTTCTGACGATAATCGCGGATGGATTCTTGAAACACAAGCATAGAGTCGCCTGTGCCTTGCTACCCAAGCAAAGTTCAGGTTCGCCAAGCCCTCTGGAGACTCGCAACAGCATCGCCGACATTTGGGGTCAGCGGACACCTTACGTCGATAACTGGCCGGTACGCGTGGATCAACGTATGCTGACAGAGCCTGAGCGATGGGTTCAGTCCGCCTGCGTTCTCTGCTCCAATGGCTGTGGAATGGACATCGGCGTGAAGTCTGGGCAAATTGTCGGGGTTCGCGGTCGAGCAGTAGACCGGGTGAATCGCGGACGGCTCGGTCCTAAAGGATTGCACGGCTGGGTTGCCAACAACAGCAGCGATCGCTTAACCACTCCCTTAATCCGCCATAACGGTAAACTTTGTAAAGCAAGTTGGGATGAGGCGATGGATTTGATCGTCCGTCGCTCTAAAGAGATTCAAGAAAAGTATACGAGTGAGGCAATTGGATTTTACACGAGTGGGCAGCTGTTCCTGGAGGAGTACTATACGCTAGGTGTAATCGGTAAGGCGGGTCTCGGAACGCCTAATATGGATGCGAACACGCGACTCTGTACAGCGACAGCAGCAGCGGCGTTGCGGGAGACGTTTGGCACAGAAGGGCAGCCGGGTTCCTATGCTGACCTGGACACAACAGAGGCAATTCTGAGTATCGGGCACAATATTGCCTCCCAACAAACTGTACTGTGGATGCGAATCCTTGATCGACGTCGTGGTTCAAACCCGCCGAAGTTAGTCGTCATTGACCCGCGTGAGACTGCTACCGCCAAGGAAGCCGATGTTCATCTGGCGCTACGAGTTGGCACCAACGTTGTAGTAATGAACGGTTTGCTGAACTTGATCATTACTACAGGTAAGATTGAGCGGAAGTACATCAGTGCCCATACTGTAGGTTTTGAGACATTGAAGCAGACGGTGCAAAAGTGGACACCTGAGCGGGTGGAGGCTGTATCAGGGGTTCCTGTTGAGCGACTGCGCAAAGCAGCTGAGATCCTCGGTTCTACCCGAACCTTGGTTTCCACAGTACTTCAGGGAGTCTATCAGTCGATGCAAGCAACCGCAGCTGCGGTTCAAATCAATAACCTGCACTTGATTCGCGGGCTGATTGGTCGTCCGGGCTGCGGCATCTTACAGATGAATGGGCAGCCAACGTCGCAGAATACGCGTGAATGTGGTGCGGAAGCTGAACTTCCGGGATTTCGCAACCGAGATAACCCAAAACACATTGCGGAACTGGCACATATTTGGAACGTCAATCCGGCAATTATCCCGCATAAATCTCCACCACCACATGCGATGCAGATGTTTGGCGATGCGGAGATTGGCTTAATCAAGATGCTTTGGATTAGCTGTACCAACCCTGCCGTATCACTGCCACACTTATCCCGCATCCGCCGCATTCTGGAGAAGGACGACCTGTTCGTAATTGTGCAGGACGCGTTCCTGACTGAAACTGCTCAACGCGCCTCAGTGGTCCTGCCTGCGGCGATTTGGGGAGAGAAGACCGGCACTTACACGAACACTGACCGGACGGTACACATCTCGTATAAGGCGATTGAGCCACCGGGCGAGGCACGTTCAGACCTCGATATCTTCCTTGACTACGCTCGCCGCATGGATTTTCGTGACCGAGATGGGGCACCGTTAATTAAGTGGAGTGACCCAGAAGGGGCGTTTGAGGCTTGGAAAGCATGTTCGCGTGGACGCCCCTGCGACTACAGTGGATTGAGCTATGCCAAACTTACTGGCGGTTCTGGTATTCAGTGGCCGTGCAACGACCAGTTCCCGAATGGCAAACCCCGCTTATATACTTTAGGCGTGTTCAATACTAGTGCTGACTACTGCCAGACCTATGGTCACGATGTCGTTACAGGAGCCAATGTAACATTAAAGGAGTATCGCGCCATCAATCCGCAAGGTAAAGCATTTCTCAAGTCCGCAGATTATCAGCCACCCTCAGAGCAACCCGATGAGCATTACCCCTTGTGGCTCACGACAGGTCGGGTTGTCTATCACTGGCACACCAGAACTAAGACCGGGCGCTCTCAGGAACTGAATGCCGCTGCACCGGACGCATTCGTCCAAATCTCTACCAAGGATGCGGCACGATATGGTATAGTTTCTGGCAATATGGTTGAAGTCTCGTCACGCCGGGGTCGAGTGCAAGTTCCTGCACGCATTGGGGATATTGCCCCTGGTCTAGTATTCATCCCGTTCCACTATGGTTATTGGGATAATCCTTGTCGTTCCCGTGCTGCCAATGAATTAACGATTACCGCTTGGGACCCCGTGAGCAAGCAGCCGCACCTCAAGTACGCTGCCGTGCGCATCCGTAAAGTCGAGAGGTAGCACAATGGCTGATGCCCTACAACTTTTAGCAATTCCGTTTCTGGTTACGCTTGTCCTCACAGGCATTCACACCTACCTGGGAATTCATGTCCTAAGTCGCAACATTGTTTTTGTTGATCTGGCTCTGGCACAAATTTCCGCCCTAGGCGCAACGGTGGCATTCATGTTGGGCTATCTACCCCAATCTCCGGCGTCCTACGCCTACTCCCTGCTGTTTACCGTTGTGGGAGCAGCCATTTTGTCACTTAGCCGCAACTGGACAGGGCGGGTATCTCAAGAAACTTTTATTGGGGTCGTCTATGTCGTGTCAGCGGCAGCAGCATTCTTGCTAGTCGATAAATCACCTCAGGGGGCAGAACACATTAAACAGCTCCTAGTGGGTAGTATCCTCACAACTACTGGGAATGATCTATTCAAGGTGGTTGGGCTTTACAGCATCGTCGGGTTTTTCCACTGGCTCGGACGCAAACGCTTCCTGTTGATTTCGTTCCAGCCAGAGCAGGCGACTCAGATGGGTTGGCAGCTGTGGTTATGGGATTTTCTGTTTTATCTCTCTTTTGGTGTAGTCGTCACCAGTTCGGTGGCGCTCAGCGGGGTGCTGCTGGTTTTTTGTTTCCTCATCATCCCGGCGGCGATCGGCACTCTCTACAGTTCAAGTGTCCTAGGGAAGCTACTACTGGGGTGGGCTACCGGCATATTTGCTAGCAGTGTAGGACTAAGCTGTTCCTACCTGTGGGACTTGCCCACAGGTGCCACGATTGTCTGTGTATTTGGCGCTACCTTGACCCTAGCAGCACTGCTCAAGCCTTTGATTCTCAACTCAAAAGAACAGCGCAGACGAGTCTTTGTCCTGGCGCTGTCAATCATCCAAGCTAGTGTGCTTGGGGTAATTTTGCTGTCGGGCGTGTGGTTAACAGTGAATCCTCTCGCTGACCATCCCCTGTTAGACCTGCTGGAGACTTACCAGCCGAGCGTCAAGAGCCTGTTTTTAACCCTTGAGGAAAAGCAGATTCTAGCGCAATCTGTTTCGGGGGAGGCTCAGATGCGGTCAGAAATTGAACAATTGGCGGCAATGGAGCGCAACAGTCGTTGGCAAGGGGCTGAGTTGACACAGGAGGAGTTACGACGGCTATCGTCTTACACCTTATCTTTTCAAGAGATGGAAAAGGGTGAGCAATTTGTGGAACGAGAACTGAGGAACAAAGTGCGCGATCGCCAACGTTGGGTTTTGGGAGTGCCTCTAATTTTCCTGTCGTTGGGATGGCTGATTACTTTGGGTGGTAGCTTGCCAGATCGTGGACGCGCTCAATAAGGTATGCTTATAGCCGTGGTAAGTACGTCAAGAAACAATATTTTATAGCTTGCAAATTGCTTTCATAACTTGCAGCAGCTGGATTGTAAGATCAGAGTTAATCAAGTTCAGTTCCGGCAATAGTTGATAAGTTGGGGGATTCCCTTGCTGGAGATATACAAACTGATAACGCAGTCCATTCGTCACCAGCCCCCACACGGATGTTTGATTCTCTAAGCTTTTATAGGCATAAGTCAGCAATTGAGGTAAACCTGCGAATACTTCAGCCAGACTGTTTTTAGTTTCAATCACCAATATCCAAAAAGCTATGCCAGTTGTTGCTGTAGCCTTGTTGACTGTCAGGATATCCATCCGCCCTGTAATTTTTGTATCTTCGTCTTCAATATCAATGTCGGCAATGCTCTCTTCCAGCATGATTGTGATAGGGTATCGATAGAAGCCAGCCAATCGCATCAGTGGACCGAGGGCGAGGAATTTAACCAATCCCTCAGAAATTTTACCTCCTGACATATAGTGATGAAAGTCACTGCGGATTTGCGAAAGGTCTTGCTGTTCAATCTCTGTTAAAGGTTCCCAAGATAATAATGTTGTAAATGAACCATTTGACTGTTCCAAGTGCAGAAGACGATGAACATCATCCAGGAACAGGTTACTTGCTTTTAAAGTTGGCATAAGTTTAGTTGTTAGTTTTTTTTTGTAAGAGTTTTCTACTAAAATAACCGATTCCAGCTCCGCAAAATGAGTGCGTCGCAAGTCGTGGATGGAGCGCGAGAACGCACTTGAGCGAGACAGATTACATCAGTTATCAGATTCGTCATCATCTAGCATCAGGACATAATCAGCCATTTGTTTAGCGTAATGAAGGACTCTAGGCACTTCTAGGAAGTCTTCATATTGCAAAACTCCTTTTCGGGATTCATGGGCGATCGCTGCTAATTCTAGGAATTTGTCACCCGCTTGGTGATAACCTATAACAATCTCGACAGGAGAAGGATGCGCCCAATATTTCCCTGGTTTATCTATCTTAGAATCTGTATTCGAGCCAGTCATTGTAGCGGGCTTATCACCAAGACTAAGAAATACACGCTCATCGTCTGGATTTTGGAATATTCCCGTTATAAATCCAGAGACTTGTTCGCCATTTATACCGAACCATTCTGGCGTTTCTTTACGTACTCGGATAACACGCAGTCCGGGCATGGGAACGAAAACTGGATGCTCTCGCTCTGCAAACGATAATCCTTCGGATGAAATTTGTGTATCTTGTAGCCATGTCCACTGTTGACGGATATTCTCAGCTTGACAGTAAAGTAATGTCGGCTTGCCCCTTAACTCTCTTTTGTTTTTTAAAGTATCATAAATAAATGTTCTGATTTTAGCTTTACCTTTATCGTCATTTGTAAAACTAACTCCATCTGTGTTTATGCGTGTCAATGCTTCATCGTAGGGTATCCATGATTCTACGTTAGGAAAAATAGCACTAAGTTCAGCCGTCAAAGAAGACATTTTGACCATAACAGGAATTAACTGTGATTTTCCATGAGCGCTGGTTTTAGAAGTCCGATTGATCAGCCATAGCCCTACTTCATTGATAGGAGTATCTTTTTCTACATTGGTGAGTGTTATTTTAGATGGAGCCATCCGCACGCCTAGCGATCGCAACAAGTCGATAAAGCTACTGATAGCTTTATGACAGTAACTTTTTGGCTCAGGGGTAATAAATTTGCTGACAATTCCTGATGCAGCAAAACCTAGACGTGTAGAGGGTTTGGGGTCACACCAAGGAAATTTTTTCCAAAATTCTTTCCCATAAAGTTCAAACCAAACTCCCACCTTTCCTGGTAATTTAGATTTAATAAGCTTAAGCATGTCAGCTATTTCACCCATTCGGACTTGAATCGCCTTTTCTCGTTGCGTGCTGTTCGGTTTATATTGGGTGGACAAATCTAGGCGCTGTGCCAAGCCTGCGACTTCCTCTAGGCGGATACTTACCGTTAAACCTGACGGGAAAGAGTAATCCCCTTCTGCTGCTTTTGGCAACCCTAAGCAATACTGTATAGCTTTGAGACGTTGTTCCAAATTGTCTTCGTTAATGTACCAAATCCAAATTGTCAACTGTTCTCCAACAGATGAACGAATTGCCGCCTGCAATCTTGCTTGTTCTACACTAAGGTTTTGCTCAAACTGCTTTAACCTCAATTGGAAAGCCTCTTCCGTTTCTTCTGGCTCCTGTTTCCAGCTCAAACGCTCTAACTCTTGCTCTGCCAAAAGTTGTTTGTGCCGCGCTTGGTAGTCTGATTCTGACTCTCTTTTTTTCTTGACGCATTTTTTGAAGGCTGTTTCTTGTTTTCGTAGCAGTCTTTTTTGTCTTGATTCAAATTGTTTTTCGGTTTCTGCTTTTTTCTTGAGCAGAGGCTCCTCAAAACTTTTTTCTGGCATTTTCAAGTCAAATACCTGACTTAACTGTCCGCCAGTACTAAAGTTCTGACGTTCACAGCTTATGGGTTCCAAGTATTCGTCTAATATTGCTGCTATTTGGTTAAGTAGTTGATAGGTATTGGCTGTAGGCAATCCTTTAGCCACTAGATGCTCAGGTTCCATACCATCTTTATAGGCAATACCGATATTATGATAACCTCTTAGATCTGATGACGGATTAGCCAAAATGGGCTGCGGAGTAACTGAGAGAATGTCTAAATTTGTTAGGAGGGCAGCTAAGTTTTCATCCCAGTAGGCTATATTGTTCTTTAATATCAGCCTGCAAGATATAAAATTTTCGGTAAAATTATCAGGATTTAGCGCTTGCCCCCAATTCAATTGAGTACGGATATAGGCGTTACTGGCGTGATTATTTGATAATTCGGAATTCTGGATACTGAGCCAGCGCCTGATGCTGGGCGTAACATCAAATCGGGGATAAGGTAAACCAGGCTCCAGCACCATATCCAATGTTAAGACTATTGAATAATAGTAATTTTGTCCATCTACCGTGTGTTTTAATGGACTCCAAGATATTAACTCGGCTCCTTGTCCGCTTGATGGTACACATCGGTAGAACTGGAGTTGTTCCCCATCCAAGTTGAACTTTAGCCCTGGGTTGCTTAATTCCGTTGCTAGAATATGAGGTAACGAAATATAGTCATTCCCAACTAAGCTGGCGGTTCCGTTTGGATGGGTATCAAAACGACTTGTGTAAGACACCTGTTTCTTGTCCCAAACCAATTTGTCAGGAGACAAGTAACTCATTAATGATTGTCGTTCATCAAAAATGATGCCAACTTTCCCCTTCTTGCCGGGTTCGTCTGGAAATTCTGTTTCTATCCAATAATCTAAGATTGCCGATAACACCTTTGGGGGCAGTGGGTGAGGACTGTATAACCAAAACTCCTCTAGTTTGGGCGACACTTTTCCAATGTGAATTAAACCAGGCGCTAGTCTTAATGCTTTATAAAGAGACTTGACTGGAAGGTTTGTTTTGTCAATTGGTGTATTATCCCTTTTGGCAGTAAGCCCTCTGATAACCTGCTTTGCCTCTTCGGGGAAATTCATTACATAAAACTCTTCCTGTGGCAAGTCAGATTTTAATTTGAAAGCGCATAAACGGATTGTTGGGTATGGCATGAGGGATAATCTGTAAGTAATTAGAGACTGACTTGGGGTAAACCAGAAAGGTTGATAGTGTTAGCGATCGCCACATAAAAAGGACGATAGAGAGATTGAACTATCAACCTTTCGTGTAGAGAAATTTGAGTGTCATTTTCAAAATAAGGACGGAGTAAATTTACGATACCGACAAGGACACTGGTAGCTGCTGTATCTTCTTTGCCATCTTCGTTCTTGGCGCTATTAATTCCAAATTTGGCATCACACCAAAAAACTTGTGCATTGGCGTTGCCACGAATCAAACGACCAATTACCTGCCAAAGACAAACGATGATATCCCAATGTACAGCCGCTAAGTCATCATCGGGTAGAGTCCTTAATCTGACTGATAGGTGTAACAGATGACACCATTGACGGTAAGCAGCATCACGAAAATCTTCACCTAATTTCTTTAAGTTTTCTCCTGTTGCCGTTTTGTAATTATCAATTGCCCAACGGTTGATGGCGTGAATCGCATAAGATAGATCGTCAGGAACAGGGTGAGGTAAAACTAGAAAGTAAGCTGCTCCAATGACCGCCATTCCCTGTTCATCAACAATATTGTGACCACGCTCTATCGCTTTCAGTGGGGCTATCAAAATTACTTCCGGTCTTGTAGCAAAATTTGGGGATTGTCCGCGCTGCAATGAGTTATAATTATCCTGGCTATCATCCCACTCGTCGGGGATTTGATCATCAGGGGATAGAGCTATAACTTTATCTTTCCATCCTAAATCAACTAGACGCTGGTAAACCCAATCGACTTGTTCATAGCTGTTGACTATTAGGAGGATTTTTCTGCATTTCAACTCCTTGAGTTTGTCAGCTAAATATTCTTCTTCTACCAGTTTAGTAACGATTTGTTCCAAGTTACGATGCTTTTTATCTCCTGCTCCCGACACAGAGATAGGTTGATGTTTATCGAAGAATGGTAAAAACTCTGAAGTTATGACTATTTCCTTTGATGTATCTGGTACAAGCACTCCAGAGACGGGTACATCAACATGGTATGCTGGGGATTTTCCTGCCCAACTGGTTCCTGACATCAGCAATAGGTGGGGACTTGCAATATTATCTCCTTTAAATAGGTGATCAAAATGCAGTAACAACCAACGCCCAACGCCTGTGCAACGGAAAAACTGTAAGCTACCTAATGGCTCTTTATAGGATTTGTGGTACTGAAATGCCAACTGATTACCCATTGGCATGGCTGGAATAATCGCGTTAAAGTCTGATGGTACATCAAACCACATTGCATCTGATATATCCAGATTTAAGATACCTTGCACCTGTAGCCATTTGCTCATCATAAAATAAAGTTTATTTTGCAGCACACAGACTAACAAGGCAAACTCTAGTTTTATGGTAATTTCCTTGAGTTTTTCATTTGACAATGGAACGGTTGCCGTTTGCTGAACCCATTGTTGAATAGCTGTACGGTTATTGGATTTTTTAGCCAGGGCAAATAATGGATTATGCTCGTTGTCTAAATTTTTGATATATGGCTCAAAAATATCCTTCATTATCATTAAGGCATCGCATTTTTGAGAGTGTTCGGCATTATCAGGTGATGTTGTTGTTAGTACGCTGGCAACCTCTCGCAATAATAGCCAGTCGGTAAAATAGTTCTTGAAGTCGCGCCATTTAGCTAAGTCATTTTCATTGATCAATAGGTGATATATCTTATCGGCTGTTCCGTTGGCTATACGGCAAGCGTCCCACCAATCTGAGACAATCTCATTTGCAAGCAGTCTTGACTTCTCAAGCTTCAACTTGGCTTCAACATTATCATGAAGTTTGTTCAACCAAGCATCTCTAGCAGGTCTACACAAAGTCTTATCAGGGCTAGACGCTTTATCCAAGTAGGCTTGATGTTGGTCAACTTCATCCACAATCACCAGATCACTTCGCCTAGCAACTAACTCAAAATACAGAACACTCTCTCGGTTTATTGCTCGTGGAACCCTGCTATAAACTAGGCTTCCCGGTGTGGTAATCCAGATGGAAGCATTAACTATATCGCGGTCTTTTTTATGATAGGGACATACACCGTAAGCCGGACAAGCTTTGTTTTTGGGTGATGAATCTGATTCGGATTCGTTGTTTGTCTCTATAGGTTCCAAGTTAAAACATGGCTGCATACCAATTTCAAACGCTGTTGTCATCTTAGGCTTAACTAACGATGTCAATAGGCAAGTGTTACTCAGCCATTGAAAACCCGGATGGTTTTGCTTAAAAGCTTCAGTAGGGTTAGAGTTATAAACAGCGAGGTGCAACCTATTTAAATGGCTTGCCTTGTTAGAGTTTCCCAAAATTGGAGCCACGTCAGTAATTCCTAGTTCGGCAAACATCTTGATCAAATCAAAGATTTGTAGCACATCCGCCACTACCAGCGTGACGTGCAATTTCTTACGCCATGCCCAGACTGCCAAGACTTTCATTAAGTTAGACTTGCCTGATGACACCATCCCTACTAGGTGCAGTATTCTATTGATGGTTAAAGACTCAGCATCAACCAGTCCTTGGGTGTCTGTAGTTGTCTGTAGCTTTACTCGACTAAAACGGCTTACCCACTCTGGTTTTAGTCCCCTATTACGCTTTTGCTGATCCATCCATTCAGCTGTTTCGCTTAGTTCAGCCCAACGTACTGGCAGCGCATCCCTCTGACAAGTTCTAGCTAGGTTGTGACTTGGTGGGCGTTGTAAGTTGGCAATCGCTGGCGATATCTCAACTGTTTCCTTTTTCCCTTTTACCTCGCACTTATAATTTCCAGCTTCAGCCCATGCGATCTCCTTTCTGAGCGATAACTCTACTATTTCATTTAACTTGTTGTGATAAATCTGGAATCGGTTGTTGGCAACTGTAATATTGGTTCGCCTTTGGAACAAAGATTCCCCAAGTTCATAGCCACGAATATCTGACGGAAATTCTCGATAACGCTGTAGGGCTTCTTTCCAGATAGACGGACTCTCAAAGTGTGCCAATAGATGACGTGCGATCGCCAACATTTGATACTGATTCTCCGTCCAATTTTGGCATTCCGGCAGAGAATAAGGATAACCAGTCAGTAGCACCCACAAACTATCAGCAGTAGCGCCAGGAACCAAGAGGCTCAACAAGTACAGCCCTAACTCAACCTCGCATAACTCTTTATCTAAATCGTCTTTAAAGGGGGCATACCATTTGGTAGTATTTCTCATTTTTTGCTCTCTATTTTTTTTATGGCTTTATGTAAAAATGCTCCTTCAAACATCACTTGAGACTTTTTGAGTGGCACTGTACAGTAACTACGAAACTCTTGCAGATACTCCTGTCCGTAGCTATGTATTTCATCAGGAAAGACAAAAAAGGATTCCTGGTATGGTTGATGCTTTAGTCTAGGAATAGGCTTATCAACCTTTTTCGCTAAATTATATGCAGACTCCCAAAACTTTACGTCAACTGCCCAGACTATTCCATCAGGAAAAACCAAGTGTAAATCGTATTTGTCAAAATCAGGGTATAGCTTCACTTCTAGGTTTAACCGTTTCAATCTTTCCTCTAACCTGAGTTCTGCTTTCCCCGGACGATGAATAAAATACCGCAAATCCTTCTTCAGCCATAACACTTCGTCATACTTGTCAGCAGGGAAAGGTATAGGAATCTTCTTTTGCTTTGCACAATGTTTGTTTTCACACTTTAATTCGTTATCCTTAGTCAAATACATTAGTCCGCCACAATGACCACAGCAGTAGAATCTCCCACCTAAACTGTAAGATTCTGGAGCTTTTTCATAGCTATTCCTTAGAATGTCTTGCACTGGCTTAAAATCCACAACGCTATCAACATCTAGCAGTCCCCTGCTTGTTACAGGTTTTTCAATAAGATAGCGCCTAAACCTCGTATATAAGTCAGGGTTTTGTGTTGCTTTAGTCATTACCTCATTGATGACTTGTTTCTGGAAATTACCACATTCATTAAAGTATTCACCCGCTGTTTCAATGCAAAAACCACTTGGTTTTTGGTCTTCTATCAGTTGTTGCTCGTGCCAGTCTTCAGGACAATCAACTTCTATATCCCAATCGTTTAAGGGACACTGCGCCCATCTGTAAACAAAATCAGGAACTCCTTGTAGTTGACGCACTCCTGCCATTAGACAAGCAAGTGCCAGCTTGTCCACCCCTAACTGCAATGCCGCTGGATAATTTGACAGACTTTTGGGGATTTGCTGTTCATATTCACATAAGCCAAGGGCTATCAGTTGCAGCGTGTCTTCTCCTATCAGACTCACCCTTTCAGAAGTTTGGACTTCCCCACTACCCATTACTAATGAAGTCATGTCGTACCTTCTGTGTCCTGTTGGCGTCCTGATTGCCTTAATCTTTCCCGCCGCCTCCCAACGCCTTAGAGTATCCACGCTAACCCCAAGGCGCTCCGATGCTTTTTGTGGACTAAGAAACTCTGAAATTGGCTTTTTCCTCAACTCGGCTCTTTAAATATATCAGCATTCCTAGATTTGCATAGATATTCATGTAAAGTATAGTTAAGCATTCCGGCGGAATTGGATACGGCTGTCAGAAAGACGGCTAGCGCCGCGCTAACACCCATGGTTCGCTGTAGGTAGGAGCCAGGATGCGATCATGCCTGAGCTAGATTAGTGTATTAATCAATACACTAATCTAGCTACCTCGTCGCCACCCTCCTATGGGCGATCGCCTACCAGATAGCTGCAAGCGCATAGGTAAGTCCGGGCAAGAGGGTTTAGCTTGGTCTTTTTTAAGATTGATTCTCTTTGTTAAAAAAAGTCAGGTGTAGTTAGGGCTACAGCCTTAACTTACGAAACAACATTCTGTAGCTTGCTGATTGCTTTCAGAACTTGCAGCAGCTGGATTGTACGATCAGAGTCAATCAAGTTCAGTTCCGGCAATAATTGATAAGTTGGAGGAGTTCCTTGCTGGAGATACACAAACCTATAACTCAGTCCATTCGTCGTCACCCCCCAAACTGCTTGTTGCTGCTCCAAGCTCTTATAGGCATAAATGAGCAATTGGGGTAAACCCTCTAAAGCTTCAACGCTACTATTTTTAGCTTCAATCACTAAGATCCAAAAGGGCGTAGTTGTGATTCTCGCTTCAGTCTTGTTGACTGCTAAAATATCCATCCGTCCTTTGATGATTGTGTCTTCATCTGCGATGGAAATATCAGCAATATTCTCTTCAAGAGTAATCTTAATTGTAGACTGATAAAAGCCAGATAACCACATCAACGGAGCGAGAAACAAGAATTTTACTTGGCCTGCGTAAATTTTACCCTCTGAGTAGTAATTATCAAAGCTATTACTGATTTCTTCTATTTGTTGCTGTTCAACTTCTGTCAGAGATTCTAGTGACAGTAACGATGTAAATGAGTTATTAAACCGCCTCTCTAGTTGTAACCGTTCAGGGGGGTAGAGAAAGTCGATTGAAGAAGGCAGCGGGATCTGGAGGCAGAAGGTTCCGTACATTGGGGGATTCAGACCCGCAATGTACGGGAGCCCGTTCACAGGAGGAGTTG
>JAABUZ0100001460.1_pt1 | contig 45032 bp, 44 predicted proteins | sample 5562091 | NCBI WGS metagenome assembly JAABUZ01 (sample SAMN12813069, study PRJNA571459) | rock metagenome | isolation source: Antarctica rocks | place: Antarctica: Victoria Land, Linnaeus Terrace sud | collected 2015-12-21
CGAGCCTCGCAGAACAACTCGAGTAAACTCATTGCGAGATCCCTCCGATGATGGATAGAAGCTGTTTGTCTAACTCCTATTCTAACTCATCGGAGAGGGGTCCTACTTATCCAGAACTCACGTTAATCTAGCTGATCGCACGTCATTGGAAACTGCGGTTGATGGTGTAGATCGTGTGTTGAATTGCGCAGCGCGCACGGGTCCCTGGGGACCTTATGCTGAATATGAAATTGCTAACGTGTATGGGATCAAAATGTTGGTAGATGTGTCACTGGCTGCTGGTGTCCAGCGGTTTGTCCACGTTAGCTCGGTCACGGTACATGGCGTCGACGTACATGGCACTGCAGATGAGATGGCGCCGTTGCGCGGCGGATCCGATCCATACAGTAGGAGTAAGGTTGTGGGCGAGCAACTCCTACAGCAAATGATCCGCGACAAAGGGGCACCAGTGACTATTGTACGCCCCGGTTTGATTTACGGACCGCGTGATACCAATAGCTTCGGCCGTTTCGCCCGGCTGGTGGAGCAGGGCAAGATGGTCGTCATCGGTTCCGGCAACAACCACTTGCCGCTGATCTACGTCACGGATGTGGCACGGGGCATCTTGTTAGCCAGCGAAGCAGAGCAGGCAGTTGGCAGAGCCTACCTTCTGGTCAATGACGAGCCAGTAACTCAGCGTGACTACTTCACTACCATAGCCAGGGAGCTGGGTGTCCCACCGCCCAGTTGGCACATTCCCTATCGGCTGGCTCTTACCCTGGGCGGGACACTTGAGATGGTGGGTCACCTGATGCACATGAAGCAAACGCCACCACTCATGCGCTTTGGACTCAAGCAGATAGGCGGTGAAAATCACTTCATAATCAGCCGAGCGCGATCAGAGTTGGACTTTATCCCCCAGGTCAGCCTGGTGGAGGGCGTTCGCCAAGCTATTGCTTGGTATCAAGCAACACGTCGCGTCTAGAGTACAGAAGAGGAGCAATACATTGGAAATACTGATTACAGGAGGCAATGGCTTTCTGGGCCGTAACCTCGTACTGAAACTGCAAGAGCGCGGCGACAAGGTGCGCGTGCTTGCCCTTCCAACGGAGGATACCACCTGGCTTGAAGAGCGTGGTGTGGCGATCTTCCGTGGCGACATTCTCAACCCAGAAGCGCTCATATCACCTATGCGAGGAGTGGAGGGCGTGTTCCACCTCGCCGCTATGATCGGCACGTGGCGCCCGATGCAGGATTATTATGCCGTGAATGTAACTGGCACCAGGAATGTCTGCCAGGCAGCGTTGGAAGCTGACGTTTGCCGCCTCGTCCATATCAGCTCAGCCATGGTCTATAATATGGCAATAGGGCGAGCAGTAACCGAGGATGATCCCTTGGAGCCTCTCGATGAGCCCTACTGCTTGACTAAGGCGCAAGGCGACATGCTGGTACAGCGTATGATCCGCCAAGATCACCTGCCTGCTGTTATTATTCGACCTGGTATACTCATTGGTCCTGGCGACCGCTTGAACTTCGGACGGATGGCTGATCGCGTATATGCTGGCAAAGGTATCATCATCGGCTCGGGAAATAACGCGGTGCCTCTTGTTTACATAACCGATATGGTTCAAGGGCTTCTCCTTGCTCTGGACTCCGAGCAGGCAGTGGGGAAAGCCTACAACATAAGTAACGACCAGGTGCTCACCCAGAAAGTATTTCTCTCGACCATCGCGCAGGGGGTCGGCGTCAAGGCCCCGTGTCTTCACGTGCCCTACTACTCGCTGTATGCTGCCGCATACGCTGCCGAGCGTATCGCCACGTTCAGTAATGACCGGATTCTGCCTTTCATTACACGACATGGTGTCAAGCTCTACGGGGCGGACAACCGCATCTCTATTTCTAAGGCGTGCCGTGAACTGGAATATACGCCAAAGGTATCGCTGATCGAAGCAGTACGAATCACCTGCGATTGGTACCAACATCAGGATACTTGGACATTAGGGAAGGTGCCAGTTGACGTTTCCCAGTTGGCGAAAGTCAATTAAGGAGGGAGCTATGCCAAAAACAGTGGTAGACAAAGTTGTGATTGTCACTGGTGCCAGTTCAGGGATTGGTGCCGCCACCGCCCGCGAATTCGCGCATCGAGGCGCTAAGGTTGTGCTGGCAGCCCGGCGCACTGACGAGTTGGAAGCACAGGTTTCTAGAATCACGAAAGTTGGTGGTCGGGCCATAGCTGTTCCAACTGATGTTACGGATGCAGCGCAGGTGTTGCGGCTTGTGGAGCACGCACAGGAAACATTCGGACAAGTAGACGTGCTTGTAAATAATGCAGGCGTCAACTGGGGGAAGCCGTTCGCTGAAACCTCAGCGGATGAGATTACATACCTGCTCGAAGTTAACCTGCTTGGCATGATGTTGTTAACACGAGCTGTGCTGTCAGAGATGCAGCAGCGGCATCAAGGGATGATCATTTCAATCGGTTCTGTAGCAAGTCATGTGGCCATCGAGCCACTCTATTCAGCAACCAAGTTTGGCGTCCGCGGCTTCTCACTAGCCTTGCGGCGCCAGCTAGCTGGAAGCGGCATCTCGGTCTCCCTGGTTACGCCTGGAAACATTCACACTCAGATGACCAGAGCCTTACAGGAGCGAATGCCTGAACCGGAGCTAATCGCCAGTACGATTGTCAACCTTGTCATCTCCCAGCGTCGAGAGGTGATCGTTCCGCTTAAGTATCATGGAATCGTTTGGTTCGACAAGGTATTTCCAGGGGTTGCGGATTTCGCCTTCCATTGGCGGCATCGGCAGGATAGGGAAAAAGGTAATTATAGCAACCTGCCCGCGTATACAGAATCAACTGAACTAAAGATACCTGAGTGAGCTTCACCTGGTATCGAATACTATTATTGAGCTCGTCAGGAGAACACTGTGGAGACGCTCATTACCGGGGCTACTGGTCTGGTGGGACACCACCTCGTCACGGAGTTGCAACAGCGTGGTGACACCGTGAGGGCGCTTGTGCTCCCCGCTGAAAATACAAGCTGGCTTGAAGAACGGGGCGTTACGGTCTATCGCGGCGACATTCGCGACCCCGACACACTTAACGCGCCTATGCGCGGTGTGGATACTGTGTTCCATCTTGCAGCTATGCAGGGTGTATGGCTGCCAATTGAGGAGTATTATAAGGTCAATGTAACGGGCACCGAGAACGTATGCCGAGCTGCAATGATCGCTGGTGCCCGCCGGATCGTTCATGTTAGCTCTTGGACGATCTACGGCATGGCTCGCGGGAGGCCATTGACAGAGGAAGTCCCTCCTGCGCCCCGAAACGACCCATACTGGGTTACCAAGATGCAAGGTGATCTGCTGGTACAGCGCATGATCAGTAAGAATAATTTACCGGCGGCCATCATTCGACCAGGCACAATTTTTGGAGTCGGTGACCGTCTGAACTTCGGGCGCATGGCCAAGAAGCTTCGTGCCGGCAAGGGCCTCGTTATTGGCTCCGGGCGCAACGCCCTTCCGCTTGTCTATGTGACTGACGTTGTGCAGGGGCTTCTCCTCTGTGCTGACCACGATCGCGCCCAGGGACAAGCCTTCAACATCACGAACGACCAGCCGCTCACTCAAGGAGAGTTCTTGCATGCGATAGCACAAGAGCTTTCTGCTCCGCCGCCACGTTTGCACGTTCCATACTTTGCCGCTTATGCCATCGCATATGCCGCTGAGCGTGCCGTCAAGTTCACAGGCTCAAAGCACCCTCTTGTCACCCGGCATGGTGTCACTCTATACGGCACCGACAATCGTCACTCAATTGACAAGGCTCGGACTGAACTGGGCTATACACCGCTTGTGAGCATACGCCAAGGCGTACAACTCGCATGCGATTGGTATCGACAGCATGAGCATAGATCATGAGCATCTACAATGCTGCAAGCCCTAATCATCCCAATTGCCAAAAGAGTAGAATCCCAGGTCTTGGTCACTAATGCTGCGATAGCTTCAAGACGCTCGTTGATGAAGTGGGCGTGCAACACCAGGTCTGTAAAGCTGATCGTTGTCTTCACTACAAATGGCACGATGCCCTCTTCTCTGAAAAGATGCTGAAAAGCATGAATCGCCATTGCTTCCGCAGCAGCCTCTCCTAACATGAAGAGTGCGGGGACTGCTTCCACAGCAGCCCCCGCGGCGTTCAACCGATTCGTGGCCTCAGGTTGCCGAAGTTCCACACGCTCGGGAGAGACTCCGGTAATGGAGATATCGAGGGCATGATTGAAAGAAATGATTTCTGCTAGAGCTTGTTGTAGTGCTTCGGCATCAGACACGATTCACCTCCGCCTCTTTTAATCTACAATCTTGCTCTTCAAGTATATCATGTCCCCTGACAAGCACTAGATCAAAGTATTTTTTAGCAGATAGTGCCCAAAGTATTGCTATAGAATTGTGTCTATCCTTATCACTTTTATGCTCCACACCTACTCAACTCTTTATCATCTCTTTTTGCGCCTAAAATGAGCCAGAATTTATGTACTTATGTTTAAAAAAATTAAAAGTATCTAAAAATATATTGACTTTAAACTAATTATAGGTTATATATAACTTAACGAGTTAGTTCTTTCGAGGAAATGAAGTGGATGCGTACTTGTATCACTTTCTTGGGGGCAAGAAGTGGTACCATAGTAGAGCTACGTCTCTTGACTATCCCAATAATATCTTGAGACAAGATTACAAGAAAAGGTTGTGATGAGAACAGTTATGGAAAAAAGCATAAACAATTTCTTGCATCATGAGAATGGTAACAAGACATCCTCAGACCTCTCTATGACAGCGCGTGTCCTGAACATCATTCGTAGTGAACGTGAGGTATCTCGTGCCGATATTGCACGCATCCTTGACTACAGTCGGTCAGTAGTAGTGCAGCATGTAGAGTTTCTTCTCAGCTATGGACTGATTCGCGAAGTGGGTGTTACAGCTTCAACGGGAGGGCGTCGTGCGCATCTTCTCGCCTTGAATGGCAATGCGGGATATATCGTTGGCGTCGATTTTGGTGCAACGAGTATTGATGTCGCAATTATAGATCTCATGGGCGAGATTTTGTCGATGACAAATGTTGACGCAGATATTTCCGAAGGACCGGAACGCTGCTTGAGTCAAGCACGCGATATGATCAAGCGTCTGCTTGATGAAAAACACATCTCTAGTCAGCAGTTGTGGGCGATAGGAGTCGGGGTGCCAGGACCCGTTGAGTTCAAGACAGGTCGTCCGATTGCCCCACCTATTATGCCTGGATGGGATGGGTATCCTATTCCGGAATATCTCGGCGCGGATTTCTCCTGTCCAATTTATGTTGATAACGATGTGAATGTGATGGCACTTGGTGAGCAATGGACTGGCCTTGGTCGGAGTGTTGAAAACTTTCTCTTTGTAAAAGTAGGAACTGGAATTGGCTGCGGTATTGTCTGTCATGGGCAGTTGTACCGTGGAGCGGATGGGTGTGCAGGAGACATCGGCCATATCCAGGTAGATGGTCAGACCGTCATTTGTCGCTGTGGCAATATCGGCTGCCTTGAAGCATTAGCTGCGGCCCCAGCATGGGTGCGTATGGCTCATGAGGCTGCGGACCATAGTCCACTCATTGCTGATCATCTTTCTCGACAGGAGATTACGGCTCAAGATGTAAGCGACTACGCAGCACGCGGCGATCATACCTGCATGGAGATTATCCGACAAAGTGGGCGCTACATTGGACATACGCTTGCTGGAATTGTCAACTTCTTCAACCCCTCACTCATTATCATTGGTGGTGGGGTGAGTCGAACAGGCGATGTTTGGCTCGCATCCATTCGTCAAGAAATTTATCGGCGCTCTCTGCCTCTTGGGAGTAGAAATTTGCTTATTCAGCGTTCACCAGTTTCCCATATTGCCGGCATTACCGGTACTGCTGCTTTCGCAATACAGCGGCTCTTTTCTGAGGAAGGGTTAAGCCGTTTGCTTTACCAGAGAATACACCATGGAACTGAACAACTTCATAGTGAGCGGCAATAAAGGAGGTGATGTTTCAAAGAAAGTCACATGCAATCACAATGGGCGAGAGAGTTTTGATCACTAAGGTTATCAAAGTCAATGGTGAAAATATGTAACCTTCTGTAAGCTACTAACGTGATCTTTCTAATATTTCTACTGATCTTTCGTCGATTGTGCAAACAACAAGGGCTACAAGGTTGTAACTCGTGAAGTGGTTGAAACCTCTATCCTACAAGAAATCTGAGTGCATTTTGAGTAGGCCACCACTTTATTAAGGAGTTGTATCACTACTGACAAAGGAGCTAGAAAATGAACGAACAGGAGAAGAACACACTTCCCCAACGCTTGTTCTTCGATGAGCACCAGTGGATTACTATCGAGGCTGCTATGGCCCGGATCATTCCTACCGATGATACAGCTGGCGCGCGCGAAGCAGGAGCCATACATTTCCTGGACCGCTACCTTTCCGGTCTCGACTACATCTATGCTAAGCCTGATGGAAGCGGCTTTCAGAAGCTTTCTGACAAACGAGCAGCTTCATGGCGAGAACGCATCGAGACGTTACGTCAGCGATATATAGAAGGCATTCGGGAGATAGACAAGCGTAGCCAAAGTCTCTTCAACAAAGAATTTCATTTCTTGACCCCTGAACAACAGGACAGTGTTCTCTCAAAAATAGAGAACCCAGAAGTTGAGGCCGAAGCAGGAGCCGAGCTAGCAACAGCAGGCTTCGCACCCGCTGCCATGCAACAATATGAAACTGAGACAGACCTTGATTTCTTTCAGATGTTGGTCCTGCATACACGTCAAGGTTTTTATGCCGATCCCATTTACGGAGGCAACAAAAATCACATCGGATGGCAGGTCATCGGCTTCTCTGGACCTCAATCCCTAGATGATGTCTTCTCAGGCAAATACAACACGTTGGCGTTCTTCGCTCAGGAAGATATTGCTACCGAGGAAGGAAGCAAGGCATGAAAAAATATAAGAACAAGCCTGAAAAGGCTCAGGTCTGCATTATCGGCTCAGGAGCTTCTGGCGCGACAGCAGCCAAGATGTTGACCGAGGCGGGTATCAAAGTCGTGGTCTTGGAGCGTGGGCCATGGATGAAACAGGAAGACTTTGGTGGTGATGAACTTGCGAACGTGAACCGCTATTATCTCTGGTCCGATCCGTCTTTTAATCCTCGGACATTTCGGAAAACGTCTGACGAAGAAGTGCAGGTAGGTTCGTTCTGCCCTGTACCTCAAATGGTAGGCGGTGGTACCGTTCATTGGTCGGGATGGGTTCCGCGCTTCGTCGAGAACGACTTCCGAATGCATTCTCTGCACGGTGACGTTCCTGGGGCCAGTGTGGTAGATTGGCCGATTAGCTATCAGGAACTTGAGCCGTTCTACGACAAAATAGAATGGGAGTTAGGTGTTTCCGGTCAATCGGGTGCGAACAAGTATGAAGCTCCGCGCAAACGTGGTTATCCGTGCCCTCCAATGCCGACGACCCGTTACACGCAGAAATTTCACGAAGGGTGTGCTAAACTCGGGTATAACTCCTTTCCGACGCCTACGGCAATGCTCTCAAAACCCTATAATGGTCGGTCAACTAGCGTCCTTTCCGCTTTCATTCAGCAACATGGGGATCCGACAGGCACAAAGAGTAGTGTCCTCTACACCTTCATTCCAGACGCGCTTGCCACTGGCAAGATGGATTTACGAACCGAATGTTACGTTCATGAGATCACCGTTGATGATCAGGGTAAAGCGAAAAGCGCCGTTTATCAGGACGCGGATGGCGATTTCGTCGAGCAAGAGGCCGATGCATTCTTGCTTGCCTGTGGCGCAATAGAGTCCGCCCGACTCCTCTTGCTCTCGCGCTCACATCGCTACCCGAATGGCCTGGCAAATAATAATGGACTCGTTGGTCGCTACCTTACTTTGCATGAATATAGCGGTGCTGTCGGTATATTCGATGAACCAGTTTACGGTTGGGCTGGAGGTGGTTATGTGAGCGGCAGTACTCTTGAATTCTACAAGTCCGACGAGAAGCGAGGCTTTATTGGTGGCTGTCACGTTGCAGCAGCCGGTACCGGCATACCACTACCTATCAACTTTTCTATGCCTGAGAAGCCACAGTGGGGCAAGGCTATGAAGGATGCCGACAGACAATTCTTTAACCATAGCATGTCTGTAGGCATCGTTATGCATGATCTCCCCCAAGAAACGAACCGTGTGGAATTGGATGACACTGTGAAGGACGGTTGGGGACTCCCTGTCGCACGTATCACGATCAAGCCGCACGTGAATGATCTCGCACTAGCCCGTTGGACCATTGATAGAAATGCAGAAATTCTTGAAGCCGCAGGTGCTACGAAGGTATGGCGAGCATACGTCGACTCAATTAGTGGGAATTGCTCTCACCAGCATGGCACTCTTCGCATGGGCACGAACCCAGCACAGTCTGTACTGAATAAGTGGTGTCAGGCACACGAGGTAGATAATTTGTATGCTGTTGATGGTAGTCCGTTCCCTACAGCGACTGGACTTAACCCAACGCTGACAATCATGGCAAATGCTGCTAGGGTCGTAGATCACCTGCTTCAGCAACAGAATGCAAAGTAGGAGAACATGATGAAACTTGCGTATCAGACCAATACATGGGGTGGGCTGTTTGGACATCCTGCTGGAGTGACAAGCATCAAGGACTTGTACTATCTCGCTGACGGCTCTATCGAGAAGGCCATGAAAGACATCTCATCACTAGGCTATGCAGGCTTTGAGTTATTTGATGGCAACCTTCTGCAGTACGCCGACCGCAAAAACGAGCTGAAGCTCCTCATGCAGAGCCTACACTTGGTTATGGTTGCTGTTTATTCTGGAGCAAACTTCATCTATCCTGATGTACTGGAAGAGGAACTCGCGAAGATCGAGCGAGTTGCACAACTTGCGACTGAGTTCAACGCAACCTACCTCGTGGTTGGTGGTGGAGCTGTGCGGTCAACGGGAAACGTCGAGCAAGATTACCAGCGGATGGGCCACGCTCTGGACAAAGTGATAGACATAGCGCATCGAAGTGGATTGATAGCCACTTATCACCCACACCTGGGTACTTGTGTGCAAGCACCTGATCAATTGGAGAAGTTGTTTAAATATACTAGCATTGGACTTTGTCCCGATACTGCTCATGTGCAAGCAGGAGGAGGTGATCCAACCGCTATTCTTCGAGATTATGCCAGTCGCGTAAATTATGTGCATTTGAAAGACATCAAACAAGGCGTTTTTGTACCACTAGGACAGGGAGAGCAGAACTACAATCAAATTCTGACAGCTCTGAAGGAGAGTGGATACGATGGCTGGATAACGGTGGAGTTAGATAGTTTCCTTGATCCAAAGAGGGGGGCAGAAATAAGCAAGTCCTTTCTCGAACAAGTACTTGCTACAGTTTAGTTGTTCTTTTCTCGTTCTGGCTGACTACGAAGCTATCGCTTCCAGCCTGGCGGCTCTGTCATCCAGCAAAGATACCTTCAAGTGTATTAAAAACGAGACTATATCGAAAGTGTTGTGGCATTCGCCACTCACAATGGAGCAATGAAGATGCAAATACGGGTATTTACTGGTGTCACACGACGGCACTGGGGCACTGTAGTAGTGCCAACAATCCTTCTACTCTTGGTACTTATCCTCTCAGCATGTGGAAGTCAATCTCAGACAGGAGGTCCTCCCGGAGCAAATAATGCTACACCATCGGGTAATTTGCCTCCGATTGATCCCAGCAATCCTGGAGCAGCATTGGCTGCACTACAACAGCGTGTGTATAGTGTAGGTCCTTATGGGGAGCCTGCAACTCCAGCTAGTCAGGTGCAACTCACCCCACAGGAATTGCAGAAGATTCAAGGCATACATGCGACTGCCGCAATTGTACTCCACTATGCTGGTAACGACTGGTCAAATGCGCAAGTGGCAGGTCTGAAACAGCAGTTTGCTACTATGGGCATCAAGGTAATTGCCGTGACGGACGCAAACTTCGACCCTAATAAGCAAGTTTCCGATATTGAGACTGTACTGCAAAAGAAGCCGAACATCATCGTGTCGATCCCGACTGATCCAGTAGCAACCGCCAGTGCTTACAAGAAGGCCGTCGCGCAAGGGGTCAAACTGGTCTTTATGGATAACGTTCCCAGTGGCTTCAAAGCAGGTACGGACTATGTCAGCGTTGTGTCAGCTGATAACTACGGCAATGGTGTGACCGCCGCCTTGCTCATGGCGAAAAAGCTCGGTGGCAAGGGCAAGATAGGCCTCATCTACCATGCTGCTGACTTTTATGTCACAAAGCAGAGATATGAGGCATTCAAGGCAACGATCGCCAAATTTCCAGGCATTCAAATCGTCAGTGAGAAAGGTGTTTCGGGACCGGACTTCGCGGGACAGGCGAATACGGCTGCTTCGGCTATGTTGACACAGTATCCAGACCTCAACGGAATATGGGGTGTTTGGGACGTTCCTTCAGAAGGCATTTTGGCCGCAGCACGCGCTGCTAGCAATCCGAATCTCGTCATTACGACCTGTGATCTTGGGCTGAATGTGGCGATCGCTATTAAAAAGGGACAGTTCATTTATGGTCTAGGTGCGCAACGACCATTCGACCAGGGCATAGCTGAAGCGATGCTTGGTGGGTATGGGCTACTTGGGAAAAAGGCACCACCATATGTTGCACTTAACGCGCTTCCGGTTACTCAGGATAATGTATTGCAGGCGTGGCAGACTGTGTATCATGCACCACCACCACCATCTTTGGCAGGAGCATAGATTCCTACCGGTTGGGAAGTAGGAAGGGTCTCATATCGAAATGCTGTGAGACCCTATATACCCACAGAATTTTCAGGAGACTTCTCCATGACAAAAACGGCAACAACGACCATATTACAAATGAAAAACATCGTGAAGGCTTTCGGCGCAAACACAGTGTTGCGGGGCGTAGATTTTGATCTCCAGCAGGGTGAAGTTCATGCTCTACTAGGCAGCAACGGTGCAGGCAAATCGACATTGATGAAGATTCTTGAAGGGGTCTATACTGCCGATGAAGGTGAGATTGTGATCAACGATACACCTGCGCAAATTCGGTCGCCTCAGGAGGCGAGAGCCAACGGGGTTGGCATGGTCTTTCAGGAGTTTAGCCTGGTTCCCACTCTTACTGTAGCTCAGAACGTCTTCCTGACGAGAGAACCACGTACCAGCACTGGTCTGCTCAATGATGCTGAATGTGAGCGCCGCACCCGCGCACTTTTCGCGGAAATGGTTGTGCAGATTGACCCAAAACAGCTGGTTGCTCACATGAGTACTGGATACTGGCAGTTGACCGAGATCGCTAAGGCACTTGCACAAGACGCTCGTATCCTAATCTTGGATGAGCCAACTGCTTCATTGACGAAGACCGAGACGGAGGGGTTATTTGAGCTCATCCAACGGTTGAAAGCCAAAGGCATATCGATCATTTACATTTCACATCGTATGGAGGAAATCTTCGAGGTAGCCGATCGCATCACTGTCATGCGAGATGGCCAGCGTGTACTTACCGAGTATATTGCCAACCTTACGATGGAGCAGGTAATCGAACAAATCGTCGGGCAAAAGGTTGAGCAGGTCCTCGCATGGAAAGATCGGCGTGTGAATCGTTCCACCGCTCCACTCTTGGAAGTGGTAGATCTGACCGCCGTTAACCGAGTTCAAAACGTCAGCTTTTCGCTCTATCCAGGAGAAATTCTTGGGCTGGCAGGTCTTATGGGCAGTGGACGGACTGAATTAGTACAGGCCCTCTTCGGCATCAACAAGATTACCAAGGGTGAAGTGCGGATTCGTGGAAAACAGGTGACGATCAGGAATCCCGATGATGCCATAGCGGCAAAAATTTGTTTGATCCCTGAAGATCGGCGGGTTCAGGGCCTCGTGCTCGATCACTCTGTCAAGGACAACCTACTGCTTCCATTACTGAAGCGGTTCCAGCAGTTTGGTCTGATTGATGACACCGGGGGAGACAGGCTCGTGCAGTCATATGTCAGCAGCTTGCACATCAAAGTCGATTCGATCTTCAAACCCATAAGGCTACTATCAGGTGGTAATCAACAGAAAGTGGTCATCGCCAAATGGCTAGCCGCTGAGCCTGAGATACTCATCATGGACGAGCCTACAGCTGGTGTTGATATCGGCGCGAAAGTCGAGATCGTTAATATCATCCGACAACTTGCCGATAGCGGCAAGGCAGTCATAGTTATCTCATCAGAGTTCCCCGAACTGCTAGCAGTGAGCGACCGGGTATTGGTGTTACAGGATGGTAAAGTGAAGAGGCAACTGGACCGTCGTGAGATTGCGTCAGAACAGGAATTGCAGCAAATCGTGCAAGCTGCTGGTGAACACCTGTACAGTGTGGGTCCTCATGGTGAGCAGGCGACACCTGCTAGTCAGGTGGTACTCAGCCCACAGGAGTTGCAGCAGATACAAGATATGCATGCTACCGCTGCAATTGTTCTTCATTACGGTGGAAACGACTGGGCAAATGCGCAAGTTGATGGTCTGAAACAGCAGTTTGCTACCATGGGCATCGAAGTAGTCGCGGTAACGGACGCAAACTTCGACTCCAACAAGCAAGTAGCAGACATCGAGACCGTGCTCAATAAGAAGCCAAATATTATCGTGTCGATCCCGACTGATCCAGTAGCAACCGCCAGTGCTTACAAGAAGGCCGTCGCGCAAGGGGTGAAGTTGGTCTTTATGGATAACGTTCCCAATGGCTTCACAGCTGGAACGGACTACGTCAGCGTCGTGTCAGCTGATAACTACGGCAATGGTGTGACTGCAGCGCTACTTATAGCTGAGAAGCTCGGTGGCATGGGGAAGATAGGCCTCATCTACCACAATTCTGACTTTTATGTGACGAAGCAGAGGTATGAAGCATTTAAGGTTGCTATCGCGAAGTTTCCAGATATTCAGATCGTGAGTGAGAAGGGCGTTACAGGTCCTGACTTCGCGGGCCAGGCAGAGAAGGCTGCTTCGTCTCTCTTGAGCGAATATTCTGACCTTAATGGCATTTGGACAGTGTGGGACATCCCGGCAGAAGGCGTCGTAGTAGCCGCGCGGACTAACGATCATCGGAGTCTCGCTATTACGACCTGTGATTTAGGGTTAAATGCGGCACTTGCTATTGCAAAAGGCCAGATCTATGGTCTGGGTGCTCAACGACCTTTCGACCAGGGCATAACCGAGGCGATAATGGCAGGGTACGGGTTACTTGGGAAAGTAGCACCACCTTATGTAGCACTTGGTGCTCTTGCTGTCACCCAAACAAGCGTGTTGCAGGCATGGCAGACAGTGTATCATGACACTCCGCCACCAGCGTTAGCAGAGGCTGCTCAATCTTCGATGGTTGCGAAGTAGAGATAGGACCTTACATGTACGCCGACTACCTTGTTGACATAGGGTCGAAAGTTGAGGCGGTCACTATCATTCGACAACTTGCTAATAGTGGCAAGGAAGTTATCATTATCTCATCGAGATTTCCCGAACTGCTCTGCGGGCTATGTGTGACCGGGTAGTGGTAGTGCGTTATGGCACAGTGAAACAGCAGTTGGAACTTTGTGAGATTGCGTCAGAACAGGAGTTGCATCATGTCGTCTCAGGCCCCATCCCAGGTACCAGTGCCCGCGCCTGGTACAGAACGTAAAGCCGTCCGGGTTGCTCACTTTGATTGGCGGCAATACGTGGTCTACATTGGCTTTGTCGTTCTCTTATTGTTCTTCAGCATCGTACTGAGCGGCTCAGGTTTTCTGAACCCCAACAATTTGCTCAATATTGTCCGGCAAACCGCCATCATTGCGGTGATGGCAGTAGCGGTGACCTTTGTGATTGCAGCCGCAGAGATTGATCTATCAATCGGTTCGCTGGCTGGTCTCGCTTCCGTTGTCACTGCGCTAGCGATTCAGCAATACGGAATCCTTGCAGGCATTGTTGCCGGGCTGCTGGTCGGACTGATAGTCGGTACGATTAATGGATTACTTGTGACACGGTTAGGCATTCCCTCTTTTCTGGTCACATTGGGCATGCTGAGCGTTGCACAAGGTATTGCCATGTGGATCAGTGCGACTGCGCCCATTCCTATCCTGGATAGTACCTTTAATAACATATTTGGGTCCGGTCAGATAGGACCAATTCCAACGCTCATCATCTGGCCTCTGGTGTTTCTCGCAGTCGGGTTTGTTGTTTTACGCAAAACTGCCTATGGCCGACAGGTGCTGGCTACAGGAGGCAATGTAACGGCCGCACGTTTCAGTGGTGTGAACACGCGTCGGATCAAGTTCCTTGTCTTCCTGGTGTCAGGAACAGTAGCTGCTCTCGCTGGCATGCTCTATGCTGGACATCTGCAGTCTGGTCGCTTCACATGGGGTCAAGGTGACGAGTTGTCGGTGATCGCTGCTGTAATTTTAGGTGGTACAAGCCTGTTCGGTGGTGCTGGTACAGTCGTAGGATCAGTGTTTGGTGCCCTGCTGATCGGGCTTATTAACAACGGTTTAGTCCTCATGGGCCTTGACGTGAGCCAGCAACTGATCGTTCGAGGCGTTATCATCATCCTGGCAGTTGCGCTCGCTCGTAAGAGTGCCTGATAACCTCGAATACGTAGAAAGTTTGGAGATGATGCGGAAGCGAGTGCTGTACTATATTCCATAGTGTATTGGGACGTAGAAATTGTCAGCGTAGTTAGCACCCGTTTTCGCATGACCTTAGGAACGTTCAACAGTGCAACTAACCAGGAGGTGTTTTTTGAGTCGAGACGTTTCAAAAAGAAGACTGCGAGCAGGTATTGTGGGTGGTGGTCAAGGCTCGTTTATTGGGGCTGTGCACCGAATGGCGGTCGAGTTGGATGGTCAGGCAGAGGTTGTCGCTGGGGCGATGTCTACTGATCCGCAAAGGGCGAAGGATTCAGCCGAGGCATGGTTCCTAAAGCGTACCTACACGAGCTTTCAGGAAATGGCAGAAGTAGAGGCACATCTTCCGGATGGTATCGATTTTGTGATGATTACCACTCCAAATTATATGCATTTTCCTGTAGCCAAAGTATTTTTAGAGCATGGTATTCATGTTGTCAGTGATAAACCGATGTCCCTGACTCTGGAAGAGGCCCTGGAAGAGGTTGCCCTTGTCGAGCAGAGCAACTGTATTTTTGCCTTGACGCACACCTACACAGGCTATCCAGCGATTCGTCAGGCAAGAGAGTTAGTGCGACGCGGGGAAATTGGCAATGTTCGGAAAGTTCTGGTTGAATATATTCAAGATTGGCTCATGGAGCCGGTTGAGAGAACAGGCTCGAAACAAGCTTCATGGCGTACAGACCCAACTCGTTCTGGTATATCAGGCTGTGTAGGGGATATTGGCACACACGCTGAACACTTGCTCGAGTTTGTTACGGGCTTGAAGATATCCTCGCTTTGCGCCGACTTGACGACTTTTGTAGAAGGAAGAACGCTCGAGGACGATGCCAACATGCTCCTGCGCTTGCAGAATGGTGGCAAAGGCATACTTACTTGCTCACAAGTTGCTGCTGGTGAAGAGAACAATCTCACTCTTCGCATTTATGGAAGCAAGGCTGCACTGGAATGGCATCAGATGGAGCCAAACACGGTAGTTTTCAAGCGACAGGGCCTGCCTCATCAGATATTGCGTACTGGTCAATTTTACATGAGTACCGAAGCGAAAGAGGGAACACGCCTTCCAGCAGGTCATCCCGAGGGCTATCTTGAGGCATTTGCCAACCTTTATAAGACAATTATTGCAGATATTCGTCGCGTGGAGTCGGGTCAGCAACCTGAAGGAGGCTATCCAAATGTGTATGATGGTCTGCGTGGAATGCAATTTATTGTAAAAGCGGTTGAAAGCTCACATAAGGGGGCGATTTGGATAGATATGCCAGGGGATCGCAAAATGAACAAATACTTACCCCCTAAACAGTAGGCAGGTGTGGGTTCCTCATTTCTACTTCATTTGGCACTATAATGTTTCCATTTTCTTTTGCTTCTTGTGTCTAGTGCAGAGTTGATAGGTTAAGCATACCTCGTAGCAGTGAAAAGGGAACGATGTTATAATTGAAGTGAACAAAGAGAGAGAGCTATGCCAAATGCATAAAAAGTAGTAAAGGAGATCATGATGCCTGAAGCTGTTATTGTATCTACAGCCCGCACCCCTATTGGTCGTGCTATGAAAGGGTCGCTGGTCGAGTGCCGACCTGATGACCTTGCTGCAACAATTGTGAAAGCGGCACTTGCGAAGGTGCCTCAACTCGATCCTAACTCGGTCCAGGATCTGTTGCTCGGATGCGGTGAGCCTGCTGGCGAGTCGGGCAATAATCTCGCACGCGTTGTCGCTATTCTGGCTGGTATGCCCACCGTTCCAGGCGTAACAGTGAACCGCTATTGCTCGTCATCGTTACAAACTATCCGTATGGCTTTCCACGCTATCAAGGCTGGCGAGGGTGACGTGTTCATAGCTGCTGGCGTCGAGACCGTAAGCCGTTTCGTCAATGGTATGAATGGTATGGCTGACAGTGGTCCTCACAATCAAGCCTTTGCACAGGCTGAAAAGCGTACTGCTGAACATGCACAACACGCCGATGCCTGGGAACCACCTACGGGACTACCCGACATTTATATCTCTATGGGTCAGACCGCCGAAAACGTCCGCCTCTCCGAACACGTCAACCGACGAGAGATGGACGAGTTTGCAGCCTTGTCCCAGCAACGGGCTGTGCATTCACAGCAGAATGGTTTTTTTGAACGAGAGATTACTCCGATCACCACGCCAAGTGGTACAGTGGTGAGTAAAGATGATGGTCCCCGAGCAGGCACCACCGTTGAGAAATTGGCCGAACTGAAACCCGTCTTTCGTCCCGACGGCGAGGTAACGGCAGGCAACTCTTGCCCACTTAACGACGGAGCTGCTGCTGTGGTGATAATGAGCGACGCGAAAGCCCGTGAGTTAGGTATCACTCCTCTGGCTCGCATTGTATCGAGCGGAGTTTCAGCGCTTAACCCCGAAATCATGGGATTGGGTCCCGTCAACGCTAGTCGACAGGCATTGCTCAGAGCTGGGATGACGATGAACGACATTGATCTGGTTGAGATCAATGAAGCATTCGCCGCACAAGTAATTCCGTCGGCCAGGCATCTGGATATTCCGTGGGATAAACTGAATGTCAATGGTGGCGCGATTGCACTTGGCCATCCCTACGGCATGACTGGTGCACGCATTATGACTACGTTGCTCAATGGTCTGCAATCTGCTGACAAGACCTACGGTCTCGAAACCATGTGCGTTGGCGGAGGGCAAGGCATGGCTATGATTATCGAGCGTCTCAGTTGAGTGTAGTCACAGTGATGGCATAATTCATCTGGTCGTTGCAGCCGCACTAACGAGCTTACTATTCGAACGTTGAACGAAGAAAAAAGTCTCTCTTTTCTTTCTACAAAAGAGAGGCTTTTCGTATTTTAACAAAAAAAACATTCTAAAAGAATGAAGCGTCCAATCGTACTAATCTTGCTGACATTTTAATGAAATGAGTTTATAATTGCTGTGTATTAAAACATAAAATTATTGTTGACGTAGATATTTCAAATGGAACGGAGCAGTACTACGCGACTGGGAGCTAGCAAATATTATGAAATTTTAGAGGAGAAGCGTATGTCTTTACTCGCCAACAAAAAATCAGAAGTTGACACAAAACTTGCACGATTGCGTGAACGCATGGCAGTTCTGCATGTTGATGTTGTGACACTCAATTCCGTTGCCAACACTGCCTGGATTACAGCAGGGGCAGCAACCTATGTGAATGAAGCGACCGATACGGCTGCATCTTCTATCGCAGTCACGATGGACCGAGCATACGTTTTGACCACTAGTATCGAGGCACCGCGATTACGACAGGAAGAAAAGCTGGAAGACATGGGCTTAGAGCTTGTAGAAGAACCCTGGTATGATTATGGCAAGCGCCTTTCATCGCTTCTAGCTAATAAGCATGCTGCACAGGATGGACCCGGTAGCGGAGTAGATATGAGTGCGGACGTGCGACAGTTGCGTTCTATTTTACAAGCGGAGGAGGTGGTACGCCTGCGCCATGCAAGCATTTTAGCAGCGGAAGCTATGGATGAGGTGGCACGTTCTGTCCATCCTGGTATCTCTGAATACGAGGTTGCAGCGCGATTAGCAGCGGCAAGTCGCAAGCGCGGTGGAAATGCGGTTGTCAATCTGATCGCTAGTGATGACCGTATCTATCGATATCGGCATCCCTTGCCAACGAATAAGGTAGTTGAGCGTTATGTGATGGTTGTACTCAGTCTACGCTATCACGGATTAATCCCGTCAATTACACGCCTTGTACATTTTGGTCCACTGCCAGAGGAATTACGGAAAAAGGCAATGGCTGTGGCTCACGTCGATGCTCAACTCATACTTGGAACTCAAGTGGGTCGTACAATGAGTGACATGTTTATGTTAGCGAAGCAAGCCTATCAGGAAGAAGGATATCCGGAAGCGATAGAAGAGCATCATCAAGGTGGAAGCGTGGCTTATATGCCCCGTGAGGCTCTTGCACAACCCGGTAGTGCGGTAGTAATCGAGCAAAATCAGGCATTTGCATGGAACCCCTCAATTCGAGGCGCAAAATCGGAAGATACTTTCTACTTAGGACCCAATGGACCAGAAATTTTGACTGAGATTGCTGCCTGGCCCACCTGGAATATTACGGTAAAAGGACAGAGCATCGCACGTCCTGCAATCCTGGAAAAATAACTTCGGTGCTGGTATTATAAGCAGAAAGCTGATCCGTAATAGTTGAGAGAAAAAAGAAGAGTTCTGTTCGCGCCGTCACTTTCTGCTTTACGGAAGCGTTTGCCAACGCCCTCTTTTATCATACCGTGCACATGTGTAGTTTGCTCCTCAAATATGAAAGCAAAGAGCATCATTTTTGCTTTTCCCTCTTCAGAAAAAACGTGGTAAGATCAGTCTACAACTTAATTCGAGGTACCTCTAGAAGCAGCAAAGGTGTTGCGGTCCCCGCTAAGATTGTATACTACTCTCAGTAAGAAAACTCTGTATATTTTCAGATTGGGCTACGGAAATTTGCGCAACTACAATCAGAAGGAGGAATCCAGGTTACATGAAAGTTAAAGATGTGATGACCCCCAAGGTTATTACGGTCACAGAAGACCAGTCTAAGCAGCAGGCTGCTCAACTGCTTTCTCAGCATCGAATAAGTGGATTACCTGTGGTTACTGATGACAACGTATTGGTTGGTCTTGTTACTGAGTATGATGTCATCGCAAAAGAGGGAAAAACGGTTGGTGATATCATGACGCGTGGTGTCATCACCGTTGCTCCGGACACTGATTTGGAAGAAGCCAGCCATATTCTTGTCCATGAGCATATCATACGTTTACCAGTGCTAGACCAGGGCAAGGTGATAGGCATTTTGAGCCGAGGCGATGTAGTCAAAGAGATTGCTAAGCGTTGGGTTTGCTATGTATGTGGTGAAATAGTGTATAGTGAGGAACAACCGCAAAGCTGTCCCCGTTGCGGAGCAAAAGGAGTTGCTAGTTCAGCAGAGCAGATGCCGCCAGGAGCATAATAAGCCGGTCGCATCGATATTCTCTATATCTTACGATTGCTATAGAGTGAGATTTCGCCACTTTGTGGACACTCCCACTCTTGATAGAAAGGATTAGGAAAGGTCTTGGATATGAAGAAGGAAATGCAATTAGATGCAGGGAACGCTACATCTATACAGACGCAAACACAAGCCCCATTACCGAAGAATGAAAATCGTGATACGTTGCTCCACTACTATTATCAGATGATGCTTATCCGTAGGTTCGAGGAAAAATCTGGCGAGATGTATAACAGAGCACGCATTGGCGGCTACTGCCATCTCAATCTTGGGGAAGAGGCCAGTGTAGTTGGCTTCTGTACTGGTCTCGAACCAACCGACTACGTTTACACGAACTACCGTGAGCATGGCTACGCTATTAGTCGAGGTATCACTCCTGGTGCAGCAATGGCAGAGCTATTTGGCAAGGAGACGGGTTGCTCACATGGGCGTGGAGGCTCGATGCATCTGTTTGACCTCGAACGTCGTTTTATGGGAGGCTATGCTATCGTTGGAGGTCAATTACCTCTGGCTACTGGTGCAGCCTTTGCTGTGGCGTATCGGGGTTCGCAGGAGGTAGTGGCCTGTCAACTGGGTGATGGCACCACTAATACGGGCGCTTTTCACGAATCGCTCAATCTAGCCAAGATTTATCATCTGCCCATTGTCTACTTTGTGGTCAACAACCTCTACGGTATGGGCCTTCGTGTTGAGAAAGGCTCGGCGGTAGGCGAATTGTACCGTAAAGCATGTGCCTATGATATGCATAGCGAACGCGTGGATGGTAACGATGTTTTGGCTGTGCGGGATGCCATGTGCAATGCGGTAAAGATTGCTCGTGAGCAGCATGAGCCGAGTCTCATTGAGGCTGTAAGCTATCGTTTCCGAGGTCACTCCGTTGTGGACCCAGATCGCTATCGCAATAAAGAGGAAGTGCAGCATGGACGCGAATACGATCCCATTGCGGCATTCGCTACCCGCCTTATGGAAGCTGGCTTTACTGACGAGAGTAACATCCGTGAGCTTGATGAGCGGGCGCAACAGGACGTGGATGCAGCCGTGAAATTTGCCGATGAAAGCCCAGATCCTTCGGTGGAGTCATTTATGGGAAATCTCTATAATTATGTCTATGCGCCTGATGATACTTCTATTGATGCGCAGGAGAAAGGGGAATAACTGTGGCTGATATCACCTATCGACAGGCACTTCATGATGTGCTTCGCGAAGAAATGCTGCGTGATGAAAACGTGTTTTTACTGGGCGAGGAGATAGGCGTCTTCGAAGGTTCATATAAAATCACGGCAGGTCTTTTACAGGAGTTTGGTACCAAACGCGTGGTGGATACGCCCATTGTAGAAAATGGCTTTGTGGGTATGGCAACCGGGGCCGCGATGCTTGGGCTACGTCCAATTGTAGAGATCATGACGATCAATTTCATCATCCTCGCCATGGATGAAATTGTCAATCATGCTGCCAAAATCTATTCTATGTTTGGTGGGCAGTGCCCAATTCCGCTGGTTATTCGTACTCCTGGCGGTGGTGGTCAACAACTTTCTGCCACTCATTCGCAGAATTTGGAAGTCTGGTTTTCTCATGTGCCGGGCCTGAAAGTTGTTGCTCCATCCACACCTGCCGATGCGAAGGGAATGATGCGCACTGCTGTGCGTGACAATAATCCAGTGATCTTTCTCGAAAATCTGGCCCTCTATAATACCAAAGGGGAGGTACCTGCCGATGACTACACTGTGCCCTTTGGTAAGGCAAAAGTGACCAAAGAGGGAAGCGATTTGACGGTAATCAGCTACTCGCGTATGGCACCTATAGCTTTGGATGTGGCACGCCAACTGGAACATGACAACAAACTCAGTGTCGAAGTTGTGGATTTGCGTTCGTTACGACCACTTGATCATGAAACTATCATCAACTCAGTCAAGAAAACGAATCGAGCGATCATCTTTGAAGAAGATTGGCGTTCGTATGGCATTGGGGCAGAAATTGCTGCAACTTTGCAGGAATATGCATTCGATGACCTGGATGCTCCGATTAAGCGAGTGGCAAGCCTTGAAGTGCCGTTGCCTTACTCTAAACCCCTGGAGACTGCAGCATTGACCGGTGCCAAGCAGTTACTGGAAGCGATCAATGAGCTGACGCCACGCCGCAGAAGAGGAGCAAAGTGATGAGCGAAGTAAATATGCCCCGGCTCAGCGATACTATGCAAGAAGGGACGATTGCCCGGTGGCTCAAAAAGCCAGGTGACCAAATCAACAAGGGTGATACCGTTGCTGAGATTGAGACGGACAAGGCCACGATGGACCTGGAAGCCTACGATGCCGGCGTGCTTGAACAAATTTTGGTGCCGGAGGGCGAAACGGTTCCTATCGGTCAGGTGATTGCAGTGATTGGCTCTGGTGCTAATGCTGGCGCTCAGAAGCAAGAGCAGCCTACACCTGTCGCTGGCAGACCCGTTCTGGAGCAAGGGCAGCTTGCGAATGTGAGAATTGAGCCTGTGGAAGAACGTCCTGTTGTAGATCAAACTCCTCAACAGGAGAGTACGAGTGCCCAGAAGCAGCCGTCTGCCGCTGAGGAGAGGCAGGATGGAAGGCAGGTGAAAGCATCACCACTGGCACGCCGTATGACTGAAGAACATAACATTGATCTGGGACAGATTCAAGGAACAGGGCCTAATGGTCGTATCGTGCGTGATGATATTGAGGACTTTCTTGAACAAAGAACACCCGTTGCGGGAACGCAAAATGGAGTACAGGTATCTCCTCCGTCTCCTGCTTCTGCTACACCCGCAACACCTACTGTTCAGACGCCACAACAAGCCGAAGCACCAGTTGCCGCACAGGCAACAATGCCATCCGATTCAGAGGTCAGTACGCTTTCTCGTGTGCAGATGCTCATTGCCCGTCGCCTCACCGAATCCAAGCAGAGCATTCCACACTTTTATGTCAGTAGTGAAGTGGATATGACCGAACTTCTGGCGATGCGGCAGACATTCAATGCGAATGCTGGCGAAGGTGGAGTGAAGGTCAGTGTCAACGATTTGATCGTCAAGGCTTCTGCACTTGCGCTGGAAAAGTTTCCTGATGTCAACAGTTCCTTCAAGGATGGCCAGTTAGTGCTGCACAAACACATCAATGTTGGCATTGCGGTAGATGTTCCATCGGGACTTGTGGTGCCAGTAATCCGCGATACCAATATCAAGGGTGTACGGTCCATTGCCCGTGAGTCCAAGGCTTTGATTGAGAAGGCTCGTATCAATAAGCTGGGAACGATTGATCTTGAGGGTGGAACCTTCTCTGTCTCGAATCTGGGGATGATGGATGTCACTGATTTTATCGCGGTAATTAACCCACCCCAATCGGCTATTCTAGCAGTGGCGTCTACCTACAAACAGTTTGTGCCGATTGACGGGCAGCCCGTAATCCGCGACATGATGAAAGTGACACTCTCTGCAGACCATCGAATTCTTTATGGAGCGGCTGTCGCACGCTTCCTCCAGGAGGTCAAGCGTTTGCTACAAAGCCCGTATAGTTTGCTCGGCTAAGGGGACAAGTCTCTCTTTCTCAAAAGAAGTGGCTTCTCCAGACTCTCGTTAGTGATATGATGCTTCATACCGATAGTTGTGCTTGAGTTTCCTGCCAATGAGTGATACTCACAATTGGCAGGGACTTGGTACAAGTTTCTGAATCCCGTAGTGTTGCGCATTCACTACGGGACTACGTATCCTTTTGCGGGGCGATATAAAAATCTTTTTCTATGGAACAGAGGTAACGCATGAAGCAAGAGAAATCGAAAATGTCAGTATCAGACACAAGCCAGGGGCGAAGTATTGCTTACTCGCGTAGCACTACGAGCCGTATTATGGAGATGTTAGATGCGAATGGACACGGAAACGTTCATGGCGGGGTCATTATGCGCATGGTCGATGAGGCCGCCGCTATTGTTGCGATAAAGCATGCACGTCTTCCAGTCGTAACAGCTCGCGTCGAACGCTTTGATTTCCTGGCACCTGCTTATATTGGCAATGTTGTGTCTGTTCATTGTGCGCTTAACTATGTTGGGCGTACAAGTATGGAGGTGGGCGTAGAAGTTGAAGCTGAGGACCTGATGACAGGTGAGACGCGCCGAATTGCCAGTAGCCAGGTCATCTATGTTGCATTAGACGAGAACAAGAAACCAACCGTTGTTCCTCCACTCGTTCCTGCTGATGCTGACGAGCAGGCAAAGCTAGAAAAAGCACGTATTCGCCGCATGCACATGAAGAAGATTGATGAGGATTTGACAAAGGTGCAGCATGAGATGACTCAGTAGTAGAACAGAGTGTCCTTAATGTATCAGGAGTATTCCACTTCACGCCGTATCAACGACCAGAGCGACTCCACATGCATGCGCTCGGTCAAAATTGAGCCAATCGAAATGCGCACCATCCATTGCCCATCAAGCATCGCAGGTGTAATATATGCCTCGCCTGAGCGGTTCACACGATCCACCCACGTCAGTGTATGCTGGTCCAGTGCCGCACCTACAAGACCGGGTGGTTCATGACGTACACAGATTGTTTGTAACACTACGGGGGCAAGTACACGCCAGTTCGGCTCGGCCTGCATCTGCTCGAAGAGCCACTGGGCGTTACTCATGTCACGCCGTAGACGAGCTTGCAGTCCAGAGACGCCCTGTTCACGAATAAGGCACCACAGCTTGAGGGCGCGGAAACGCCTTCCAAGTGGAATGCCTGCGTCACGTAAGTTCTTGACACGGGTGTCCACTGCGCTCTGTAAGTAGCTCGGATTGGTCCCCATCACTCGCACAAGGTGCTCCCAGTCGCGTACATAGTACAGTGAGCAGTCAAAAGCTACACCGAGCCATTTGTGAGCATTGATTATCAGCGAGTCGAACTTCTCAACCCCCTGCCACATCCAACGACACTCGGGTAGGATCATTGCTGAACCAGCCATTGCCGCGTCTACGTGTAACCAGAGGTTGTGTTGGAGAGCTACCTGTGCAATCTCCTCCAGCGGATCAAGTGCTGTTGTGGCGGTCGTACCGGTAGTGGCGACGACCACACATGGAGTAAGGCCGTGTTCAATATCAGCCTCGATTGCCGAGGCAAGCGCATCGGGACGCATCGCGTAGGACTCATTAGTAGGGATAGTGCGCACATTTGTACGTCCGAACCCGGCAAGGAGTGCCGCCTTTTCGGCTGAACTATGGCTCTGGGCCGTCATATAGACGACTAGAGGCTTGTCCTCGCTTTGCAGACCACCGCCAGCCAGGGAATAATTCGTCGTTCGTTCGCGTGCGCAAAGTAGGGCTATAAGTGTGCTAGTAGAGGCGGTGTCCTGGATTACGCCGCTCCACGCCGTGGAGAGATCAACCATTTGGCGCATCCAATCGACAGTCACCTCTTCCAACTCGCTCAGGGCTGGACTGGACTGCCAGGAGAGGCCAAGGACACCTAGTCCAGTACTCAGGTAGTCGCCCAGTACAGAGGAGAGCATACTATTCGCCGGAAAGTACCCGTAGAAATCTGGATGTTGCCAATGTGACAGTCCAGGCACAATAATTTGCTCAAGGTCGTGGAAAATGCCATCAAACGACTCAGGGGACTCAGGAGGCGAGCCTGGAAGCTGAACACGTACTGTCCCTGGCTCTGTGAGCGCCATTACAGGAAAATCACTAATTCCAGCTCGATAATTGGCGATCCAGTCAATGAGTTGGTGCCCGACTTTGCGGAATTCTTCAGAATTCATAACGCTCCCTTGCTCTACCCAATAATCAAAGCTATCCGGCGGTTAACTTCCATAGTAAGCCTACTAGCCGGATCACCAAATTGACGATTATTCCTTCAACGTAAGTTGTTATTGTATCATTCCCCAGTGGATGGATAGCTGTGTTGCAAAAATGGTGAAGGAACTAGACCGTCTCCCAACGTCACCCTACCTCCTTATACTTACTCGCGACAAATTAGAAGTACGAGGACTTGTAGTAGGTATCTCACTGCAAGGTCTACAGGAAGATGTATGAGTAGTTTTAATTTTGTATAAGCAAAAATACGCAGGAAATTCTTAATCATAGTACGCACATAATCACAAGCATTTTTACAAACAAGGACATACTAGATTTATAGTGAGATTACCTACCAGCTTTTGTCGTTGTAGGAAAATAGGCGGTAATGCTATGATTATACACCAGTTGAACTAAGACTGTTGTAACTCATATTTAAGAAAATAGGGATGATGCATTTATGAAGAATGGTGGCTTTACTATCTGGTTGACAGGTCTCTCCGGTGCTGGTAAGAGTACACTTGCCAATGCAATCGAGCGGCATCTCGAAGCACGTGGTCTTGATATTGAGGTGTTGGATGGTGATATTGTACGTACCCATCTGAGCAAGGGACTCGGCTTCAGTCGCGAAGATCGGAACATAAACATTAAACGCATTGCTTTCGTCTGCAATTTATTGACACTTCACGGTGTAGTCAGCATCGCCGCTGCTATTTCTCCATACAGCGAAGCTCGTGAGTGGGCACGCAGAGAAATCGTAAAATTTGTTGAAGTGTATGTTAAGTGCCCAATTGAAGTTTGTCGGCAACGTGATGTGAAAGGTCTCTATAAACAGGTCGATGAAGGGAGACTCAAAGGATTTACTGGCGTGGATGATCCCTATGAGGAACCGGAGCATCCTGATCTAGTGATCGAAACGGATAAGGAGACGGTTGAAGAAAGCGTCATTCGCATCTTTGCAAGGCTTGAGGAACTAGGCTACCTCTTACCTGAAAAAGTATATGAGGAGGTTGGGGGACAACGGGTCGGCTAGCTCATTAAAAGAGGGGAATTAGATGGACTATCGTATCTCTATTGCTGGTCTACTCGTAGGGTTTCTTGTCGGTCTTACCGGTATGGGGGGAGGAGCACTTTTAGCACCTATTTTAATCCTCTTTTTCCGCATTCCTCCTGTATGGGCTGTCGGCACGGATGTTGCATACTCTACAGTGACAAAGGCACTCGGATCCATTATTCACATTCAGCAGAAGAGTGTCAATTTCAAAATTGCCTTGTGGCTGGCCTATGGAAGCATTCCTGCTACACTGCTAAGTGTTGGTCTCGTACAGTACATACGCAAGTATTACCATAGTGTTATTGATACATTAATTCTGCACACTCTTGGCATCACTCTCATCCTTGTTGCAGTACTGCTTATTATCAAGCCATTTGTCATGAGTCAATTGGAAAGCAGAAAAATTGAGAAACGGAAGCAAACCGCTCTACACCGAGAAATCGAGAGTGATAAATCAGTTCATTGGGAACGATATTACCGTCCAGTAGTCACTGCTCTTATCGGGGCGGTAGTTGGTTTTCTTGTTGGGTTGACCTCAGTAGGGAGCGGTACTCTAATTATCGTCTCGCTTGCTTTTCTGTTTCCAAAGCTAGGTCCTAAAGAGTTGATTGGAACCGATATTTTCCAGGCTTTCATGATGCTTGCCTCTAGTGTTATAGGTTACCTGATGGCGAGTACGATTAACTGGACCGTCGTGATCTTACTACTTACAGGATCACTTCCTGGTGTCTTTATCGGAAGCAAATTGAGTAAATATATTCCGGACCGTTTCATGCGACCTATACTTGCAATGGTTTTGGCAATTTCTGGATTGAAACTCATTTAATGAGACGATCAGAAATAGCTATGAATAATTACACGTCCTTGTTGCTTGATTTTGTATATTTTTTGATCATCAGCATGCTTTTTAAGCAGCAGGATGGACAACCACTGGGAGGCTTTCCCAGGCACGCAACGTGTTGTTCGGCTTGCGTTGTGGTGAGGCTGTGAACTCAATTCGTTCCATCCGCCGGGCAAGAGCTGCCAGTACGATTTCTGCCTCCACGCGTGCGACTGTCTGTCCAACACAACGGTGGACGCCCATGCCGAAACCCACATGACCTGAGGCATTGCGCCGAATGTCAAACCTTTCCGGATTGGCCCACCGTCTCGGGTCGCGGTTAGCAGCTCCGAGAAACAGCAGCACTTTCTCCCCCTCTGGTATGCGTATTCCGGCGACCTCGACCTCGCGTGTTGTCGTGCGAAAGAATGTCTGCACTGGAGATTCCCAGCGTATCGTTTCCTCGAATGCCCTTGCTGCCAATGACGGATTCTCTCGCAGCACACTCCACTGATCGGGATGGCTGGTTAGTGCATAGATGGCGGCGGCAATTCCGTTGATCGTTGTGTCTAAGCCCGCACTGAGAAGAGAGCGCACCAGTAAAGGTGCCCATTCCTCGGGAATTCTGCCTTCATCGACGGCAGTCCAAATTTTAGCACCGAAACTGTCAGGGCGCAACGCCTGACGACTGCAATTGTCTGTAATCCACTGCTGAACGGGTTGAGCATTGATCATGGCGGTCTCAAGCAACTGATTGTGGGGTCCAAAAGCGTTGAATACCATGTTGGCATATGGAAGCAAGTGTTCACGCCCTTCCACGGGTAGCCCAACTGCATCTCCAAATACCTTGAGCGAATATGTCTCAGCAAGCTGGGTCACGGCGTCAAATCTGCCGAGAGCTGCAAGCCGGTCTATCAGCTCGTTAGCTGCACGTTCAAAGCTTCCTCGCAGTGCCTTTAATACTGGAGGTGACAGAAGCGGACCAATGATCTCCCGTGCCTTCGTATGAGCAGGGGGGTCAGACTCTAGTAACAAACTGGGAGTGCGCCACGGTTTCTCTTTACGAAAGTTACTCAGACCAGCACCGGCTGCCGACGAAAAGGTTTCCCAATCCTTAAGGGCGGTGTTCACCTGCTCATAGCGCCCCATACCCCAAATACCATAGGCGTCTAGGCGGACCACTGGTCCTGCTTCGCGCAACTGCTCGTGTAAAGCATGAGGGTCAACAAGGTTCTCTAAGGAGAATGGGTCAGCAGTAACGACCGGGACTTTTTTCGGTATTATATTAGTCATAGCTCCTCCTTTGATAAAATGTTCTTCTCTAAAATTCCGCTTTTTCTTATGGCTTGTTGGATTATACAGCCGTTCTCACTACCAGTGAAAAGGTAATCCAACGTAATTCTCCGCGAGGCTGGCAGCAGCTACGCGTGAACGTACTGTATAGTCTAGCTGAGCACGCTGCAATCGTTGTTGAAACGCATCGTCCTCAGGAAAGCGATGTAGCAAGGAGGTCATCCACCAGGAAAAATGCTCTGCTCGCCACACACGACGTAAACACGTTGCAGAGTACTCCTCTAAATACTTTGTCTGGTTTTCTTTATAGAACACTGTAAGTGCGTAAGCAAGATGACGGATATCAGCAACGGCCAGGTTCAGCCCTTTGGCACCTGTCGGAGGCACAATATGCGCGGCATCCCCTGCCAGGAAAAGCCTACTGTACTGCATCGGTTCGATAACGAAACTGCGCATCGCCAAAATACTTTTCTGCGTGATTGGTCCGAGGCGCAACTGCCAATCGTCTGTGGTCGTTAAGCGTATCTGAAGCTCTTCAAGGATGTTCTCATCCGACCAATTGGCAATGTTGTCCTCTGGATCACACTGAATGTACATGCGTTGCAGTTCTGGTGAGCGCGTGCTTACCAGTGCGAAGCCATGTTCAGAATAGGCATAAATGAGTTCTTGCGTCGATGGCGGAGCTTTCATCAAGATGCCGAGCCACCCGAAGGGATAGGAGCGGGTGAATACGTGCTGAACTGTGGCTGGAATAGCTGAGCGAGTAATGCCATGGAAGCCATCGCATCCCGCAATAAAATCGCACTGCACCTCTACTGACTCATGCTCGTGGAAAAATTGGATGCGCGGCTGCGACGAAGAGATATCAGCTACCTGGACATCCTTGACGTTAAAAAGAAGTGTTCCCCCTTGACTAAGAAGCGCAGCTACACCATCCTTGATGACCTCATGTTGTGGGTACAGTGTGATTGAGCAACCGTTGGTCAATTCGGACAAGGGAATGCGATGAGCGGCACCATCAAAACGAAGTTCAATGCCGTGATGCACGGAACCTTCACGCTTCATGCGTTCCCCAATCCCCAGTTCTGTCATCAAATCAACCGTCCCTTGTTCAAGCACGCCAGCGCGAATCGTTGACTCGATTGCTTCACGACTCCTACTTTCGAGCACAATCGAGTCAATACCCTCTCTTTTTAAGAGAAGCGACAGTAGTAGACCCGCTGGCCCTGCTCCAATGATTCCGACCTGGGTGCGCATGATCATCAAAATCTCCTTGCTATTATTGACATCGCTTGTTGCTAATCGTGTACGGAGTGATTGATAAACTTACGTGTGAACAAGAAAGCTGAGAATTTCGTTGCTGAACTGTTCGGGCTGCTCTACATTCGACAGGTGCGCCACATCGTGGAGTATCACGAGTTCACTTCCTTTAATGGACGTATGCAGTTCTTGTGATTGCGATTATTGGTGCATCGTCATGTCCATCAACCTGGTAGGCTAGACGCACTCCGATTGCATTAGAATAATTCATATTTTCCCTCATGATGAATGGACTTTAGAATAGGCAACGAGTGCTCGGTCGATGAATGCATTGGTACTACCCAGATACTGCCCAGGGTCAAGTACTCGCTCAATCTCTTCAACAGAAAGAACGGCACGCACCTGTGTATCTGTCAGTGCTGTCTGGGGAAGGTCTTTTCCTCCCTCAACAACACGGTTACAGACAGTGCGGACAAGATGCTGTGCCTTGGACTTTCCAAGATGTGAGGCAAGGGCTATCGTCAACGATTCAGCCATAATCAGCCCTCCACTCAGTTCAAGGTTCGCCCTCATACGTACAGCATCGATCTGAAGATTGCTCACCGCTTCCCGAATCCGCTCAACAGCACTAGCTGTAAAGCGAAACAGGTCGGGGATAGCCGCCCATTCTGCCTGCCAGCCACCAATCGCTCGCTCATACTCCTGTGGTATCGCTGACAAAACCACCGAAACGCTTCCTATCGCTAAGCGTGCCGATGCGAGAGCACTTGTCGCATTGACGGGGTTGTGTTTCTGTGGCATAGCCGATGAGCCTCCCTTTCCTGGAGCAGCACACTCAGACACCTCGCCAACCTCTGTTTGTGACAGATGCACTATATCATTCGCTATTTTCGCCATAGCTCCAGATACGATGCCGAGCGTTGCTGCAATTTCAGCAATGCGGTCGCGCTCTGTGTGCCAGGGTAGGTCTGGAACTGGTAGTTCCAATTCTTTAGCGAGCATTTCGATCACTTGCAACCCCTTGTTGTCTAAAGCGGCAAGTGTGCCAGCTGCTCCACCTAATTGCACCGCCAGCGTTTGCTTCCGATGTTTTCGTAGTGCCTCGACCTGGCGTACAGCAAGAGCTAGCCAACGCGCAGTCTTGAGACCAAAGGTGATCGGCACAGCTTGCTGTAGCAGTGTTCGCCCAGCCATGATGGTATGACGGTGTTTTTCTGCAAGCGTCGCACAGGACGCACACACACCGAGCAAATCCTCCACGAGCACATCAAGTCCATCACGCATTTGGAGCATTAGCGCTGTATCAATCGCGTCCTGACTTGTAGCTCCCCAGTGAACAAACTTCTTTGCATCCCCCTCGACATGTGCAGTTAGCATGCGGACAAGAGGAATCACGGGCGTGCCAGCTATTGCAGCCTCACGATAAAGTGCGGCGACATCAAAGAGTTCTTCCCGACAGGAGGCTGCAATCATAGTTGCGGCCTCCTGTGGAATGATACCGACATGAGCTTCCGCGCGGGCGAGTGCGGCCTCGAATGTCAACATTCCTTGCATATGCGCCTGTGGAGAAAAGATGCTGGACATCATCGGCGTGCTAAAAAGGTCAATCTGTTCCGGCATGAGGCGTTGCCTTTCCCGCATGAGCCTGCTTCGTCCGGGTCTGAAGATCGCGCAGCGCGGCAAGTTCCGTTTCATTGGGAGAGAGCGTATCGTCCACAGTAGCAGCGAATCGAACGGGCCAGCCAGTATGCTGTATGATATCTTCGCGCGTGACTCCCGGATGCATCGACGTGACGACGAGTTCTTTGGTCTGTGGGTCCGGTTGCATCAAACAAAGGTCCGTCACTACCAGGGTTGGTCCCAATGTGGAGATGCCAAGACGCTGTCGTGAATCGCCTCCCGAGCCGTATCCAAACGAGGTAATGAAATCTACGCGTTCCACGAAGGTGCGACGACTCTGACGCATGACGACGAACGTTTGACCGCAAAGACTGGCAATCTCCGGCGCACCACCGCCTCCTGGAAGCCGTACCTTCGGATGCTTGTAGTCACCGATAACACTGGAGTTGATGTTGCCGAAGCGGTCGAGTTGCGCACCACCAAGAAAACCAATCGAGATACGCCCTCCCTGTAGCCAATACTGAAACATCTCTGGGACTGACACTGTTGTGAGGGCTGTCTCGCTGAGTTCAGGATCACCGATAGAAAGTGGTAACACATCCGGCTTCGTCCCAATGGTACCCGACTCGTAAATAAGTGTAATGTCAGGGGCATGTGTGAGTCGCGCGAGGTTACAGGCTACCGAAGGAATCCCAATGCCTGCGAAGCACACATCCTCGTTCTTGAGCACTCGTGCCGCCGCGACAACCATCATTTCTTCTGTCGAATAGTGCATACGTCTCCTTTCACTCTCTCTCTAACTGCTTGTCGGATGTGTTCCCTGACTGTATAGCAAGAACGTTTTCCTGCATCCAATGAAGAAATATTTCACGGTCCCGCGCAATCGCATCCCAAGCAGTGTAGAAGGCGTTGTCGCGTCGGTAATAGCCGTGAGCATAGGACGGGCGTGCGCCACCAGGAACCTCGACAATAGCGTGAAGCGTCCAATGTGGCAAGACGACTGCATTCGGACTGGGAATCCGCAGGTCATCGACAATCTCCTCTACAGTCACGATGACTCGCTTGGCTGCAAGTGCGGCTTCCTTCTGCACGCCGATGATGCCTTCAAGAAGTACATTGCCAGTGCGGTCTGCCCGCTGTGCGTGAATAATCGTCAGGTCTGGTCGTAGCGCAGGAACCGCAGCAAGCTGTTGCCCGGTGAAGGGACACGAGATAAATTGAATGCGCGAGTTGACTTTCACGAGATCAGAGCCTGAATATCCTTTGAAGATGGCACATGGTAAACCTGCTGCTCCAGCAGCATAAGCATTCGCCATCGCTGCATGGCTATGCTCCTCTAATTCCAACGGCTGAGGCCATGCATTTTCAACTGCATCACGTAATCGGTGCAACATCCCAACACCTGGATTGCCTCCCCACGAAAAAACGAGTTTGCGTACACAGCCCATGCCAATGAGTTGGTCATAGACAAGATCGGGCGTCATGCGTATGAGACACAGGTCGTGCTTTTGCTGCCGTATGATTTCATGACCCGCGGCAAAAGGAATCAAGTGTGTAAAACCTTCTAGTGCGACAGTTGCCCCATCGGAAACATACGCCGCGATGGCATCATGTAGCGAAAGAAAAGCAGTCATCAGTGTTGCTCCATCACAGGTTGAAAAATACGGTCTCACCTGTACCTTGCAGAATAATGTCAAAGTGGTAAACGCTTTCCGTTCCTTCCTCTTGACGTTGTGCCAGAAGTGTTCCTCGTCGGTCTTCAGGCACACGTTGCAGAACTGGATCAAGCGCGTTTGTTGGCTCGTTTGCAAAGTACAGGCGCGTTGCGAGGTGATTAAGTAGCCCACGTGCGAACACGGTGACACAGATGTGTGGTGCCTGCTTCAGCTTTTCATCAAAAGCAACGGTCCCTGGTTTGATAGTCTCGAACCAGTAACGTCCGTCCTCATCTGTGCCAGAGCGACCGAAGCCTATGAAGGATGAGTCGAGGAGCGTAGACCCTTGATCGGTGGGATGGTTATAACGACCGTGAGCGTTGGCTTGCCAAATTTCGACCATCGCATCTGGAACAGGCGCTGCATTGCCGTCGAGAACGCGTCCCTCGATGCGAATACGTTCGCCAACCGTTTCCGCCCCGATCAGTACATTACGGTGTGCATCTTGACGTAGTAGTGCAGGTGCAAAAAATGGCCCCACTGTTTGCGAACTGGTCAAGAGATGTTTATTCATTGCTTTCCCGCTTTCCTTCTCTCGACTCAAAAGGTGTGGCAGAGGGTCCAGAAACCACTATATCCCAGTGGTAGCCTAAGGCCCACTCTTGCTCGGTTATACTATGGTCATAAGTGGCAATCAGAGCCTGACGTGCTTGCGCTGTTGGCACTCCATTGAAAATAGGGTCGAGACCGTGCAACGGGTCGTCGGGAAAATACATTTGCGTGACCAGACGTGAGAGCAGAGACGGACCGAACACGGAGAAATGAATGTGGGCCGGACGCCAGGCGTTGAAATGGTTCTTCCAGGGATACGCTCCGGGACGAATAGTGAGGAAGCGATATGCACCTTCGGCATTCGTCAAACAGCGGCCCATACCGAGAAAATTTGGATCGAGTGTGCCCGGCCATTGATCTCGCTTGTGCAGGTAACGACCAGAGGCATTGGCTTGCCAAATTTCCAATAACGTGTTTGGTACAGGCGTTCCACGGTCGTCGAGAATGCGACCAGTCACAATAATGCGTTGCCCAATCGCCTCATTACCAGTTCCCGCATTACGTGTAAGATCAGCATCTTCCAGGGTAACGGCACTGATGGCAGGTCCGGGACCTGTTAATTCTGATAGGGTCAATGGCACCTCAATGAGTGGAAGTGTTGGCGCGCGATGTCGTGTAGATTGATAGGCTTCATACAGGTAGGGCGGGAACACTTCTCGGTCACCTCGAACGATGTCACCAATCGTGATCAAGTTCATTTATCCTCCTGACCTTCCCGTGCTGAGTCTCCCTCTTCTGAGAATATCTGTGCGGGCTGGTCAAATTCTTTCTTTGCCATCGCGAACGCAGTATTCGCTGCAGGCGCACCTGCATAGACAGCCACGTGGAGGAGGACCTCTGCAATTTCATGTGGATCGACTCCAATGTTGCGGCTTGCGTGTAAATGTAAAGCGAGTTCTTCTCGACCTAATGCCGCCATAATTGCGATTGTCACTAAACTTCTCGTACGTCGGTCCAAGTCTGGTCTGGCCCAAACAGACCCCCAGGCAGTCTCTGTGATAAAACGCTGAAAGTCAGCATCGAATTCGCTGATGCGAGTTTGTGCTCGCTCAACGTGTTCACTACCAAGCACTTCTTTGCGGACCTTCATTCCAATGTCGTAGCGTGATTCTGTCATAATAGTTCCTTCAAACTCTTTCAGAAGGGAATGTGTACACACTCAAAGGTCTTTCTAATGAGTACCCCATACATCCTGAGCGACACTTGCCACGAGTTCCAGTTTATGCTGCTGGTCTTCGAAAGAGATATGATTCCCTTCCATCGTGGATGCGAAGCCACACTGTGGGCTGAGAGCGAGGCGCTCTAGTGGAAGAAAACGAGATGCTTCCTCGATACGACTACGCAGTTCATCGGCGGTTTCCATTTGTGGCTTCTTTGTGGTGACGAGACCGAGAACTACGAAGCGATCCTCTGGCACATGTCGCAGCGGTTCAAATCCTCCTGACCGTGCATCATCATACTCGAGAAGGAAGCGCTGAAAGTGAGTTTGAGTAAATATGCGAGAAATCGGTTCATAGTCACCGCTAGCATAGAACTTGCTCTGGTTGTTGCCACGACAAATGTGTATGCCAAAGGTGATGCCAGGATGGTCACGAATAATAGCATTGTCCATTTCAATGCAAGTATCAATGAGTTTATCAGGATCGTTTCCACGTTGACGATAGCCTTCGCGCATCTGTGGATCGAGAAGCGCAGCATACTGCGGTGCGTCAATCTGGATATAGGTACAGCCGAGCCGAATCAGTTCCTCTACTTCGTGGCGCGAGAAATCTACGATATCGGCCAGATAGGCATCACGGGAAGGATAGGCCGATTTCGATTGCTTAGGGTCGTAGTAGGCAGCAGCCTGTTGAGCACTAATCAACGTTACTTTACCCATGTGTGACGTGCGTGAGCGTAGATAAACCCATTCCTCCGCACACATACTTCTTTTCCATTGAAGTTTCTCTACCACAACAGGGCGTCTGAGGACGAGTTCTTCACCTGTCTCATCTCGAAAGGGAATGGCCCAGCCGCCATACTTATCGAAACCCGCTAAAGCCTCGGTAAGATGCCCATAGAAAGCGTAGCGGCGCAGTTCGCCATCAGTAAGGACATCAATGTTACAAGTTTCTTGCAACGTAATAGCTTCATTGACAGCACGGTCCTCTATGGCCTTGAACTCTGAGGCACTCATTTTGCCTGTCTCGAACTGCTTCCTTGCTTCTACCAGGTAGGTCGGCCTGAGTAAGCTTCCCACCACTTCGCTGTGTAGGTTCATAACGCTTTTCTCTTCCTAAATATTTACTATTCTTTTTTGTTCTTTTCAGCAATTGTTTCTGGGGCTTTCTTGAGTCAAAGTATACCATAGAAAAAATTTCTACAGAGAGAGGTTTCTATATGGTACATTTGATCGAAGATGTCGTTGTTCAGCGAAAAGCAGTTTCTGGAGAGGACAGCCAGCAGAGAAAATATTTCTGGGTGACAACTTACTCAATGTAAGAAGGAGTACTACATCCATGTCTATACCGTCTATCTCGGTTCTTATGCCCACGTACAAACAGGCATATTTTATTGCGCGAGCTATTGCCAGCCTTCAGGCACAGACGCTCCCGAACTGGGAGCTCATCATTGTTGAAGATGGCTCATCCGATACAACGTATCAGGTCATAGAACTATTTCTTTCAGACGCACGCATACAGTATCATCGCCTGAAACAGAATCGTGGACTTGGCTTCGCGCTTAACTATGCGCTGTCCCTGGCGCAGACTCCCCTGATTGCCTACCTTCCTTCGGACGATGTCTATTACGCTGATCATTTACAAACACTCCTAAACCGTCTGGAACAGACGCCTGAGGCGATTCTCTGCTATTCAGGAGTACGCTACAATTATAATCGCTCGACCTCTGATGAGGTACCCGGTACTTCCCTGCAACTCGTTCAGGTCCTACATTGCCTCACTTCCGATCGTTGGATGGAGCGAGATGAACTCGTTACGGATGACCTGGAGCGCATGTTCTGGAGCAAACTCCGCTCTCAGGGCGTGTTTGTTGGCACGCAACGGGTCTCGTGTGAGTGGGTTGCTCATCCTCGTCAGCGTCACAAAATTCTTCAAGAGCCTGTTGGTGGTATCAATACCTATCGCTCGTATTATGGCGTACAACAACCCCTGCGCTTCCACACGACGGCTGGCAACTTTCTCGATGAGGTTGCACACTATCGTCAATTTCGCGAACGACCCGCTACTCCTCCTGCCAGGGATGGACTTCGCATTCTGCTCGTGGGAGAACTTGCCTATAACCCTGAACGCATTCTTGCGTTAGAGGAGCGAGGGCATCAGCTTTATGGCTTATGGATGCAAGATCCCTATTGGTACAACACAGTTGGACCTGTGCCCTTTGGTCATGTGCAGGATATCCCCATCGGAAACTGGCAGGCGGCAGTACGAGACATTCAGCCTGATATCATCTATGCGCTGCTGAACTGGCAAGCCGTTCCATTTGCTCATAAAGTCCTGAGCGAGAACCTTGGTATTCCCTTTGTCTGGCATTTTAAAGAAGGACCATTCATTTGCCTGGAAAAAGGCATGTGGGAGCAACTCATCGATCTCTATTTGCATGCCGATGGCCAGATCTATAGCAGTCCTGAGATGCGCGATTGGTTCACAACAGTCGTCCCTGGTCTCGTAGAACATGGACAGTCCTACGTGTTAGATGGAGATTTACCGAAAGCCGATTGGTTCGAGAATGCAAGCCCACTCTATACTGAGAGGCCGACAAGACCTGCTGGAGGCCTTCATACTGTCGTTCCCGGGCGTCCTATTGGTCTGCATCCGCCAGTGGTGGAGGAACTCGCTAAATACGATATCCATCTCCACTTTTACGGAGACTTCGTCCAGAATCAGTGGCCACATTGGATTCAGACGGTACGCTCGGTGGCTCCAAACCATCTTCACCTGCATAAGCAAGTGGACCAGGAACATTGGGTCTCCGAATTCGCGCACTATGACGCTGGTTGGCTCCATTTTTTTAAAAGCGAAAATGAGGGAGACCTGCGACGAGCGAACTGGGATGATCTCAACTACCCGGCACGTTTAGCAACACTGGCGGTTGCAGGACTGCCTCTTCTCCAGTACGATAATTCTGGCTCCATCGTCGCCACTCAGTCGATTGTACGCAATCTCGACATTGGTATCTTCTTTAACAGCGTTAAACATTTACGCGAACAGTTAGAAGACGAGCCGCGCGTCAATCTCCTGAAAGCAAATGTCCGGGCAAAACGGGCAATGTTTACCTTTGATTATCATGTAGAGAGTCTTGTTGAGTTTTTCCGCCAGGTTATAAGCAAGAGGCAAGAGGAGATTTTGCGCGATCCTTGCCCTCCTTCTGGAACAGTATAGCCGAGGCTTCAACTCTTCCACCAAAGAGGGCAAGGCCACTACATAGGAAATGTTATCGCCATTTTAGGTAACCTTGATCTTTTTTAGGCGTGATAGACCGGGCAAGGAAGCTTTTTCTCTGCGTGATCTTTATGAAAAGACTTGTGCAAAGTACCATGAACGGCAACAACCATAGCCATAAGCCACGAAGGTACATGAAACGAGCATGGAACAGGTGACGAACAACACTTATGTGCGGTCCCCATGTATAAAAACAATAGACGCTAACCATAGTAAAAGCAAGCATTCGTACTGTAAGTGGTATACGTGAGATGCCAAACCATACATCTTTTGCCGCTCCATCAGCTTCGATGACGGCAAAAAGACCGAAGAAGGTAGTGATGTACCAGGGCCAGAACCACGGTGTGCCAAGCATACAGTAGAGCAGCCATGCCAGGGCTAGCCAGCGAAGAAGGCCTGATGGAGTATTGATAGTTTTAGGGACAAAAAAAGCACGCAAGCAAAGTGCTACATATACTATGAGAAAAATAAGATAGCTAGTTGTATGAGTGAGATGCTCTAATGGAGAACCTACTATTTTGGTAGAAGGTGCAATATAGATACCTGTTCTTCCTGCGTAGAAGCGCATTACAAATTCATACAGACTGTTAGCATCATGGGCTGTATTGGGATTAACCTGGACGACATGAATAATCTCTCCATGTCCCCAAAAAGGGATGTAGAGTAAAATACTCACGAGAGCACAGATGCCCCATGTCACTGCGACCTTACTGAAACGCCTCAACCAGGAACTCTGGGGCTGTTGTGACCACAAAAAGAGCAAAAAGCCCGGAAGGAGCAAGACATAATTTATTTTGAGACAGATTGCCAGAGCGAAAAAAACGGCGGTACCTATGTAGACCGAGCGTGTTTTGTGAGGACGTGGCACTAGAAACCATAAGGCGAGAAGAAGTAAGAAGAGAACAGCAGTATCAGTATGTGCATTGACACATGCTTCAAAAAGCAACAGTGGATTCCAGGCAAAGGCAAGAGTTGCCTGTAGGCGCCGCGTTTGGGCTTGTGGCGAGGAAGCGCCATTGAGACGTTGCAAATGACCAATGAGCGACCAGACCAATTGTACTGAAGCTATATGAAGAGCAAGATTGAACAAGCGCAAAAACAGAACCATAGGAAGGATTCGTTTCGCACCAAACATAAGGACAGAGAGCCATTGCAACCCACAGGTAATAAGCGTCCACACAGGCCCGTAGATGGAAGGCTGGTTTACCCAGAAGATGTGAGGATAGATCGGGTCTTTACTAATTTGTGCCGGAACAGTTGTTAAAGGATCGAGATGATAAATTACTTCCATCCGTGCGTACGCAATGTAAGAAAACACATCTTGTGAAGTTACAACAGGACAAAAAACGAAAAGTAAGCCAAGCAGAACAGTCGAAAGCAGAATATAGCGTTGCGATATTCGTGGAGGAAGAATATACACAGCTAATAAGTAGAGCAAAAACAAGAGCACGAAGGCCGCAAAAAGAAGTCCTGTCTCTTTCCATGTTGCAATCAAAGGTATTGTCATACTTGTTCTGCCGGTTTGGCCAAAAATAACTTGCAGGCGTGGAAAGAGTAAACGCGTTGGTAAGAGTGTCCATGAACCAAACCGTGATCGTGATACAAGCGAATCGTAAAACCAGAGACCACGTAAGGGAAGTACAGCATTGATGAAGAGCATCGCACATGCGATGGAAAACAATACTATAATCGGTAATAATCGTGGTAATAGCTGAGTTTTTTGAGTTTGCTGAGACTGAGAATCGCCAGGCTTACCTGCAAGAGAGCCATAAATCGATGTTTTTGTTTGTGTCATGAGTAATTATCCCATTTTTACATGATATTGTCATTTTTTAGCCGCTTATTTGAATACACAACTATCTGTCGTATAGAGAACAGAGGTGATATGCATGCAGACAGAAATGTTCAGTATTCGTAACACGCTTTACCCTGCTCAAATTAATACAAAATACAAGGGAATAGTACCATTTTGTAGAAATTTGTTGCTTAGGCGTTTATCTCACCTCTTCATATAGAAAGTATACTTCTAATTTTCTAATTTTGCCATTTACTGCTCTTAGCAGATAAAAGGCAAGTGATAACGCTGTTGTCTATCACCAGGGAATGGCATATCACTATGCTAGAAGCTGTTTCATCTGAAGTACTCGTGTAAGAAGAAAGAAAGTTTCTACCTTATCCGCTCACAAGAGTGGTTTTTTTTGTTTTTGGAACACTTTCTTTTAATGACTATGGAGTGAGTGCTTTTGTAACTCTTTCTGAGAAGAATGTCTTTCGAAGAAACGTCATGCCGCCTACCAGAGGCAGATCTGTTATGCGTCTTCTCGTGCCCACGATGGAAAGAAGGAGTCAACATATTCAAAGTGAACACCCGCATTGCGTGCGGTTTGCTTATCTGTGAGACGATCACCAACATAAACTGCACCTTGTGCAGCCGCTTCGGGGTAATGGTGCAGCAAATCACGGATCATCGTCCCACCTGGCTTCCGTCGAGCAAGCTCCTTTGGATACTTGTAATGAACAGACTTTGCTCCTCTGTGAGCGTAGCATACTTGCCATGATGCATCTGGAATCCCAAGCTCGTGCAGGACGCGGTCCATTTTTTCTTATGCGGCTTGCTCGAAAAAGCTTTCTCCTCTGATAATGAAAGTCGATGTATTACTTTGAGGCTGGCAACGTGTCCATGCAGCTACAAGGTGAAACCTTGTAGCTGCATGGACACGCTCTCTAACCATTCACGATCATTCCTCCATTGACATGGATTACCTGCCCCGTGATGTACGAGGAATCCTCCGATGCCAAAAACACATAGCTAGGTGCCACCTCCTCGGGTTGCCCTGCCCGCTTCATCGGGGTTTCAGACCCATGACTTTTCACCTTTTCCTCAGGCATGGTCGCAGGAATCAATGGTGTCCAGATGGGACCGGGAGCGACCGCATTCACACGAATACCTTGCTCAATCAGCGATTGAGACAGCGAACGTGTGAAGGCGACAATCGCTCCTTTTGTACTGGCATAATCCATCAATTGCGGGTTTCCTTTATAGGCAGCAACCGAGGTGGTGTTCACGATGGCACTTCCTTGATGCAGATGCTTCAAAGCGGCCTTGGTGAGGAAGAACATTGAAAAGATGTTGGTCCGAAAGGTACGCTCTAGCTGCGCTTCACTGATGTCCTCAATACTGAGTTGTGTGTGTTGCTCAGCTGCATTGTTGACCAGGATATCTAGGTGTCCGAACGCCTGTACCACTTGTTCAACAGCCTGTTGGCAAAAGGCTTCGTCCCCGACATCGCCAGCGATAGTCACACAGCGGCGGCCTTCTTGCTCGACCTTCTGCAGTGTCTGTTCTGCATCTTGCTGGTTTTTGAGGTAGACAACAGCAACGTCAGCCCCTTCCCTTGCAAAAAGAATAGCAACCGATTGACCAATACCGCTATCACCACCCGTGATGAGCGCCACCTTCCCACTGAGCTTCCCACTTCCTTTGTTGTTACTTCGATCCATTTGTGGTGCTGGAGACATCTCCTGCTGGCTATCTGTCTGTTGATACTGTGCCGGTGGTTGTGATGCTTCTTGCGTCATGGTATCTCTCCTTGTGTACATGGAACGAAGTTTGTGTTGTATAACACACTTTTCTTCGTCTGGTTTCATTAAATGAGTTCAAAGTAGCGACGACGCTCCCAACTGGTGACCGTCTTTTCGTATTCACTTACTTCCCAACGACGGGTCGCGACGAAATGCTCCACAAAGTCTTTTCCGAAAAACTCGCGTGCAACATCGCTTTGTTCAAGTAGATCTGTTGCAACCGTCAAATTGCGTGGAAGCGTTTGCGCCTCTCCAGAGGTAAGAGCTTGCTTCATCGTTGCGGCTGCATACGCATTTCCATCAAGCTTGGCAGGCAGTGACAATGTGCGTTCAATTCCATATAAACCACTTGCTAGCATGGCTGCAAAGACCAGATAGAAGTTACATCCCCAAAGCCGCGTTCCCAGTTACTAAACGCGAGGTTGGGCACGATGTTTTCCGCAATATCCCAGCCAAAGATCACATCGCTCTGTGCAAATCCGTCCTCGAATGATTCAAGAAAGTAGGGTGCTGCGACACGTTTGCCAAGATAGACTCCCTCGACATCGGGAAGACCAATTTTTACGTACTCGACCATTCCATCTTCAATGAGACGCTGTATCACGTCACGATTCATCATGGTATTCACCTTCTTTTTCTCCAGTCGTCGCATCTAAAATGAGATAAGTTCAATTCGTAGAAAATTGAGTCATGAACAGTTTGATCATCACTATGATTCCTTGCTCAGTCTCTTCCTTCACACCTGTTTCATCGTTGACAATGCTTTTCCATTACACCTGTACTGTTTCCCTCACCAGTGCCAATGCATCCGCGAACCTTTGCGTATGTTCAGGCAAGCCCACAGTCACGCGGATATAATCATGCATCCTGTCCAGTCGAGGGAAGTAGCGTAAGAGAATTCCATAGCTCTCCATGACGTGCTGTACCTGTTCTATACGCACCCGTGTGTCGCCAAGCCGAGCAAGAATGAAATTGCCTTCTGAGGGAAATGGATGCAAGTAGGGCTGTCCAGCAAGCAGGTGAAAAAGCCGTTCTCGTTCCTCGACAATGCGTTGAACTCTCTCTTGTGCTTCAGAAAGATGAGTCAGCGTTGCAATTGCGGCAAGTGAGCCTGCGACATTGACCTCAAAGGGCTGTTGCGCTCGCTGCATATATGGCACGATCCAGCGAGGGAAAAGCCCATAGCCAACCCGCAGACCAGCAAGACCAGCCCACTTACTGAGTGTTCGTAAGATAATTAAATTGTCATAGCGTGCAACCAGTGCTGCATATCCTGTCGGCCGAGATGAAAACTCTACATACGCCTCATCGAGAATAACAAGACGACCAGTTTCAAGAAGTTCAAGAAGGGCACTCTCTGGAATAGGATTGCCTGTTGGATTATTGGGTGAGCAGAGCACGATGAATTTGGTTTCAGGGGTTAATGCTGCTCCTATGGCCTTCACATCAATCTCGTAATTCCCTGTTCTCTCGACGTTTCGTATCTGTGCTCCACAGAGGTTTGTGATTGTTGCATACAAGGAAAAGGTAGGAGGACAGCAGACAAGAGCATCTCCTGACGAGAGAAAGAGATGCCAGAGAAGATTGATAACCTCCATGCTGCCATGACCCAACACGATCTGATCAGTATCAAGACAGGTATAGCGGGAAACAGCTTCTTTGAGCAAAGAGGCACGGGTATCGGGATACTGGTTGTACCAGTCGTGAGAGCGAATTGCATGTAAGGCCGCAGGAATAGGACCATATGGGCTTTCGTTCGCATTTAACTTGATGATCCTTTTCAGAGGAACACCTGTACGAATACTAAATGCTTGTAGTGATTCGCCGGGCGCATAGGCAGTCATCCGTGCTATTTCTGCCCGTACAGCAATGCTGCAAGGAAGCGTTCTTTGTTGCTGTACTCGCACGTCCATCTCTTGAGACATCTTGACCATGTTGTTTGTTGCTTTCTAGAAATTGTCGCCGGAAAAGAGTCATGTATGACATAATATGATGCTCCTCCTAGACGAGAATATGCTGGCGTTGCTTATGCTTTTGAGAAAATTCTTTAAAAATTTAGAGAAATATGTGGAACATGAATAACGTTTGTATACACGGTTTGGAAAGAGAAAAGGTGACTCAACATATGGAAGCCCTTTGTGAGAAAGAATCTCACGTTCTGTCTTTTGAAGAATATGGAGAAGTCGTAAGCAAAGAAGAGGTCATATGAGAGTACCCAGGGTTGACGGCTGGTAGGAAACTGGAAATAGGCGTAGGACAAATAGGTCATTTGAGGCCCAAAAATATAAGTTAGTCTTCTAGCTCTTCCACCGTAGCATATTCCCTGTTGCCCATCATGCCACTTTCACCTGCATTTCTACGGTGTTGTTGCTAGGTTGACTTGTAGCAGAAGATGCAACCTGCTACAAGCTAAAGTATTGAAACTGATACATTCAATTCTAAGTAAAACATGCAAAGGCGAAAACTCGTCACAGAAATTTTTTTGCCCAAATATCAGGAATGATTCGGCTACTTTGCACCTCATAACAGTTTCACGCCATAGTGGGCCTCAATGAGAGGTACTCAAAGAGAAAGGAAAAATTTATTGTTCCCCTCATCTGCGAAGGTCACCAATTTGACCACTGTACAAATAAGGGCTATAATATCCTCGTAAGGACTGGGGAAGACGACCAACGAGGAGGGTACCGACTTCCTGAGCCTCTTCCAGTTCAATAGTCCCTCGACGATGAAAAAGATCGACAAGCTCACTGTTCGCATAGGGAATGCAGACACTTATGTCCTCCATCTGCTCTGCCAGAATCCGTGTTATTGTGTCACTCAGGTCCTCCAATCCAGTCTGCTTTAAAGCAGAGATAGCAACTGCATGAGGGAACAGCGAGAGATCAACTGTCGAGGGGTCCTCGAGCAAATCGACTTTATTGGCAGCAGTAACACGTGGAATATCTGCGGCACCCAGGTTTGCGAGAACCTCGTTGACAGTCTCGTTTTGCTCAATCGCATTCTGATGACTGATGTCTACCACTTCGAGGAGCAGATCAGCATTCGTCACTTCTTCCAGAGTGGCACGAAATGCCGCAATCAGCTCAGTTGGGAGTTTTTGAAGAAAGCCAACAGTAAATCATGCGCCGCAGGCGCACCACTGCCCATGAAAAAGTGGTACACTTCTTTCGAGGGAAGGGAATGCCAGAGATCGGTTTGACACTAGCGCTATGAGCCTGTCCAACAGTATGATC
>JAABUZ0100001461.1_pt1 | contig 45026 bp, 44 predicted proteins | sample 5562091 | NCBI WGS metagenome assembly JAABUZ01 (sample SAMN12813069, study PRJNA571459) | rock metagenome | isolation source: Antarctica rocks | place: Antarctica: Victoria Land, Linnaeus Terrace sud | collected 2015-12-21
GCCCGATAGTCACCGCGGCCACCGTGACGAGCGACTTCGCGGCTGATCACCGACGCGTCCCGGCCGATCCTTCCCGCGATCTCAACGAACAACAGATCCTCGGCCAACCCGCGGGGAATCTCTTCCCGGTCGGCCTTGGTCAACATCCTGCCCACGACGGGGCATCCTTCCCCACCGAACCCCAAGATCAAATGCTACGACCGCCTGATCCCAAGGGGTGCTGGCGGCGGCGACCGCATGCTCTCGAGTAGAGCCGGTTTCGGCCCCCGACCGAACCATAGTTTCCGGAGGGCCCGCTGGTTGAGCACCAGGAAGGCGCCGAGGATCGAAGCGACCGCGGGGACGAACCACAGCGAGCGGATGGGTCCCTCCTCGTGGAAGGCGGCCGAGATTCGTCGTCCGGTGAGCAGGGCGTCGTCCGTCTCCACGACCGCCCGAGCGCAGCCTGGTACCCAGCCCCAACCAGACCACCGCGTAGGCGTCCCGCTCCTCTTTCGGCAGAGGCACGGCGAGATTGAATCGCAGGGCGGCGATGCTCCCAAGAACCATGGTCGTCCCCGAGACGATCGTGAAGATCCCGAACTCGGTGGGACTGAACAGCTGCGAGAGGATCGGGGACGCGAGGAAGGTGAGGGCCTGGCCGGTGGCCGTTCCCCCGAGGATGGCGAGAAAGCCCCGGCGCGTGGCGGACGCGTCTCGCAGAGCGGTGAGGAGGCGGGGCATCTAGTCGCGCACCACCGTGCGCACGGTCTCGACGAGGATCCGGAGATCCCCGATGAACGTCCGGTGCTCGACGTAGTCGACGTACATGGCGGCCTTGCGGGGGAGCAGGCTCGAGATGTAGTGCTGCTCCGGATCCTCGGCCGCGGCGAGTTCATTCGACTCGTTCCGCAGCACGACACTCGCCGGATCGGTGATGCCGGGACGGACCGACAGGATGCAGTCGCGCGCGGCCATCGGCCACAACGCCACGTACGCAGGCACCTCAGGACGCGGGCCGACCAGGCTCATATGGCCACTGAGCACGTCGAGGACCTGGGGAAGCTCATCGAGCTTGCTCCGACGCAGGATCGCTCCCACGCGGGTGATGCGGGGGTCCCGTGTCGCGCTGATCAACGTCCCGGGCATGTCGTTGCGCATGCTGCGGAACTTGTGGATCCGGAAGGTCTCGCCCCCGCGCCCGACCCGCTCCTGGCGGAAGAAGGCCGGACCCCGGCTCTCCGCTCGTACGGCGAGCGCGATGAGGGTCAGCAGAGGTGCCGTCACCACGAGGACGGCGCCGGCCACCGTGACGTCGAACGTTCGTTTGATCACCTCACCACTATTCGCTCGGGTCGCGCCCCACGTCGCGGAAGAGGTTTCAGCCCAAGACACGGCGCACCCCGGAAACGACTCGCTCGACCTGGTGGTCGGTCATGCTGGAGAAGATCGGAAGGCTGGCGACCCGGGCGAACTCGCGCGAGGCGACGGGGAACTGCGCGTCTTCCAGCCGGTAGGTCAGCCGCCAGTAGGGATGGCGGTGCAGCGGGGTGAAGTGCACGCTGCAGCCGATCCCTTCGGTGAACATCGCGTCCATGAAGGCATCGCGAGAGTGCCCCGAGTCCTCACGGAGCCGGACGACGTAGAGGTGCCACGCGTGCCGGTCACCGGCTGGGGGGTGCGCGGGGAGATCGAGCGGCACGTCGCTGAACGCCTCGTCGTATCGCGCGGCGATCTCGGCGCGCCGGTCGCGCATCTGCGGGGAGCGACGAAGCTGAACGCGGCCCATGGCCGCGGCAGGGTCGGTCAGGTTGTACTTGTATCCGGGCGCGACGATCTCGTAGCTCCACGACGGAACCGTCGCGCGGTAGCGGTCGAAGACGTCGCGGCTGATGCCGTGCAGGCGCATGGTGCGGATACGGCGAGCGAGACTCTCGTGCGGCGTCACCACCATTCCCCCCTCACCGGTGGTCATGGTCTTCGTCGCGTAGAAGCTGAACACCACTGCCGTGCTGTCGCCCCGTCCGATGAGGCTCCCGCTCGACAGTGTGGGGAACGCGTGGGCGGCGTCCTCCACGACGATGAGCTCATGGCGGTGGGCGAACGCCGCGAGCCCGTCACGATGGACGGCCAACCCGGCAAAGTGCACCGGCATGATGGCCCGGGTGCGGGGGGTCACGGCAGCCGCAGCCCGTTCGAGGTCGATGGTGAGCGTGACGGGGTCGACATCGACAAAGATCGGATGGGCCCCGAGGTAGCGCACGACCTCGGCGGTGGAGGTGAAGGTCCACGTCGGGACCAGGACCTCGTCATCCGCGCGGATGCCCGCCGCCTCGAGGGACAGGTGAAGTCCCGCTGTCGCGGAGTTGAGAGCGACCGCGTGGACGTCGCCGCCCAGGAAAGAGGCGAACTCGTGCTCGAAGGCCGCCGCTCGCGGCCCGGTGGTCAGCCAGCCCGAGCGCATCGCCTCGGTGACGGCCTCGATCTCCTCGTCGGCGACGTCGGGGAGGGCGAACGGCAGGAATTGATCGACCGCGGTCAACGATGATCCCCCTTCGAGGAAACGCACGTCTGGGTCGGTATGTGTGACGTCCGCGCGCGCCGTCTCACCTGGCGACGTCCCGCTCGAGAGCCCCCGGCAGCGTGGCGATGGCATCGGCGACACCAGTATCGGCAAGGACGGTGCGGGCCAGCGACTCACTACTGAGCCAAGCGTTCCGGTAACGCCGGGTGCTCCGAGCCGAGGCCGAGAGATCGAGGACGTCGAGGGCGGAAGCCACCGCTGCCGTGACGCTGGGCTGTTCCTCGCCGGGGGTGAGTCCGAAATACAGGCCGGTGTGCTCGCCCGCACGGACCAGGTGTCCCACCAGATCGTTGCGGGGCAGGATGACGGGGAGCCCGGTACCCATGGCCTGCTGAATCGTGATGGCCGGGTAGCGGGGCCAGATTGCGAGGTCGGCGGCGTTGTACACGGCGTTGAGTTCCTCGGCACCGAGGAAACCTAGGGTAGTGATCCGGTCCGATGCCTCGGAACGGCTGATCATGTCCTTGAACTCGCGACACGGCGGGGAGTCATCGAGTCCGGCGATGAGCAGGCGCAGCTCCGGTCGACGACGGGCCGCGTCTTCGTACGCGTCGAGCACCCAATCGAGCCGCTTGTGCGGCGTGTACTTGCCGGCGGCGACAAGCACGACGTCCTCGGGTGTGAACCCGAGGCGCGTCCGGGTCGCGGTTCTCAGTGACTCGTCGAGGAAGAAGCGGTTCCCCGCGTATCCCAGCGGCAAGAGCCGCATAGGGCATTGTGCTCGGAAGATTCGCAGGCGATCCAGGGTGTTCTCCGTGTACCCGTAGGTCACGGTCGCCCTGCTGTTGACGAACGCGTAGGCCAGCCCTTTGGTCAGGCTGAAGATGATCCACTTTAGCCTGCGCGCCACCGGGCCGAGGTGGCCCCACATGGCCCAATTGTCCCCGTACAGCACTGCACGGGGAGCGCGGTTCCGGGTCAGACTTGCGGCGACGGGGAGCCCGTGCCCGGGCATCACCTGGATCAGCAGGTCGCAGCCACGGCCGCCGATGTACTCCGCTGCCTGCCGGGACCACACGATCGACCGGATCTCACGTGTCGGGAATCGGGTGACCCTGATGCCGCGTTCCTGCGTCGTACCCGGGGCGTAACGACGGCTGACCCCGAGCCGCTCGAGGTGCTCGTCGCTGAATCCCGGGCTCACCCGGTCTGAGGACACCACCTCGACGTCGGCGAACTCGGCGTACGCCGACGCGAGCGCGGTCTCCTGGTAACCGCTGATCCAGTCGAAGTAACCGGCCACGATGACGACCCGGGGCCTGTGCTCTTCGGACATCGTGGCGAGTGCTCCCTGTGGGGTGGCGAGAGGTGGGCGAGGGAGGGCTCGGGAGCCGTGGGGCTTCAGCCGTCGAGCCCGGTCGTGGCGCGGTGGCGCCGAGCGGTGGAGATGATGAAGCGGACCGTGCGCTCCGACGTGTTCGTCACGAGATAATCCGCGGGGGTGGTCGGTCCGATCCCGGCCGGCGGCCGGCCGCTGGACATGGTCACGCCGATGGCGTCCACGACGTCGTGCTCGTTGAGGCCGGTGGTCATGATGCCGCCCGAATCGAGGGCCTCGGGCCGCTCGATCGAGTCCCGCAGCGTGACTGCGGGGAATCCGAGCAGCGTCGATTCCTCCGCGATCGTTCCTGAATCGGACAGGACGCATGCGGCGCCGAGTTGGAGCCGGTTGTAGTCGTGGAAACCGAACGGCTCGTGGAACGTCGTCCCGGGGAGCGACCCGCTGCCCGGGAGCGCCTCGAGGTGCTTGCGAGTGCGGGGGTGAGTGGACACGTGCACCGGGAGCCCCCATGTCTCCTGCACCCGTTCGAGACACCGCATCACCATCCGGAGGCGCTCGGGAGAGTCCACGTTCTCCTCCCGGTGAGCGCTGACCAGGAAGTAACCCGCGGGGGTAAGACCCAGCCGGTCGAGGACGTCCGAGGCGTCGATCTGTGTGCGGTACGCATCGAGAACCTCACGCATGGGCGAGCCCGTGAGCAGGACGCGACGCGGGGGCAGGCCTTCCGCCAGCAGGTTGCGCCGGGCGTGCTCCGTGTAGACCAGGTTGAAGTCGGCGACGTGGTCCACCATCCGACGATTGGTCTCCTCCGGGACCCGCTCGTCGAAGCACCGGTTGCCGGCCTCCATGTGGTAGACGGGCACTCGCATCCGCTTGGCCATCAGCGCTGCGATCGCGCTGTTGGTGTCGCCCAGAACCAGCAGCGCGTCGGGCTGTTCCTGCCGCAGCACCTCCTCGGTGCGGATCAGCGTCTCACCGAGGACATGCCCGAGAGACGACGTGTCGACCCCGAGGAGGTAATCCGGCTTGCGGATGCCCAGGTCCTGGAAGAACACCTCGCCGAGCGCGTAGTCGTGATTCTGGCCCGTATGCACCAGCACGTGGTCCACGGTCTCGTCGAGGCGGGCGAGCACCCGCGAGAGCCGGATCAGCTCCGGCCGGGTGCCGACCACGGTGACGACCTTGAGCATCAGAGGGTGTCCCACTTCTTCACGTAGCGGTTCATCGCGCGTCCCTCACGGGTCGTGTATCGGTCGATGAGCAACCACCCCCCGGAGCGGTAGAACTCGTTGACAGGGTCGTTGCCGTCGCGGTCGGTGGTCAGATACGCGGCGGCGACACCCCGGGCGGCGACCTCGCGGAGCCAGGCCCGCTCCAACTGCCGGCCCAGCCCGCTGCCCCGCCGGCTCGGCTGCACACAGATCGAGCTCAGCAGCGCCCCGTCGGCACCGGTCGGCGCGTCGCCCCGGTAGCGCAACGCCTTGACGAGCCGGGGCACGATGCGGGGACGGGTGACGGTCGAGCGTGCGGCGGCGGCGGCGAAGCCGAGCCAGCGTCGCCGGACCAGGCGGCCGAAGAAGCCGGCGGGCTGGGTGGTCCCCACGACGGCGCCGTGCACCCCCCCGTCGGAGGTGCGCGCCACGACGGTGACCGCGGTGGGGTCGGTGAGGAAAGCACGGTAGAACTCGACGAGGAACGCCTCACCCAGGGTACTGAGGAAGAACCCTGGAAAGGCCCTGCGGTGCAATCGGGCCAGGGGGCGGACGTCGTCGGGTCCGAGCCGGTCGAGGGTGGCCGTCACATCGACACCGTCTCCCACGCGGCGTCTCCGACCGGCTCGGCGTAGGTGTCCGGAGCGGCCGGATCGAAGAGCTCCTGGGTCCAGAACAGGGTGGTGAGTTCGTCGCTGCCGGTGTTGGTGATGTTGTGCGCCCACAGGGTCGGCATGTCGACGACGGCCGGGTCGCCTCCGGTGACGTCGAACGACACCACCTCGTCGGTGAACAGCCGGCGCAGCGAGATGCGGGCCCGTCCGCTGAGCACGACGAAGCGCTCGACCTTGCGCAGGTGGAAGTGCTCGCCACGGGTGATCCCGGGGCGTGTGGTGGAGACGAACGTCTGCCCCTGGCCGCCGTGGGCCCGCACCACCTCCACCAGGCGCCCCCGATCATCGGCCCGACGCGTCGGCCGGAGGGGGTGGTCAGCCGGGAAGCGCGCCGCCCGAAGCGTGTTGAACAGGTCGAGATCCAGGTCGGTGTGCAGGGGCGGGATGTCGCTGGCCGCGTAGATGCCCTGGAACTCGCGCAGGGTGGCCCAGACTTCCTGGACGGTCGTGCGCGTGCCGGGCGGGTCGAGCCGGTTCGCCGTCGTGGTCAGGGCGTCGATGAGCGTCTGGGCCGCTCGCTGCGCGTGGAGTAGGTCCACCGGACGGTCGGCGATCGTCGGTGTCTCGCCGCGCACGGCCGCGTCGGCGAACGTGGCGACGAACGAGTTGTAGTGCGGACGCCCGTGCTCGCCGAACAGGTTGGGGAGCCGGACGTCGACGTAGTCGGCCCCGAGGTCGGCGGCGGCGACGGCGAGCACGTCCGAGGCGACGCTCTTGCCTCGCCCGTAAGGGGTGCCGTTGCCGTGCTGGATGGAGTTGGCGAACACGATCCGGCGCACGGAGCCGGCGTCGCGGACCGCCGCCGCGAGGTCCCGGGCCACGGCGACGTTGCCCGCCTCGATCTCGGCGTCGCTCCCGCGGTTGACCCCGGCGACGTGGACGACGGCGTCGACGCCGCGCATCTCGCGATTGAGCTCGCCCCAGTCGTGCCGCCCGACCGCAGTGATCTCGTGGGAACCGATCGCGCGCAGCCGTGCCCTCGTGTGCCAACCGAGGAAGCCGTGGGTGCCGGTGAGGAGGACCTTCACGCCGCCAGCTCCTCGACGACCGATCGGATCTCCGGGAGCTTGTGCACGACGGCCATGGCCTGATCGAGGTCCAGCCGCTCGGTGTTCTGGGACGTGTAGTCCTCGTACTCGACCGCCTCCCGGTCGCCTTCGTCGTGGTAGAGCTCGTACTGCAGCGAACGGACGTCGAGTGGGACCCGGAAGTAATCGGCCTGGTCCTGCGCGTTGGCCATCTCCTCGCGCGAGAGCAGGGTCTCGTGCATCTTCTCGCCGTGCCGGGTCCCGATCCTCTCGATCCGCGGATCGGTCACGCCGAGCAGCTTTGCGACGGCTCGGGCCAACGTCTCGATGGTCGACGCCGGGGCCTTACGCACGAACAGATCGCCGGGCTCCGCGTGAAAGAAGGCGTGTTCGACGAGCTCGACGGACTCGTCGAGGGACATGAGGAAGCGCGTCATCCGCGGCTCGGTCAGCGTCAACGCCCGCCCCTGGAGAACCTGGTCGACGAACATGGGGATCACGGACCCGCGCGAGTACATGACATTGCCGTACCGGGTGACCGAGACCGTCGTCCTCGACCTCGGGTGGTTGCGCGCGAACGCCTGCGCGGTCCGTTCCATCAAAGCCTTGGACATTCCCATGGCGTTCACGGGGTATACGGCCTTGTCCGTGCTGAGGCAGACGAGGGACCGGACACCCGCGGCGGCCGCCGCTTCGACGACGTTGTGGCTGCCCATGACGTTGGTCTTCACCGCTTGTTGGGGAAAGAATTCGCAGGACGGTACCTGCTTGAGTGCCGCCGCGTGAAAAGCAAACTCAGCGTCGACGAATGCGGCGTGGACGCTGTCGTAGTCGCGAACGTCTCCCAGGAAGAACTTGAGGCGGGAGTCGGAGAACTGACGCCGCATGGCGTCCTGCTTCGCTTCGTCGCGACTCAGGATGTGCACCGAGGCGACTCCGCGGGCCAAGAGGTGGCCGACCATGCTCGATCCGAAGGAGCCCGTTCCCCCGGTGATCGTGACGGTGGCCCCGCTCATCAATTCTGCGACCATCACCGGCGTCCCTTCGTGAGAGCGGCTTCCTCGAGCAGCGACTCGATGCGGGGCACGGTGTGTGCCACCGAGAACGTGTCCTCGTAGTAACGGCGTCCGCGGTGGCCCATCTGCCGCAGGCCCTCGCGTCCCATGCCGCAGGCGTCGTTGATGGCGTCGGCGATCGCGGCGGCGTCGCCGGGAACCGCGACGAATCCGGCGCCGCTCTCTCGGGCCACGGTCGCGACGTCACCGTCGGCGGCGACGAGCAGGGCGCGGCCCGCCGCGAGGGCGGACTGCGTTTTGCTCGGCATCGTCACCTCGGAGAGACGATGGGGGCGCAGGCTTACGTAGTGGAGGTCGCCGGTCGCCACGAGCGATGTCATCTGCTGCTGAGGCAGTCGACCGATGAATCGGACGTTCGTGGCGCCCAGGTCGCGCGCCCGCTGCCGCAGGCTGCTCTCGCACACGCCGGACCCGGCAATGAGGCAGTGGAACCGGGGGTCGTTGACCTTGGCACACGCCTCGATGAGGCTGTCGAGTCCCTGGGCGTGCCCGAGTGCCCCCGCATAGAGGAGGACTATGGCGTCCGGTTCGAGGCCCAGCTCGGAGCGCAGATCGTCGGCGCCGGGTCGGAAGACGTCCTCGTCCGCCCACATCGGCAGATAGGCGAGCTTGTCCGGAGCGACTCCTCGCCGCTGGAGCAGGTCGCCGACTCCCGGTGAGATGTACGCGACCGAATGCGCGGAGCGGTACATGGCGTCGCACCACCGGTGGAGCCCCTTCTCCGCGACGAGACGGCCCGCTCCGGACGGCGAGAAACCGCTGGCCCCGACGGTGTCCGGCCAGAGATCGAGTACGTGCGCGACGCACGGGATGCCGAAGCCGTAGCGAGCGGTCCACATGGGCCAAGCGACGGTGATCGGCGAGTAGTTCACCCAGAGGGCGTCCATGTACTTGAGAGCGCCCAGCCCTGACACCGTCGCCGATGCGCCGAACGAGGCGTAGTTGACGACCCGTCGGAGGGCGGACGGGCCGTGAGCGGGATAGAGCGCCACCCGACGCACGGCCACGCCGTCCACGCTCTCGTCGCGCCGTCGGGAGAGTCGGTAGCCCGGCGCGAGGGCTCCAGTCGGGTAGTTGGGGAACCCGGTCAGCACCTGGACCTCGTGGCCGCGCCGGTGGAGTTCTCGTGCGAGGACACCGGGGAGCGCGGCCGGACCCGGCTCTGGATCGAACCATTGCGTCAGTAAGCCCACTCGCATGAAGGCACGGACCTCCGTCCGGTCGCAAGAATGGCGAGCTGCTGCTGAGACCGATCGTTTCGGGATCCGAGCTCGGCAATCCGGGTCACCGGGCGACCCCGGGTGCGCCGACGGGCTTCTGCGCGAGGAGATCGTCGATCCACTGCGGCGGTTGGTCGCCCGCGAGCAGATCGACGAGTGCCGGGGACACCCCGACGAGCGCCGCGTGGCGCCGCGCGCGGGCGAAGCTCAGCGCGGGTACGTCAACGTGCGATATCAGGGGGTGGGCGGGTCGCCGTCCGACCTCACCGTCCCCGAAGAGCTCCTCGTGCAGCTTCTCGCCCCCCCGGAGACCGGTGTAGACGATGTCGACGCCTTGGCCGGCGATCTCCATGAGCTGGTGGGCGACGTCGAGGATCCGCACCGGTTCCCCCATGTCCAGCACGAGGGTCTCCCCGGGACGGCCGACGGCGGCGGCCTGGACGACGAGCTGCACCGCCTCGGGAATGGTCATGAAGTAGCGGGTCACTTCGGGGTGGGTCACGGTGATCGGCCCGCCGGCGGCGAGCTGCTCGGCGAAGGTGGTGAGTACCGAACCGCGGCTGGCCAGCACGTTGCCGAAGCGCACCGAGAGGTAGGGCAGGCCCGTCACGTCCGCCGCCTCCGCGACGAGGCGTTCCCCGATCCGCTTGGACCGACCGAGCACGCTGCACGGGTTCGCGGCCTTGTCCGTCGAGATGTTGACGAACTTGTCCACACCGGCGGCCCGTGCCGCGTCGAGGACCACCTGGGTGCCGACCACGTTGGTCTTCCAGGCCTCGACGGGGTACTGCTCGAGCATCGGCAGGTGCTTCAGCGCCGCCGCGTGGAACACCACGTCGGGCCGTCGGTCGGAGAAGATCGCGGTGATCGCCTCTGTGTCGCGGATGTCGGCGAGGACCACGTCGGGGGAGTCGAGCAGCGCTCGGCCGTGGATCGAGAGCTGCACGGCGTGCAGCGCGGACTCGTCGCGGTCGAGCATGATCAGCTCTGACGGCCCGAGCGCGTGGACCTGGCGGCACAGCTCCGAGCCGATCGACCCACCGGCGCCGGTGACCAGGACCCGGCGGCCGGTGACGCAACCGGCCACCGAGGCGAGGTCGGTCTCGACGGGGTGCCGGCGCAGGAGGTCGGTGATGTCGAGGTCGCGCAGGTCGGCCAGGCCCACCCACGGCCGGAACATCTCCGAGAGCGGCGGCAGCACCTTCACCTCGAGCCCGGGGCCGTCCGGTCCGGTCGCGTCGGCGAGCACCTCCCGCATCACGTCGCCGCGGAGATCGCGGATGGCGACGACGACGGTGTCCGCCCCGACCGCGGCGGCGACGGCGCCGACGTCGCGGTGCCCGCCGAGGACCGGCACGCCGAGGACGCGGCGGCGCCGCAGGGTCGGCTCGTCGTCGAGGAGCGCGACGGGAAGGTGACCGCTGGCGCGGTCGGAGAGCATCGACCGGATCAGTTGCTGCCCGCTGACGCCGGCTCCGAAGACGACGACGCGGCGGGCCGAGGCCCGGTCGGGCCGCACGGCCCACTCCACCTGCCGGCGGGCCACGAGGCGCGCCAGCGTCGATGCGCCGAGGGCGAGCAGGCCCGCGGTGAGGGGCACCGACCGCGGGACCAGCAGGCTCGGGAGCGCGGCGTTGAGGGCGAAGACGAACAGCGTGACCCCGGCGGTGACGACGCCGAGGTCGATCACGTCGTCGAGGCTGCCGACCATGTGCAGGCCGCGGCGGGCCTGCAGCACGAGGCTGAGCGCGATGACCGCGACCGCCGAGATCAGCGCCATCACGAGCATGCGGAAGGTGCTGTACGTCCCGGCGTCGAGAGCGAAGCGGAGCCAGGTCGCGACCATGATCCCGGCGATCCACGCACTCGCGTCGACCACCGCGACGATCGCGACCCGCGCCCGGCGGTGAGGTCGCCAGGTCGGCATTCCGAACGCGAACACGAGCCTCCTCGGCCGTCGGGTGCTGACTGCTCAACCCCCACACAAACGACAGAACAGCGCACCGCATTGAGCCCCTCGGCCTACACCTTCGTGTGACGGTCGGACTCTTCTCCGCGAGTACCGTTGCGGCCGCTCGATGGAGGAGGTACACGACGAGGAGGTAGGCAGCGTGACGTTGCGGGAGTACCTGCAGGTGGTCCGGGAGCGCTGGCTGTTCGTGACCGCCGGGCTCGTCCTCGGCGTCGTCGCCGCGGTGGTGCTGACCGTGCTCAGCCCCCGGCAGTACTCCTCCACCGTCGTCCTGTACGTCGCGAGCCAGTCGTCCAACGACAACACCCAAGCCCAGTACCAGGGCAGCCTGCTCTCCGAGCAGCGGGTCAAGTCGTACACCGAGATGATCACGAGTCCACGGGTCACCGGCCCCGCGGCGGCGCAGGTCGGGGATCCGGCCGGGGCGTCGGGGCTGGGCGGAAAGGTGACGGCCTCGGCCCAGCCGGACACGGTGCTCCTCACGGTCTCGGTCACCGACACGGTCCCGGAGCGGGCCGCGGCCATGGCCAACGCGGTGGCCGACGTGTTCTCCCGGTCGGTGGCGACGCTCGAGCAGCCCGTCAGCCGGCTGGGTCCGCCCGCGGTGTCCGTCCAGGTGTTCGAGCCGGCCGTCGTGCCGACGTCACCGGCGTCGCCGCGTCCCCCGCTCAACGTCGCCCTCGGCGCGGTGCTCGGACTCCTGCTCGGGCTCGGAGCCGCCTTCGCCCGCCACGTGCTCGACACCCGCATCACGTCGGTCGAGGCCGTCGAGCGCCTCGCCGACGCCCCGACCCTCGGTGCCATCGCCTTCGACCGCGACACCGTCGACAAGCCGCTCATCCTCGAGACCGAGCCGCACTCGCCGCGCGCGGAGGCGTTCCGTCAGGTCCGCACCAACCTGCAGTTCGTCGACGTCGAGCGCACCCGCAAGGTCATCGTCGTCACGAGCTCCCTGCCCGGGGAGGGAAAGAGCTTCTCGGCGTCGAACCTCTCCCTGGCCCTGCGGGCCGCCGGAACGTCAGTGGCCCTGGTGGAGGGTGACCTGCGCCGACCCCGGGTGGCCGACTATTTCGGCCTCGACCGCACGGTGGGGCTGACCAGCGTGCTCACCGGGCGGGCCTCGCTCGACGCGGCGCTGCAGCCCTGGGGCGGTAGCCGGACGATGCAGGTGCTCGCGAGCGGGGTCCTCCCGCCCAACCCGAGCGAGCTGCTCGGGTCGCGCAACATGGAGGAGCTGCTCGCCGAGCTCGCTCGCCGGTTCTCGGTGGTGCTCGTCGACGCGCCGCCGCTCCTGCCGGTCACCGACGCCGCGGCGGTCGGTCGGCTCTGTGACGGCGCGATCGTCGTCGTCCGCCACGGGCAGACGACACGTCCCCAGCTCGGCGCTGCGCTCACCGCGCTCGGCGCGGCGTCGGTGCGGGTGCTGGGCACGGTCGTCAACTTCGTGCCCACGACCGGTCCCGGCGGGTACGCCCAGTACGGGTCGTACTACAGCGCCGACCCGGGGGTGGTGCACTCCCGCTCCTCCGAGGAGTTCACGCTCACGGCTGCGCAGTCGCTGCAGTCGCTGCACACGGTGCCGCTGCGGACCGTGCCGGCCCAGGGCTCGACGCCGTCCCCGGGCCGCTCCGTGGGCTCCGCCGCAGCGACGGGGGAAGCAACGGCGAACGGACGGCCCCCGGCCGCCGGGAATAACCGTCCGCCCAAGGAGCGCCACGGTCCGGCCCGGGCCGCATCGGGCCGCTCGGGATCGGAAGGCCCGGGGGGCCCGGGGCGCAATGGTCGGAGCAGAGCGGGATCCGGTCCCGGAGCCGACCCCGACGCGTCCGGATGGGGTCCGCGGCAGTCGTCGATCGGCGGGCCCTGATCCCGACCCGTCAGCGGGCGGTGATCTGGGCCCGACCCTCCATCGTCAGCTCGGCCACCCCGACGCCGGCCACGGCCACGCCGGGCACCGCCGACAGGCGAGCGACCACCTCGATCCATCCGGCCGTCCGCAGCCGGGCCCCGGCGAACTGGTCCGCACAGCAACGTCCGTCCACGAGCAGAGCGGTGCCGGCGACGACACACCGGCCCGCGTCGACCGCGGCGAGGATCGCGCGGTCGCGCCGGCTCGCCGACGACCCGGCGGGCTCCGCCGCGGCGGTCGCGGGTGCGGCGGTGCTGCTCGGGCTCGGCATCGGGGGATCCTCTCGGCGGCGCAGGGCGACGTCGAGGAGACGCGCCGCCGGCTCCGCGATGAGGTCTCGACCCGATATCTCATGCGATCGGGTGGTCGACGGGCCGAGCTCCTCAGGCGGCGCCGGCGGTCGGCTTCGGGATGGGGGCGTCGGGCACGCGCGACCCTCCGCCACCGCCTCCGCCGTCGGGTCCGTCGTCCGGACCGTCCGTCGACGGCGGGCCCGAGGGGTCGTCAACCCAGATCGCGATCCGCGAGCCCTCCGGGAGCTCGGCGCCCGCGGAAGGACGTTGTCCGGTCACCGTGCTTCGCCCGGCGCCGGTGTGGCGGGCGTTCTGCGGGATGGCGAGGAACCGGGCGTCGAGCGCGGCATCGTGCGCTTCGGCCGCGGCCAGCCCCACCAGGTCGGGTACCGGCGCGGTCTCGGTCTGGTCGCTCATCCCTCGACGGTACCTACGGCCACGGTGGAGCCCGGGCGCCTCGCTTCCCTCCCGGATTCGGCGCGCCGTCGAACGACTCGCCGACCCCAAGCGTCAGCACCCAGCCCGAGCAGCTCGGGCAGCGGGGCGTGCACGGGCCGGCCCAGGTGGCACGCCTTGTACTTGCGCCCGGACCCGCACCAGCAGCGCTCGTTGCGCCCGAGCCGCGGGGCGGCCTCGACGGTCGCGAACGGCTCCACCGTGGCGAGATCCTGGCTGTCCCGATGGGTGCTGCCCAGAGCCCGCCAGCGGGCGACCGCCGCCGCGGCGTCACCGCGGTCCGACTCGTACCACGCCAGTCGGTACTGCGCGCACGGCCAATCCGTCGGCGCGCACCGCCTCGCGCTACCTCGAGCACGTCCGGGTCGTACAGGTAGCCCAGGATCTCGCGGGCCGTCGCCGCGTCCCCGGCGTCCTCGTCGATGAGCGCGAGCACCTGCACCGCGGCCTGCGATGCGCGGCCCGGTCCGAGGCGACCGATCATTCGGTGGTGGCGGTGCATGACTTCGACCGCCCGCCAGACCGACGCGTCGTGCGCGTACTCCCCGTCCCGCTGCTCCAGCCCCGCGGACGCGGCGAGCTCGGACAGGGGTGGCCCCGGGCGGGCGAACGCCGTGCGGTCCGCGGCGAGCACCGCGACCAGCAGGTCCTCGGCCGAGACCGGCAACCACGTCTCCGCGACCTCGGCGTCCTAGACCACCCGGAGTGAGGCGACCGCCGCGTCCGTGGCCGCGGGCTCGGCGTCGAGCGGGGTCAGCGACACCTCTCCCTCGGAGCTCACGCGAACGGCGACGAGCGCACCCGACGGCAGGGGCTCCAGCCAGCCGTCCGGGCCGAGCCAGCGCGCTCGACCGTCGCCGCCCCGTAGTCGAGGATCTCTTCGCCCTGCCACCCGAGACCGGTCCGGGTAAACCCCGGCAGATCGACGGCGTCCAGCACGTCGGTCTCCCGTTCGGTCTCCGTCAGCCGGTGCGTGAGCACGACACCGTCGAGGAACGAGGGGACGTCCACGAGGAGGTCCGGCGCGACCATCGTGAGCGGACCCTCGTCGAGCAGGTACTCCTCGACCCGGTGAGGACGAGCTGGCGCATGGTGTCGCTCGCGTCCATCCCGGTCGCGAGGAGCCTCTGCGCGGTCTGCCACACCTGCGGGGGGTCGTCGTCGTGAATCTGCCGCGCCAGCGCCCCGCGGATGACCCCGCCTGCCCCGCTCGCAGGCTCGTACTCGTCGGGTTCCGGTTCATCCGCGCCGGCCAGGAAGCTGGCCTTCTCGGAGTCCACGGGGGGAGGTTACGACGCCGCGGACCGGGCTCCGTCGGCGGATGTACCTCAGTCACCGTGCCGGTCACCTGCGGGTCGGCGCGAGTAGGCGGGTCGATCGGGGGGCGCCCACGCGGGTGGTCGCCGAGCCTGCGGGAGCGCGTTACGACGCCGAGATGGCCTTGACCAACACTGACAGTCCTTGTTCAGGACGAAGTGGTACGTATAAGGTAACAATTCGATTCCGAGACGCCAAGCCTAGGAGGTTGCATCGTGCGGACGCTCGCCACCACCCAGAACATCACTGTCGACGGCTCGATCGAGATGCTGGGGACCTGGTTCGATCCCCAAGGTCAGGCCGACGTCGACAACTCCGATCTGCTCCAGGAGCTGCACCGCCAGGACAGCACGGCCGACGGGTTCCTGGTGGGCCGCCGGACGTTCGAGGACCTGCGCGGCTACTGGCCCCAGCAGACCGACGACGCCACAGGCGTCACCGACTACCTCAACCAGGTGCAGAAGTACGTCATCTCCTCGACCATGACCGACGCGAAGTGGCAGAACTCCACGATCCTGTCCGGCGACCCCGTCGAACGGGTGCGCGAGCTGAAGGAAAAGCCAAGCCAGGACATCGTGGTCACCGGAAGCATCACCTTGTGCCACACCCTGCTCGAGGCCGGGCTGGTCGACGAGTACCGGCTGTTCGTCTACCCCGTCGTGCAGGGCCGCGGTCGCCGACTGTTCCCCGAGGGGTTCGAGGTGCCGGAGGTCAGGCTGCTCGAAGCGAAGGCCTTCCGCTGCGGCATCACGTATTCGCGCTACGCCCCAGCCTGACTCCGCTCGGTGGCCGATTACATGCGCGCGGCGAGGAGCGACGCCGCCTCCGCGAGCCACCGCAGGGGCTCGCCCGACGCGGCCTCCGACGAGCCGGCCGTGCGCGACAGGTCGACCCCGATCACTCCGGGCGGGACCGCGGCATCCAGGCGCCCGGCGACGACGGCGACCGGCACGCCGGCGGCGTCGGCGACCCCGAGGAGGTGCCCGACGACTTTCCCGTCGGCCGACTGCATGTCGAAGCGCCCCTCGCCGGTGACGACGAGGTCGGCGCCCTGGAGTTGATCGGCGAGCCCGACGGCGTCGGCGACCGCGGCCGAGCCCGGCACCATCCGGCCCGGCCAGCACGAGAGCAGCCCGAAGGCAGTGCCCCCGGCCGCGCCGGCGCCGGCCGTCGCCGGGTCGACGGGATGCGGAGCGGCGTCGGCGAGCACCTCGGCGAACCGGGTCAGCGCGCCGTCCAACACCGTCACCGCCGCGGGGGAGGCGCCCTTCTGCGGGCCGAACACCACGGCGGCGCCGCGCGGACCGAGCAGCGGGTTGGTCACGTCGACGAGGCACTCGAGACCCTCGGGGGGCGGGGCCGCGAGCCCGTCGAGGTCGATGCGGGCGAGGTCGACGAGCGCGCCGCCCCCGGGCGGCAGGCGCCGGCCGGCGGCGTCGAGGAACACGGCCCCGAGCGCGCCGAGAGCACCGGCGCCGCCGTCGGTCGTGGCCGACCCGCCGAGGGTGAGCAGCACCCGCGTCGTACCCGGGTCGCCGGCCGCGTGGCGCAGCAGGTCGCCGACGCCCGCGGTGGTGGCCCGCAGCGAGCCGGGCGCGTCGTGCGGGTCGAGCAGGTGCAGGCCCGCGGCGCGGGCGAGCTCGACCACCGCGGCACCGTCGGGACGGAGCAGCCACTCGGCCTCCACCCGATCACCTAGCGGCCCGGTGACCGTCGCCGTGCGCCGGCTCTCCGGGACGAGACCGGCCCCGAGCGCGTCGAGGGTGCCCTCCCCGCCGTCGGCGAGCGGCACGCACACCACCTGGTCCCCCGGACGCCGCAGCGACCAGCCCCGCGCCAGCGCCGCCGCGGCGTCGACGGCCGTCGCGGTGCCCTTGAACGAGTCGGGCGCCATCACCACCCGGAGGGGGTCGCTCATGGGCGTCCGCGGGCGACGCCGAGGTAGAGGTAGGAGAGCGCCCCGGGTCCCCGCAGGCGCTCGTGGGTCAGCTGGGTGATGGTGAATCCCGCCGCCCGGACGCGTTCGTCGATCGGTCGGGCCAGGTGGCAGCCGGCGAAGACGCGGTGCTGGAGGGGGTCGAGCAGGCGCTGCCACCGCGCGAGCCGCGGCTCCGGAGCGAGCCCGTGCTCGAGGAAGAGGAACGTCCCGCCGGGACGGAGCACGCGGCGGACCTCGCCGAGCGCGCGCGGGAGGTCCGGGATCGTGCAGAGGGTGAAGGTACTGACGACGGTGTCGGCGGAGTCGTCGTCGAGGGGGAGATCCTCCCCGTCGAGACCGACGTGGCGTACCGGGACCGAGGACGCCGCGATCGCGGGGCCCGCGAGACGGCGCGCGACCGGCGACGGTTCGACGGCGAGCACCGACGTCACCGCGGGCGGGTAGACCCCGAGGTTCGGACCGGATCCGAAGCCGAGCTCCACGACTTCGCCGTGTGCACCGACCAGCGCGCGGCTGCGTACTGCCCGGACCGCCCGCGTGCCGAGTGCGGCGTGCGTGATCCGCGGGACGACCTGCTCGCTCCACCAGCCCACGCCGGTGACCCTAGGGCAGCTCGACCCGGGGCCGCGCTACGCCGAGCCGGGTCGCAACCTGGGCGGCGCGGTGTGAGGGTTGAGGCGTGACCGCTCGGGACGCACGACCGGGCTCCGACGACGTCTGCGCGCTCGGCGCCCGGGACCTGGCCGGCGCGATCGCGGCCCGCGAGCTCTCGGCCGTCGAGGTGATGCGGGCCTTCCTCGCGCGGATCGACCGGGCCAACCCGCACGTGAACGCCGTGGTCGCCCGGCGGGACACCGACGAGCTGCTGGACGAGGCGGCGCGGGCCGACGCCGTGGTGGCCCGCGGCGACCCCGTCGGCGCGCTGCACGGGCTGCCGCACGCGGTGAAGGACCTCGCCTCGGCGGCGGGGCTGGGGTGGACGGCCGGCTCGCCGCTGTTCGCCGACCGCGTCGGCGTCGTCGACGACCCGCACGTCCGCCGTATCCGGGCCGCGGGTGCGTTGATCGTCGGGAAGACGACCGTCCCGGAGTTCGGATTCGGCTCCCAGACCACCAACCCGGTTCACGGCACCACGCGCAACCCCTACGACCCGACGCGCACCGCCGGCGGGTCGAGTGGTGGCGCGGCGGCCGCGCTGGCCCTGCGGATGCTGCCGGTGGCCGACGGCAGCGACTACATGGGCTCGCTGCGCAACCCCGCATCGTTCTGCAACGTGTTCGGCTTCCGTCCGTCGCTGGGCCGCGTCGCGAAGCCCGGCTTCCTCCCGCAGATGGGGGAGGCCGGCCCGATGGCCCGCAGCCTCGACGACCTGGAGCTGCTCCTGCGGGTCATGTCCGGCCCGGACGCCTCGGCCCCGCTCTCCCGCGTCGACCCCCTCGGGCCCGTCGAGCCCCCGGACGATCTGCGGGGCGTGCGGGTGGGATGGCTCGGCGACCTCGGTGGTCAGCTCGCCATCGAGCCCGGGGTGCTGGAAACCGTCCGCGGCGCCGCGGCGGTGATGGCGGACCTGGGCGCGACGGTGGAGGACGTCCTGCCCGCGTTCGACCTCGACCGGCTGTGGCGGGCGTTCCTCGTCTGGCGCTGGTGGGGTGCGCTGGAGCTGGCCCCGCTGCTGGACGACCCGGCGACCCGCGCGCAGCTCAAGCCGGAGGCGGTCTGGGAGACCGAGCACGCGCGGGAGCTCACGGTCCCCGACCTCCAGCGCGCCGTGGCCGACCGGGACGCCTGGTACGCCGTGGTGGCCGAGCTGTTCACCCGCTACGACGTCCTGCTCGCGCCCAGTGCGCAGGTGCTGCCCTTCGACGGCGGCGTCATGTGGCCCGGCGAGATCGACGGGCGCTCGATGGACACCTACCACCGGTGGATGGAGACGGTGGCCCCGTGGACGTTCGCGGCCGGTCCCGTTCTCGGGATGCCGGCGGGTTTCCTGCGCGGGCTGCCCGTCGGGGTGCAGCTGATCGGCCCGCCGGGGGCGGACGCGCGCGTCCTCGCTCTCGGGCGCGTGCACGAGGCGGCGACGCGGTGGGTCGAGCGGATGCCACCGCCCGCACTCACCGGCTGAGGGCGCACGGACCCCGCTCCGGTCGGATCACCCGCTGGATTCCGACGCGGCCTCGGCGAGGCCCTGCTCGTCCGGTTCGAGATCGACGGCGAACGCGGGCTCGACGGCCTCGTCCGTGCTGTCGGCCTCGTCGGTGGTGTCCGGGGCCTGGTCGTCATCGGCCGGCGCGCGGCTCGGAGTCTCTGGATCGGTCACGCTCTGGTCTTACCCGCTGCACCCCGGGTCAACGCGCTCGGCGCAGCTCACTCGGGTCCGGTCCACTCCGGTGCCCGGCGGAGGGCAGGACCCGGGTCGCGGGGTCGCGGCGCGCGGCAACGGAGTCGACCGGGCGGGGGTCGGGCACGCCCGGCCACCCCACCAGGGCCAACCGGTGCCGGGCGCGGGCCACCCGGGCGTCGTACTCCACCCGTCGGGCCGCGGCGTGGGCGGCGTCGCGGCGCTGCCGGCGTCGCCTGCTCCAGAGCGCCAGCGTCGAGAGCATCGCGTTCCCCGTCCCGCTGCGCCCGCCGCTCGATGCGGCGGGTCCCTTCCGTAGACATCGCCTCGGACCGGGGTCGGCCTGGATCCGCCGTCCGAGGGGTCGCGGACGGTGACGGCTCCTCCCGTGCGGCGTGGTACAGCCGGCCGCACCGACGGTCCGCCCGCACCTCACCGCGGACGCGAGGAGCGGGGACCGGTGCGGGGAGAGGACCTCGTCGCGACGTTCACCGAGAGACTTGGCGCGGGAAACCGGTGCCTTCCCCGCGACTTGTCGTTGGGAATCCGAACGACAAGTCGGCTCCGCGGACGCGGGAAGTCGCGACAAGTGCCCGGACCATCGCCTGGCTCGCCCAGGGGGCGTCTTCCGCGCGAGCGGCGCGAGCACCATCGGCGCACGGCGTGACGGACAGGCCCGACCGTTAACGCCGGCGAGTGAACATCACGCACTCCGGGTCATGGACGCGGAGCTGCGGCGTCGGGATCCAGGATGCCGGGCCGACCCCGGTCGGAGCAGCAACGCGCCCCCGGGGAGGCCGAGACGATGCGTCAGCGACCTGGTCCCGCGCACAGGGCGGCCCGGTCCCATCACGCCCGGTCCGCGGCGACGCGTTCCAGTCTCGCCGATTCCCTCGGCGCCGACGTGCCGATCCGCGGCGTGTCGGCGTTTCCGCCGCTCGCCGTCACCCGTTCGGTGACCCCGGCCGCCATCGTTCCCCATCCCCGCACCGCGGGGAGCACCGTCGAGGAGATGTCATGAGGCACGCCAACCCCCCGAACGGCAAGGCCGCACTGATCACCGGCATCACCGGGCAGGACGGCTCCTACCTCGCCGAGCTGTTGCTGGACAAGGGGTACGAGGTGCACGGGCTGATCCGTCGCAGCTCCACCTTCTCCACCGAGCGCATCGACCACCTCTACGTCGACCCGCACACCGAGCACGCGCGGCTGTTCCTGCACTACGGCGACCTCACGGACTCTTCCCGGATCATCGCGCTGCTCTCGCGGATCGCGCCCGACGAGGTCTACCACCTGGGCGCCCAGTCCCACGTGCGCGTGTCGTTCGACGAGCCGGAGTTCACCGGTGACGTGACCGGGCTCGGGACGCTGCGCCTGCTCGAGGCGATCCGTATGTGCGAGCTGGACACGCGCTTCTACCAGGCCTCGAGCTCGGAGATGTTCGGCGCGACGCCCCCGCCGCAGGACGAGTCCACGCCGTTGCGTCCGCGCTCGCCCCACGGCGCGGCGAAGGTCTACGCGTACTGGATGACGCGGAACTACCGCGAGGCCTACGACATGTACGCCGTGAACGGGATCCTGTTCAACCACGAGTCCCCGCGGCGGGGGGAGACGTTCGTGACCCGCAAGATCGCGCGGGCCGCGGCCCGGATCGCCCAGGGCCGCGAGGAGCACGTGTATCTCGGCAGCCTCGACGCCGTCCGCGACTGGGGCTTCGCGCCGGAGTACGTGGAGGGCATGTGGCGGATGCTGCAGGCCGACGACCCCGCCGACTACGTCCTCGCCACCGGCACCGCCCACACCGTCGAGGACTTCGCCCGCCTGTGCTTCGCCCACGTCGGGCTGGACTGGACCCGCCACGTCCGGTTCGACGAGCGGTACCTGCGCCCCACCGAGGTCGACGCGCTGATCGGTGACCCGTCGAAGGCGGGGCGCGAGCTGGGATGGCGTCCGCAGACCTTCGCCCCCGAGATCGCCCAGGTCATGGTCGACGCCGAGCTCGCGGCGCTGCACGGCCTCGCCGCGACGCCCCCGGCCCGCCCGATCCTGGGCTCCCCCCCGCTGGCGGGGTGAGTCGCGGTCCCGGCGTGGCCCGCGTGCGGACTCAGGGGGACGCGGGCGAGCCCATCGCCGCGGCCGTGTCGCGCGGTCCGGGGATGGTGCTCCACGCCCGCGGCATCCCACCCTCGACGGGTCCCTGCCCCCGGTGCTCGGCGTGTTCCCGCGGCCAGGACGCCACCGTGCGGCCGTCGACGGTGCCGTGCGCGGCCATCGACACCCACGGGGCGAGCACCCAGGTGGTGAGCGCACCGACCGCGACGGCCGCGACGCGGCCCATCCCCCACCCGCTCATCCATGCTCCTCGACCGAATACGCCAATGACCTAGTGCGAAAAGGCTAACGTCGTCGGTGACGTTGCGCGTCACTCGCCCGGGTCGAGCCCGACCGCGGTGTCGTCGCCCGGACTGTGTTACCCGCTGACGAGGAGGAACGGTAAAGGCCGCATCCAAGACCAGGCTCGACCGAACGGGTGACGCGCTCTGAGGTTGTCCTCAGCTAGGTCACGATCTGGTCACGTCGGGGGCGGGTCGAGGAGGAGCGCCCGGCGATCTTGGACTCCCCGGCGCGCGGGCGGGGGACATCGAGGTCGGGGTCGGGGTCGGGGTTGCACGCTGCGGTACCGGCGCGCCGGTACCAGGACCGTGCGGTCTCCTCGTCGCCCTCCTCGGCGGCGAGCGTCCCGAGCGCCATCATGGCCTCCGCCCCGCACTCGACGTCCCCGGAGGCAGCCGCCTCGGTGAACGCGGCGCGCGCGGCGTCGACGTCGCCCGCGGTCCAGTCCAGGTGGGCGAGCTCGACGAGGGCGTCGGCGCACCGGCGGGAGTCGCCGGACTCGCGGGCGGCCGCGACCGCGGCGCGCAGCCAGTGGCGGCGGGCGTCGGCGCGGCCGGCCCCACGCTCGAGGGCGGCGAGCATCGAGGCGGCGTCGGCACGGTCCACGGCTGAGCCCTCGGACACGACCAGCGAGAACCGGGCGCGCCGCTCGTCCGGCCCGGTCTCGGGGTCGAGGCCGAGCCAGAACGCGGCCCGTGCGCGGTAGCCCGGTTCGGCGGCGCGATCAGGACCGTCGGCTCCGGGGTCGGCGTCCGCGAGCGCCGTGAACCAGCGCCGGGCCTGCTCGGGGTGGCCGCCCTCCAGCGCCGTGAGCCCCACCCCGTAGGCGCTCGCCGCGGAGAGCGCGGTCGGGTCGGCGTCGCCCAGCAGACGGAGTGCGGCGTCGTCGCACCGGCGGTGCAGAGCGAGCACACCCACTGCACGGCGGTCGTCGCGGTCCGTGAGCCGGGCATCGAGCTCCTCGACCAGGCACGGCGGTGCCGTCCACCCGGCGGCCGTCGGCACGAGGTCGTCGGCGACGGCGGCCAGGCGCGGGTCCGCGACGTGGTGGACCTCGGGGCCCCGGTCGTCCCACCGCACACGGCGCAGCAGCGCGTCGGGACGGGCGGCCAGCGCGTCGACGACGCGGGCGAGCTCGTCGGGTTCGTGGGCTCCGCCTCGGGGATCGAGAGCCCGGGCGTGGTCGGCGGCGAGGAGCGCGAGCGTCGTGCGGGTCAGCGGGAGCCCGACGGCAAGCCGGTCCCAGTCGGCCACCGCCCGCCACACCGCCGCGCGCAGGACGGCCGCCCGCGGGACCGACTCGACGGGCGCCTCGTCCCGCGGGTCGTCGTGGCGGGGGAGGGGGCAGAACAGCTGCCCCAGCGCGTCGAGGTCCTCCCGGCGGGCCGGGCCGGAGGGGCCGGGGAGCGCTCCGGGCACCCGGACGAGCAGTGCCCCGCCGAGGTCTCCGGCGGCGACGTCGGCGTGCAGCAGTTCCTCCCGCACCGTGACCAACAGGCGGACGCCGTCGGGAGGACCGATGCCGTCCGCGAGCGCGCGCACCACCGCCCGGGGCGCGTCGTCGACCCAGACCACGACCGCTCCGCCGTGATCGTCGGCGGCCCGGGCGAGCAGGGCCGCGAGGGCCACGGAGTCGGCGACGTCGCCCGGACCGGAGGGGCGGAGGAGGGTGTGGTCCCCGAGCAGCAGTCGCGCAGCCCGAGCGAGGGCGTGGGTGGTCCCGGCGAGGCGCGGGCCGGTGGCCACGACGACGGGCTCGGCGCCGACGAGGGCCTCCACGCGCGCGTCGACGGGCCGGTCGGTGTGGGTTCGGACCGGCGCGTGCACGCCCAGGGTGGTGGCGTCGACGGTCATGAGCACGGCCGGACGGCGACCCCACCGGCCCGGCCGGCGCGCAGCGCTCCGACCGAGCCGGTGCAGCAGGCTCATGGCGGGACGGCGGAGGGCGCGCGCGGTGTCGGTCGGCATCAGGTTCCCCCCGGGAGGCGCGGGACGCGGATGCGCCGTCGGCCGTTCTACCCCGCCCGGCGGGACGCGGGGAAGGCTCGTTCCCCGTCCGTACGGGGCATGCGGCGACACTCGGCCCGACCGTGCCGCGGTCCTCACCCTGTCGGGTGCGGAGCCGTGCGGGAGGCGGGCGAGGGCCGGGACTCCTCGGCCAGGTGCATCCGCACGACGCGGACGTCCACGTCGTCGAGGTCCTCGGCGTCGAGGGAGCGGCGCAGCTCGTCGGCCGCGGTGACCGCGCCGAGCCCCTCGTAGGGCCCGTGGACGTCGGTCGCGCCCGTCTGCGGGTCGACGACGAGCAGCGCGTAGCCGTCGCACTCGTCGAGACGGGCGATGGCGGCGAGCCAGTCGATCCCGCTCTCCTGGGGGAGTCCGGCCGGGGTCGCGTCGGCAGCTCGGTACATCGGGAACCTCCGCACGTCGGCAGCGGATGACGCTGCGTGATGATCGCCCCGAATCGGTGACGGGGCGGTTGGGTCTGTCGCCTGTCGTGACCGCTCCACGGTCACGGACTGACACCGATCGCGCCCGTATCACCTGGACGGGGTAGTGAATGGGGTCAGCCGCGCACCGAGCGTTTCGGGACGTGCACGCAGAGGAGCCGAACGGGCGGGCTGTGTAGCCTCCGGGCGGTGCGCGCTCGACGTGAGCGGTCCCCCGACGAGCCCGGGCGATCGTCCCCCGGAGGGCGCGACCCCCGGCTCGGGGTCGTCCTCATGCCCGACCGCCCCATCGGGCCGGTGGTGGCCCTCGTGCGACGGGCCGCGGTGGCCCTCGGGTCGCTGGCCGCCGCCGCGATGCTGGTCTACGTCCAGCGCGACGGTTACGCCGACGAGAACGGCTCCCCGGTCGGGCTGATCGACGCCTTCTATTACGCGACCGTCTCGCTCTCCACCACCGGCTACGGCGACGTCGTCCCGGTCACCGAGTCCGCGCGGCTCTGGACGATCCTGCTCATCACGCCGCTGCGGCTGCTGTTCCTCATCGTCCTGGTGGGTACCACGGTGGAGCTGCTCACCGAGCGGTCCCGGCAGGCGTTCCGCGTCCGACGTTGGAGGTCCCGCGTGCGTGACCACGTGGTGGTGGCCGGGTTCGGCACCAAGGGCAAGGCCGCGGTGACGACCGTCCTCGGTGACGGGGTGGAGCCCGACGGCATCGTCGTGGTCGACACCGACCGGGGCCGCCTCGACGCGGCGTCGGCGATGGGTCTGGTCACCGTGCGGGGGGATGCGACCCAGTCGGCGGTGCTGCGGACGGCGGGGCTGACCCACGCCGCGTCCCTGGTGGTCGCGGTCAGCCGCGACGACACCGCGGTCCTGGTGACGCTGACCGCCCGCGAGCTCGCCGTCGGCATCCGGATCACCGCGGCGGTGCGCGAGACCGAGAACGTGCACCTGCTGCGGCAGTCCGGGGCCGACTCGGTGGTGGTCTCCGCGGAGACCGCGGGCCGGCTCCTCGGCGTCGCCACCACCAGTCCCCACGTGGTCGCGGTGGTGGAGGATCTGCTGACCCCGCACGCGGGGATGAGCCTGACCGAGCGTCCGGTGGAGGAGTCGGAGGTGGGTGGCTCACCGCGCCATCTCACCGACATCGTGCTCGGGGTGGTGCGCGCCGGGACCGTCCACCAGATCGACGCGCCCGCGGCGGACGCACTCGAGCGGGGCGACCGGCTGCTCGTCGTCCGCCGGGTGGGTGCCGGCACCCGCGACTGATCGCCGACACGGTCTGCCCCGCGGGCGGGCCGGGCTCGGGTGCGAGACTCCGCGCCGTGCCCACTGACGCCGCGACCGCCGTCCTCATCACCCTGCGGGACCGGGTCCAGGCCCTCCACGAGGCCCATGTCCTCGTCGCCGACTCCGACCCGGTCTCCCCCGAGGGGGCCTCGGTCCTCGCCGACGCGGCGGCCCGGCTCGGGGACGTGCTCGCCGCGTCGAGCGAGGTGCTGGATCCGGCGCGCACCGAGGCGGTCCGCAGCGGTGTCGGGCACCTCGGCGAGTTCGCCGAGGCGGTACGGGCGGCGGACGCCGTCGCCGACGCCGCGGCCGCCCAGCTCGAGGAGATCCCGCACGCCCTGGTGGTCGGTCCGGTCGGTGACCGGACGCGCCACGAGGCCCGGGAGCGGCGCGCCACCCCGGCGGCGGCCCTGGCGGAGGCCGCCGCCTCGCCCGCGGCACAGGACCTGCTGCACCGCGCGGACCGCCTCGTGGTCACCCCCGGACCGGGCGCCGGGGCCGGACGGGCCGCCGGTACCGCGCTCTGCGCGGCCGCCCGCGCCGACCTCGACGCCTTCACCGCCATGACCGACGCGCTCGGCGACGCCTCCGGCCCGGGAGAGACCCTCCTACGCTCCCTGCGCGGGGTGGCGACGCGCGTGGCCAGCTCGGTGGCCCTCGCACTCGACGCGCGGGACGACGGCGAGAAGGGCAGCGCCACGGGCGGCAAGGGGCGGAAGAGGGCCCTGCGCCTGGTCCGGGCGGCCGGCCGGGTGGCCGACTCCGCCCGGGAGGTGACGGACCTCGTCGCGACCGGACGTCACCTCGTCGACCTCGCCGACCTCGCGCACCGCCGCCGCGATCCCGGGTTCACCTACGGCCTGCTCCACGCGGGAGCGTCGGCCGCCGAGGTCCGGGCCCGGGCCCGACTCGCGGAGGCCCTCGACGCCGCCCTCGACGCCGCTCGCGCGAAGAAGCTCCGCTCCTGGCTCGCGGACTGACCTCGCCCGTCCTACGGCGGCCCCGCGGCGCTCGCCGCGCAGACCGGGCAGTCGGCGGAGCCTGCGCCCAGGCCGGGGACGACCCCCGTGACCGGGGCGCCGCACCGGCCGCGCAGGCCCTCCGGGTCCCCGAGCTCCCCGACCGGCACGTCGACGACGTGGCGGCGCCCGTCCTGACGTCCGGGGGCCACGAGCTCGAGCAAGCCGTCGGTCCCGGGCCGAGCCGGACGGCCCGGCCGGGCCGGGTCGGGGACGTCGTCGGGGAGGGGGTCGGTCAGGGGGTCGGTCAGCGGGGGTCGGGGCCGCGAGGTCGGCATCGGATCCATGCCCGTTCTCGGGCGTCCGGGATCGGGGACGGTCATGGTCACCTCCGGGTCGGGGGCCGGTGCGTCCGCCGCACGCCCCTTCCTGTATGGCACACCGTCGGGCCCACCCGCGCACCTCGTGGCTCCGGGACGCAGGGCGCACGAGGGCCGGCCCCGGACCCAGGCGATACGGTGACGTCGGGGAAAGGGACGTCACGGGCGGCCCGGAAGTGTGTCACCGTCTCGGGTCGGTGCTCCCGGGGACGGTCCGGTCCGACCGGGACCCCCGGTAACGGCGGCCCCACCGGGGCCGACACCCCCGGGACGGCGTGGCGACGGCGGGCCGGCGGATGCGGGGAGTCGAGGCAATATGAGCGTTGACGAGATGATGCGACCCGGACCGGGCGGTGATCGGTCCGCGGGTTCGCGACGCCGGGGTCTGCGCGGTCTGGTGTACCTGCTCGTCGGTGTCCTCGTGATCGTCCTCCTGCTCGCGGCGGGCATCTTCCTGATCACCCAGAAGCTCGGCGACCAGGTGGGTCGCTACCCCTCGGTGTTCACCGGGCTGAACGACGCGGCGCGGCCCGCGGCCACCGACGCCCAGACCTTCCTGCTCATGGGGACCGACTCGCGGTCGGACGCCCCGACCACCGGCAGCGACGCCGCCGCGCCGGACTTCGTCTTCGGCGCCCAGCGCAGCGACGCGATCATGCTCGCCACGATCGACCCCGGCGGTACGTCGGGCAGCGTCGTGTCCATCCCCCGCGACTCGTGGGTGAACATCCCCGGACGCGGCATGAACAAGATCAACGCGGCGTACTCCTTCGGCGGCCCCACGCTGCTCATCCAGACCGTCGAGGCGCTGACCCGGGTGCGCGTCGACCATTTCGCAGTGATCGATTTCGCGGGCTTCCAGCAGATGACCGATTCGGCGGGCGGCATCGACATCACCATCCCGCAGGCGACCGGGGACATGCGTGGGGCCTTCCCCGCCGGGCGCCAGCACCTCGACGGGGCCCAGGCGCTCATCTACGTCCGTCAGCGGTACGGCCTGCCGGGGGGCGACTTCGACCGCGTCCGGCGCCAGCAGAACGCGCTGCGGGCCCTCGTGCGGTCCGCGCTGTCCTCGGGCACCCTCTCCAGCCCGACGCGCGCCTACGAACTCGTCAACTCGCTCACACAGCACGTCGGCGTCGACGACTCGCTGACCAACACCGGCCTGGCCGGGCTCGCCTTCGGGCTGCGCGGCCTGCGGGAGCAGAACATCAACTTCCTCACCGTGCCCGTCACGGGCACGGGTATGGAGGGCGACCAGTCGGTGGTCTACCTGGATCGCCAGGCGGGCAACGACCTGTGGTTCGCGGTGAACAATGGCCAGGTCGCGCAGTGGGCCGCCGCCCGCCCGAACGCGGCCCTGGAGGAGGCCCCGCGCTGACGCGAGGACGCCGAGCGACCCTCGGTGCCACCCTGGCCCGATGACGACCGCGCGCCACGACGGGGACGTCGTGATCGTCGGCGCGGGCTCGGCGGGCTGCGCGCTGGCCGGGCGGCTCACCGAGGATCCGACGCGGCGGGTCCTCGTCCTCGAGGCCGGGACCGCCCCCGTCGACGCCGCCGGGTGGAGCGCGGACATCCGATCGGGAGCCTCGCTGGCGGCCGCCGACCCGCAGAGCGCGGACTGCTGGGCCTTCACCAGCGAGCTCGCCCCGGGTCGGCACGTCACCATCCCCCGCGGTCGGGTGCTGGGGGGCTCCAGCGCGATCAACGGCGCCAACCACCTGCGCGCGACGCGCGCCGACCTCGACGCCTGGCCCGGCTGGTCCTACGACTCCGTCCTGCCCTACTACGTGCGCGGGGAGGACGACCGTGACGTCGTCGCGCCGTTCCACGGGCACAGCGGCCCGGTGCCGGTGCGGCGCCCGTCGGGTCCACTCCTCGCGGGGGTGACCGAGCGCTTCCTCGACGCCGCGGCCTCGCTCGGCGTCGCGGTGGAGGGCGACAAGAACGCGGGCGGCCCGCCGGGGGTCGGCCTGGTCCCGGCGAACGTGCGCGACGGCGTGCGGGTGAACGCGGCGATGGCCTACCTGCTGCCGCACCTCGATCGACCGAATCTCACGGTGCGGGGGGACTGCCCCGTGGCGTCGGTCGAGTTCGACGGCGACCGCGCGGTCGGCGTCCGGACGCTCGACGGCGAGCGGATCGCGGCCGGGGAGGTGGTCCTCGCTTCGGGGTCGGTGAAGTCGCCGCACCTGCTCGCTCTCTCGGGCATCGGTCCGGCGGACGAGCTGCGCGCCGCCGGTGTCCGGGTCCGGCACGACCGACCGGGGGTGGGGCACGGCTTCTCCGACCATCCGAGTCTCTTCGTGGCCTTCGGCTACGACGAGGCCCTGCACCCCGAGGCCGTCAGCGCGCAGGCCGCGGTCCATCTCGACTCGGCGGTGCTGGGAGCGGGGTCGGACCCCTCGGGGGACCTCGAGGTCCTGCTCTTCGCGCGACCGTTCGTGCCCGAGGGGGCGCGGCACCTCATGTGCGCGCTGCAGCACCCGGAGAGCCGTGGGTCGCTGACGCTGGTGTCCGACGATCCGCACGAGCCCCCGCGCCTCGAGCACAGTTACCTCGTCTCGGAGGCGGACCGGAGACGCATGCGGGCCGCGGTGCGCTTCGCGGGGGAGCTGCTGGGGACGGGACGGCTCGCGCGGTCGGTGCAGGACGCCGGCCTCGCGGGCGCCCTGGGGGCGGGCGACGCGGCGCTCGACACGTGGATCGCGGCGAACCTCACCACGTCGGCGCACCTGTGCGGCAGCGCCGCGCTCGGTCCCGCGTCCGATCCCCACGCCGTGGTCGACCCACAGCTGCGCGTGCACGGGGTCCAGGGCCTGCGAGTCGTGGACACCTCCGTCGTCCCCGTCGTCCCCCGGCGCGGACCGGCCGCGACCGCCCTCGTCCTCGGGGAGTGCGCGGCCGATCTCCTCACCGCCCCGACACGCGCCACCGCCACGAACGGGACATGACGGTCAACTCGTCCCGTCGTAGGTCACGAGTTCGACACGGTCGCCCAGGAACGCTCCCTGGTCGCAGACGAGAAGCACACGATGAACCCAGTCCACCGCGCTGGGGGAGGTCGCTGTGCCGCTGCTCCGTTCGAACCGTCACGCCGAGGGGTCCACCGAGGTACCTGCGTCCCGCCGGCCCAGCCGCGCCGAGCGCAAGGAGCTCCGCGCCCGGGCGACGGCCGAGGCCGAGCTCGCGGCCCGCATCGCGCGCGCCCAGCGGCGCCTCGCGCAGGCCGGCGGCGGCGCGTGGGCGCCCTCCGAGCGTCGCTGAGACTCTGCAGTGCAACACCGATCGGTGCTGAGAGCTGGATCGGTTGCGTGGTCCGGGTCACGCCGACCTGCCATAGTGGGCCCCTACCGTCGGGCCCGCCCTGTCCGGCGGGCCGGAGGTGGAGCCCCCATGCCCAACCCGCTCGCCGCGATCGTCCGGCTCGGACTGCCCGTGCTCGCCGCGGCCCGGTCGGCGTCCTGGTCGAGGTCGAGCCCCGGAGCCGAGCACGCCGACCCCGTACCGAGTCCGCCGCCGCGCCCGACCCGGCTGCCGGAGATCTCGGTGTCCGGGATCGATCCGCGCATCGACGAGCGGCCGGCGCTCTCCGCGGTGCATCTGACTCCGGCGTCCGACACGGCGAGCAGTCCGCGGACGGTGACCGAGCTCCTGGCCGGCCGGGCCGGCGACTTCACCCTCCGCCGGCTGTCGGTGGACGTGCGTCACCTGCGCGCCATCCTCGACGCCCGGGGCGGCCGGAAGATCCTCGCGGCGCTGGTCCGCGACCCCGCCGACCGGGTCACCAACGCGGTGTTCCGGGCCGCGATCAGGGAGCCGGCCCGCGACACCGCTCCGGCCGACTCCGGAGTGGGGGCACGCGGTGACGTCGAGTGCGCGGTGCGCATCGGCGGCGAGGGCGAGACCGTGGCCGGACGCTACCGCGTGGAGCTCGGGCCCGCCCGCCTGACCCTGTTGGCGCTCCTCACCGACTCCGAGTGCGCCACCCGAGGGCTCGCCGAGGCCCTCGCCCACCCGCGCGACCGCGAGATGCGGCACCGGCTGGAGCGTTCCGTCGCCGAGCGCGTGGCGGACCTACCGCTCCCCGAGATCCTCGCGGTGTAGATCGCGGCCCCGCCGAGGGCTCCGTGGTGGACGGGCTACGTGGTGTGGACGATGAGGACGTCGGTCCTCGAGCGCCGCGAGACCTGCTGCGGCACCGAGCCGAGGAGCCGGCCGGCGAAGCTCGCGAGACCCTTGTTGCCCACCACGACGAGATCGGCCTTGTGTAGGCGTCGTCGCCGAGCGCCCGCTCGGCCTCCGCCATGTCCCGCCCGGAGGCGTGGGGGCGCTCCTGGTAGGCGCACACGATGAGCAGGCGCTCGTAGTCGCCCATCCGTCACCCGCCGACTCGCCGATCGCCGACGCGGCATCCTAGGGTGAGCAGTCCCGTCGGGCGGTCCCGCCTACCGCGCGGAGCGAACCCTGGCCGCGCGCTCTCCGCCCGGTCCGTCCCGCAACATCCCATTGCAGGTCACGGGCAGGTGACGAAGTTCGTCGGCGGCCGGGAGAGGGCCACGATCCGGTAACGGAGCTGGGGCTCCATTACGATCCTGCTCTCACACGATCAGGTGAGAGCAGGAGTACCGATGCCGGACGGCACGACGGGGCGCACGATCACGACGCGGGTCGGCCGCCTCATCGCGGGCCTGGTGCTGGCCCTCCTCGCGCTTCCCGCCCTGGGGGGCGTCGCGCTCGCCGCCGACGGTGACCCACCCGGGGCGTCGCCCGCGCCCTACGGCGGACTGCTCGACTCGCCGGACCCCGGCGAGCAGGTGGGCGGGGACCAGGTGCTCGAGGTGGCCCTGCTGACCGTCGGCTGCCTCAACGGTCTCGCCTTCGCCGGCGCGATGATCGCGAGTCGCCTGCGGGGCTCGTCGCACGCGGCGACCCGTCGGGCCCTGAGTGCCCGCACCGGGCGCGGCCGCGTGTCGGAGGCACCCCGCCGCCGCCGGCCCGATCGCGCTCCCGCCGCACACGGCGCGAACGGTCCCCGAGGAACGACGAACGGGTGATGTGGGCGTGTGCTCGCGCTCGGCGGGCGGTTGCCTACGGCGAACGGCCACTGGGCTAGTCCGAACGGGTGTTTCGGCGGCCTCGTCACTCCGTCATGGTGGTGGCTGCCGTCGACCGATGGCGCCACGGGCCGCCTGTCTGCCCGCCTGAAGGAGCTCTTCGTGGCCAGTCACACCGCTTCCCACCTCCCGGCCGACGGGGACGGTGACCGGGAGGGTGACGGTCGAACGCCGGCCGGCCAGCCGGTTCCCCCGGAGCTCCCCGCGCCCCGGGCCCGGAGCCTGCGCGAGCAGGCGGTCGAGGCGCGCGCCCGGCTCGAGCCCGACCGTCCCGTGATCCCCGCCCCCCGGGCTCCGGGCGGGGTGACCGTCCCGCCGGTGTTCGCGTCCCGTGCCGACGCGCCGGAGCGTGGTCTGCTCGCCGACGCCGACGCGTTGGTCGCCGCGCTGGCCGCCCTGGAGGACCATCCCGACACCCCGGCCCACCTCGCCCTCGCCCGCATCGGTGCCCTCACCGCGTCCGGCGTCCCGGAGCGGGGGTGGTCCGCGGGCGAGGGGCTCGCCGTGGAGGTCCTCCTCGAGGCCGCCGCCCGCGCCGGTGAGCTGCACGAGGCAGCGGCGTCGCTGCTCACGCGGCTCGACGCCGAGGACCGACCCGCGCCGGCCGTCGTCGTGGACGCGATCGCCACCTCCCTGCGGGTGATGCGCGTGGTCGCCGACCTCGAGGTCTTCGCCCGGGGTCACTGACCGCCCCCCTGGTCGCGGGGCTCGGGACGGACCCCACCCGGCGGCCGTCTCGCGTCACTGCCGACGGGCTGCGACGATCGGAGGATGGAGCAGGCCGGAGGAACGGGCGGGCGCGTGGCGGAGCCCCCCGACCGTTTCCGGCTGCTGTTCGTCTGCACCGGGAACATCTGCCGGTCGCCGTTCGCCCAGTTCCACACCCGCTTCCTGCTCGAGGCCCGTCTCGGTCCCCGCCAGGCCGCTCGTTTCCAGGTCGCCAGCGCCGGCATCGCGGCCGTCGTCGGGTCGGGGATGCACCCGTTGTCGCGGGCACAGCTCACGACGCGCCGGGATCATCCCGAGGTCGCGGCCTTCCGGGCCCGTCAGCTCCCCGACCGCGACGTCGCGCTCGCCGACCTCGTGCTCGCCGTGAGCCGCGACCACCGGGGCCGTGTCCTCGAGGACGTGCCGCAGGCCCTCCCGAAGGCGTTCACGGTGCCGGAGTTCGCGCGGCTTCTCGAGGCGGCCCGACCGGGGCCGCTGCCTCCCGACCCCGTCGCCCGGGCGCGGGCCCTCGTGGCGGCCGCTCTGGCCACGCGCGGGTCGCCGGCACCGGTCACCGCCGAGGAGGACGAGGTCCCCGACCCGGTTCGCGGCGACGAGTCCGACCACGCGGCGGCGGCCGAGGTCGTCGACACCGCGGTCCGTGTGTTCCTGGACCGGCTGGCGCCGCCGGTTCCTCCGCGGCCGCCCGTGCCCCCGCCGAGGCCCGGCCCCCCGCGGCTGCCACCGGGGTGGCGTTTCACTCCCCGCCCGCCCCCCGAGAGCGCAGGGGCGGGGCCCTCCGCCCCGGCACCCGACGCCGACGCTCCGCTCGTCGGATCTCCGGAGCGACGCCCGCACCCTCCGCGGTCTCGCCGCGCCCCGTGAGCATTCGGGTGCTCCCACTGCGGGGCGCCGTGCGGCATGCTGCGCGGCCATGACCGGTCAGAATCCGTACCAGGGGTCCCCGCCGGGGGACGACAAGGGCGTCGGCGACAGCGGGCCCCCGTACGGCCCGCCCGGGTACAGGCCCCAGCCCCCGTATGGCCCGCAGCCCGGGTATGGACCCCCGTATGGCCCGCAGCCCGGGTACGGCCAGCCGCCCGGGTACGGCCAGCCGCCCGGGTACGGCCAGCCGCCCGGGTACGGCCCGCCGCCCGGGTACGGCCCGCCGCCCGGGTACGGCCCGCAGCCCGGGTACGGCCAGCCGGTATACGGCCAGCCGGGATACAGCCCGTACCCGATCGACGATCCCACCGACGTCGTCGGCACCCGCGTCGGCCAGTACCTCCTCGACGGGCTGATCGCCAGCGTCCCGGTGCTCGTGCTGTTCCTGGTGCTCACGGCCATCGCCGGCGGTGTCGCCGCCGCGGGCAGCGGGGCGGCGGCCGTCCCGGTTCTCGTCATCGCGTACCTGGTCGGCCTCGTCGGCGCCGTCGCGATCCCGTTCTTCGTGTTCGCCTACTGGCCCTCGACCCACGGTGGGCAGACTCCCGCGATGAGGTGGCTCGGTCTCCGCGTGGTGCGCGAGGAGGACGGCGGACCTCCGACCCTGGGGCAGCACGCGGTCCGCTGGCTGCTCCTCATCGTCGACGGCGGGCTGATCGGGTTGATCGTCGTGTCCACGTCGCAGCGTCACCAGCGACTGGGCGACATGGCGGCGAAGACGCTCGTGGTCCGGGCCTGAACTCTCCCCGATTGGCCCGCGGCAACGGGTGACACTGCTCCGACAGGGCGAAATTCCCGCCCCGATCGGGCGTAGCCGCGCCCGTGCTGCCGCGTCGACGACCACAGTCGGGCGAACGGTGCGGATGCGGCGTGCGCCGTGCCCGAGGGGGGAAACCATGGTCCGGACGCCCGAGGCCCGCGAGATCCCTGCCGGCAGGGTCGGTACCTATGCGTCGTGGGTGAGCTGGCTCGATGCGTTCCGGCGCGGGGAGGAGCCGTCCGCGGCCGGCCTCGACCCGGTCGATGCCCGGTTGGGTCCCTACGTTGAGGCGCGCCTGCTCGCCCGCGTCGACACCGCGGTCACCGATCGGGTCCGGCAGTGGCGGGCGGCGCTGGCCGAGGCCGTGATGGCGCGACCCCCCGTCGACGCCGCGCGCGTCGCCGAGCTCCTGCGGGACGCGGACCGTCGGCTGCAACCGCTCGTCCGCCTCGCGGCATCGCCGTTGCTCCCCGCCGCGGTGACCGCGACCCTCGGTGCCGCGCTCGACGGTGTCCGCGAGGGTGGCCGTGCCGCGGTGGACGAGGCGAAACGGCGTCTGCTCGAGGAACCGGCCGGATCAGGCCGCGGCGCCGCGCCGGCGGGCCCGCCGCAGGACGGCCGAGCGCACGCCGAGCGCCGCGAGGACCGCCACCGACAGGACGGTCAACAGCACCGGGGTGCCGACCCGCCCGTGCTCGCTGAGGAACGACATCGGTGAGGCGGTGCTCCCCGAGGCCACCGGGCTCGGCGCCAGGGCCCGCTGGGGCGCCGACGAGGTGAGCAGCAGCCCCGGGTCGTAGGCACCGGTCCCGAGGCCGCCGAGCGCGGACAGGCTCGCCCCCGGGGCGGCGGAGCTCAGGAACGATGCCGGCAACGCGTCGAACGCCGCGACGTAGGTCATGGCGGGGGCCGCGGCCGGCGTCGCGTTCGGAGTGGCGGCCGGGGCGGCCGTGGCCGGAGCGGCCGGCGCCGCGCCGGAGGACCCGGCCGCGGAGGCCGACCGGCTGGGGACGGCGGCCTTCGACGGCGCCGTGGGCCCGTTGGCGCCGCCGACCACCCCGCCGAGCGCACCGGTGGCGGCCCTCGTCGTGCCACCGACCACCGTCGGGGCAACCGCGACCGCGGACGGCACGGTCCGGGGGACGGTCTGGACGGCACCGGTCGCACCGCTCACCGTGCCCTTGAGGGCCAAGCACACGGAGACGAGTGGCCCGATCGTCGGCAGGGGGTCGCAGTCCGGCGCCGGGGCCGCGGACGCCGCACCGGACCCGAGCAGCGCGCTGCCGACCATGACGGCGCCGGCGAGGCCACCCGCGAGCACCCGCCGAGCGCCCTGCGACGAGGACGGCCCCGCGGTCGCGGTCCGGTCGGTCGTCTGCTCCACGCTGTGCACCCGAACTCCTTCGTTCCACGGAGGGACGCGCATCCGGACGAACCGACGGTCACCCCACCCTCCCGGTCGATCACCGTAAGGCACATGAGCGCGAGGTCGCACCCCGGTCGGGTCACCCTAGCGGATCTCTCGGTGACCGTCCGTCCGTCGGTCAGCCCGGGGAGAGGGTCGCGAGGACGGCGCGGTGGTCGGTCCCGCCGACGTCGAGCACCTCCACCCCGATCGCGCGGGGACCGCCCGCGAGCAGGACGTGGTCGATCTGCGCGCCGAGCATCCGCGGGAGTCCGGCCGGCCAGGTGCCGGTCAGGCCGTCGCCGGCGGAGGTCGCGGCGTCGGTGCACCCCGCGGTGGCCTCGCGGAACTCCCGGTGGTCGACGGTGGCGTTCATGTCGCCCGCCACGACTGTCGGACGGCCCGCGGAGCACCAGCGGGCGAGGTCGGCGATGTCGCGGCGCCACGCCCTGGTGTCCCCCGGTTTCGGCGACTGCGGGTGGACCGCGACGAAGCGCAGGCCGCCCCCGACACCGGGCAGGTCCACCACGATCGCGGGAAAGGTGCCCTTCCGGTCCTCGGTGACCGCCGGCCGACCCAGGACGCGGGCCACGAAAACCGTCATGGGGCTGGCGTCGTCGGCGGCGTCGGCGACCGAGGACCGATAGCCGACGCCGCCCGCGTCGTCGTCGAGGAGGGCGGTGAGCTCGCGCCGCAGGTCGCCGCCGGCCTCGGGCAGGGCGACCAGGTCGGGACGACGCTCCCGCACGATGTCGGCGACCGCAGTGGCGTCGGCCCGCCCGAGGTAGGTGTTGAGCGTGAGGACGGTCAGTGTGCGGCCCTCCGCGCCGCCGGGCGCGGCGCCTGCTGCGCTCCGCGGCACGACGACCGCGACGCCCAGCGCGCCGACGAGCCCGAGCGCGAGTGCCGCCGGCAGGGCCGCGCGGGTCCGGCGCCCGAGGACGCCCAGGAGAAGCGCGAGGACGACAAGCCCGGCGGCCATCTGGGGCCGGAACGCGACGAGCTGCACGAACGGCGTCCGGTGGTCGACCCCGAGCCGGTCGGCGAAGAGGACCCCGGCCGCCCCGGTCCCGAGCACCACGCCCACGACGACGGCGCCCGCGCGGACCCGCGGCCGCTCCCGGCCGCTCGACCTCCGCCGCGTCGGCGCCGCGTCGGCGCCGCGTCGACACCGCGGCTGCTCACGCGCGCGTGACCCGCAGGACCGAGTCGTTGTCCCCGTTGTCGGTGGTCAGGTAGAGCGCGCCGTCGGTCCCGAGGCGCGCGCCCCGCAGCCGCCCGTAGATGCCGTCGAGCTCGGCCGGCACCGACACCTCGACGATGCTGCGCGCGCGGTCACCGGTTCCCGGCCGCATGAGCAGCAGCTTCTCGCCCTTCTGGGCGGTGACCGCGAGGACGCCGTCGAGGTCGCCCCACGCCGGGCCGGAGAGGAAGGTACCGCCGCTGGTCGCGAGGGTCGGGTCGCCGGAGCTCCAGGCCGCGGGCACCGCGTCGGGGTAGCGGGCCAGGTCGGTCATGGGTACCGACTCGTCGTAGCCACCCGGGGTCGCGCCGCCGCGGGCCGGGTCCCACCCGTAGTTGGCGCCCGGGATCACCACGTTGACCTCGTCGTCGACGTCCGGGCCGTGCTCCACCGACCACGCCGTCCCGTCCGGGGCGAGGGCGACGCCCCGCAGGACCTTCCCCCCGAGGGCGGTGCGGTCCTGGGAGATGGGCGCACGGGCGGTGTCGCCGGTGCCGACCAGCAGGGCCCCGTCCGGGGCGAGCGTCGGGCGGCAGCCCCCGTGGCGGCCCGAGGGGTTGAGCGGGAGGCCGCCGACGAGCGGGTCCCGGACCCGCGTCGCGCTCGCCCCGTCGGGCGAGAGACTCCAGGTCACGAGGCGGATGTCGACGGGCCGCCCGTTCTCCTGGTGCGACTGGCAGGTGACGAACGTTCCGTCGGGCAGCGGGGCGATCCCCATGAGGCCGGACTCGCCGCGGACGTAGACGTCGGCCAGGTCGGCGGCGACCGGCCGCGCCGTGACGCCCGGTCCGAGCCCGGTGACCAGCGACAGCGTCCCGCCGCGCTGGGTGACGAGCGTGCGGTCCCCCCCGAGCGGAGCCACGTCCCACGGGTGGTCCAGGCCCGCGACCACGGTCTCCACGCGCAGCGCGGGGGCCCCTCCCGACGGCGGGACCGAGGGGGGCGCGGCCGGTGCGGCGGAGCCGGCCGGGGCGGACCCGCTCCGCGCCGCCGGGGCGCCCGGTTCCGATGCGCCCACGCAGGCGGCCAGCAGGGTCATCGCGACGACGACGCCGGCGAGGAGGGTCACCCGACCGCGGGGAGAACGGTTCACAGCCAGATCATGCCCATCCCGACGTGGGTGTCCGGTGTGCGGGGTACCTGCCGTTCCGTGGCGGAAGAACTCCGTCCGGTGCGCGTGAGGTCCGGCGCACGTCCGGTGGTCCGTCGACCGACCGGAGGTCCGACTAGGCTGAGCACCGACTCCCCGACGGTCCACATCAAGGATGTCCGTGTCTTCTGGCCCGTCCGCGTCGCAGGACGCGGGTCCGCTGCCCTTCTCGCTCTCCCGCCCACCGTTGTCCGGGTTGCTCGCCGCCGCCCTGGGCGACCCCGGCCTCTCCGACCTCGCCGCCGCCGCCGGGCGCGACGCTGCCGTCGAGGGCCCGACGGCTCTGCGGCCCCTGCTCGCGGCCGCCCTCGCCACCGACCCCGCGCCCGACCCCGACCCCGAGAGCGAGGACGACGCCGGCCCGGGCGGTGCGGGCACCGTCGTCCTCGTCGTCACCGCCACCGAGCGGGAGGCGGAGGACCTGGCCGCGAGCACGGCGGACCTCCTCGGCGCCGACGCCGTCGGCCACCTCCCCAGCTGGGAGACGCTGCCCCACGAGCGGCTCTCGCCGCGGGCCGACACCGTCGGGCGCCGGGTGGCGCTGCTGCGGCGCCTCGCGCACCCCGAGGCGGACGGCGCCGCCCGGGCCGACCGCCTGCGCGTGATCACCACGGCCACCCGCAGCCTCATCCAGCCCCTCGTGCCCGGTCTGGGCGACCTGGAGCCGGTGATCCTGGCCGAGGGCACCGAGATCGAACTCGACGCCCTCGCCGCCCGCCTCGTCGCCCTCGCCTACGCCCGCGTCGAGATGGTCGAGAAGCGCGGCGAGTTCGCCGTGCGCGGCGGCATCGTCGACCTGTTCCCCCCGACCGCCGAGTCGCCGGTGCGCGTGGAGTTCTGGGGCGACGAGGTCGCGGAGATGCGCTGCTTCTCGGTCGCCGACCAACGCTCCCTCACCGGCCGCCCGGACGGGGGGCAGGGGGGTCCGGCCGAGGTCGTGGCCCCGCCCTGCCGCGAGCTGCTGCTCACCGAGGCCGTCCGCGCCCGCGCCGCGGATCTCGCCCGCGTCCACGCGGGGGAGTCGTCGGGATACGACCGGGCCCTCGTCGAGCTGCTCACCCGCGTCGCCCAGGGCATCCCGTCCGAGGGGATGGAGTCGCTCATCCCCGCGCTCCTGGCCGGGGAGGGCGAGAGCACCGAGTTGGTGCTGCTGCCCGAACTGCTCCCGCCCGGCGGGCACGTGCTCCTGTGCCACCCCGAGCGCGTCCGCACCCGGGCGGCGGACCTCGTGCGCACCGGGCAGGAGTTCCTCGAGGCGTCGTGGCTGGCGAGCGCCGACGGTGGCGCGGCCCCCATCGATCTCGGGGCCTCGGCCTACCGCGACCTCGGCGACGTCCGCGCGGTGGCGGCGAAGGCGGGGCGGGTGTGGTGGACCCTGTCGAGCCTCGCCACCGACCCCGACGGGGACGCGCAGCGCAGCGGAGCCGGACCGATCGACGAGCGGGACACCTCCCCCACCCGCGAGGGCGCCCGGGTGCTGCGTCCCGGCCTCGCCGGCGTGGAGGGCTACCGCGGCGACGTCGAGCGCGCCGCGGCGGACCTGCGCGCCCACGCGGTGTCCGGCGGGGCGGCCCTGGTCGTGCTGCCCGCCGCCGGGACCGCGGCGCGCGCGGCCGAGCAGGTGCGCGAGCTCGTGGGCGAGTCGGTACCGGTGACCCTGCTCGAGGGGGACCTCACCGCGCCGCCGGCCACCGGGGTCGTCACCGTCACCCGCGGACGACTGCAGGATGGCTTCGCGGCGCCCGCATCGGGGCTGGTCGTGCTCACCGAGAGCGACCTGACCGGAACCCGGGCCGGCATCGGGGCGGCCAAGAAGGCGCCGGTGAAGCGGCGGAACGCGGTCGACCCGCTCACGCTGCAGCCCGGCGATCACGTGGTGCACGCCCAGCACGGCATCGGGCGGTTCGTGGAGATGACCCAGCGCACCACCGGCGTCGGGCCCGCTCGCACCACCCGCGAGTACCTGGTGCTCGAGTACTCCTCGTCGAAGCAGAAAGGACAGAGCCGGGGCGACAGATTGTTCGTGCCCACCGATCAGCTCGACCAGATCAGCCGCTACGTCGGCGGCGAGCTGCCGACGCTGAACAAACTCGGCGGTTCGGACTGGTCGAAGACGAAGTCCAAGGCGCGCAAGGCCGTCGGCGACATCGCGGCGTCGCTGGTCCAGCTCTACGCGGCGCGGCAGTCCGCGCCCGGGCACGCGTTCGGCGCCGACACCCCGTGGCAGCGGGAGATGGAGGACGCGTTCCCGTACGTCGAGACCCCCGACCAGGCCTCGGCGATCGACGAGGTGAAGTCCGACATGGAGAAGGCGGTCCCCATGGACCGCGTCATCTCCGGCGACGTCGGCTACGGGAAGACCGAGATCGCGGTCCGCGCGGCGTTCAAGGCGGTGCAGGACGGCAAGCAGGTCGCGGTCCTTGTCCCGACGACGCTGCTCGCCCAGCAGCACCTGCAGACGTTCACCGAGCGCATGCACAACTTCCCCGTCACCGTCCGCGGACTCTCGCGCTTCTCCTCGGCCAAGGAAGCGGACGCCGTCGTCACGGGACTGGCCGACGGCAGCGTCGACGTCGTCATCGGCACCCACCGCCTGCTGCAGACCGGGGTGCGGTGGAAGGACCTGGGCCTGGTCGTCATCGACGAGGAGCAGCGCTTCGGCGTCGAGCACAAGGAGCACATCACCGCGATGCGGGCCCACGTCGACATGCTGTCGATGTCGGCGACGCCGATCCCGCGCACGCTGGAGATGAGCCTCGCCGGGATCCGCGAGATGTCGACCATCCTCACGCCGCCCGAGGACCGCCACCCGACGCTGACCTACGTCGGGGCCTACGAGGAAAAGCAGGTCGCCGCCGCGATCCGTCGGGAGCTGCTGCGCGACGGGCAGGTCTTCTACATCCACAACCGGGTCTCGTCGATCGACGCCGCCACCGCCCGGCTGCGCGCTCTGGTGCCGGAGGCCCGGTTCGCCATCGCCCACGGGCAGCTGCCCGAGGAGCGGCTCGAGCGCACCGTCAACGAGTTCTGGGAACGCGAGCACGACGTCCTGGTGTGCACCACGATCGTCGAGAACGGCCTGGACATCTCGAACGCGAACACGTTGGTGGTGGAGCGGTCGGACACCCTCGGGCTCTCGCAGCTGCACCAGCTGCGCGGTCGCGTCGGGCGCGGCCGCGAGCGCGGCTACGCGTATTTCCTCTACCCGGTCGACCAACCGCTCACCGAGACCGCGCACGACCGCCTGGTGACCATCGCCCAGCAGTCCGAGCTCGGCGCCGGCACCGCCGTGGCCATGAAGGACCTCGAGATCCGCGGCGCGGGCAACATCCTCGGCGCCGAGCAGTCCGGGCACATCGCCGGCGTCGGGTTCGATCTCTACGTTCGGCTCGTGGGGGAGGCGGTGGAGGCGTTCAAGGCCCACACCTCCGCGGGTTCCGACGCGGACGAGCCGCTCGCCGACGTCCGCGTCGATCTCCCCATCGACGCCCACGTCCCGCACGACTACGTCGACACCGAGCGGCTGCGCCTCGACGTCTACCGCAAGATCGCCGAGGCCACGGACGGTCCGGCTCTCGACGCCGTCCGCGACGAGCTGGTCGACCGCTACGGCGAGCCGCCGGTCGCGGTCACGAACCTGCTCGCCGTCGCCGCGTTCCGGCAGGTGTGCCGGCGCTACGGCATCACCGAGATCGCCGGGCAGGGCAACCAGATCCGGCTCGCGCCGGTAGAGCTGCTCGAGTCGGCGCAGATGCGGCTCAAGCGCCTGCACCCCCGCGCACAGCTGAAGCAGGCGTCGAAGACGCTGTCGATGCCACGGCCGGTCGAGGGGGTGGACGGGAAGGGTCCGGTGCGGATGGGCGCTCCGGCCCTTCGCGACCTCCCCCTCCTGATCTGGTGCGAGCAGCTGTTCGTCCAGCTCTTCGGGGAGCGCCCGGCCGCGCTGACGCCGGAGAAGGTGCCGGCGGGGGTCGGCTGAGCGGGACCGGGTTCCGTGCGGTCCCGCGTGCGTCGCTACGTCGCGCACCGTCAGCCTGCGGTCCGGAACTCCTCGTAGCGCTCCTCGACTCGCTCGCGGTCAGGATGCTGCGCCAGCCGCTTCGGCAGCGTCAGCGACACGCCTTCCATCGCCTGCAGGCCATGCTTCAGCATCGGGCCATCAATCTCGTCGAGGATGTCGCGGCGGACAGCGATCTTGAGGTCCGGCCGCACACCGAGCACGTTGGCGTCGAAAGCGCGGTGGTGGATCGAGCACAGCGAGAGGCCGTTGGGCACGATCGGCGTCCCGCGCTCCTTCGAGTCCGCGATGATGTGCGCGGCGTCGAGCAGCTCAACGTGCTTGAGCCGGCACATCGCGCACGAGCGCTCGTAGGCGCCGAGGACCTGCGCGCGGAAGACCGGCTGGTGCAGGCGCAGGTTCGTCAGGCGCTGCACGGTGCGGCGCCGGTCGACCTCGTCGACGCGGGGCACACCGAGGAACCGCTGGTCCTCGCTGATCGCAAGTGCCACGCGGAGCTGCTCGGGCTCGTCGGCCATGACGTAGACGGGGTACCGCGCCAGGTAGACGCTCGGCTCGATGGCGACGAACCAGATGAGCGGGAGCTGATGCTGGTACGCCAGACGGAGCGCCCGGTTCTCGAAGAAGTCGGGGTCGGTGCCGCGGTAGGCGTAGCGGACCAGCCCATCGGGGCCTTCGACGTCCTCGTACGGCGGCTTCCCACCGGGTGCCGTCCATGTCGTGCGGACCGACAGCGCGGCCTCGAGCTGCCGCGGCTTGCAGATGCCCTGCTGGCGCAGCAGGAGCGATACCGTCTCGCCCTGAAACGGGAAGTTCGCGACGTCCGGCTGCTTGACCGGCTGCGTGCCGAGCTGGGTGCGCTCATCGAGCCATCGCATCGCCGCCTCGCGAGCCGCGAGCTCGTCGAGGAGCGCCACCAGCGGAGCTTGCCACCTGGACGGCAACCCCGGTAGATCAGCGACCTGCGGACGGATCTCGCCATGCTGCAGCAGCGTCAGGACGGCGCTGAGGTCGGCGGCATGCCGCGCCCGGAAGCGCGCGGGACGCAGGCCCTCCACCAGGTGCGGAACCCACCCGGCGAGTAGCACAGCGTGTTGTAGGCGTTGAGCACCACCCGGTCCACGCAGTCGTAGCTGCCGAACAGAAGATCCCCGTATCGCGCGCTGAACCCGTCCACCCGCGAAGGTTCCCACCACGAAAGGCGCCGGTCAGTTGCCCGAAGGGCCACCCGTCCCGGGCGGAGTCCCGGGACGGGACTGGGCGCTTACAGGGACGGCGCCGCGAGGGCAGTCACCGCATGGGCAGGACATCGACTGGACCCGACCTCGGTGGGGTCACGCTCGGGTGATGACACACGCAGAGATCCACCACGACCGTGCAGTGCGGACCGAGGACCTCGCCGCGCTGGAGGGCCGCACCGTCGCCGTCCTCGGGTTCGGCAACCAGGGCGCGGCGCAGGCCACGAACCTGCGCGACTCGGGGATCACCCCGATCGTCGGCAACCGCAACGACGGCTACGCCACGACCGCCGCCGAGGCCGGCTTCGCCCCGCGCCCCGTCGCCGCCGCGGCGGCCGACGCCGACGTCGCCCTGCTGCTGGTGCCCGACGAGGTGCAGCCCGACCTGGTCTCCGCCGAGGTCGCGCCCGGACTGCGCGCCGGCGACACGCTGGTGGTGGCCAGCGGCTACAACTGGCACTTCGGGCTGCTCGCGGTACCCGACGGCGTCGACGTCGTCATGGTCGCCCCGCGGATGATCGGTGCGGCGGTCCGCGCCCGCTACGTCGAGGGCACCGGCTTTCCCTGCTTCGTGTCCGTCGAGCGCGACGCTACCGGCCGGGCGTGGGGGACAACGCTCGCTGTGGCCCGCGCGATCGGCGGGACCCTCGGCGGCGCGATCGTGTCCGGCGCGCGCGAGGAGGCGGCGTTGGACCTGTTCAGCGAGCAGGCGGTGTGGCCGGCGATCCTCGACGTGCTGCGCACCGCGCACGCCGTTGCCGTGGACGCCGGGTTCAGCGAGGAGGCCGTGCTCAACGAGCTCTACCTCTCCGCCGAGCCTGCCGAGGTCTTCGCCCACGTCGCCCGTGACGGGCTCTTCGGCCAGCTCGGCCTGCACTCGCGGACCTCTCAGTACGGGCAGCTGCGCGCCCTCGCCGCCCTCGACCAGAACGGAGAGCTGCGGCAACGCTTCGGCCGCGTGCTGCACGACGACATCCACTCCGGTGCGTTCGCCCGCGAGTGGAGCAGCCCGGAGGCCGGCGAACGCCTCGACGCCCTGCGTCGCGAGGCCGACGCGTCGGCCCTCGCGATCGCCGAGTCCGGGGTGCGCGAGCGCCTGGGGGAGTAGGGCCTCGGCACCCGCGGCACAGGCCGGCTGGAGAAACTCGATCCCGCCGGCTTGGCTCCTCGGGCGCCGTGGTGCTTGCCCACGGCGCTTTCCTGTCTGCGACCTCGCATGCGGAGCGAACCTCGCTCCCGACGATCACTCGAGCGAGATGACCTCGACGCCGAGCCCGGTGTAGGCGTCTGGCCCAGCGGTGACGACGGGCCGACCGGCGGGCCACTCCGCGGTGGGCCGCCCGGCGTCGACGGCCTGCGCGAGTTGCCAGTCGAGGCCCCCGGCGACGAGGGCGCCGACCGTGGTCGAGGCGACGTAGTCGAGGTCGATGATCGCCACGGCAGGAAGCACGCCCAAGTGCGTGGCCAGCCCCGGCCGCTGGGAGATCGCCGCGACCAAGCACAGTGCGGGTGCGTAGACGTAGCGGCCGGCCTGCAGATGCGCTTGCGAAACGAGCGCGGACACGTGTGTCCTGAAAGGAGAGTGGGGGCGATGTAGAAGGTCGCCAGCACGAACCGTGCTGTGCCAGTGATGGAGGTAGGTCCTCCGGGTTCGCCGTGCAGGCGGAGAGCCCAAACCGCCGCAGTGT
>JAABUZ0100001462.1_pt1 | contig 44952 bp, 43 predicted proteins | sample 5562091 | NCBI WGS metagenome assembly JAABUZ01 (sample SAMN12813069, study PRJNA571459) | rock metagenome | isolation source: Antarctica rocks | place: Antarctica: Victoria Land, Linnaeus Terrace sud | collected 2015-12-21
GCTGCAGAACATCAACTTCATTGCGGAACCAGGCCGTACCACCGCCTTCATCGGCTCGACCGGCGCCGGCAAGACCACGCTGATCTCCCTCATTCCCCGACTTTTCGATGTCACCGACGGTTCGGTGAGAATGGACGGGGTCGACGTCCGGGACCTTGCCCCACAGACTCTCTGGGAACGGATCGGATTGGTACCGCAGAAGCCCTATCTGTTCTCCGGAACGATCGCCACCAACCTTCGGTACGGCAATCCGGAGGCGACCGACGACGATCTCTGGTTGTCCTTGGAAATCGCCCAGGCCAAGAGCTTCGTGCAGCGAATGCCCAGTGGCCTCGATTCGCCCATCTCGCAAGGGGGAACGAACGTCTCGGGCGGTCAACGGCAGCGGCTGGCCATTGCGCGTGCCCTGGTCCGGCAGCCGTCGATCTACCTGTTCGACGACTCCTTCTCGGCCCTGGATCTCGCGACCGACGCCCGATTGCGATCCGCGCTGAAACCGCACACCGCCGCTGCCAGCGTTCTCATCGTGGCGCAGCGGGTTTCCACCATTCTCGACGCCGACCAGATCATCGTTCTCGACGACGGCCGGATCGTCGGGCGTGGCCGCCACGAGGACCTGCTCGAAACCTGTGGCACCTATGCGGAGATCGTCCGCTCACAGATCACCAGCGAGGTAGCGGCATGAGCACCCGAACACAATCCGGGAAAGGCCGGCAGTCCGAGGAGGACCGGGCGACCATTCGGGCTGCCGCGCCACGCCGCGGTCCGGGCGGTGGCGGTGGGCCGTTCGGCGGAATGGGAATGCCCGCTGAGAAGTCGCTGGATTTCGGCCCGTCGGCGAAGCGATTGTTCAGCCGGCTACGTCCCGAAAAGCTTGGCGTCTACCTGGTGGTGGCCCTCGCGGTGATCAGCGTGACGTTCTCGGTGCTCGGGCCGAAAATTCTGGGCAGGGCGACCGACATCATCTTCAGCGGCATCATCGGTAAGCAGTTGCCGCTGGGAATCACCAAGGCGCAGGCGATCGAGTCGGCGAGGGGCCGCGGCGAGAAACCCTTCGCCGATCTGCTCTCCGGCATGGACGTCACCCCGGGCCGCGGAGTCGACTTCGGGGCGCTGGGAAACGTGCTGCTGCTGGTGATGTGCCTGTACATCGCCGCGTCCATCTTCTCCTGGCTGCAGGGTTACCTACTGAACGGAATCGTGCAGCGCACCGTGCTGCGCCTGCGCAACGACGTGGAGGACAAATTGAACCGCCTGCCGCTGGCCTACTTCGACCGGCAGCAGCGTGGGGAGGTGCTCAGCCGGGTCACCAACGACATCGACAACATCTCGCAATCGCTGCAGCAGACCATGAGTCAGTTGCTGACCTCTTTGCTGACGGTGGTGGGCGTACTCGTCATGATGATCATCGTTTCATTCTGGCTCGCCCTGATCGCGATCGTGGCAATTCCGTTGTCCATCGTGATCACCACCGTCATCGCGAAGCGCTCCCAGAAGTTGTTCGTCGCCCAGTGGCGGCACACCGGCACGCTGAACGGCCAGATCGAAGAAGCTTTCACCGGCCACAGTCTCGTCAAGGTCTTCGGGCGGCAGCCGGAGGTCGAGAAAACCTTCAAGGAGAAGAATGACGAGCTGTACAACGCCTCGTTCGGGGCCCAATTCGTCTCCGGAATCATCATGCCGGCCACCATGTTCATCGGAAACCTCACCTACGTCGGTGTTGCCGTCGTCGGTGGCCTGCGGGTGGCGGCCGGATCCATGTCCCTGGGTGATGTACAGGCGTTCATCCAATATTCGCGCCAATTCACCCAGCCGCTCACTCAGGTGGCGTCGATGGCGAATGTGATGCAATCCGGTGTCGCATCCGCTGAGCGCGTCTTCGAACTGCTGGACGAACCGGAACAGACCCCCGAAGTACAACGGATCCGGCCGGTCGATTCGACGCAGGGTCGGGTGGAATTCGAAAACGTGTCTTTCCGCTATCTGCCGGATACGCCGCTGATCGAGAATCTGTCGCTGGTGGCAGCTCCGGGACAGACGGTCGCGATCGTCGGGCCGACCGGTGCCGGCAAGACCACGCTGGTCAACTTGATCATGCGATTCTACGAGATCGATTCCGGCAGAATAACTCTGGACGGTGTGGACACCCGCGAGATGACCCGTAGCGATCTCCGGTCCCGCATCGGTATGGTGCTGCAGGACACCTGGCTTTTCGGCGGCACGATCAGGGACAACATCGCCTACGGCCGGCCCGCGGCCACCGAATCGGAAATTCTCGCCGCCGCGCAGGCCACCTACGTCGATCGGTTCGTGCACAGCCTGCCCGACGGGTACGACACGGTGATCGACGAGGACGGCAGCAACGTCAGTGCCGGTGAGAAGCAATTGCTCACGATTGCACGCGCATTCCTGGCGAATCCGTCCTTGCTGATTCTCGACGAGGCCACCTCCTCTGTCGATACCCGCACCGAGGTTCTGGTTCAGCACGCGATGGCGGCCCTGCGTACGGATCGGACGAGTTTCGTGATCGCGCACCGGCTCTCGACCATCCGGGACGCGGACCTGATCCTCGTTATGGAGAACGGCCGCATCGTGGAGCAGGGCACGCATCAGCAATTGTTGGAGCTGGACGGCGCCTACTCCAGGCTCTACAACGCCCAGTTCGCCGGCGCAATCGTCGCGGAGGACGGTCCCGGCGTTGATCAACGTGCCATGCCGGGACGGACCTGATGATTCTCGTTCCACTGATTCCAACTAGCGCACCGTGATCCGCGCAGACCAGTTAGGAGCACACAGGGCGTCCACGAGGTCCGGGTGTCCGATGTCTCAGATGCGAATGGGCGCTCCGAGGCGGCGACGGCTAGACTAAGCGGGTCGAGACGCACGACCAGTGCGCTCGGGTCGTTGCTGTGGGCGCCAAAGACGGTGCCTTCTTGTCCGCCGGTGCGCTTATTGCCGGGTTGGCCAGCATTACGGCCAACCATCAGCGCGGCCGCTGCCAAGGGCCGCGTGCCACCGTGCCTTTTCGGCACAGCAAGGACACCACGAACTTCATGTCTGACAACACTTCTGCTTCGGCTGCCGCCGGATCGAACTCCAGTCGCGGCCGCTCCGCCCCGAGCGTCGCCGGGCGAACCTCGGGCCAGGGCGGCTCCAACCAGGGCCGCGCCGGCGCCGGGCGCTCCAGCGCGGGACGCGGTGGAGCCGGGCGCTCCAACCCTTCCCAGGGAGATCGCCGCGGCGGGTCCTCCAGCGGCTCGACGACGTTCTACTCCAGCGGTTCCTATCCGGCCGGTGCGTCCACCGGCAGCATGTTCTCCACCGGGGCCTTCGCCGACAGCATTCCGGCCGCCAACTCCACCCGCGCCCGGCGCGATGCAGATCCACAGGCATCCCGGGGCGCCGCTCCGGCGCGCAGCGAGCGTCCAGCGCGCCGCGACACTCCCGCCCGATCCGAGCGGCCCGCTGGATCCGATCGACAGCCGCAGCGACCTTCCGATCGGCCGGCAGGTCAGCAGTCCTCGGGTCGCGCGAATACTTCCGGGAACGGCCCGGCGGCTCGCAATGCCCGCGGACGCGGCGCCCGGCGAAACGTCGCTCTCGACGATCGGGCGCCCGTCACATTCACGACCCAACCTGCGTCCAGCGACGATTCCGCGCAGACCTGGGTGCCCGACGCCCCGGTGAAACGCGGGCCGGCTGCGCCCGTCACCGCCGGATCACTGTTCGCCGCCGCCACCACGGTGACCGCCGACGCCGCGCCGTTGTCGGACGTCAGCTTCGCCGAACTGGGCGTTCCGGAACGACTCATCAATCCGCTGGCCGCCCTCGGTGCCTTGTCGCCCTTTCCGATTCAGGCTGCGACCCTTCCGGTTTCGCTGACCGGCCGGGACGTGCTCGGCCGGGGCCGAACGGGCTCCGGGAAGACGATCGCGTTCGCCGTTCCGCTGGTTGCCCGGCTCACCGGTGGACGTAGGACACCGAACCGCCCCAGGGGCCTCGTTCTGCTGCCGACCCGCGAACTGGCGCTCCAGGTCGCCAGGACGATCGAACCGTTGGCAACCGCGGCCGGTCTGAAGATCGTCACCATTTTCGGTGGCGTCGGGTTCGGTCCGCAGACGACCGCGCTGCGGTCAGGCGTCGACATCGTCATCGCCTGCCCCGGCCGGTTGGAGGACCTCATCCGCCAGGGGGCCTGCAATCTGGGCGACGTCGAGGTCACGGTGCTCGACGAGGCCGACCACATGGCCGATCTCGGGTTCCTACCGGGCGTGCGGCGACTGCTGCGGGCCACCAGGCCACACGGGCAGCGGCTGCTGTTCTCCGCGACGCTCGACAACGGGATCTCCGTGCTGGTCAATGACTTCCTGACCGATCCGGCCGTGCACGCGGTCGACGATGCCACCTCGCACATCGAAACCATGACGCACCACGTTTTCGCCGTGCACAAGGATGATCGCAACGAGGTCATCCGTCAGCTGGCGATCGGCGGCGGCCGCCGGATGCTGTTCACCCGGACGAAGTTCGGTGCCAAGAAGTGGGCGGCTGCGCTGTCCAAGAACGGCATTCCCGCGGTGGATCTGCACGGCAACCTCTCGCAGAATGCCCGTGAGCGCAACCTCGCGGCGTTCTCGACAGGAACGGCGAAGGTGCTGGTGGCGACCGATATCGCCGCTCGCGGCATTCACGTGGACGACGTCGAGCTGGTGGTCCACCTTGATCCGCCCACGGAGCACAAGGCGTACCTGCACCGCTCCGGCCGCACGGCACGGGCGGGCGCCGGCGGCACCGTCATCACCGTCATGCTGCCCGAGCAGGCCGATGATGTTCGCAAACTGATGAAGCTGGCCGGTATCTCGGCGACGACGACCGCGGTGCGTCCGGGTCACGCTGCCATCAATCAGCTCGCCGGCTGACGGCACCGCAGCCGCGCGCCGGCCGAATCCCGCCGACAAGCCGGCCTCTCGTGGATTTCTTGCGAGCGGCCGGCTTGTCGGCGTCTGATGCACGGCAGGCTTCGACCGGTCTCACAGTGCGTTGAGGACCCTGGTCATCTGCTCGGCCGTCTGATCACCGAGCTTGTTGAATTCACGCTGTGCCACCCACCCGACGAGCCTGATCAGCCCGGAAAATCGGATGTCCGCTCGGTAGGTGATAGTGGTGCCGCCGATGGGAGCCGCGACGAAGGTCAGATCGTCGGTCGAGGTCGCACTCTTGTTCTTTCCCTCGAACGTCAAGCGGTCGGCGTTCCGTCGCGCCAGCCGGTACGTCAACTCTGTCTGCTTGCCACGAAACGTGGACACGTTGTGCCAGGTGGAGCCGACCGCCACCGGTCCGGCGCCGATCGGTCGACAGCTCTGCGTTCCGGGATCCCACGCCTGCGCATTGGCGAAGTCGGCCAGATAAGTGACGACCTGGTCGATCGGCGTGGTGACCGAGAATGTGCGGATGACGGTGATCATGTCGACACTTCCTTCTGCTCGTCAGTGTGATTCCGCGAGCTCCACCGCCGATTTCAGGCCGTTCAGCGTTTCCCGGAGCCCCGTCGTGATCTGGTCACCCTCGACCCGATCGGTGTGCAGCCGGACCGTCAAGCTCGACGTTCCCCTGTCGGGTCCGGCATCCACGTCGAGTTCGCCGCGGTAGTCGTGCGGTCCGGACGCACCCCACTGCAGTTTCTTGCCGTGCTCGACAACCTTCATCCAGGCCTCCCCCTGCACATCCCGTTCCGGCCCGTCCGGCGGATTGATGTGCGCCGTCACCTCGACCTTGTTTCCCGAGGTCGGCCTGGCCGAGCTGAGTCGCGGCAGGTACGCCGGCAGGTTCTCGATGTCGGCCAGATACTCGAACAGTCGGTTCGGTTCCACGCGGACGGTCGTCGATTCTTCGTAGTCACCCATGCAAGGGGCGATACCCGCCAATTCCACGGCGAAACGCCGGCGCTCTTCCTGTGGCAGAGTTTGCATAGGTACCGCATCAGTCGAGCGGTTCGAAGAACGCAAGCACCTCCGGCCGGGACACCCCGGCCAGGTCGGCCGGAAACCATCGCGGTTGCCGGTCCTTGTCGATGATCATCGCCCGGATTCCCTCGGCGAAATCAGGATGGGTGAGAAATCGGCTTCCGACCCGCAGATCCTGATCGAGAACTTCGTCCACCGTCATACCGGCCGCCCGGCGGATTGCTTCCAGCGTGACCTTGACGGCGGTCGGCGACATGCCGGAGACAGTGTCGGCAGCGGTGTGCGCGGCCGGATCCGGGCAGTTTCGTAGCCGAGAGAGAATCTGCTCCACCGCTTCGGGTGCGTAACACCAATCCATCCATACGGGGTGCGGAGCGTCAGGTAGCACCGGTAGATCCGGCACGACGCCGGACCGGAGCTGCTCGGCCAGCTCCGGGAGTTCCGCGGCGAGCACCAGGTGGTCGGCCAGGCCGGCATGCACGGCCGCGGGACCATCCAGCCGCATTCCGGTCAGCGCGCAGTGGGTGCCGAGGCCGCCGGGCGCTCTGGCCAGCAGATAGAGCGCACCGACGTCCGGCGACAACCCGATCGCCGTCTCCGGCATGGCGACCTGGGATCGTTCGGTGACGACCCGAACCCCCGCGTGCGCCGAGATGCCAACGCCACCACCGAGAACGATGCCGTCCATGAAAGTCACGACCGGCTTCGAGTAGTGCGCGATGACTGCGTTCATCTCATACTCCTCGGTCCAGAACCTGGCCGGGGGAACGTTTCCGCCTCGAATGCCTTCGTAGACCTCCCGGATGTCCCCACCGGCGCACAGCCCGCGTGGCCCGGCACCGTCGATGAGGACCACGTCAACACCGTCATCCTCCGCCCACGCGCTCAACGCCGCGGAGGCCAGCCGAATCATGGACAGGCTCAGCGCATTGATTCGTTCCGGACGGTTCAGAGTGAGGTGGCCGAGTCGACCTTCCACCCGCGTCAAAACCTGTTGTTGCGGTTCGAGGGTCTGCGTCATGGCTGCCACGCTAGCTGGGCAACGCCGACAAACCCGCCACGGGTCCGCCGGCGGCTGGCAGAATGCCGCATATGTCGCTCTTCCCGGGCGAGGTCTTCGCCGGTTTCGTCATCGAGCGCGAACTCGGTGCTGGCGGCATGGGCGTCGTCTACCTCGCGCGGCATCCTCGGCTGCCCAGACGCGTCGCGCTGAAGCTGCTGCGGACCGAGTTGGGCACCGATCCTTCCTTCGTCGCGCGCTTCCAGCGAGAGGCCGAGACTGTTGCTCGGCTCGACCATCCCAATATCGTGGCGATCGACGACAGCGGCGCCGAGAACGGTGCGCTCTCCGATCAGCATGCGATTCATCGACGGTTCGACGGCCGGTGGAGCGTTGGCCGAGTACGAGGGCGGTATGCCACCCCAACGGGCTGTGCACATCGTCGAGAAGGTCGCCGCCGCACTGGACTTCGCCCACCGTCACCACATCGTGCATCGTGATGTCAAGCCCGCCAACATCTTGCTGACGGTTGGCGATGACGGTGATCAGGAGCGGGTCTATCTCACCGATTTCGGGGTTGCCAAGGCGATGGGCGGAATCGAGGCCCAGGCAACCGCTCTGACAACGGCGGGGAACGTGGTCGCCACGCTCGACTTCGCCGCGCCCGAGCAGATCGAGGGACAGTCGCTCGACGGCCGCTGCGATGTCTACGCGCTCGGCTGCGTGCTCTACAAATTGCTCACGGGGGCCATTCCCTATCCGGGAGAGAATCTGGGCGCCAAGGTGTACGCCCGAATGCACCGACCGCCACCGGCTCCGACGGCGACCAATGCCACGGTGCCTCCGGCGTTCGACCGCGTGGTTGCGACGGCACTGGCACTGGACCCGGAGGACCGCTATCAGACATGCAGGGCGCTCGCCGTCGCAGCCCGCTCTGCCATCAGCGGCGGGCCCGGGAAAAGCCATTCTGCCCAGGGATCTCGCGAGATGGCTCTACCGCGACCGAGTACCTCGGGACGTCCGGACGCAGGGTTCCACTCGCGGCCACCGGCCGCAGCGCGTTCCCGGAAGGGCGCCGGCACCTTCCGGCCGGGCCGGTGGGCGCGAGCCGACCTTCTTCCCGCGGCCGGGCGCGCCGACGATCGACCGTTGCGTTCGGCTGCGTGCTGGTGCTTGCGCTGCTGATTACCGTGATCTCGCTCGTGCAAAGGGGGCGGAGTCGCCGGCACGCCGGCGTTGCGGGCAGCCGCGTCGGCAACGCTGCCGACAACCGCAGCGTCTTCGGGTGGGCAGCCGACCGCCACCTCCTCGGGAACCACCACGTCCGCGACGTCCTCGGGGGGGACCAGAACCTCCGCCGCCGGGATCCGCCCGGTCGTGGGTCTTCCCCATTCGCGTCCGCTCGGCGCGAACGTCGTCGTCGTATCGCGCGGATACGGGAGCAAGTTCGCACTGTGTCCACTTGACGCGCAAACCGGGAAGGTCGGCAATCCGATGTTTGCGCCACGGGATTACGCCCAGAATCCACTCATTCCTCTGGAGCGCGGCTCCCTCATCCATTTGCAGGGCGACCAGTCCGGCAACACGGTCCGCACCGTCGCGTCGGACGGCTCGGGAGATCGGCTGCTGTTCGGTCGACCGCCTGATTGCCCCGCGATCGGCCGACCGGCCTGGAATCCCAGTGACGCACAGCAATTGGCGATCTCGTGCACGTCCGGCGCTGGCAAACCGATCTCCGGCTGGTCACACTGCAAGGTATCCTGGTCCGGCGTATCGAGACCAAGCTGGCGAAGGTCGACGACTTGTCGTTCTCACCGGATGGAAGATCTTTGACCTACTGGGGTTCGGACGATCTCAAAGCCGGTGGCGGACAGCTCTACACCCAGGCGACAGATGGAACCGCAGCGCCGAAAGCGCTCACAGGCGCGGAGTTCGATGATACGGATCCTCACTTCTCACCGAATGGAACCGAGATCGTATTTCGGCGGCTCGTCAAGAACGGAGCCAAGGAATACCCGCAGTCGCCGTGATCGCCTTCGGTGGCGGTCAAGCTCGACTCCTGACCGACGGAGATTCGATTGCTGGCAGTAAGACATATTCGACCGTGCGTTATTCCTCCGTATCATCCCCAAGGGACCGTTGAGAAGACACGACCAGCGACGGCTGAGATCCGTCTTGTCCGAGCAGAGACCGCAAGACGGCCGGCAGGGTGGAAGGCGACACGGCGATCCCCGCAAGGGCACGGTCATGGACCGTGGAGTTCGCCATGGCACCTTCAACTACTTCGGCAGCAATCTCGTTACGTAACTGATGCTGCTGTCATTGCGACGGTCTGTGCGAACCAATCCGAAGCAGTTAGCCATTTTGCGTCATGCCGGGAAGACCGGGGAGCGAAGGATGAGTGACCGCCACCAGTTCTCCAGTATGAAGTCGTTCGGCTTGCCCTTGATCGCTTCGGTCGGTCTGTCGCTGGTGCCGGGTCGGTCGAAGTAGGCGAGGATGTCGGCGGCTCGGTTTTTCAGCGTCCGGCCGAGCGTTCGGATCTCGACCAAAGCTGCGGGAACAGCGGTACTGAGGGTGTCGATGAGGTGCTGCATCTGGTCTTGCCGCTTGGTCCAGTCGCGATCGCGACAGGCCGCGACCATCGTTTGGTAGACACCCCAGGGTCGACTCGACCTCCAAATGGGCGTCCCCGGCGAACATGGCGGCGATCCGTGCGAGCCCTGGCGATGTGTGTCCGTCTGTGGTGTAGTGAGTTCGTCCGGTGGCAGCAGGCCGTCTCTATGCTGGAGGGCTAGCACGATGGGACTGGGCTTCTGTTCGATTGCTCGTGACCGCAGAGTTGGTAGGCGTAGGTTGGCTATCCTCGCACCGACACTGCTACTAATGTTGGCGGTCCTATCGCTTGCTGTAGCTCCGTCAGCTAGCGCAACTCCAACGGTCGGTCATGGTGACTGCTGGCGAAGCAGTGCGCCGGAATCCTGTCCGAATGCCTACCACCTCGGCCAATATCTTCACGTGTCAGTCCAAAACCAAGTTGGTGCTTCGCTTGCGTCAGTGGCCACTGCAATTAGTTTTAGCAATCCGCGCTGGAGCGCTGCATCTGGATCGCAGTACCTAAATGCATCGACAACGCCAACTCCCTACACGGTGATCTATACGGCGGATCGATACCCTGATGCTGCCTATGGAATAACCTCGCCCGGAGTCTACGCTATCACTTGGTACATCAAAACGGATGGCTCGGCCTCTACAGACCTCAACACAACGGGAGTCATCGACCACGTCAGAATTTTCGTCAACAATTATGCAGTGGCGCACCTGAACCAGACTCAACAGGATGTCGTGCTTATGCATGAGATGGGGCATGCCCTCGGCTTGCAGCATTCGTCCTCATCAAGTGACCTCCTGACCTCAGGCCTTGTCGGAAATGGAAACCCATACATTTCCGCGAACGACGTAGGAGCTAGTCCTGCCTGTTCAGGAAGCCCGACCAACGGAGCAAGTGAAACGGCCGGCGTACGTTGCGTCTACGATTGGAGCAATTGGGCATGAAACAGCCAGCTTTCATGAAACAGTCAGCTTTCGTGGCTCTTGTTTCGCTACAATGATGGTGAGCGGTTGCGCAGCTCAACGGTCTGACTCGCAGGCTGTGCCTGCGAGCGCAGCGGCAGAGGCGAGCGCTTCAGGACAGTCGAGCATCCCGAAAACAATAAAGACGAGTGCGGAGGTGACCGCGATAGACACTCTCGGTCCTAAGCCTTCGGGGGGTGCTGCAGGTGCTCCGAGCGCGCCAGTTGATGATTTGACTATTGATAGGGCGATCGCCAAGCAAGACGCCAAGATCGACAGCTTGATATCCGAGGGCCCGTCGTTGACGAGTATTCCTAGAACCGAGACAACTGCATTTGTTGCAATGCCCGCCACCATGACAGCCGCACTGGCGACCGCAGACGTCGTGGTGATGGGCACCGTCGAGAGTTTAGTCCTCACTCACAGTTATACGGTAGCGAATGTTCTGATAAGCCAATCAGCAAAAGGATCAATCTCAGCCCAGACGTCTGTCCGGGTGCAGCTGGGCTGTACGTTGCAGTTGAGCAACGATCAGCATTCTTTGGTATTTGCCTGTTTGCCGAACTCGCCTGTTCTGATCCCAGGTGCGCAGGCGATCATGCTTTTGCATCGAGCTGATACTGCGACTGCAGCTATAGTTCCTGCTAAATGGTCCGCTACCTTGGGTACGGATGCGCTGCCGGTAGCCGGGGGCTTAATACATCCGCAAAATCCCAATGGGCTGGCTGAAAAGGGTCTTAAGGGGGTGTCTGTCGCGCAATTTATGGCGAAGGCAGCGGCCGCCACGAAGTAGAGCTAACATTGCGCGACGGTTCGGATCAACTAATTCGACAAGTGATACGTCACAGAGCCCGGCGTCGATGGCGGGACGCGGGATGATCCAAAGCGGAAGGCCGCGCAGCGAGTTTGATCGCGCCCCTACGAACTTACATCGCATGCGATTTTCTGCAGTGGGCAGTCAGCAAGAGGATGGCGCACCGTTCGGTCAACCACAGCGCAGGGTGCGCTGTGTGTTGCTGAATCCTGGGAATAGCAGCGGAGACGAGCTACCGGTCGGGCAAGCGGGCGGGATTGAAGGCGGGTCCAGCAATTTATCGGTGACGATGACATCCCGGCGTAGAAGTCGTGTGGTATCGACTTCGTCTTTGCACTTTCGAGGGTCGTTAGAGGCTTGAACGAAGCGTTCGTCGATGCCCGTAACGCAGCCGGGTTGCCGCGGGAGCTGGACCTGCACTCGCTGCGGCACTCCTACATCACTCATTCGATCGAGTTCGGCTGCCCGGAAAAGTTCGTCCAGGACCAGGTCGGGCACAGCTACGCCAGTACCACGGCCATCTACACCCATGTATCCGATGAGTACCGCACCCGCCTCATCCGGGATGTATTGGGGACCAAACGCGACCTCTGGGAGACCCCAAGATGATCAAGAAGATGGGTTACGACTGGCAGCTGCGGCAGCGCATGGCCGACCGCGGCATGTTCCAAACCTCCGATCTGGCCGCGCCCCTGGCCGAGCGGGGCATTGTCCTGTCCCGTGAGCAGCTGTGGCGGCTGGTCAGCCAAGCCCAGCAACGGTTATCGCTGGACGTGCTGGCGGCCATGTGCGACATCCTGGGTTGCGGACCCAGTGACCTGATCGAAGTCCGTGTCGAGAACGTACAGGTCAGTAAGACCGGGCACCGGCCCGGCCGGGGTCGTCCCGGCACCTCACCGCACCACGGTTCGGCGGCCCCACCCGACCTCGTGACGACACCGGCGAAGCATCAAGTGACCGCAGCACTTGAGCGGCTGCGCCACCGGGTATTGACCGATGTCTCGTCGGTCGCGCCCGATACGGTCGACGGCTTGTAGGCGGAAGCTCGAGCCGACCGGCCGCGCACGGTTCGGGAACTCGACACCTACCTTTCGAAGAATCCGGACGGCCTGCTGGCCCCGGACCCGTGGTGTCCGCTCGGTTTGGTCCGGCTCGCTCAGGTGCTGGCCGGCCAGGGACATCCGGTCCTGCCGCCTGCTTGTTCGGGGTGCGGCCGCCGCGTACTCCTGCCGCACCAGGGGCCGACGGGGCGGATGTGCGAGCGCTGCCACGATGCCGACCATCCGTCGGTGTGTACCAGGTGCGGGAGGACGGGTGGGCAGCATGCCCGCTTTGGTGAGGAACTGTTGTGCCGCAGGTGTTGCCGAAAGGATTCACGCTCGCACCAAGCTGGCGTGCGATCCCATGGCCACCGCACCTAGTTGAATCCAATCTGTCGGATGCCGTTGCGTCGCAGTAGTCTTCGACTCTCCGGTCGTGAAAGGACTCCATGCCGAAGTTCCATATCTACGGATTCACCCGGTCCGGGCCTTAGGAAACTTCCGGCCGTCGAGGTCCGGCGAGGCTGGGTCTTCGAGGGTAGCGACTGTCCGTCAGTGGCGCTGATCAGGCAAAATGCCCAAGGTAAGCACCTATTGCAACGGATGCAATATCGCTCAGTTCAAGCAGGGCCCGTTCTGGTCACCGGACGGTCGTCAGATCGCACACAAGGACAGTCTCCAACCTGCCGGGGCACCGGCAAGGGACGAACTCTGGTTGCTCACCGCCCGGAAGTCAGGTGGTGAAACGATAGCGGGCACCAATCCGCACAGACTGGTGATCGACGAGCGTGGCGCCGTGCAGGGTTCGCCCCCGTGGGGAAACCGCTGAATACTCACGCGCCGTTCTTGCCGAGCGTTCTCACCGTGCGCCTGGTCCAGCGCAACTGCCCGAATCAGCCGGAGCCGCCGGCGGTCCGTGATCTGCTGCGCAACCGGATGTCGTTGCAGGCCTCGCACACCGAAGCGGGTATCAGGCCGATGGCCTGCAGTCGTCCGAAGGCGACGCAACCCAGGCAGAGCCCGAAGGCCGACTCCAGGAAAGCCGCCACCGAGATCAGGCCGACCAACACCCAGGGAAGCGTGGAGGATCCCAGGTAGAACGCGACAAGGGCAGCCGTGGACAGGAGCGCTCCAATGGCCTGCGCGAATCGCTTCGGTGGTCCGGGCACCAGCCGGGGTGGTCCGAGGCGCGGCGCGATGATGCGGGTGGCCAGCAGACCGAACGGGGAGAAGCGCGGACCGGAAGCCAACCGCAGCAGGAATCCGATGGCCAGCGGCCAAAGGAGCCACTCGGTGCGGAGCGCCATGGTGAGGACCGATAGCACCACCACCAACCCGGCCACGACGCGAGCGGCGTACTCGTTCACCGGATTCGGAAACGTCAGCAGTTTTCTCACCACGACACTCCGCAACTCTGTCGCGCTGCGCACTATTCCCACCCGCAGGATGGGCTCAGGAGGCGGTTCTACCGGTCAGCGAAGCCTCGATCCGGTCCAATTGCCGTTGCAGCGCCGCGATGTCGGCGTGGGTTGCGTCCTGTTCCTCGGGTTTGAGCGTGAGAATCAGCTGCCCTCCAGGTTCCAGCCTGCCGGTTCCGACCTCGCCGATGTTCCCCGTTCTGCAGCCGAATGGCGTGGTCGAGATCGGCTCGCCGCAGCCGAGCTTGCGTAGTGCGCCGGCATCGGCCCGACCGTCCCTCACCACAACGGTGGCACTGCCTTCCACCAGCACCCGGGATCTCGGGAAGGCAAGCGCCAGTCGGTCGACCACCGTGTTGACGACCACCAATGTGACCGCACCGACCGCGCCACCGGCGAAGGAGTTGTCGTCACCGATGATGGCGTTCCGTACCACCCTTCAGACTTCATCACGCGTCCCAGCAGGAGCGCGGTCACCGAGGCACTGAGGTCCGGCTGCGGACGCACCCATTGCGCGCAATCGAGTGGATGCCGGCCGACGCTGTCGGCGAATGGATGCAAATCAGACGACGACCGAACTGTGACCGCCCCGAACGTCGACCGGCGTGTGATGGGCGATAGTGTCCCGCAGGCGTGGCAGTACCCGAGGCCACGTCGGCAACGGTTGAAAGGGAGGTCCGATCATGGTCGGTAGCACACCGTTTGGCGAAGGTGACGCACGTCGTGGGGTCGATATCGACGACGGGGAGCGCCATCCGGCGCGCGCCGTCGGAATCTCGATCGCCGCTGCTGTCGGCGGGTTCCTGTTCGGCTTCGACACCTCCGTCATCAACGGCGCGGTGGATTCCATCAAAAACCACTTCAGTCTTGGCTCCGGCATCACCGGGTTCGTGGTCGCCATCGCCCTGATCGGTTCGGCGGTCGGCGCCTGGTACGCCGGGATGCTTGCCAACCGCTGGGGCCGTCCGAAGGTGATGCTTCTGGGCGCCATCCTGTTCTTCGTCTCCTCCATCGGGTCGGGAATCTCCTTCTCTGCGTGGGATCTCGGTCTCTGGCGGTTCATCGGTGGCCTCGGGATCGGCGTCGCCTCGGTGATCGGACCCACCTACATCTCGGAGATCTCGCCGGCCGCCCTGCGAGGGAGGCTGGCTTCCCTCCAGCAGATGGCTATCGTGCTGGGCATCTTCGTGGCACTCCTGTCCGACGCCTGGCTCGCCGGCGGTAGCGGCGGCGCGCTGGGCGTGAAGTGGTTGGGTCTGGAAGCCTGGCGCTGGATGTTCCTGGTCGGCGTGGTGCCGTCGATCATCTACGGCGTGCTGTCGCTGGGCATTCCGGAGTCGCCGCGATTCCTGATAGCCCGGGGCAAGGACCAGGCCGCTGGGAAGATCTTGCGCCGCGTACTGGGCGAGACGCCGGACCAGGTCGACACCCGTATCAACGACATCCGGAAGTCGCTGGTCCGGGACGACAAGGCCTCGTTCAAGGACTTGCGCGGCAAGCGCTTCGGTCTGCATCCATTGGTGTGGGTCGGCATCCTGCTGGCCGCTTTTCAGCAGCTGGTCGGCATCAACGTCATCTTCTACTACTCCACCTCGCTGTGGAAGTCCGTCGGTTTCGCCGATTCGTTCTCCTACACCGCGTCGGTGATCACCTCGGTGACCAACGTGGTGGTCACCGTCGTCGCGATCCTGCTGGTGGACCGGGTGGGTCGGCGCCGACTGCTGTTGATCGGGTCGGCCGGCATGTTCGTCACTCTGGCGGTGATGGCCCTGGGTTTCGCTCAGGCGACCCTGGTTGCCGATTCCAAAGGCGTGTTGACACCGCAGTTGTCCGGCTTCTGGGGCATCTCCACACTGATCGGCGCCAACCTGTTCGTGGTGTTCTTCGGCGCCTCCTGGGGGCCGGTGATGTGGGTGCTGCTCGGGGAGATGTTCCCCAACCGGATCCGGGCACTGGCAATGGCGCTGGCGACCGCCGCCAATTGGGTCGTCAACTTCGTGATCACCGTGTCCTTTCCCCCGCTGCGCGATTTCTCGCTCGGTTTCGCCTACGCGCTCTACGCACTGTTCGCGCTTCTGTCGTTCTTCTTCGTGCTGGCCAAGATTCCGGAGACCAAGGGCATGGAACTCGAGGACATGACGATGGACACCATGCACCGGAAGGGGAAGAAGGCGCCCGCCGTCTGACGGCTGTGCAGTCGTCAGACGGCGGCGTGGTTGGAACGTTCGGGTCAGCCGATCAGGTGAGCGCGCCGACCGCTCTGGCGATGACGAGCAGCGAGGTCAGCAGGGCGGCCGTGGCCTGAACGGCCATCAAGATTTTGAAGCGGCTCGACAACGGCATGGTGTCGGTCGGTCCGAAAGCGCTCGAGTTGGTGACGGATAGGTAGAAGTAGTCGACGAAGGTCGGCATCCAGTCGGCGACCTTGCTCGATCCCCGGGACACCTCGACCACCGTGTCGCGATCCTCGTCGTGGGAGAACCTCAGATCGGCCACCGGGATCTCGTTCCGGGTCAATTGGGTGCGGGCGACAGGGCCGCCCCGGTCCAGTTCCCAGTAGATCAAGCCGAAGGCGATGACGTTCGTGACCCAGACCTGGAGTGCAGCCAGTAGCAGCCCCTTGCCGTTCGATACGGACGAAGCCACCAACTGGTTGATGAGCAGTCCCAGAGCGCCGAGGTTGGCCGCGGCGGTGATCGCAGCCAGTACCACCGATGCGATCCGCGAGATCTTGGTCTGCCGGGTCAGCCGAACCGGATTGGTCGCGATCAACGCAACCAGCAGGACAACCTCCAGCGACGGCACCAGCAGCCGCGGGCCGAGCAACAGCGCGCCGGGCAGCAAAGCGTAGAGCCACGCCGCGGCGACGACCGCGATGGAGGGCGGCCAGCGGTTCTCGCCGCGGCCGCCGTCCCGAGATCGATGTCCGGAACGGGGCGAGACCGGCCGTTCACGATCCGGCGAGCGCCGGCCGTCGTCCCCGTCGTCCCCGACGTTCGCGGCACCGCGGCCCTGGTCCTCCTCGTCGTCATCGTCAGCATTCACCTGGACAGCCTGCACTGCAGCGGATCCGGCACCGCTCAGGCGCGCTGGGTGACTCCGGAATCACATCGATCACCGCCGCTGGAGCCCGACCGCAGGTTCGGTCAGTCGGTGTAGCCGATCTCCGGCCACAGCTCGAGAATTGCAGTCACCTTGTGCTGCATCATGTATGCGTGGTCGTACGAAGGCTTTTCGTTGAGCGTTGCCAGGGTCTCCCGCAACCGTCGGAAAGTGATCGATCGGCCCGCCGAATGCGCGAGCAGGTAGTAGTAGGTGCGAGCCGGGTTCACCAGGTAGTCGGTGAAGGAATGCAGAACCCGGCCCGGCGAGTCCACCGCGGACAACACGGCAGGGCGGCCGGATGCGGGCACGGAGATGGGCACTACATGCCAGCCTGCGCGGTAGGTCGGTTGCGGCTTGCCCGCCCTGGAGGGTTGATCCGACCAGAACATCTGCACGTCGAGCTCGCCGGACGCGTCGGCCGCACGGAACTCGCCGCGGAGCTTCTCGAGTTGTTCCTGTGCGTTATCCGACGCCCGTCCGTCCCGGGTCAGCAAAGCCAGATAGATGTACTTGGGCCGCGGCCAGACGACAGCGCGAAGCGGTGCCTCCGGTTCCGAGTACTCGCCGGTGTCCGATTCCGACCTGGACTGCCCGACGTCCGCGGAATCATCGCTCGCCGGTTCTCCATCAGTTGGCTCCGCGTGTTGCGCCGTCTGCGGCTCGCGATGAGACGCCGAAGGGTCGAGTTCACCTGCCACCGGCTCGAGTTCCGGCGCCGCCGGCTCCACATCAGGGGCCACCGCCTCCACATCGGGGGCCACCGCCTGCACATCGGGGGCCGCCGCCTCGACATCAGGGGCCATCGCCTCGAGGTCGGGCATCACCGGCTTGCGTTCGGCTACCGCAGGCTCGAATTCAGGCGCCGCGTGCTCGAGATCAGGGAACGAGTCGGAATCGACGCTCTGAGGCACCGCGGTCACCGACTTTTCGAACCCAGACGGGCGTGAACCGCCACTGCGCTGCGAATCGTGTTCCGGCTGTGGCCGCGGAGGCGCCGGCTGCGCTCTGCGCACAGCCTCCTGCAGCCACTCCTGAGTCAATGGCTCCCCGGCCTCGAGTTGCCAGGCCGCGATCGCCGCGCTCATCTCGTCGACGGTCTCGCGCTCGTCTGCCAGCAGCACCGCCTCGTCCAGCCGGTTGGCCGACGACCAGGACACGTTGGCCGACCCGACCAGCACGAACGACGGGTCACCCTCCACCAGGATCACCTTGGCATGCAGAGAAGGAAGTGAGTACACCCGCACACCCCGCCTCGTCCAGCGCAGCAGCACGTTCGGATCGGTCGAACCTGTGGTGAGCGCCTCGTCGCCGGCGTTGACCACGATGGTTCCCGGCCCTCGCATCGGCAGGTACGCGTCCGCGTCCGCGCCGACGTATCCGATTGCCGCCGAGATTCTTCTCGACCCGGACAGCAGATTTCGGATGTGGGACCACACATCCTTGCCGTGGATCAATCGTGCAGACCGGTCGTCGAGTCCCAGATTCACTTTCCCCATGTTCAGCAGTATGTCCCAGCCGGGGCGACTGTCCGGCCGGTCGAGAACCGTCCGGACGAACCGCTACGGTCCGGCCCGGGGGTCAGGACTCCTCGATGTCGGAGAACAGGGTCCGAACGCCGCCGGTCGCCAGCGAGAAGATGCCGGGGAACAGAGCTCCGGCCTGTTCGGTGGCGACAGCGGCGCTGGCCGTGTCGTAGTCGGGAAAATAGAGATCGAGCATCCGGTACGCGGGCGTGGCCGAGCCGTCTTCCTTGGGCCAGACCTTGGACGACTCGAACGAGATCAGCCCGGGCAGCGCCTTGGCCAGGGCGACCTGGCCCTGTGCATAACCGGCCTCGAAGTCGTCCGGATCGGTGGGGTTGTCGTAGATGACGGTGATCTTGGTGGGCATGGAGTCCTTCTGCGGTCGCTCTAGTCCTCTGCGCGGCGCCGTAGCCGCACGGGGAGTTGGACGGGATCAGTGTCGCAGGCTCGGCCGCTGAGCGCCCGACCACCTGCCTTCCCCGCCATGCTGGCGGGCAATTGATCTCTCGCGACCGGCCAGGTCGTCACCCACAGCCTCCGCACCGACGCAGATCGGCCTACTGGTCCTGCTCACCGACGCCGGCGCGATCGGAAGGCATGATCGTTGTCTCCGGCCCAGCGCTCTCCGAGCGACTGCCAGGCGCATCAGCGCATCGACGCGACCATGGGGCACTGGAAGCTGCGGGCCGACAGGCCGACCTTGTTCAGGTGGACCCCGACGATGTGCCAGGCCTTCAGAATATTGACCTCGTGGTAATCGATGCTGTTGTTCGCGCAAAAATTCTGCACGACAGGCACCATCTTGTGCAGATTCGGCCGGGGCATGCTCGGAAACAGGTGGTGCTCGATCTGGTAGTTCAGCCCGCCCATGGCGAAACTGGCCACGCGTCCACCGGAGATGTTTCGCGAGGTCAGCACCTGGCGACGGAGGAAGTCGATCCGGGAGTCGTGCGGGAGGACCGGCATGCCGATGTGGCTGGCCGCAAAAGATCCTCCCAGATAGAGGCCGGTGACGATCAACTGCACGCCCAGGAAGGCGGCCGCTTTGCCGGCCGGCAGCACGCTGAAAAGTAGCGTAGGGTAACCGCCGAGGCGGACGACCAGCATGACGATCTCGGTCCAACGACGCTTCATCTTGCGGCGCGTCAGCAACGCCTGGACACCCTGCACGTGCAGATTCAGCATCTCGAAGCTCAGGATCGGATAGAACCACCAGCCCTGTCGTTGATGCAGGTAGGACAGGATGCGGTTCTGCGGTGGTCTTGCCGGCGGGTAGAAGTGGACCACCGAGGCGTCGATGTCCGAATCCTTGCCGATCTGATTCGGAGCCGCATGGTGCTTGTTGTGCTTGTTGTGCCACCACGCCAGGCTCACGCCGCCAATCAGCGTTCCCATCACCAGGGCCGTCATCTCGTTGGCCTTCTGGGACTGGAAGATCTGTCGGTGGGCCGCGTCGTGGCTGTAGAAGATTATCTGCGTCAGCACAATTCCAAGTGCCGCCGCAACCGCCATCTGGGCCCAGCTGTTCCCGACAAATGCAAAGGCGACCCAAACGCCCGCCAGGCCCCCGGCCAACAAAGCGATTCGCAATGCGTAATATCCGTATGTGCGCTTCATCAGATTGAGCGATTGGGCGGATTGCAGAACCTGAGAATAGTCGCTCGGCGGTCGCGGCGCCCTCGGCTGCCTGCGGACCCGGGTGGCGAGTGTCGAATCGGCGTGAATGGTGCTCTCATTTCGGGTGTTAGAAGAGGAATTCCGGGCCGTCTGGGTTCGAATTGTCGACTGAATCCTGCATCGACCGAAAGATGCACTCACTGCCATAGAACCGCAGAACAGCGCAGCAATTGTTTTGTACCCTGGCGAGTCGCGCGGTAAACTCCGTCGGGCGCCGGTATGGATCCGGTGCGCGCCGCTGCCTGCCGAACGGGTGTGCCTGGCCGAGCCTTGCAACGTCGAACACCCTGCCCACGACCTCGACGGATGGGCCCAGCGCCTGTTGAACGGACTACGGCCGCGCCGATGAGCTGCTCCTTCGTGAGCTTACGGTAACCGGAGGCTGCTGCGCGCAATCTCACTTGCCAGTCATCTGTGAGTTCTGACTGCTGCCTTCCGGCTGCCGGCGCGAGCGGCAGCTCTCAACCGCCCGCCTCCGGCGTACCGCATTTCGGCAGCGCCACGATGCGCGAACCCGGGCGCGGCTGCCTGGTCCAGCCCCTTCGATCCAGGTATTCCAGTAATGGGATTGCGACCCGCCGAGTGGTGCGCAGAGCCGCCCTCGCCTCACTGGTGGTGAACGGTTCGCGAAGTTGCCGCAGCAGCTCCAGCGCCTGCTGGGGGCCGTCGGGTAGTACTACGACGTCGTCGGCCAGTCTGAGCAGCCGGCCGGCCCGCTCGGCGGCGGCGAGTTCGGGGCGGCCGAGGCCGAGCCGGTCCAGCTCGGGTCGTTCGGGGGCGGCGAAGGCATTGCGGCGAAGGTTGTCTTCGACTTCTCGCACGCCGACCTCGGCCTTCCCCAGCGACGGCCGGGTCCCCGGGCGCGCAACACGCCCGCTGACGACCTCCAGCCCCGCATCGGTCGCCAGTGCCTGCAACAGGGACTGATCGGGCAGATCCAGCGATCGGCGGGCGGCTTGCATGCTCGGACCAGGCTGCAGAGGATGCGCCGAGTCGTGCCGCTCGACTTCCTCCATCAGGGCTGCGACCCAAACCTGCCACTGTTCGGGTGAGATCAACCAGCCGTCCTGCTGCCGGACGTCGGCGGGCCGACTGGCGTCGACCCCGAGCCGGACCAGGTCCTCGGCACGTACGGCGCCCCGCCGCCGCACCTCCTCGGTCAACTGCGGAAGCGATCGGACCGCAGAGAGTTGCGTACCTCGCTGCGTCGCTGCGCCCCGCCTGCGGAGCGCGGGCGGTGCCACGTCGAGAACTTCGAATCCACCCTCGAACCGGCCCTCGCCAGGATTACGCAGAATTCCGCGGTCCCCCGGCTGCAGCGGCAACGGGCCAGCGAGAGACAACCGGACGATCCTGTCGCCCAGCGGCCTGATGTGCACCGGAAACGCCCCGGATCCCAGATGAATCATCGCCTGCGTCGGCAGTCCAGCCGGATCCTGCTGGGTCCGAACGTCGATAAGCGCCGTCGGGGTCCAGGCGCCGGGCGTCACCAGCGCACTTCCACGGCGAAGATCTTGCGGAGTCGCCCCCTTGACGTTGACCGCCACGCGGCTGACTGCGTCGATCCGATCGACGGCGATGCCCAGCGACTGCAAGCCTCTGATCCGCACCAGCTGGTCCTCGAATGCCAGCGTCTCGCCGATCGACAGCGAACCGGCGGCCAAGGTGCCGGTCACGACCGTTCCTGCTCCCCGGATCGAGAACGAGCGGTCGACCCAGAGCCGAACCCTTCCGCCGGTAATCGGCTGCGGTAGCTGGTTGCCCAGACGGGTCAGTGCTGCCCGGAGCGAAACCAAGCCGTAACCGGTCACGCCCGAGACCGCGACCGCCGGAACCTGGCCAAGGCTGCTGTGGCTGATGCGGGTGAGCGCATCGGCTGTCGCCGGCCCGGGATCGGCGAGATCGGACCTGGTCACCGCGAGCACGCCGAACCGCAATCCGAGGGCGTGGATCGCCTCCAGGTGCTCCTGGGTCTGCGCCCGCCAGCCCTCGTCGGCGGCCACCACCATCAGCACCGCGGGCGCCGGGCCAAGACCCGCCAGCATGTTGCCGATGAATCGCTCGTGGCCCGGAACGTCGACGAACGCGACGGTCGGTCCCTGCGGGAACGTCGTCCAGGCATAACCGAGATCGATCGTCATGCCGCGCCGGCGCTCCTGTGCCCAACGGTCGGGCTCCATGCCGGTCAGGGCGCGGACCAGGGTGGACTTCCCGTGATCGACGTGCCCGGCCGTCGCGATCACCTGCACGGTGCAACGCCACTCTGGACCCGGCGTTGCTCGGGCTGGCAAGCCGCGAAGGAGTGGGTGACTTCCGTCCCTGTGGTACCAGAACCGGAACGCTGATCCACGCGGCCGGTGGCGGTGGTGGTGGCTGTGGTCGGGGCGATCATGGCCGGCCGTCGAGGGCGCGCTGAACCGCCTCGGCCACCCGAACGTCGTCGATCTCCGGAACGCATCGGAGGTCGAGCAGCAACCGACCGTCGGAGAGGTAGCCGACGACTGCCGGATCTCCGGTTCGCAGCGCCACGGCCAGGTCGGTGGGCAGCGCCACCGCCCAGCCGGGGAGAACGACGCCGGGGGCTCCGCCGCCTCCCACCGCCCCTTCCGACGGCACGGCCTGCGCTCCCAGGATCGCCGCCATCCGTTCGCATCGCTGTCTGAGTGCGCCCGGATCAGCATGCAGTGCAACGCTGGTCGGTGTTGTGGGGTTTCGCAGAGTTGCTTCCAGGGCGGCCAACGTCAATTTGTCACAGCGCAGAGCCCGAGCGAGTGGGGAGCGCCGCATCCGCTCCCCCAGTTCCGCGCTGCTGAAGATCAAGCCGGCCTGCGGGCCACCCAGCAGTTTGTCGGCGCTGCACGTCACCACATCTGCGCCGGCGGCCAGGCTGGTGGCAGCGTCCGGCTCGACGGGCAGGAACCGATCCGGTGCCAGCAGGCCACTGCCGATATCCACGATCAACGGAACTGCCAACGTGGCCAATTGCGCAATTCCCACCGTCGAGGTGAACCCGCTGACCACGAAATTACTGGGATGGATCTTCACCACGCAGCCGGTTTCCGGGCCGATTGCCGCCGCATAGTCGGCCAGGACGGTTCGGTTGGTGGTACCCACTTCTCGAATGCGGGCGCCGGTGGAGGTCATCAAATCCGGTAGCCGGAAATTATCGCCGATCTCCACCATTTCACCGCGGCTGACGATCACTTCCCTCCCGGCGGCCAGAGCCGTGACCGCCAGCAGCAGCGCGGCGGCGCCGTTGTTGACCACCAGAACCTGTTCAGCGGCGGGAACTGCGGCCGACAGCGCGGCGAGCGTGCCACGTCCACGCCGAGCCCGGATCCCCTCCGTCAGGTCGAACTCCACGTCCACAAAGCCGGCCGAAGCCACCATGGCGTCGATCGCGGCGGCGGACAATGGCGCGCGCCCCAAGTTGGTGTGCAGCACCACACCGGTCGCGTTGATCACCGGCCGAAGTGAGGATGCGCGCCGAGGAAGCAGACTCTGCACCCGATCGACAACGCCGGTCGCCGGAACGCGACCGGAGCGAGCCTCGGCCAGTGCCGCAGTCACCACCGTCTTGACCAGCCCAGAACCCAGACGCAGGACCGCGGATTCCAGCCGAGGGTCACCCAGTACGACGTCGACGCGCGGCAGTGCCCGCCGGGGATCGTCGCTCACCGGGAACCCTTTCCAATCAGCACTTCCAACCATCCCAGTCGGTACCGCTGGCGGAGACGGACGGGAATCGAACCCGCCGAACCGAGATACTCGGCTCCACCGGTTTTGAAGACCGGGAGGGCCACCAGACGCCTTTACGCCTCCGCTGCCACCGTATCCCGCCACCGACCGATGCAAACGGTATGGCCGCCCGGTGGTAACCGATCGGATCATCCCGATCGCGTCTGGGTACGTTGCCGGTATGCGCACCACTACCGACAGCCAGGAATCATCCACCATCCGCCTCACGCAGTACGCGCATGGCGGCGGGTGCGCCTGCAAGATCCCACCCGGTGAGCTCGAGGACATCGTGAAGGGGTTGACCGGCTTCCGGTCGCCGGACCTGCTGGTGGGGCTGGACGACGGAGACGACGCCGCGGTGGTGCGGATCGACGAGCGATCGGCCGTCGTACACACTGCCGATTTTTTCTCTCCCGTGGTCGACGATGCGTACGACTGGGGGCGAATCGCCGCGGCGAACGCCCTGTCGGACGTCTACGCGATGGGAGGGCGCCCGCTGGTTGCGGTCAACCTCCTCGGGTGGCCGCGGGACGTGCTGCCTCCGGAACTGGTGCGCGAAGTGCTGCGCGGCGGATTGGAAGTCGCGGCGGAGGCGAATTGCCACGTCGGCGGCGGGCACAGCATCGACTCGCCCGAACCGCTCTACGGCATGGCCGTCACCGGACTGGTGCATCCCGACCGGCTGCTGCGCAACGACTCTGCCGTCGCCGGGATGCCCATCAGCCTGACCAAACCCCTGGGTGTCGGCGTGCTGAACAACCGGCACAGGTCCACCGGGGAGGTTTTTCCGCAGGCGATCGCGAGCATGGTGGCGCTCAACGCTGCGGCCTCCGCCGCCGCGGTGGACGCGGGCCTGACCGCCGCGACCGATGTGACCGGCTTCGGGCTACTGGGGCACCTGTACAAGATGGCTCGGGCTTCCGGCGTCGGCGCCGTGATCGATGCCGCCGCCGTGCCCTATCTCGACGGCGCCAGGCGGGCACTGCGAGACGGTTTCGTCAGCGGCGGCACCCGCCGAAACTTGGACTGGGTACGACCACACCTGTCCGGCTCGGTCGACGAGGACGAGATGCTCCTGCTCGCCGACGCGCAGACCAGTGGCGGTCTGCTGATCGCCGGTGAGATACCGGGGGCGACGGTGATCGGACAGTTCGTGGCTGCCGGCTCCGCAACGATCAGCGTCCGCCGGTGACCTGATTGCTCGCCTGGCGCCTGGCCTCCACCCGCTCGCGCTGCGGAACGATGGTGTACTTCGGGTCCCTCGCCGAATCCTGTCCCGCGTAGAAGATGGCGAATCGGGTGCAGGCCGAGCCGAGCAGTAACGCGACCCCGGAGACAACCGACAGCATCCGGCTGCGACGCCCCGCGATTGCTCCGGCCGCTCCGCCGACGGTCAGCGACTCTCCGACCCGCCGGAGCTTGTCGGGAATGCCCTGGTGCAATGGCTCGGCGGCGAGTCCCATCGAGCTCTCCATGCGCCTCATCAATGCCAACTCGGCCGCCGCTCCGACGACGGCCAGGCGCCTCGCTGGTCCGGCGTCGGCCGGACAGGCGCCGATCAGTCCGAGGCCGCCGGCCGCCGCGCTCGCCGATCCGACGAAGACGAAGGGCAACTCGCGGTAGGCCTCATGCCAGCTCGGAGTGGCGGTGTCGGCCAGCAGCACGGCGGTATACGAAGCGATGGCGGGGGCGAGAAGGGCGGCGGCCACCCCTGACGGGCGACCCAGCAACGAGATCAGCCGACCGGCCGGCGCCGGCAGTCGGCGGATCAGCGGAATCAGTTCCGCGGCTCCGGCCACGATGGCCAGCGGTCCGTAGCCGGAGAGAATCCAGGTACCGACGGACATCGGCGAGGTCCATTTCGCAACTCGCAGCATGTTGACGAACCGCGTCGGCCGACCGAGATCGTGGACCAGAGACGCGAAGCTGATGGTGATGCCCACCATCGCACCGACGCGACCGGTGCGCCGCAAGGTGTCTCGTCCGGTCAGATCCGCGCCCGCAGCCAGTAACGAGGACCCGGCCGCCAGCCCGCCCAGGAAAAGGTACGTCGGAATGTCGGCCTGCCACGGCGAGGCCTTGACGACAGGACGACCGTAGTAGGACGTGAATGTCGCGTCGGGCACCATGCGGCGTTCCCCGCCACGCCCAGCACCGCCACGTCCAGCACCGCCACGGCGCGCACCACCACGCCGCCCACCGCCACGGCCGGAATCATCACGCGGGCGCTCAGCGGAGCTACCAGCGGTTCGCTCCGAACCATTGCCCCGCTTGATTTCGGTGAGGTCATCGTGCTGCTGGGTCATCGTCGACCGCCAAGGAATGACAGCGCAGCCGCGCCCAACATGGCACCTGCCGCCACTGCCGCACGGCGCCACATGTGCGGCAGATCCCGAGTCGTGACGATCGGATCGGGCGGGAACCCGTACACCTCCGGCTCGTCCAGGAGCAGGAAGAAGGCACCGGATCCACCGACCCCGTCATCCGGATCCTCGCCGTACAACCTGGCCTCCGTCACCCCGTCGGCGTGCAGCGCGGCCAACCGCGCGTCGGCCCGCTCGCGCAGCTCTTCGACATCCCCGAACTGGATCGATTGTGTCGGACAGGCTTTCGCGCACGCGGGGGTTTGTCCGTCTCCGATCCGGTCGTAGCACAGCGTGCACTTCTGCGCGATGCCGGCGTTCTTCACGTTCTTGTCACCGATCCGCCGGTCGATCACCCCGAACGGACAAGCCGGAACGCAATAGCCACAACCGTTGCAGATGTCCTCCTGCACCACCACGGTGCCGAATTCGGTCCGGAACAACGAACCGGTCGGGCAGACGTCCAGGCATGCCGCGCTGGTGCAGTGCCTGCAGACATCGGATTCCATCAACCAGCGAAAATCAGTGCGCTCGGCGCCATCGGACTGCTTGCCGGGCAACTCGAACGACGGCATACCCAGGTCGACCCGGGGCGCTGCCGGAGTACCGGGCTGCTCGATGAAGGCCACGTGCCGCCAGGTGTCGGCACCGAGTGCGCCCGTGTTGTCGTAGGACGAACCGAGAAAATTGAACCCGTCATCGGGTACCTCGTTCCATTCCTTGCACGCCACCTCGCAGGCCTTGCATCCGATACAAATGGAGGTGTCGGTAAAAAAACCCTTGCGCGACGGCGGGTCTGGCCAGCCGGCACGTACGGCGGGATCGGGAAGGGAGGTGGTCATCGGTTCCCGTCCGTTCGGCGTGACAGGCGCGTCGCTGCCGCCGAGCCGTCCGGCGACCGACCCGGTTGGTCACCGATCGGGGTGCGCTGTTGGTTGCCGGTTTCCACGGTGATCCCCGCCCGTTGTTGATATTCCTTGACCAGAGCCAACAAGGCCGGCCCCCGAGGGCGACGCCCCGGTCGAACGTCGCAGGACGCCACCTTGCTCTCCTGGATGTGCACGTTCGGATCCAGGGTGACGCCGAAAAGGTCGTTGGCGGAGTCGCCGGACACCAGCGCGCCACCGCCCTGACCCCAGTGATACGGCAGGCCGATCTGGTGGACCGTTCGGCCGTCGACCTGGAGTGGTACGACCCGATCGGTCACCATCACCCGGGCCTCGATCGCGGTGCGCGCGGAAACGATGGTGGCCCAGCCCATGTGCTCGAGTCCGCGCTCGGCAGCCAGGGCCGGCGAGACCTCGCAGAAGAATTCGGGCTGCAATTCCGCGAGGAACGGCAGGAATCGACTCATGCCGCCCGCGGTGTGGTGCTCGGTCAGCCGATAGGTGCTGAACACATAGGGAAATATCTCAGCGCCCGGCGTTGCCCCGGACGGGTTGGACAGATTGTCCGGACGACGGAACACCTGGCGGGTCGGGTTCGCCTGCTGGCGGTAGAACGGATTGCTGACCGGCGACTCGTGCGGTTCGTAGTGCGCCGGCAGCGGCCCGTCGAGCATGCCGCTCGGCGCGTACAGCCAACCTTTTCCGTCGGCCTGCATGATGAAGGGGTCGTCGCCGGCCAGCCCCTCCGGACCACCGGTGCCCTGCTCCGGTCGGTGGTCCGGCGACAATCCGACCGGGAAGTCCGGCACGTCGTCCCCGACCCAGCTCGCGTTCTCGGAGTTCCACCAGACCAGTGCCTTCCGGTCGCTCCACGGACGGCCCTGCGGATCGGCCGACGCCCGGTTGTAGAGCACCCGCCGATTCGCCGGCCAGGCCCAACCCCATTTCAGGGCGTTCGGATCGCCGGCGCTGCCAGGCTTGCGCCGGGCCGCCTGATTCACGCTGCCGGCGTAGACCCCGGTATAGATCCAGCAGCCGCCGGAGGTGGATCCGTCGGCTTTCATGTCGGTGTAGGAATTCAACATCTCGCCGGCCTTCTCGCCGGTCAGATGAGATCCATTGATCTCCTGCAGAACGGCCTCCGGCGCCGGGTCTCCCGCTTCGTCGACCGGATAGTCCCAGGTGAGATCGAGCAAGGGACGATCTCGCTTCTTGGTCGATTTCGCCAGGCGCTCCCGCATCATCCGACCGAGTTGGAAGAAGAAATTGAGGTCACTGCGGCAGTCGCCCGGCGGTTCGACGGCTTTGTACCGCCATTGCAGCAGTCGCTGTGTCTGGGTGAAAGAACCTGCCTTTTCCACGTGGGAGGCAGCCGGAAAGAAGAAGACCTCGGTGGCAATCTTCTCGGTGACCAATTCGCCGGTCTCGATCTCGGGCGAATCCTTCCAGAACGTGGCCGACTCGATCATGTTCAGATCACGCACCACCAGATACTTCAGGTGCGACATGGCCAGTCGCTGCATGCGGCCGTGCGCCGACCCGACTGCCGGATTCTGACCGAGCAGCATGTATCCCTCGACTTTGTCGGCCAACATGTCCATCACGGTCTGGTAGGTGCCGTGGTCGCCGGTGAGCCGCGGCAGGTAGTCGAAGCAGAAGTCGTTCTCGGCGGTGGCTGCGTCGCCCCAATACGATTTCAGCAGACTCACCGTGTAGGCATCGGCGAGCGTCCAGAAACCCTTCTGCGCGGGGCTGGCAATGGTGGCGACATAGTCCTGCAGGTTGTCGTGTTCGCCCACCTTCGGCATGGGCAGATAGCCGGGCAGCAAATTGAACAGGGTCGGAATATCGGTCGAGCCCTGAATGCTGGCATGGCCCCGCAGCGCCAAGATGCCGCCACCCGGGCGACCCATGTTGCCCAGCAACAGCTGGATGATCGCCGCACCCCGGATGTATTGCACGCCAACGGTGTGATGGGTCCAGCCGACCGAATACACCCACGCGGTGGTACGTTCGCGACCGCTGTTGCGCACCACGGATTCGCAGACCTTCAAAAAATCTTCCGGAGAAACGCCGCAGGTTCGCTGCACCATCTCCGGCGTGTACCTCGCGTAGTGCCGCTTGAGCACCTGGAATACGCAGTGCGGATCCTGCAGGGTCTCATCCCGTTCAACTTCGCCGTGCGCGAGATTTGCGCCGTGGCCCCCCATCTCGTGACCGGCCGCCCGCTCCTGCTGGGAGTGCTGCGCTCCGGTTGGACCGGCGCCCTCGGCGGACTTCTCGTCGTCGCCGCCGGACGAGGAAACCGGATGACCCTGGTACTGCCATGTCGAGGTGTCGTACGTGCCGGTCTCCGGGTCGTAACCGGAGAAGACACCGTCGAGGTCGTCGACGTCCTCGAAGTCCTCGCGCAGGATGGTGGGCGCATTCGTGTACGCCACGACGTATTCATGGAAGTACGAGTCGGTCGACAGGATGTAGTTGATCATCGCGCCGAGGAAGGCGATGTCGCTTCCGGCGCGCAGCGGCACGTACTGGTCGGCGACCGCCGACGTCCTGGTGAACCGGGGATCGATGTGGATCACCGTCGCGCCCGCGGCCTTGGCCTCCATCACCCACTGGAACCCGACCGGATGACACTCGGCCATGTTCGAACCCTGGATGACGATGCAATCCGCGTTGGCCAGGTCCTGCTGAGGTCCGGTGGCACCGCCGCGGCCGAAAGAGGCTCCCAGACTGGGAACCGTGGCGCTGTGTCAAATACGCGCCTGATTTTCGATCTGCACTGCTCCCATCGCGGTGAACAGCTTCTTGATGAGGTAGTTCTCCTCATTGTCCAAAGTTGCCCCACCGAGCGCGGCGATGCCCAGGGTGCGGTTGAGGTGGCGCCCCTGCTGGTCGGTGTCCTGCCAGGTCCGGGCCCTGGTGTCCAGGATGCGTTCGGTCAACATCTCCATCGCGGTGCCGAGATCCAGCGGCTCCCAATCGGTGCCGTAGGGCTTGCGATACAGCACCTTGGTCTGCCGCCCCGGCGAATTGACCAGTTGCTCGCTGGCCGAGCCCTTGGGACAGAGCCGACCGCGGGAGATCGGTGAGTCCGAATCGCCCTCGATCTGGACGACCCGCTCGTCCGTGACGTACACCCGCTGGCCGCATCCGACAGCGCAGTAGGGGCAGACGCTCTTCACCACGCGGTCCGCGGTGGACGTTCGCGGCTGCAGGCTGCGAGTGCGCTCGGAGGTTACCGCCGAGCCGCGGCCGGAGGAATCAGGGCCGGTGAACTGCCGGACGACCGGCCAGGACAGGAACGTGCGCCGCAGGTCCACGTCCGCACCTCCGTTCGGCCCTCATGGCCCGGCATCTCGCCGGAATTCTGCCGGCCGACTTCGCTCGGCCGACTTCGCTCGGCCGATGCTGCCGGCGAAGCCTGTCCGAGCAATGTACCCAGCACTGCTGTGTTGATGGTGCCCACCCGGGTCCAGACTCAAACATCAGTCGAACCTCGCGCAGAACCAATCTTTCGCACGCCCTCTGACGGACCTCGGCTAGGGTGAAAATCCGGCCCGATCGTGAGTTTCCACCGCCCAGCGGTGCCGAGTCCTGGAGCGCGACATCGAGCACTACCGCTACCTGGTGCTGATGGGCCTGTGCCTACTCGTGACCCTGCCCCTGGAATTCCTCCTCCGCGCGAGGGTCTACCGGCGGATCAGCACAGTGCTGTTCGCCCTGCTGCCTGTGGTCGTCGTCTTCACCGTGTGGGACATCGTCGGAATTCGGCGCGGCCACTGGTCGTACAACCCCCGGTTCGTCACCGGTGCCCGGTTGCCGTTCGGTATGCCGGTCGAGGAGTTGGTCTTTTTCGTCGTCATCCCGATCTGCGGCCTGCTGACCTACGAGGCGGTCGGTACGGTATTGCGAGAGTTGGGCGGGCGCAAACGATCCGGAGCAAGTGGAACCGATGCCTGAATACTCGTTGCTGACCGCTGTCGCCATGATCGGGGTGGTGCTCGTCGAACTGCTGTGGTTGAAAACCGGAATTTTCCACACTGCGCAGTATTGGTGTGCCATTGCCATCGTGGTGGCCTTCCAGATCCCCGTCGACGGCTACCTCACCAAGCTCTCGGATCCGATTGTCGTCTACAACGAGCAACAGATCCTCGGCCTTCGCTTTCCGTGGGACATCCCGGTGGAGGACTTCGGTTTCGGTTTCGCCATGGTCACGCTCGTCATCCTCGTGTGGCGCAGGCAGCCGGCCCGAGTCGGCGCCCGCCGATCAATCGGTCGGCGCGCAGATTCGGCCGACGACGCGTGAGCACTTCACAGTGGCGCCCCGGCCGCGACGGCCGGGCCGTTCGGCATCCTGGTGCCCCCGGGGAGCCACGACTGCCCGGGCGGCCGCACCGCCAGACACGACAGCCGGGGACACGACAGCCGGATCCGCGAGAGCCGGAGCCACGACTGCCCGGCCCGCGGCGGCCGGTTGTGGTGGCCGGCGGCGGCATCGCCGGGATCGCCGCCGCCGTCGGACTTGCCGAGCGGGGCATCGATGTCGTGCTGGTCGAGAAGCACGCCCAATTGGGCGGTCGGGTTCGGTCCTGGCCGGTCGAGCACGCAGGGCCTGGCGGCACGGTCGACAGGGTCACCATGAGCCGCGGCTTCCACGCGTTCTTCCGCCAGTACTACAACCTGCGCAGTCTGCTACGACGGGTCGACCCGGCGCTGCAGAATCTGGTCGCCGTTCCGGACTATCCGCTGACACTGGCCGGGAGTCACACCGACTCGTTCGCGAAGATCCCGCGCACGCCGCCGGCCAATCTGGCCGCCTTCGTTCTCGGCAGCCCGAGCTTCGGGTTGCGCAAGCTGGCAACGGTGAACATCGGAGCAGCCCTGGAATTGTTGGATGTCCGATTTCCCGGAACCTATTCCGACTACGACGGTCAGAGCGCGGCGCAATTCCTGGACCGACTACGATTCCCCGCTGCAGCAAGGCATCTGGCCCTGGAAGTCTTCGCCCGCAGTTTCTTCGCGCACCCGGAGGATTTCTCCGCAGGCGAGCTGGTGGCGATGTTCCACACCTATTTCGTCGGGTCGTCGGAGGGACTGTTGTTCGACGTTCCCAGCGACGACTACGACACCGTTCTGTGGGCGCCGTTGCGCGGCTACCTCGAGAACCTCGGAGCGGCGGTGTACACCGAAGCGACAGTCGAGGAGTTGAACCTGTCCGCTGCGGGAAGCGTCGGAGTGACGATCGGACAGGCGGCGGGCACGACGTCTCTGACGGCAGCGGCCGTGGTCGTCGCCACCGATCCGGCGACCACCAGGCGGCTGGTCGCCGGCTCGGCCGAACCCGGAAGTCCAGGACCGGAGATGTCCGAATGGCGTCGGCGGCTCGCCGCTACCGGGAATGCTCCGCGCTTCGCAGTCTGGCGCCTGTGGCTCGATCGCTCGGTCCATGCCGACCGCCCGGCGTTCCTCGGCACGAGCGGGTACGGCGCGCTGGACAACGTCACGGTGGTGGAGCGTTTCGAGGACGGCGCGCGTCGATGGTCGGCTTCGCGCAACGGGTCGGTGGTCGAACTGCACGCCTATGCGCTGCCGCAGGGCAGTACCGACGCGCAGCTGCAAGCCGAACTTCGTTCGCAGTTGGCGCTGGTGTACCCGGAGACGGCTGCGGCGCAGATCATCTCGTCCGAATGGCTGGTCAATGCCGATTGTCCGCTGATAGATACGACGCCGTGGGCGGACAGACCGCAGGTATCCACACCCGACGCGCGGATCCTGCTTGCCGGCGACGGCATTGCCTGTGATCTCCCGGTCGCCCTGATGGAAAGGGCCGCTACCACCGGCTTCCTCGCCGCGAACGCGTTGCTCGGCAGGTGGGGGCTGGCCGGTCACGACCTGTGGACCGTACCGATGACCGGCAGGATTCCGGCAGTCGGCGCAGTCCGGCGACTGGCCGGCTACTCCGGATATTCGCCCAGGTTGCGCAGTCGATAGCGACGTTCGGCATACACCAGATCGTCGACCCACAGCCGGCGAGCGGTCCGGCGCATCACCGGCCGCAGGGCCGGCGCCAACCAGTGGGCGAGCCGAAATCCGGACCGCTCGGAATAGGCGATGGTGGCCTCGGTGATGATCGTGGCCGAATTGCCGTTGGCGTCGACGCCGACGGGCGTGGCGTGCGTCTCCACCACGCTGCCGGCGCCTTCTCCGTCCACGATGAGCATCACGATCGATCGGGCGTCAGGACAGAAGAACTCGGCTCGCACCGGAATCCCCCACGTTCTGCTGAGCCGGAACGTCACGTCGACGGTGAGCACCCTGTCGTTGCTCGCGCTCTCGTCGACCACCAGGTGGCTGAAGGAGTACGGGTGGAACCAGGCTCCGTGCCAGGGATCGAGTCGATTGGCGATCACGTCCTGGGGCTCGCAGATGCCCTTCTCGACCATCACGGCGGTCACGGCGCCGCCCAGCGGGGGGCGGGGCGGTAACGCCGGCCGATCGGTCGGCGACTCTCCCGGCATCGGCAGCCCGACCCAGATCAGCACGCCGTCGTCGTGTGCCCGATACGGGCTCCAGGTCCGATCACCGGCAGGCTCGAGCGCATAACCGTGCCAGCGGCAGAACAGGGTGTCGCCGACCACCGCACATCTGTCGAGCAGCGCGCCGAGGTGCGGGCAGGCCCCCGGCCCCGCGACCAGGGTGCCGTCCGAGGCACGCCAGAAGACCACCTCGCGACCGGCGATCGAGCGGGTGATCGACGTCGAAGCCGGAACGTCCGCGCTGACGCCGGCGACCAGCCACCCGCCCGAATTCGTCGCCTGCGCGGCCGCCAGCGAGGCCGCGATCCGAGAGGGCCTGGCCTGTCGCCAGGTGGGCGCCATCTTCTCCTCCGGCGGCTGCGGAACCCGCGAGATCGGTATGCGCGAGCGCACCGCTGCGGGTAGCGAAGCAGGTAGGAGCGAGGTGGGCAGGAACGACCGGCGAACCGGCCGCGGATCGCGACGGGCCTCAAGCGACATGGCTGATCATCCGTTTCGAAGGCTTGGTGGCAGGACCGGTGATCAGGATGCGGGCAGCCGTGGTCGCCTTCCGCCAGGTCGGCACTCCCACCCGGCTCGTGAAGACGTCGTAGCCGGCGCCTTCTATCCGCTCCAGAATCTGCGAATACAGAGTTCGTGCTGCTCCGACGCACTTCGCCGATCGGCCGGGCAGCATCGCTATGCCGGTGTCCGCCAACTCATACAGCCGTCGATTTCGTTCGATCTGGAATGCCATGAACGCTCGCCACTCCGGTGTCACGGTCCGGGCTGCGGGATCGGCGCCGAACCGCCGCAGATCCGCCTGCGGAACGTACACCCGGCCCAGTTCCAGATCTTCTCCGATGTCGCGCAGGAAGTTGGTCAATTGAAACGCGAAACCCAGTGCTCTGGCGGGTTTCCGAGCGGACGGTGTGGTCGGTTCCAAGACCGGCAGCATCATTTCTCCGATCACCGCGGCAGAGCCCTCCATGTAGCCGCAAAGATCTTCCCAACTCTCGTACGAGGTGGTGGTCAGATCCATCGCCATGGCGCCGAAGAACCGGTCGAAGCACTCCGGGTCGATTCCGGTGGTTCGCACGGTATCGACCACGGCCGCCAGGACCGGGTCGAAGCAAGTGCCGTTCTGCAGAGCCTGTCGGAATCCGTCGGCGAAGGCGTGCAACGAGGCGGCGACCTCGTCCTGCGAACGTCCGGAATTGCCCGGGTCGTCGACGATGTCATCTGCGAGCCGGCACAACGCGTAGACGGCGTGCACATGACGCCGTCGGGATCTCGGCAGCAGCGCAGCGCCCCAGAAGTAGGTGGTGCCGTATTGCTTGGTGAGGACGCCGCACTGGCGGTAACCCTCCAGGAGTAGCGGATCCACCGGCGAGAACCCGCTCATGCTCGGCCCGGCAGGTACCGGCAGATGCGATCAGCTGCCAATTTGCCCGAAATGAGCACCATCGGTACACCTACTCCCGGCACGGTGCCCGACCCGGCGAAAGCCAGCCCCGGTAACCGCTTGTCGGTGTTCTTCGGCCGAAACGGGCCGGTCTGGCCGAACGTGTGGGCCAGCGAGAACGGTGTGCCGGCGTGCAGTCCCTGCCGTTCCCAGTCCAGTGGAGTGACGAGCTCCTCGGTCACCACATCGCTCGGATAGCCGTTCGCCTGCAGAAATGTGTGCAACTTCTCCCGCATCGGCGCGGCCTGCGTCTTCCAGTCGATGTCGGCCGACAGGTTGGGCACTGGCTCGAGCACGAACAGCGAAGAGGAACCAGGCGGAGCGAGCGCCGGATCGTCGATCGACGGGATCGTGACCAACCGAGAAGGGTCCGGCATCAGCCTTCCCTGGTCGAGAAGCGCATCGAACGCGCCACCCCACTCCTGCCCGAAGTGGATGTTGTGATGCGCCACGGACCGATCCGGCATTCCCCTGGCGCCGACGTGCCAGACCACTGCCGACGGCGAGTACTTGCCACGCAACACCTTTCGCGGAGGAGCAAGGTCGGGCAGCAACCGCTCATAAGCCACTGGCAGATCCAGGGTGCACACCACGGCATCTGCCGCGAGCCGCTCCCCGCTTCGCAGCCGGACGCCCGCCACTCCCCCGGTGTCCGATCTGCGCAGAATATCGGTGACCTCGTCGGAATACCGCAGTACCGCACCGGCCTTTTCGCAGGCCATTGCCAAAGCTGTTGGAACGGAGTGCATTCCACCCTCGGGAAACCACACACCTTCGATACTGTCCATATAGGTGATGACGGCATACAGCGCCAATGCGGACTCGGGCGACAGCCCCGCATACAGAGCCTGAAAGCTGAACAACCGGTGCAGTCGCGGATCCTGGAACCGCTTCCGAATGGTCGGACCGAGCCGGCCGAAGCCGCCGAGTCGAATCAGGGCGGCCGCTGCCTTGGGTGCACTGAGGAGTCCTAGTGGTGAGTCGAAATTCCGATCGATGAAATGGGGCATCTCCAGCAGATACAGCCGCCGGAGCCAATCGACGAAATCATCGAATGCGGCGGCGTCGACACTGCCACAGGTCCGAGCGATCTCCTCGCGCATCGCATCGCGGCCGTATCGGACCGCAATGGTGCTTCCGTCGGCGAAATTCGCGCGGTAGGCCGGATCCAGCCGGCGCATGGGCAATAATTCGTCGATTCGAGCACCGACGGCCGCGAGGGTATCGGAGATCAGATCCCGCATGGTGAGCACCGAGGGGCCGGTGTCGAAGGTGAACCCGTCGCGGACCAGACGGCCCGAGCGGCCGCCGGGCAGATCTTCGCGTTCCACCACGGTGACGAGGTGGCCGCGTCCGGTCAGATGGCACGCGGCGGCCAATCCGGCCAACCCGGCACCGATGACAACGACGTCGCTCATCTGTCGCGCCAAGCAATCTGGCGGGCCATTCGGGTCAGATGCTCGACGCCGATCGGGTCCAGGTCCCGCGCAGCCAGGGCCGAAACCGCGGTATCGACATTGCCGGTGATCATCTTCTCCACCGACGCGACAATGCCGCTCTCCTGTAATTCCTGCTGCAGCAGAACGAGATCGCCGGGGCCGAAAGCCGCTGAGCCGACCTTGTCCAGGGATTTGCGAGCGGCGGGACTTCGCAGCTGCTGATGGGCCAGCGCAAGAATAACCGTTGGCTTGCCGGAGGTGAGGTCGTCGCCGGCCGGCTTGCCGGTCCGCAACGGATCCCCCCAGATGCCCAGCAGGTCGTCGCGGAGCGCGAAGGCTTCGCCGACCGCCTGACCGTAGGCGGCCAGAGTCGCCGTGATCTCCGCGGCCGCTCCGGCCGCGGCTGCTCCCAGTTCGAGTGGACGCTCCACCGTGTACCGGCCCGACTTCATCCGCGCGACGGTACGTGCGTAGTGGAGATCGCGGCGACCGACCGCGCTCCCGATCAGATCGTGGCGCTGCCCGGCCACCAGCTCGGCCACCAGGGTCCGCCAGATCCGGCGGAGCGGAGCCGGCAGATCCGACACCAGGTTGCCGGCCTCTGCGTGCGCCAGATCACCGACCAGGACCGCAATGCTCTCGCCGAAGCGTCGGCCGCTTCCGGAGCCACCTGCCGCCTTGTGCAGCCGTTCCGCCTGGATGTGCACCGTCGGACGGCCGCGGCGCGACGCCGACTCGTCCATCACGTCGTCGTGTACCAGGACGAACAGATGCAGCAGTTCCAGCGCCGCCCCGACCCGGATCACTTCGCGCAGACCGACACCCCGGCTGACGCCGCCGCCGGCGAGCCAACCGAGGTAGGCCATCATCGGACGCAGTCGCTTGCCGCCACTGTCGATCAGCGCTCCGATGAACGCCGGCAGATCCGACGAGCCGAGGATTTCTGTACCACCCCGCTCCGCGCCGGGCAGCGAAGCCCACAGTTCTGAAAGGTCTGCGATCACCTCCGCCAAGACGGCGTCGACCCGTGCGAGATGCTCGTCCAGGTCGGTCCGGCGTTGGGACGGAAGCGCGATCAGCCTGCCGGTGTGCTGCTTCCGGACGGCGAGCGCCCCGTCGGGACCTCGGTTGGCGTTCATCGTGCTCCGTTCGCGGCCGGGCGACGCGGCGAAGAACCCGCTCCGCTGACGAGAATCACTACTAGGGGCGTCCGGTCGACCTCCGTGCTCCTGTGGCAAGGGGCACAGCGGCGGGCATCGAGCGAACCTGCTCGACGGCCCAGGGGCTGAACGCGAAGGGCGCAGCGGGCAGGGCGGTCACCAGATCCGTCCAAGGAGTCCATACCCAATCCACCGTCTCGTCTGCATTCGGTCGGAGAGCAGCGGTTGAAACCACCGACCCGACGTAAACCGGACACACTTCGTTCTCCCAGATCCCACCGGCGTCCCGGGCCCGGTAGGAGAAGTCCGGGAGGACGCAGCGCAGATCTGTCACCTCGAGATGCAATTCGCCATGCAGACGCCGGTGGATTGCGTCCTCCATCAGTTCGCCCGGCATCGGATGCCCGCAGCAGGTATTGGTCCAAACTCCGGGCCACGTCGCCTTGGTGAGCGCGCGGCGCGTCATCAGCACCCGACCGGCGTCATCGAACAGGTACAGCGAAAACGCGAGGTGCAGCGGCGTGTGCTCATGGTGGACGGTCGATTTGAGCTGCTCGCCGACTGGCGTGCCGTCGACGTCCAGCAGGATCACGAGCTGGTCGTGGCTGTTCATGGTGCTCCTATTTGCGGGTTGAACCTGCTGACCGCTTACCGACCGATTGTGCACCCGACGTCCGGAACCGTTGTGGCTGACGTCCGCCGGACGGCGAGGGAAGGTGATCCGGACCGTCGTGCCTGCGCATCAGCGGTTCGATCCGCGGTGTTCAAGGCCTGCTGAAGGCGACGGCGCACCCTCTGGTGGCGACGGTGACGACTGCGCCGTCGGGAAACGGTGATTCGCCGCCGACCCGTGCGGTCAACAGCTGTTCCGGATCGTCGATGAGGCGCAGCGAGATGACGCTGTCGTGACCGAAGTACGAGGTGCGCACGACCTCGGCGGTGGGCACGGATCCGGTGCGGGAGCGGCGCGCAACCGGCGCCCCGTTCAATTGCTGCGGCACCGGAACCGGTTCCAACACGAGTTGCTCGGGACGCAGTACCACCATGGCAGAGCCGCGAACCTCCTTGCTCTGCGTTGTCCCGCCGACCTTGATACGGCCGAGCGCGCAATCGGCATACCCATCTTCGAGCCGGGCCGGCAGAGTGACCGCGTCCCCGAGAAAAGCCGCCGTCCAAGGATTCCGCGGCTCTCGGTAGACCTCGAGCGGCGAGCCCTCCTGCTGCACCCGGCCATCTCTCATCACCACCACCTGGTCGGCGAACGAGAGTGCCTCCTGCTGGTCGTGGGTAACCAGGAGCGTGGTGACCTTTTCCACTGCCAGCGCTGCCGCGACAAGATCACGAGTGCTGCTGCGCAGCCCCGCATCCAGGGCCGCGAACGGCTCGTCCAGCAACACGATCCGCGGGCGACGCGCCAGGGCTCTGGCCAGGGCCGCGCGTTGCTGCTGACCACCGGAAAGCTGATGCGGGAACATTTCGAGCTGCACCCCGGTCAAGCTGACCAGTTCGAGGAGCTCCCGCAACCTGCTCCCGTCGCGGCGTTCTCGCCGGTCGAGCGCGAACTCGATGTTGCGGCGGACGTCGAGATGCGGAAACAGCGCCCCCTCCTGCGCAACGTATCCGATGTGTCGCCGTTCGGCCGGCGTCCAGGACCCGGGCCCGGTCATCGCCTCCCCCCAAGCGGTAACCGTTCCACTGTCGGGCTTTTCGAAACCGGCGACCACGCGCAGCAAGGTCGTTTTTCCACAGCCCGACGGACCGAGCAAAGCAGTCGTACTCCCTGCGGTCAGCGACAGGTCCACTCCGTCCAGCGCGCGGGTTCGCCCGAACGCCTTCATGACACCGCTCACCGCAAGAGCATTCATCTGCCGACCGCCCGTCGTGATTGCTGAAGAAGAAGGAAGGTCACCGGAATCGAGAGCACGATCATCACAGCCGCGTAGGGGGCGGCCGCGACGTAGTCGATACTGCCCGACAAGCTCCAGAACCGAGTGGCAAGAGTGTGCAATCCGGTCGGCCCGAGCATCAACGTGGCGGTCAGCTCGGTACCGGCGGCCAGGAAGACAAGAGTTCCAGCCACAGCTATTCCCGGTGAAGCAAGCGGCAGGGTCACCCTGCGCAGAGTGCCCGAGCGCGATGTGCCCAGCGCCCTGGATGCCTCCTCCAACTCGACCCGGGATTGTGCCAAACCGGCCCGGATCGAGACCAGTGCGCGAGGCAACAACAGCACCAGATAGGCGACCAGCAGGGTCACCTGCGTCTGGTAGATCGGTTTGACGTAATGCACTGTGATCGTGACCAGCGCCAGCCCGACGACCAGCGACGGAATGGCACCGGCGACGTAGCTCACCCGCTCGGTCACCGCGCTGACGATTCCTCGATGACGCACCGCGAGGAACGCTGTCGGAAAGGCGAGCACGGTGGTGACCAGCGCGGCAGCCGCTGCGAGCCAAACCGTGGTGGACGCGGCATCGCGCACTTCGCTGTTCCACACCGCTACCCCGCCGAGGCGCAACCAGTAGGCCACACTGGAAACCGGCACACCCAACGCGCTCGCCACCAGCGCTGCCAGGAACGCAAGGGCCGGAACGTTCCGCCCACCGAGCCGCACCCGCCGGTGCGGTCGCGGGCTACCGGATCCGCTGCGGGCCACCCGTCGACGACCCAGCAGGAACTCACCGCCGACCAGTGCCAAGCAGCAGAGCACGAGCACGACGGCCAACATGTTGCCCGCCGTGCTCGCGAAGGTCGATTGGTACTGCTCGTAGATCGCCGTGGTGAAGGTGGAGAACCGAAGATTCTGGAAGGCACCGAATTCAGCAAGGGTGTGCAACCCCACCAGCAATGAACCGCCCGACAACGCCGGCCGCAATTGTGGAAGGGTGACCCGCCGAAATGTTCGGATCGGCCCAAGACCCAGTGATCGGGATTGTTCCTCCCATGCCGGATCGGAGCCGCGGAGCGCACCGGCGACCGGAAGGAAGACCAACGGGTAATAGGCCAAGGACATGATCAACGTCGCACCGCCGAGCCCGTCGATTCCGGGCACCACCGAGACCCAGCCGTAGCTGGTGACGAAGGCCGGAACCGCCAGCGGCGCGACCAGGAGCGGCGCCCAGATCCGGGCGCCCGGAATCGTCGTGCGTTCCACCAGAAAGGCTGCTGCCGTCCCCAGGACTGCGCAGAGAGCCATCGTGCCAAGGGTCAGCAGGCCGGTATTGAGCAGCAACTCGCCGACCCTCGGCCGCAGGATCAGTGCTTTGGCCCGCCCCGGGCCCGCCTCGATCAGTGATTGGCCGATGAAGCCGAGCGGCATCAGCGAAATGATCGCGACTGCTCCGGCAATCACGACGAAAACCGGTGGTGCGCCGCGAAACAAGCGCACCACCGGTCGGAGCGGAACGCGGTGCAGCTTCTGGGTGGTGTTCAGAGCAGCCCGACCTCGGTCATCAGGTCGACCACGGTGCTGCTGTTCAGTTTCGCCGGATCGACAGTCGGCGCCCCGAGGGAATCCAGCGGAGCCAGCGCCTTGTTCGTTCCCGTCCTGGTGTCCAGCAGGGGATATTCGTACACGTTGTCGGCGACGATTTCCTGACCGGCCTTGCTGGTCAAGAACTTGAGGAACTTCTGCGCCATCGCCTGCTTCTTGCTGGAGGCGAGCACACCGGCGCCGGACACACTGACGAAGGCACCGGGGTCGCCATTGCCGAAGAAATGCAGTTTGGTGTGCGCGCTGTTCTCCTTGGTCTTCGCCTGGTCGCCATACCAGTAATAGTGATAGATCACGCCGCCGCTGATCTCTCCGGCGTTGACAGCTTTCATCACCGCGGTGTTGCCCTTGTAGACCTTGGCGTTCTGCTTCATTGCGGTCAGCCAATTCTTGGTGGGACCGGCTCCCTTGATCTGGTACAACGCGCTGATGATGGCCTGGAAGTCGGCTCCGCTGGGCGCGGCCCCCCATTTGCCGTTCCAGAATGGATCCGCCAGGTCCAGCAGAGATTCGGGCAGCTTGGCTTCGGTCAGTTTGCTGGTGTTGTAGACGAAGACGGTGGATCGGGCTGCCACTCCGACCCATTTCCCCGTGCTGGGCGAGTACTTCGCCGGAATCTGCGAAGTGGTTGCGGCGTCGACGTTCTGAAACAGGCCGGCCTGCTCGACGATGTTCATGCCTGGTGAGTTCTCGGTGATGAACACATCCGCCGGCGAGGCACTGCCCTCGGCGACGAGCTGGTTCGCCATTTCCAGATCACTTCCGTTGCGGATCTGGACCTTGACGCCATTGGCTTTGCTGAATTCGTCGGCCCATGCTTGCGTCAAATTCTCGTGCTGCGCGTTGTAGATGACCAATGCGGTGGCCTCCAGCGGCGCTTCGCCGGTCGCCTCCTCGCCGAAGCTGGTTGGCGCACTCGTACTCGCGGTACCCGACGCGCCGCAGGCGCTGACGCCGAGCAGGCCGATGACGAGGGTGGCGCGGGTCAATCGCATTCGAAAGCTAGAGGTCATTGGCTCTTCCGTGACTAGTGCTGACCCGACAACGGCGATCGACGAACCGACAAGCCCGCGGGTTGATTCAGTAAGGCTAGCCTAACCAACCCTAGCGGCGTCAATTCGTCCGGATCAACCCGCTGGTGTCTCGGACGCTGTGCTGGAGTCCTGGACAGCGCGGTCGCCGTGGATCACGCCGAGCCGACCGACTGCCACCCTGATCAGTGAAAAGTGCGACCCGAATGGCTGACCGGTACCTCTCGAGTCCGAATAGGCAGTGGCGCCTCGCTTACATTTCCTCTCATACGACACAGCGAGGGGATTGCATCATGCGGGTACCGGCTTTGCTCATTTCTACGGCGCTCGGCGTCAGCATGCTGATCGCGCCGCCGACCGCGTCGGCCGCGGCCACCTCGCCAAAGGCTTGCACGGCCACCGTGTCCAATGCCCGCCCGACGCAACGGAGCACGGTGGTGGTCGCGGTGAGCAAGGTCGCAGCCGGCGCGGTAGTGACGACGACCGCTCACTACAAGACGACGATTTCCACGAAGACGGCTTCGGCTAACAGCCGCGGCGCGGCGGCCCTGCCTTACCTGATCAGTCGGGCAACGCACGGATTCCGGGTGGTGATCGGCGTGACCGCAGCCAAGGGCTCAGCCCGCTGGGTCTGCAGCACCAGCTTCACCACTCGCTAGTCTCCAAAGGCACGGGCCACAAACGCCTTTCGTTTCCGACCCGACTCCTGTGCTCATCGAACCGAGATGCGTCTGGGAACGGAAGTCAGGCAGATGTGGACCCGGAGTCCGCGTCCGGTCGCAGGCGTTTGCGAAGCTCCTCCAACTGCGTGCGCTGGCTGCGCAGGTAGGCATCCTTGCTCCTGCGGTCCATACCCGCGAGCGCCCGGGTGATGTCGTTCTCGGCCGACTCCTCGTTCCCGGCGGCGAGTTGGGCCAGCACTCTTTTTTTGAGAATGGCGACGATGCGGCCGGCGGAGCCGAGCTCTTCAGCGAGGGCGAGACCGGCCGTAGCCGACTCGATCGCTTCTTGGGCCTGGCCGAGCCCAAGGTGACTGTTGGTGAGGAACTGATAGGCCGAGTATTCCGTGATCGTCCGGACCAGGTCGTCCGCGCGACGCGGTGTCGCCTGGAGCTCGGCCAGAAACTTCACGACCTGACGCCGACTACCCTCGAAGTCCCCTCTGCGGTGCCCGAGGTCGACCTGGTGCAGCACCGCCTGGGCCAGGCCGTCCCGGTCGCCGGCGCGATGGAAGGCGTCGATCGACGCGCGGGTGGCGGCCTCGCTTTTCTCGAGCAGGCCCAGACTTCCAAGGGCCCAGGCGAGGTAGAAATTCGCCCATCCCCGCTGCGGGTCGTCAGCGGCGGCTTCCGCCGCCGCAAGGGCTCGCTCGGCCGTCAGTCGAGCAGCCTCGAAGTCCCCGATCTCGACCATCTCGGCCCAGGCCAAGTAACCGAGATGGGTGGCCTGGAGCCGCAGGTCGTCGAGCGCCTCGGCGCTGGCCACGGCAAGGGAGAACAGTTCGTGCCAGTGACCCCAGTCGAGCCAGAGGTCAGAGAACCAGTGCAGCGCGTCGCCGGTGTGGACGACGACGTCGTGGTGACCGAGGGCGGCCGCGGATCGCATCGCGGGCCACCAGTGGTCCACCTCCAGACGAATCCAGGCCCCGGCTGTTGCCCGGTCGGCAAAGTGCTCGAGTCGCCTCAGCCCGGCCTCGGCGGCCCGTTCAGGCTCGAACCATGCACCCGCGCGTTCGAGCATGCCCAGCAACCAGGAACGAAGGCGGTCCCGGCGAACCGCCAGCCCTTTCGGCCCGACCTCGCTTCGTAGGCGGTCCGAGGCGAACAGTCGCAACAGGTCGTGCAGACGGTAGCGGTTGCCGCCGCGTGCCTCCAGCAGCCCGAGATCGACGAGTTCGTCCAGGCGGATCTCGGTTTCGAGGGCGTCACCTTCGATCGTTGCCGCGACGATGCGGGCGTCGAAGGTCGCGCCGTCGATCACCGAGATCGACCGGAATACAGCCGCCGTGCCGGTGTCGAGGTCGTCGTAGGACAAGCAGAACGCGGCCTCGACGGCGAGGTCGCCGGCGACGAGTAGCCGCAGGCGATCTTCGGCCGAGCGCAATCGCTGAGCGAAGTCCGACGCTTTCCAGCCCGGTCGACTGGCAATTCGGTTGCCGGCAATTCGCAGTGCCAGCGGAACGTTGTCGACCAGCTGCGCCAACTGCGCAAGGTCCCCGTCGTCGCGTTGGGAAGATGGAATGAGACTCTGCAGAAGAAGCACGCTGTCGTATTCACTCAGTGGTCCCAGGCTCACTCGGCGTGCGCCTTCGAGTCCGGCGAGGGTCCGTCGAGAGGTGACGATGACGGCGCTCCGCGGGTTGAGCGACAGAACAGGCCGGATCTGCGACTCGTTGGCTGCATTGTCCAACAACACCGCCGGCGGGTTCTGCTCGGTGACGGATTGCCAGAGTCGCGCCGCGTCGTCCAGGTTCGCCGGCACCTTGTCACCGACGCCGGGCATCTGCCGCAGCAGCGCTCGAAGCACCCGCAGGGGGGTGAGCGGAATGGCGCTGAAGCCGCCGAGGTCGGCGAACACCACCGTCGGCCAGATCTGTCGGGTACGACTCAGGGTCTCGAGGGCGCTAGATGAGTAATTCCAAGGGTCAGTGGTCGTAGGCGGTCAGTGATCGCTTGATGGCGTGGCCGATGTTGTCGTTGTGCCAGATCGCGGCGGTCAGTGCGAGGATGCGTTGCCAGACACGGGTGA
>JAABUZ0100001464.1_pt1 | contig 44913 bp, 46 predicted proteins | sample 5562091 | NCBI WGS metagenome assembly JAABUZ01 (sample SAMN12813069, study PRJNA571459) | rock metagenome | isolation source: Antarctica rocks | place: Antarctica: Victoria Land, Linnaeus Terrace sud | collected 2015-12-21
TACTACTAAATAACCAGCCCAAATATTGAAGTTCCCCAGCTGAATTTGATGGTTCAATGGTTGATGCAGGTGGGGTGGTGATTTGGTTGGGGAGCGCACGCGAAGACTTAGTGCGGGGTACTGTACCAGAGATGGTACACTCATACTACCCAGTAGAGCTCAACACCCAAGAGCCTGCTACCCATGCCGACAACGTCACCTTGCCAGTCGCCTGCTATGATCTGCTTCTCAATCCTGATGAGGTTCGGATCAACCACACCTAAATTATTGCTAACTCTTGTACCCTCTTTAAATCCTAGCTTTCCATAAACCTGCCGGGCTTGAACACAGATATAGCTGTCTGCTAGGGTGCAACTCTTGCACAATAGTTAGGCTCATGGTTCCTTTCTTTCCCAACGCCCTCGATCTTTCAGATGAGGGTATAGAGCGATCAAGAGAAGAACCAAGGTTCGAAGATACGCGTGTTAGGTAAGATTTTCAGTGGGTTATCTGCTTTCTTCGGGTGTGACATGAACACACCCTGCAGGATTATTGCCTGCAAGTATCCGAACATCTCACTGGTACCTCCGTACAGTACCAATAAATCCCCCAATATGCATCCTACGCTCGTGGTATTACTCAGCGCTGGTTTTGCCTGCATTAAGCTAGGACCAAACTCGCAACACATGTCCGAATTAAGGCTACCGGGGCGCATCTCAGCCTGACGCATGACATCCGTGGGTATCCTGTGGACAGGCTACAATAGATAGAGTTCAGAGTACAAGACAGACTTCACAGTGTCGCTAGAACTTTTTGGCCCGCTGTATTCGAATGCCCTAAATCCTACGAGGCGTCTTCCATTTCCTCCACATCTTTCAATGAGCGGTGGGTTGTCTTTTTGCTTTATGTAGAGATTAACCATACAATCGCATAGTTATTCATATACAACACGACGTGCGTCTTACGGCCCTTGTGTTCCTTCATTGGTGTACAGTTCTCTTGCTTTCCCATAGGCTATACATCTCCAGCTGAGAAGTATGCTGATCTTCTTGATATTCTGGATCCCTCCGAACGTGCCACATGGAAGTTCCTGCAGCTTCGCCTTAAAGTGGGGTCGAAGATCAAGTCATCGTGTAACACAATCCTCATCTTCTGATCGAACATTTACTCACGCCATGTAGGATTGTCTTCTATCTGCGTTGAATTAAAGTAAAATATCAACGGCACGAACTTTTCTTTTCAACTGAGGCCAGGCTATATCTCCCACGTCAATGCGGCCATGAGACTTTGAATTACCATTTTCGTCTCTTTCGCTTGGTGCAGTTTTTGGCTCAGCCTGATCACCGTTAGAGACCTTTACGGTTTTGCGGAGTTCCGTTTCTTCAAACCTATAATCATCCCATGGAGTTAAACGCCGCCCAAACACTGACAGAGGACAATTCGCATACTTTGAGTACCGTCGCTCTTACTTTGATCGTTCTAGAAACTACTGCTGTAGCTGTTAGATTTCTTTCGCGATATTTATCGAAAGCCGGGTTTTGGTGGGATGATTGGCTGATTTTAGGCGCATTGGTACGTCAAAGGCCATCAGATTCGAGGCCAGATAATGTCTGATATGTCATATGTAGCCCTTGATCATTGGTGTCAACGTTTGTCTCTTTATTCGTATGTACAGTATTTGCCTCCAAATTTAATGTTCACCCGATTGACCACACCTCTAGATGCTGCTCACGGTCTTGGAAAACATGCAACAGCCGTTCCTGAGGGATCAGCCTACTTCTTCGCCGTTCTCTACCCAGAGGAGATATTGTACATAGTCGGCTTCGCACTGGTCAAATTGTCAGTCCTCCTGTTCTACCGGCGCATATTTCCCGGACATCGCTTCAAGCAAGCGCTATGGATAGTCGCTTTCTTGGTCGTGGGCTGGGGAGTCTCGATGACCTTTACGTCGGCCCTTCAGTGTATACCGATCCGCAAGTCGTGGAATCCCAGCATACCGGGCAAGTGCATCAACCTTCACGCCTATTACTTTGGACAAGCGATACCCAACTCTATCACCGATGGGATCATACTGTTACTGCCATTGCCTTCACTGTGGAAATTACAGGTGCCCAGGTCTCAAAAAGTTGCATTGATCGTTATCTTCTTCCTTGGCGGCTTGTAAGCCTCGAGTTCCAACACGGGCGCACGAGATTTTACTTATTATGATCGCAGCGTGGTAGTAATGTCCATCGTCCGCCTGACCACGTTCGTCCACTTGGGTGGAAACACAGACAAAGACGTTACCTGTAAGCCAAGCTCGACCAACAATCCCCTCAATCAAAAAGCCCATCCCTAACCGACCCAACAGGGAACTACACCTTCCCCTCCATGTGGTCCTCCGTCGAACCAAGCATCGGCATCGTCAGCGCCTGCCTCCCAAGCATGGTCTACCTCTTCAAGAAACTCGTAAGCTTCTTCACCCCACCCAGCAAATCCGACCCAAGCAACAGCCACGCCGTGCCAAAACGGTGGTCGCGCAGGAAAACCAGCGAGAGGAGTTTCGTGCAGCTGCGCGATGATCGCTCCCGCCCCGGAGAGGCCTATAGCGCTGCAGTGCTGTCGTACAATACGGCGAAAGGTGCCGAGGGGGATGAGGTGCCGCTTGGGCGGATCTTTGTGAGGAGGGATGTGGAGCTGGAGTATGCTTGAAGGGCGTTTGGGGCGGAGGATACGTGTGTCTGAATTAAGTTCGTTGAAATAAGCCCTTCGCACACTTATCCGTCGATATCCCTCCGCTATATCCCCTTTCCCAACGCACAAAGCAAGAGCACTCGCGCTTTGGCTTCCTCGAGAGTCGGGGGATTGATATCACTATTCGGGCAGGAAGCTTACGAGTGGCGCTCTGTGATGTAACTGTGCTGCGATGGCGAAGTGAGGAGCTTGAGTTCATGGATGAAAGTCTCTTCGCGTCGCTGGGAAGACTGCAGCGAGACGCTGGGGTGTGCGACGGTGATGCGACGGTGATTCGATGGTTAGGCATGAACTAAACGGGAATTTTAGTGATAGTTCTAATCGTTACATTGAGGGTGGTATTAAAAGCTGTGCAAGAAGAAGAAGAAGAAGAAGATAAAGAAGCGATCGTGTATGCGTTTGAGATAATTTGTTGACTTGCCAGGCGTGCACTATCCGTGCTTTTGTTAACCTCAGAAGCTCCTCGACACTTTTCTCCGTTCTATAAACTCCGATGCCCAAACTCTACCAACCCACTACACCCATCGCTAGAGAAAACAATCACCTCCCTGCCTACTTCTCCAGCCCTCTAAAAGCCCCCCATCCCCCAAAACCAATTCTCCTTTCCCTACCTCATCAACCAATATTTTCCAGCCAGATCCCCCAAAACAGCACCAACTTCGCTAGCTTCTTTGGCGTAACGACCCGCTAAATCGTCCAGGCCAGAACGCCCCCACACTCCCCCATCCCGGCCCTCCACAAGCATCCTCAATTTTCTCACGCGAACTTCTCCGACGCGTATAGAACAAAAAGACGCACTGGGCGTCCGAACCGATCCGTCCAGGAGTGCGACACCGGCTTCATGCGCTACCTATACGAGGGTGCCGGGCGTGGGACGTGGGCGTACGAACATGCCCTGGGCGCTGGAGGTGAGTGGGGGTGCCGGATATCGTTCCAAGCTTGGGGGTTGAGAGCTCTGTTGTGCCCGTTGCGTGGGTTAAGAGCTGCTTCCTCGGGCCAGGGGAGGGAGAGCGATAGTCGATGTTGGCGGGTTGGGCGTTGGAAAAAAGCTTGATTGGGGGGGGGGTGGACGAGGTGCGTAAAGTCGTGCTTGTATGTGCATGGGATGGGAAAGACGAGGGCGTTTTTTTGGGTTTCTAGATCTTGGCTGGGAAGGGAGGGATGTTGGGGTCCAGCGAGTAGTTTGGTGGAATTGGCAGCGTTCTGCGACGCGGGCGCTCGACGAAGCGCGCGGTCTTGGCGGTGATTTCGACATCCGCTTCCGGGAAATGCAGCCCCGGCGCGCGATGGTGCGCTACAAGTCCCGCGGTGCGGATGTCGGGGGCTCCTGGTTTGGGAACGTATGGAGCAGAGGAGAGAGAGAGCGGAGGGTGTTTGCCATGTCGAGGGTTGTGGTGATGCTGTTAGGTAAGGAGGAATTGGAGCTTGGAGGCTTTGGGAGATGTGGACGCGGCTTTTGATGAAGCGTAGAAAGCGAACGCGCAGTTCAGAATGGTTAGGAGCTGCGAGAGAGGGCGAGTTAAAGGTCGTCGCCGGTGGTGGGGGGGGCTGGAGATGAGAAGGAGGGGTTGGAGGATGTTTGAGCCGTTGAAGATGTAAATGCTGGGGAGGACGGCATTTCTGAGGTTAAAGAGGTTGGGAGAGGACATGGTGGGATGGTATGTGGAATAGGAGATATAGAGAAACCACAGATCGCAGATGAAAAATTGAACTGGTTGAAGTGCTGCTCAGTTCATAATACTAAGCATTAGAGACAGACAGACAGACAGACCAGGATTGTAAAAAGATCTTCTATTCAACTAAGGTGGAAATTTGTCAGTTCCAGTGCGTTATACCGTATGGGTGAGCTTTTTACAAGTACGAAGACATCAATGTGACTTGCGAGGTAAGAGCAGCGGACCATCACCGTAGCATATCCGCGATGATAAGGACAAAACGGATGATCGCCTCTCCCAGGCGTCATGCACGCAATTACGCACCGTAGTAGGTAGATGAGGTATCGTAAACCGTGCATGAATTCGTAGATCGCTTGAGCTTCGTGGCAGGTAGGTAAGAGAACCCGCGGAAGAGCGAGGGCTGTAGGAGAACTTTTGGAAAAGGATTTATGGAATGGAAGTTGAGGATATATTTGATGTTTCTGGGGCTTCTTCCTTGCGCCATGTCCCGATAATAATACCTTGCTTCGAGTATAAGAAACTGTGATTGTCAGCCAACTCTTCATCAGTTGCCCAGACTGCTGGTTTTTTTTTGGAACGTTCCAATGCTTGAAGTGTTCGGGCATAGGCTATGGTAAAGGGCGGGTGGATTGATCAGAGTCTTTGAACGACTGACTAATGATAGCACACGCGTAAAGGGGCGGGGATGTAGGCGAGGTCGGTGAATACTTCATCGCACACTGCGAGAAGATTAGGATGTTCTCGCGATTGGAAAGAACGCGCATCCGAACGCATGAAAAGCAAAAGCGAATAAATGAAAATTTCCTCTATAACTTGATAAAAGAGACAGGCGCCAACATCGAATCCATGACAATGTCTCAAACACCAAGTGACAGTATTCATCAAGCATGAAGCCCATCGCTCCCCTAAGAAGAAATGTACTGCTGATTCTGATGTACGAGCTAACCCCAGCTGAACCGATTGAATGTTTCTACCGCGTCCGCGAAGGCTGAGTCTTCGCAAAAGAACAAGACGTATCGTACACATAGGAAATTGCACGCAACAAAGAAAAACATATCCCACCACTCCTGTGCCTTTTTGTGCCATGGTAGAACAAGCCATGGTAGAACAAGCCACGGTAGGCCAATGCCAAATGCCAGCCCTAGGAATCAGCATCGAACGCGGTAGTGACGACACATGTAAAGAAACAGAATTGCATCTAGGTCCGTTTTCACCATGCCTCCTTTTCCCACCTTCCCTATCCCTTAGCCAGCGCCACGATAGCCGATCCGTTCACTTCTTGCTTCTGGTCCGGCTGCCAATACCGGTGCCGTTGGGTGCTGTCCTGGGCTTCTTCTCCTTCTTGGCCTTCGGGGTCGAGGTCGCGCCGCCCTCCTTTTTCGGCCTGCCTCGGGGTTTCTTCTCCCCATCATCCGCCTTCTTCTCCACCTTCTTCTCCGCCGCCTTCTTAGGAGCCGCCGCGCCGCCCACCTTCTTGGGTCGTCCGCGCCCAGCCTTGGCTTTTTTTGGTGCCTCTTCGCCCTCGGGCTCGTCCTCCGCGGCGCGCTTTTCGCCAGTCTTGGGCGGGCTTTCGACCTCGCCGTTGGCTTCCTCGGCCTCTCCGTTTTCGGCGCCCTCGGCTTTCTCTTCGACAGTGAGCTCGGATTGCTTTTTGACTACATCATTGCCGGGACGCGCAATGTGAACGGCTGGGTTTTCGGGGTCACCTTTGCGCTTAATGGTGTTGCCGCGTTTGGACTGGACAGAGACTTCGCCATCGGCTTTCTTCTCGACGACCTCACCGGAAGGTTGAGCGCCGCCATAATTCCATGAGACTGAGACAGGTATTAGCTTGGCTACGGGACGCGTCGAGTGCAATTGAGAGTAAGAGAATGCGCGCGAAGCTATAGGGGATGCACAAAGTCCAACTAGGTTTAAATGATGCGTAGGAGTTCGAGATACACGTACCTTTGTCACCAACTTGGGGTTCTTCGCTGGCCATTGTGGATGTAATATGCAGCCGGTAAGATAAATCGGATGGAAACACGCGTGTGTGTAATAGATAGGATCGCACAGATGGGGCGATCGTGCGCGTAGAAATTAATGGTTGATGGGAGTTGGGGGTGGTGGTGAGGAAAATAAGTGAAGAGAGGTTGTTGTGAGCTGATGCTGCGCGAAACAGGAGGCTGGGCCTGCACAATTCGTAGCGTCGGCGCTAGTACGGAGAGGACGATCAGCCCTGTTTGGCAACAAGCAGCGAATCACGTGCTACTGTACTCCGTATCAAGAATCATATCATTGTGGGCAAGAAGTTCCGAGGGGATCGTACCGAGAAAGTGACTGAGTCTCACCATAAATCTGGCCGTGTCTAGTGTTGCTAGAGCAGCGAGATGTTATGAGGTTTCTTTTCTGAGCATCGAGATGCAGCGGACCAAGTATAAAACCAAGAGACAATTCAACGACATCAAGACATTAGACCTGTCCGGCGTCTTCCAGGCCCTTTTCAAGGCGAACGATTACTTTCAGTCAGACAGCATTGACCTCAAAAGTCCGCAGACTCCTGCGCGAGATTTTAGAATACATAGACGGCTTCCGCTCAATAAATGCCAATTTGCAGTCCTCGGGGCGCCCAGTAATAGTGAAGTCCACAACCTTCCATCTTCCGTAAACCGATCTTTAGGAGGTTTGTTCGATGCGGGAGAAGAGATGCCATAACGAATCCGAGACATGTTATCCCTTTGACCCGCCGCATCAGCGTTTCGCCAAATCTTACACGCAATATTCAACAAAGACAACAGTGACATTCGACCTTCACTTTGGCGAACCTAGGTCTTTAGTGCCCGTAGTTGCCACCCCATCCTCCACGATTGTTGTTACCGCCGTAATAGCTTCCGCCAAAGCCAGCACCATATTGTCCGTAGCCGCTCCCTTGATGACTCTGACCACCAGGTTGATGGTGACCACCAAGCCCTCCTGGACCGGCGCCATACTGCGAGGCTTGCTGTCCGTGCATCTGTGGGTTCAAGTGACTCGGGTAACCTCCATAACCTTGCTGGCTCTGTCCCTGGTCTTGGGGTGGTGGTAATCCTTGGCCATGCATATTCGCAGCCGACATAGGACGTCCAGCAGGTGGACCTGGAGCAGGGCTAGGCCCGCTGGATACCTTTGAGCCTTCGCCGTAGCCACGTGTGGATTCCTCAATACCGCCTTGTTGCTGGTGGCCTAGACCTTGCTGCTGTCCTGGATAACCGGACTGGGAGCGTGCAAACACGTCTGGCATCGCACCATAAGAAGCTCCACTCGTGGTAGGGTATTGCTGCTGACTCTCAGACGGCTGCGTAGATCCAGCGCGTGCGTAGCCAAGATTGCTACTAGCAGCACCATCCCGACCAGGTGCCGAATGTTGTTGACCAAACCCACCTACATTTGCTGGAGACGAGGAATGCTGGTCGTAGCCGGTCTGCGGAGACATACCATAACCTTGATGCGGTTGGCCATACATGCCTTGCTTTCCTGCTCCTGTGGCACCGCCAAAAGGACCGCCTCCATAGCCACCTTGATTGCCGCCATAGCCGAACTGGTTCATGTGTGTGAGATATTGCTCATCATATCGACGGACGTCGTCAAACATCGGACGATCCCGACCATACGGATGGTTACTTACTTGGTTCAGATACGCCGAATAATAGGGGCTGGCATAATACGGGTGTCCGTACGGGTATCCCCCAGGTTGGCCCGCACCTTGTCCTTGTTGCTGATGCATTTGCTGGGATTGCTGTGGCGGGTTCTGCTGGTGTTGAGGCTGCCCGGGAACTGTAGGATTGGGGGTTGAATTACCACTCGTGTGGGTTTCACCAGCCTGGCCATAACGAGTCTGTGACTGCTGTTGCGTTTGGCTAGTGGCGTATTGAGAAGTTGGCTCCGGCTGAGAAGCTCCAAAGGCACTTCCTACTCTCTGCTGCGACAAACCTGATTCTTGTGGGCTTTGCTGTGCCTGCTGGCCATAGCTACTGTAGTAATTCTGGTAAGCATTGCGCTGATTTTCGGATGTGTAGTACGATGACATATCATTGGCAGCGGAGGAGTTTGCGCCCATGTGAGACTGCGTATGCTGAGGTTGACTAGGAGCTTGTGAAGCTGAAGGGTACCCATCGAATTGGTGCTGCGGCTGTTGCATTTGTTGACCAAATGGTTCGTAGGCTTTCTGTGCTGGTGCTGAGGCTTCTGATTGCTGAGTTTGAGGACCATAACGATTGTTGAATTGGTTATATGGGTAATTGGACTGGGCAGGCTGCTGCGAGGCACCTGATTCTGCCATTGGACCTTGGCTTGACTGCTGGAGATCAGGTTGCTGGGTTGGGGGTGGCAATCCTGGAGCTTGTCTTGGTGTTGGAAGTGCTTCAGTCATCGTAGGCTGTGGATCAAACGCCTGTTGTTGTGGTGCAGGAGGAAGTGCGGCTCTTGGCGCAATAGGCGAAGGCTGTGGAGGTTGAGCACGCGTTTCGGCCTCCTCTCGATCGCTATCAACATCGACATCTTCTGAGGTGCCGTTTAATCCCATGCTCCCGAATTGTACCGCTGCACGGTCTACTGCATGCTTGCCTGGCATGACAACGGCTTCCTGCTGTTCCAAAATCTTTCTCTGGAAGCTTGCCGAACGCCCAGGAAGACCCGTGGCCTTGTAAGCGCTGGTTGCATAGCCACCCATTGGAGGTCGAGAGCCGAGTTGCTGTTGTGACGCATGGAGAGGGGTACTACTAGCAGCTCCACTACGTGGATCCATGGTACTGGCTACTGTGCTGGCTGCCGTGGCCGTTGTAGGGGGTCCAGCAGAGGTATCTGGGAGCTGTTCCAGATTGGTCTCTGTCAGCTCATCTTTTGATGGAGTAATTTCCACAGGCGGCTCTGTAGATATGATAGGCGTTGGTGGGGTGTCCGGAGGTACCGAATTGGGCTCCTCGAGCGGAATTGGAGGTGGCAACGCAGGCATATCCATCTGTGCTGGATCAGGCGTAGATTTAGATGCTTCAACCGGAGTTTCTTGCACTGGCGCAGCCTGCGGTGCCTTTGGTGGAGCTGGTGCAGCCACAGGTTTATATAGCATACTCGCCCAGCTACGGGTACCGTCGGGCTTAGAACTTGGCTTTTGCAATTCTGCCGTTGGAGCTGAGGCTGTGTCCGGCACATTCACGTTTTCCCATGAAGACTCCATAGGTGTGATATCCGTTTCCGGTTGATCCCATCCTCCACCTACTGCGTCTGCTTTTGGTATTGTAGTGTCCCAAGATCCAGAATCATTGGATGAGATTGGTTCCACTGCTCCTTTCTCCACAGTATTATTACGGGAACCATCCATAGTAGATCCAACTCTACCACCCCGGCCTGCACCTCGGCCACGCTCCGAGCCACGGCCCCGGCCTCCACGAGTCCCTTCATTGCCGCCTCGAGTACGTCCAGCACGGTTTGAGGTATTTGTATTCTCATTTAGAGGCGCTCCGGCCTCCTTGGCTTTTGACTGAGATCGGTCCTTGGTCTTCTTCTTTACCTCGCCCCATTGAGATATGTTGCCTAGATAGACGTGTTGTATTAGTATTGGAATTGGTTACCCAATATTGATTTAGCATCGCAAGAGAAGATACCTTCAGACATGCGCTCAACAGTGCCTTCAAGATCGCCGCCAGTCTCTTGCAGAGCAAACACAATGTCTTCGCTCGTCCAATCTGGGAACATCTCCTTGATAGTGCTCAATTCTGAAGAATACTGCTTTTTGAGCTGCCCAATCTCGCCCTCGTCCTCGCAAGTAGCAGCTGGTTCGATTTCGGGCTTGTCTCCGTTGACCTGGCGGTTTCCTCCGCGCCCACTTCTGCTGCTGTAGCTTCCTCCACGGCTCCCACGAGTTGACCCTCTGCCTCTTGGGCCAGATGGTCGTGATCTTACTTCTGACATAGTTGCGTGTGTTCTTATGTGGCGGGGATGGATGGGACTGTCGTCGGTGGATAGCTCTTATGAGGAAGTTGGCGTCGCTTCAGGGTTTCACGTGAGCTCTGTGAAGCCACGAAACAGTTGACTTGCGGTCGGCCAAAACAGGAAAAAGAGTGAAGAGATATGAGAACTGTGTGGTGTCGAGAAGGTCGTAAGCTATCTGATGTAGATAGATATCCAGTGCAAGCTTTAATGTCTCTTGCAAAGTAGAAAACCAACTCGCCGCGAACAAATTTGGCGCTAACGACTAGGGCACTCGAACCGCTTCGACTACGGTAGTCCACGCTCCACGCTCCAATTGCCCGCCCCGCCGCCTCACTTGTGGGATCCTACCACTGATCAGTGTGACATGTATGTGAACAGGACCTTTCCATGTGGTGGTGGTACAGATCGAGTATTGACACCAGACTCGTGACTGCGGCCACTGATGCATTCTACCCTCCTGCTCATCTCATGGCAGACTGTCGCTCGCTGAGATATCTACCGGACTAGTCTACTTTAGTTGAATCGCCATCCATGAAGGCGCCTTCAAATCATTGCTGGAGATATCTAGTCTCAAAGATACATCCTCAACTACCGCTCAATCCACGAGACTCTCAGAAACTGCTTGGTCTGCTCCAAACATCGTTCAGCGAGCAACTTGATCGAGAGCATCCAGTGGCGATGTCAGAGAGGAGAAATGCTACCGATGACCACTTGCAATCAATTCTACAGAGTCCCTTGTTTGAGGTAGGGCCAGAGAAGAGAAGGCTTTCCCATCCGGACCGGCGCAATAGTAACCCCCGTGGCCAAGTCTGGGAGTTCCTAGACCGGCCGATGGAGTATTTCAAAGAGCGAATAGTTGCAGGAACCGCGGATCTAGACGTTGCCATATTATGCCTCACTGTTCAACACAAGAAGCTATTAGCATCATCAAACGCGTCTAAGACATCAATCAAACCTTCCGATACAGGAACAATTATATTGAGCTGGTTGTGGTCTTCCGGCCTTACAGAGTCCATATCAGTTCGAAAACACCACGAATTCATCAAGCTCCTGACCCCTTTCCTAGTCATCGAAGGCCATGGGAATCAGATATGGCGTTGGCTGATGCAACCGGAACCTAGTTTTGATAGTACCTCGCCAGTACGGCCCTATATCTTATGGCAGCGCCACGCGCTGTTCATGATGATCAAATCCGAAGTAAAGCATGGCGATGGTTGGATCTCTTCATCAAATATGTTTATGCAAATATTGGGCAAAGTAAGATCAACGGAGCAGATCGAGTATGTTCATCGAGGGTTGTTTGGAAAGGCTGGATCCTACCTATGTTTCAAGCTTATCCAAGCCCCCAACGAGATTAAAGTCGAAGAGTATGACAAATTCTACCAAGCCGTGGCCTCCTGGAGCAATCAGCTTTTCTTTCACCACGGTTTTCTGGAACTATATCACCCGCAAGAGCCTATTGCAACTTCAGCTTTACATTACCTTAAGGAATGGACGCCTGGAAAGGAATATAGAAGACGCACGGTTCAACTAGCTCTTAAGGCCGCTGAAGTTTTAATGTCCAAAGACTTGCGGGAGGATGCCTGGTGGGTCATGGATTTTCTAAAGTCCGAATTTGGACAAGACCTTGATCGATCGTCCGCTTCTGCAGACTCTGGTAAGGATACTTTCCAGCAAGAAACGGTTATCGCACAAGAAGAGGAAATCAGCTTGCGATCTCTTGAAGCTTTGGAGTCACACTGAGTGAAACGAAGCCTTTTGGTCTGCAGCAAACCATGGACAACGGGAGTACTTGCTCAGAAATACAGTATGGCTACAGCAAAACCGTTGCAGAGGCTTCCCCAAGCTTTTTGTCGGTGTGGGCACATTGTTCAAGATGAAGACACCCATGAGGGGTTCATAAATCAATGAAATGGTCAACAACACAAGGCCTTCCGAGCTAGGATCAGAAGATCTTATCATGTCAACTCAGCACTGATATGATACCTCTCAAAATCCATACATCTTATTTCATGATGCAGACAATACTGGAACTTCTAGGTGCCCACTTGGTCCCACCAATAACCAAATCCTCATCTACCACGATAACGACTATGTTATCGGAAACCCCGCGAACTACGAATAATTCATAGTGCAGACCTGGCAAAGGTGGGCGTAAACGACAACGACGGACTGGTACTCGCGACAGCTGATCAGCCTTGGCTGACAGCAGGCATGAAGGTTGTACCGTGCCGACCAGAACAATATCCACGCACTCGGTGGTCTCCGCCTCAAATAACCATACCAACTCTAATATCCACATTGGTACCGCTACAAATTCCATCCATTTCCATTCGAAAAAACATCGAATCCTCACCTGGACATGGGTGTATACTTTAAAAGGGATATGGATGGGGGTGGACCGACAATGAGACGCCCCCCCTCCCTCCAGCTCATATCTCCACTAGACCACTTCGATCCTCTCCATTTACCTCATCTCTCTCACCCTCACTCCAATCTCTACTCTGGTTCACTTCCCCAACCCAAACCAAGTCACGCGCGTCAGATCAGATCAGATCAGATCAGATAATTTTTATCAGAGTAGACGGGTCAAAGGGGGTTCGTGGAATGGGATGGGATGGGGTGGGGAAGGAAAGGGAGAGAGAGGGGGCATGCGGCATAGGGATAGGGGATGGAAAGGGGGTGATAGGGGGGGTATCTATAGAGCATCCTCGGACTTTTCTTTTTCATGGCGGTGGGGTAGTGGAGTTCTCGCTCTTCTCTTCTTTCCTCCCTATTTCAGAAAACAAAAAAGATTCAATGGTATATCTTCGGGAAAGCCATCGGATAGATTTGATTGAATGGGAGAAATCCTATGATAAAGGACGTTCATCAATCACAGCGCAAAGGATCACGACGGCACGATCACGAATCCAAGACCACAAGAATTTAAAAATCTAAAAAAGGATAATAGAATCTCATCTCTCATTGCCCATCCCGTCCCTGCCCTTTCCTCAAAACCCTTCCACTAATAGAAAAGTGCCAGGCCGCTCGGACCTCAATCCCCCTTGCCAGTGGTCACCCATGCATCAATCATACAGCGCTCATACCCATTCCATCCGAAAGAAACCCATGTCGGTGTAACCGTCTAGCCACTGCCCTTCCTTGAGCAAAAGAATATCGGCCCGACAGCCCGTCATGCTACATGCGGTCCCGCTCAAAACTGCTGAGGTGTCTGTGCTGATTGCATCTTGTACTTCTCAGGATCGAACCGCCACACACCGCCGGTCTTCTCGAGCTCAATCTTCTCCCCTATCGGCTTCGACAAAGTCTCAAAGGCGGCATCGGCAGTTGGCAGTCTGGTAAAGTATCTTCGCTGCCATTCTCGCCCCTCGGCCTGCTCCTTTCTCCGCAACTCCCGCTGCGAATTCTCAATTTTGCTCTTTTCTGTGCTCGTTGTGTCCATGTCACCTTTGAGAATCGCCTCTTTAGTGGTCCGCCATGCCCTCTCCGATTCCAACGGATCTTGCTGGTCGATGGGTGTCTTGGTCAAGGGCGTGATTTTGGAGGTTTTGCCATTGTAGGTTTCGATGACGCCGCCGTGCTTTTTACTTCCCTCGCGAATGGTAAAACTGTCTGTCCATTGACCATCGATTGTGTACAGGATTTCTTTCTCGTTGTTCGCCGGGTAAAGAGTAGCGATGAACGAGTTCTTCTTTCCTGAAACCCAGCCCTTGCCTGAGTAGTCGATTTTGGCGACAAAGCCGGAGGAGGAAGAAATGTAAGTACATTTGTTTAGCTCGACAAAAGGATTACCATAGATGAGACCTTCTATGTGTAGGGAGGGAAGGGTGATGAGATAGGTTTCATTGTATCTCGCAATTTCAAAAACGGCGTGCCCTATCTGTTTGACATGAATGGTGCGTGAAAAGGAGGCTTTCTGGCCATTGTAGCCTTGTAGCTGTGAAAAAAAAAATCAGTAGTTGGAGATAGATATATGCAGGGCTCATCTACCTTGACGCCGTGCTTATCGTTCCAGATGCAATAGGCTGTAACCGGAGGGTGATGGCTTGAACAGGTCAGCATCCGCTGGTCTGCGCATTTTCTGGACCAATCTTACCTGACTTGCTCCGAGACAAGTTGTGTCGTCCCAGCCTCATCCTCCCACTTCCCCAGAAAAAGCTCGCCAAGAAAAGGGTTTAATGGTTTCTTCTCCGATCCCAATTTATCGCTTCGACTGGCGTATGATTGCTTCAAGCTACTAAGGAACCATTTCAGGACCAAAAGCGCACGCTTTGCAGGGTCGGGCTCTAATGCTGGTGCGACGAAGATGGAGGGATGCTCGGTCCAGTACGCAGAGAACTCGGTAAGAGATGTAGTGCCTAAAATAAAGGGCGGAGCGGTCATGGACGAGAGGTCTCCGTTGAAAGATGCTATTGACTGTGTTCGCTGTTAGTGCGAACGGGAGCAGGGCAGTTTGGCTCGAAGGAAGTGTTAAACAGTAGGTTGAGGCATGAGGGGTCTCTCGTCGCTGACCTTCAGGAATGAGGTCCAGGAGCCTCTATTTTGAGGCGCGACACCGCCGCCTTCGTCTCTGGAGGAATTAGACATGATATTCAGGGGATTAGAATTTCAAAGGATCGACGAGGAGGAAGAAGCTTGGTGGTTGATGTTAGAGAGGAGAGAGTGAGTTGTAATGCTTAGCGCAGCAGTTGGCGTCATCGGCAGATCTACGAAATCCACTTCACGGAATATCGAGGTAACGATTGAATCTATCAAGCAAACCAGTCTCGTATTCTATCAAGATCCTGTGTATGTTCAACGCCGTCGCACTTTTGACGAGGCCTCTGCCTTCTGTCTTTGATCATACTCTCCAGCCGCCTCCATCATGTTCTCTGCATCAGTCGTGTAGTACTCAGCTGATCTGACCCTGCTCAATCACGTCTTCACATCCGGCTCCGTCCTTCCCACATGGCGCTGCAGCTCCAGCAGATCCACTGCCATTCTAATGTTGTCCTTCAGGTAGTCCTGCGCGTCCAAGTTAAACTTCGACGCGTCACCCTCATGCCTCTCAACGTATAACCGGATGGTGGCACCGCTGCTGCCGGTACCCGAAAGTCTTACGACAATTCTGCTACCATCATCGAATTTGACGTAGATGCCCTGGTTTTTGCTGACACTTCCATCAAGATCAGTATATGAGAAGTCATCTGCCTCAAGCACCTTGCGCCCATGAACATTGGATCCCACGAATTCCGATTTCTTTGTGGTGATCATCTCGGTCAGGTTAGCAACCACTTTATTGGCCCCATCGCTGTCTACGTTCTCGTAATCATATCGAGTAAAGAAGGTCCGGCCATAGGTGCTCCAGAATTCGTGCTGTATCGATGCGATGCTGGGAGTCTCATTTGGCTTTTGCTTGGCAACACCAGCGATAATGTTCAACCAAGCCATGACTGCCCAAATTCCATCTTTCTCGCGGATGTGGTTGCTACCTGTGCCAAAGCTTTCCTCGCCGCAGATTGACATCTTTTTAGTGTCCATCAACGCGCAGAAAAACTTCCAGCCGGTCGGAACTTCGTAGCATTCCAAGCCCTGCTTCTTAGCTACGAGATCGACCGCCCCAGATGTAGGCATACTTCGGGCTAGTCCGTAGACGCCTTGCCTTTGGAAGTATGGAATAAGCTTGGCATAATGGCTAATGATGGCTAAGCTGTCTCCTGGCGAGACAAAGGCACGTGCCCCATATATCATGTTTCGATCCCCATCTCCATCACTCGCAGCGCCGAAATGGATATCGTTTTTATCAACCGCCTCCACCAGTGAGTGGGCATACACCAGGTTGGGATCTGGGTGTCCACCGCCAAAATCGGGTGAAGGAGTACAATTCTGGGTGCTACTACTTGGTAGACCAAGCTCTTTCTCGAAAATGGCAACACCATACGGACCAGTCACACCATGTAGAGCGTCGAAGAGGACTTTGAAGTCCTTGTGGCTTTCGAAGAATGACTTGATGAGGGGGAAATCGAAGATACCTTTCAGCATTTCAACGTAATCGGCTGTGGAGTCGATGATCTCGACTTCTAGGGGCCCATAAGTCTTGGTGCCAACCTTGGACATGTCGACCGCTGGTATATCCACGATTTTGTATTCTGTCAAGGACTTGGAGGTAGTGAAGATTTTGTTCGTGACCGACTCTGGAGCTGGAGCACCGTTTGCAAGATTGTATTTAATACCAAAGTCATTGGTAGGCCCTGTTTCGCCAATTCAGTTCTCGAACGTCAAATCATAGCTGGAATCGGGACGGCTATCGACGTACCGCCAGGATTATGGCTGGCAGTGAGGAGGATCCCGCCAGTGGCGCTTCGCTTTCTGATAACATGACTTGCAGCAGGTGTACTCAGAATACCATTCTGTCCAACCAGTAACTTCTTGACTCCGTATGCGGCGCCGATCTTTGCTATTAACTGCACCACTTCTGGGTTGTAGTATCGTCCATCACCTCCAATGACTAGGAAGCTACCCTCGACGCCCTCGGGGATTGAGAGTAGGATACTGGTGACGAAAGCTTCGCTGTAGTTCGGTTGTTGGAAGACTGTTACTTTCTTGCGAAGCCCTGACCTAAAATCATGTTAGCTCATAGCTGAGGTAGGCGCTGAAGGGAATTTAGTTGGGAGAGCTAGGGCAAGCTCACGTTCCGGGCTTTTGGTCAGTGAAAGGCTTTAGAGAGACTGTTTGTACGCTCATCTTGACCGCCGAACAGACCGTAGACTTCAATGTAATTCGTAGAGGAAGTCAAGAGATCAATTGAGCTGATTGATTAATTTCGCAGGCCATTGGGGATACAAATATCTATGTACTCGTAGCATTTTATTAGTTTTGGTGGGGTAGGCGGGGCGGGGCTAGAGACAGCAGCAGCAGCAGGGGCAGCAGGGTCTTTCCGCAGAGCCCAACCAACGAAAATCAGAGCCAGCGCATCAAAGCTTCAGAGCATGGACATCGAAATCCACATGCGGAATCAATATATGTGCATGTTAGCACTTTGATATCCTTTCCGAGAGAGTCATTGCGCCGGTGTGCTGAAAAAGGTATCCCGGTAGTATTTGGCCTCCTTGATACTCTCCAAGATGTCCTCCCTAGCCTGATGTAGAGTCTTCTTAGGCGGAACTTGCATCAGATCCTCGTCCGACGCCCATCTTCTTGCGGCTTCTTTGAGGGAGCTAACGTCCAGGATCCGATAATGCAGGTACTCGACCACTTTAGCATACGCTGGCTTGACCAGGAAGGCCTTATCGCAATGAACACTATTGCCTGCAAGCAGCCCTTGGCGCGGTTCAGATATGAATCTCCGAATGTAGTCGAGCAAGCCATCTGCAGCTTGTTCTGGAGTCGTGTTGGACTTGGTTGAGGCTGCTGTTAGGCCGGAGTCTCCGTGGGTCTTGGTGCACCATTCATCCATCATGTCGAGGGTGGCTTTGTCGTGATGAACTACCACATCCCACCCTTGGTTGTCGAGGATGTGGAGCTGTGCATCTGTAATGAAGCATGATATCGACATGATAGTATCATGATCCGGGTCCAGTCCAGTCATCTGCATACTAGACCATGAGCCCCAATTCGCCAGCAACTCGCTGTACACCAATACATACTTCACAGTCTATCCACACAAGAGGGTTATCGGAACGCCCAGAAGCCATGATGCGTAAGCTTGTTGTCTTAGGAACCCGCCCGAAGAACAATTGACAACTCCGACTTTCAGCTATCGCACCTCTAGAATACTACGTAGTATTTCAACTTCAACCTCGCATTAATACGCAGTAGGAAGTATTCAATCAGTCACTAGAGGATGGTGGGGTAACAATAGCAGAATCCTTGCGGCAACGTTGGAATTATGTGGTGTCTTTGCGATAACCCCGAAAATTGGCCATTTTCGATTGTTCAGAAAGTTTCAGTCACCAAGTAAGGGATCGCGGCATCCAATTTATCAAAAATTCAAAGTTACAGTACCAAAGATATAGCGAGATCTATTATGCAGGAGAACAGTAGTCCAAGGTTCATCATCGTGGGGGCTGGAGCAAGAGGCAACGCTTATGCCGAAGCCGTTACGAAATCCACGAATGGAAGCATTATTGCTGTAGCTGATCCGATCGCTTTCAAAAGGGAGTCGTTGGGACGGAAATATATCTGGGGTTCTGGAAATCCCACTCGAGACCAAACGTTCGAGACATGGAAAGAATTTGTGCAACATGAACAACATAGAAGGCAGAAGAAAGAAAATGGGGAGTCAGTGGCTGCAGGCGTGGACGGCGTTTTCGTCTGTACGCTGGATGACACGCATGCAGAGATCATCACCGCACTTGCACCGCTTGATGTGCACATCATGTGCGAGAAGCCTCTGGCGACGACCTTGGGTGACTGCCTGAAAATTTACCGGTCGCTGCAGCCAGCTGTTATTGAGTCTCCCCCCAAGAGCGTCTTCTCAATTGGCCATGTCTTGCATTATAGTCCACATAACATCCTACTTCGGAAGCTGTTACTGGAAGATGGTGTGATAGGAGAAATCCTGTCCATGGAACACACCGAGCCCGTGGGCTGGTGGCATTTTTCTCACAGCTACGTTAGGTATGTAGATATTGGCAACACTTTAGGGGATACTGACAGCCCAAAGAGGCAATTGGCGCAAGGAGTCGAAAACGGCACCGTCTCTGTTGACGAAATCATGCCATGATATTGATCTGTTGCTCTGGCTGTTGTGCTCGCCACCTCCATCTTCTAATGCACCACCGCACTTGCCTACTCACCTGGCATCTACCGGCTCGCTGACTTATTTTAAAAAGTCGCGGAAGCCGGCGTTGGCTGGAAATGCTACAAATTGCTTGTCCTGTCCGGCTGAGCGCGAGTGTATCTACAGTGCCAAGAAAATATACGACGAACATCGTCTAGCCAAAGGGCATGCAGGATGGCCTGTTCACATCGTGGACCCCGAAATCGAGGACTTCATGGTGGGTGGTCATACAGATGCTGCCATGTTGAGGCTTGAGAGACGCCTTGCAGAAGATTACGATAGTCATACTCCGCAAGCAGAAATCGAAGGCCGTTCCTGGTTTGGCCGTTGTGTGTACGAGTCGGACAATGACGTTTGCGACGATCAAGTTGTTACGATGACGTGGGAAGACGACCCTCTTCCCGCAGATCACACAAGTGATATGGCAACACGTTTGAAAGGTCGAGGTGCAAAGACGGCAATATTTCATATGATAGCATTTACTGAAAAGCAATGCGAGAGAAGGGGCAGAGTCTACGGAAGCAAAGGCGAGATTGAGTATGACAGCGAAACCATCAAGGTATACGATTTCGCTGGCAAGCAAACGCAAACCCATCATCCACAGCAGCTAGGTGGTGGACATGGTGGTGGTGATGCCGGTCTTGCAGAGCAGTACGTCAAGGCCATTGACGCGGTGAAGAATCAGGGGATGAGCGTCCCGGAAGCACAGAGCTTACACATCGGATGTAGTTTGGAGGAAGTCGTTCGGAGTCACGCAATGGTATTTGCAGCCGAGGAGGCTCGGAAGCAGAGAAAGGTGGTGGATTGGGCGGAGTGGTGGCGTGCGAATGTCCAAGCTGCTGTGGTGTGAGCAGGCTGGGCATGGCCATGGCTCATTCATCGATGATCTTCTAAGTGAGGGCTGTGTGCATCATGGCAATTGTGGCAAAACATCAAAGGGCAGATGCTGAGAAGATGGACTTAGGAGTATTTACGACCAAATCATAACTCCTTGGTTTCTACTATGTATAACAATAATGGGTCATCGCACGCAATGCGTGGCTCTGAATGGTATGTAAGCTGAAACATAGCGTAAAAGTCTCGCCATGCCATGCAATGCCATTCCTCTTTCATTCTGCTAAAGCAAGACTTTCCACACAGAAGGCCAATCAATTAACCCTGGAGATGCGAGAATGACTCTTCCACTTTTGCGTCTTGATGACTTGGACTGTTGGACGACTGATCGGTCGTCGGCCAATCAACGCGCACGACGCCGGCTACGCGCCGACCTTCAAACCAAACCTCCATCTCAGCGCCAAACTACCACCAAACTACCACGACAATCCCACACTTGCAGCGACTTTCAGAGAACCTGCTACCGACGTGCTTCGCGCCCAGCCATCAGATGGGCGGTTGGGTATTCGAGACGCTCCATGATTCTCCCGCTCCACAACTGGCAGCTTTCAACGGTGACCGAAATTCAAGCTCATCATCCACCGAGACGGTTGAAGCAGGGCTTGCCGAGTGCTGGGGAAAACATGACAAGAATAGCAATATCATATGCCTCCGACGTTGATGTTGATGTTGACGCGCGACATCAACGGGCTTGCAGGCTGCCTATGTTTCAATCTGTGCTCTTTTTCATGTTGATAATCCTTTTAGCATATTTCCTTCATGTTTCACATTCAATTCGTGCAAAGACTCGCAAGAGCCTCCTCGACGTGTTTCAAGTGAGGGTCTGGCACTACACGCTTCTCGTGAAGGATAAGTATCGCGCTCATGTCCACTATGACTCTTCCCTTCTCGTTCTTCCCTAACATCACGCAACTGAAACGGCCTGGAGATTTCTTCTGTGAACGAATCTCTTTTGTATTTTCCTACTTTTTTAACATAGACTAAGACATCGGAGCTGGTCTCCAATCATAATTAGCGCAAGCTTCAGAATCATAGACTATCAGTTTCGTACAGCATCTCATTATACCCGGAACATCAACAGTACGCTGGACGTTATGCCTCTCACGCCTTACCAATATCGACCTGCAACACCTCCCTCCTTCGAACTCTCTAGGTCTGGCTATCACAGTCGCAACGCATCCGGATCATCTACATGGTCTGTGCATTCCTCGCCCAACTCTGTGGCTACTCGCGCCACAACCCCTTCTCGGTCTCCGGCGAGACAACTTGGCCCTACTCTCCTACCCAAGATACGGACACAAGATTCAAGCGTCGAACCGACCTCCATTGAAGGGAAGACGCATCGAAGGGCGCTTTCAACTACATGCAACCCCCCAGGTCAAGCATCGACGACAAGACCAAGAGTCCAGCGAAGTACCACCTCTCCGCCAGAATGCATCTCTCTCATCTCTCCGGTTTCGGCTACGTCTACGCAGGGATCTTGGGCAACTTCTGCTCAGAACTCGCCCCTTCCATTTTCTACATCTCATTCACAGTCGTCCAATCGCCACGCAAGATCTTCATCTACTTCCGGTATCAACGAAACTGCCTTACGCCACTATGGATATCCGACATACCGCAGTCTACCTACATACGTCACACGTTCCCCCCAATACACACCCTCCGTCGTGCCAGGCTCGTCCACCTTTGTTCCTCCACCTTTGAATGTCCCTGTACGACCTCAACCTTATGTACTCGCCCAAGAGCTACAATTCATAGCCGAAGACGATCCGTCAATTAGCCTTAATGACTACATGACCGGGCGCGGTCCGCCCGTCAACCCCGTCCCCGTAAACCTCATCAACAGCAGGCGAGGCCTCACCACCCACTGCTGGTGGGACATCCGCAACCTCCGCACCTGGGACGACTTCAACCTCTCCACCATCCGCAACATCCAGGGCTTCCCCGGCCTCCTCAACGTCTCCATCCGCGCAGCCGGCCTGCCCTTCCCCCAAATCCCACAATCCCGCCTGCAGCCGCAATCCGAAACCGCCCTTCTCGAAGTTTACCGCGACTTCTACGCCGTCAAAGTCAACGCCGCCCTCAAAGTCTCCCAAGGCCAATTCTCCTACATCTCCCTGCGCGCCGACAAGTCCCGCGACCGCGACGGCCCCCACTTCGTCTCCAACTACCAAAACGACGCCGCCTGCACCCTCGCCGGCAACGGCCGCGGCCGCGTTGTCGGCCTCGTCAAGTCCTTTGACCGCTGGAACTCGGGCATGCGCCACGAGCCCGGCCAGCCAAAAGTCGAATACCTCCAGGGCCTCGCCCACCTGCACCGCTGCATGCGCGAGCACTCGTGCCGCTACGGCTTCATCGCCACCGAAATCGAACTCGTCTGCGTCCGCATGGGCACCCTCGACGTCCCGCACTTTGGCTTCCTCGAGCTTGCCCCCGCCATCGCCACCGCGACCGAGTCCGGCCTCACGGCGTGCATGGCGCTCTGGTACCTGCACATGCTGGCGCGCAATGTCCCGCTGCCGGGCCAGCACGGGTGGCAGGTCGATGTGGGACCGCCGTGTGCGCTGACGCGGCAGAAGGTGATGGGCGCGCGCGATGAGTGGATTCCGAGCCCGGGGGTTAGCGAGAGTAGGAACGCGAAGACGGCGAGGGGGTGGGTGCATCCGGGGGATCCGTTCAACAAGAAGAAGGAGGTGGGGAAGGTGTGGAATAAGTGAGTTTGGTCTCTCTTTTTCTTTCTTTGGCAGAGGTTTTTTGTTTGTTTGTTTGGCATAGCGATGGCGTTGTTTGGGGGGGGCGTTAGGTGAGCGTTTGGGTTTGGGTTCGGGGGGGGGAATACCATGGTTGCATTAGGATAGCATATCTATCTGAGGGAGTAGGATGGCTTTTTGAGTATAGCATAGCATAGTATAGCATAGCATAGCATAGTATGTCGTTCTTTGCCATCACCTTTCCATCGTTCTTACTACGATCTCCCTTCCACCTCTGTCCCCCCCACACTCCCCGTCCCCGTGCCCCCTCATCTCTCCCACCCACACTCTGATCCCCACCGCCCCATCCACCTCCGCCCTTTGTTAAAAGATCGCTCAAACGCCTTTGCGCACCAACGATCTCACAAGCCTAACATCCCCGGGGGCTCTGCTGGGAGTTGCCTCTTCGTGCTTAATAGAGTAGGTGTCTAGGCGCAAAGAACGAGTCGTTGCCAAAGTAAGTCTCCGAGGTAAGGATGGTCTGGCTGGGCCTTTTCCTTCCCGAGAAGGAGGTCGATTTCGGGGGTCTGTCTACGTGGCTTCGCGAATGGACAAGGTTATCATAACCCACTATCCTCCAACCCAGGCATCCCCCGCGCCCCGCCAATCTCCTCCCAGAACGTCTCGAAATCGACCCCCTGCTGCTCAAACAGCTCTCTCGCCCTCTCCATCACAAGTCTATGCCTCTCGCTCGTGAAACCCCCCGGCTGCGCGCTCTCGTACTGGATCAGCTCGATCCATTTGAAGAAGAGGTTTTCCTTGCCCATGGCCGTGAGTTTATCCTTGAAGGCTACGATGCGCCGCCGGCCTTCTTCTTGGCCGCCTTCGTCCAGTTGGTAGACGGGCCAGATGAGCCACTGCGAAAGGGGGGAAGAGTAGACGGCTACTGCTTTCTGGAAGTCCGAGAGGGTGGCTTTGGCTTGGGCGACCAAGACGTGGGCGGAGATCATGGCTGGGTAGTCCAGGTCCCAGTGCTTATCCATCATCAAATAGCCCGTTTTCTTGGCAATCCATTCCCGCTGGATTGCTGGCATGATTTTCTCCGTGTAGATAGGACTCTCGATATTATTCTGTTCCAGCCAGTCCGACCCGAGGGTTTTGTCCCATCTCCTGGACTTGCGAACCACGATCTCCTTGCCCTCGAATCTGACGTTCCACCTCCATTTCGTGGGACTTGCGGGGTTACCCATGAAGAAATCCATGGGCCACGGTAGCAGGTAGACAGCTAGCGCATAGTCGACGACAAACATGAAGGTCCTCCTCATGCCCGCTTCGATAAGCGCGCCCATGTCGCTCGTGCCGACGTTCACTGTCTCTTCATTGTCGTAGCCTAGCATCGAAAGCCCAATCATCATGTAAGTCGGTATGGCGACGTAAGCGCGCCAGAGAAGGACCAAGGCAATGAGGATGTTCATCGCGGCGGCGATGGCGTAAATTTGGCGTTTTTTGGCTGGCAGGTGGGTGTCAATGTGGAAAAGGTAGACGTGGGAGGGGTCGAGATTGTCGAGGAAGGTAGAGATTGCCGGGGACGGAGTGGTGTAGGGGGATGGGAGGGTGGATGGGAGTTGATTGGGGGTGGTTTTGGGGCCATTGGGAGGTTTCGGGGTAGACTTTGCGGTGCGCTTGGCGGTTGGTTTAGCCATTGAAAGGATGTTAATGGCTTTGGGAGCTTGGGTTATCGAAGCATACTGGCGTGGTGATAAGTGCTGCGAAGAGCGTGAAGCTGGTTGGCTTTCCTAGGCGGAATCTTCGTCCGCGACGACGCTGATAAAATAGTTTACCGCTAGCAGGCTCAAGATTACCGTTTTTAAATAAGAGGGCAAAGGTCTGAAGGCAATATGTGCGAACAATAGATGCGATTATTCCGGCGTCCGTAGCAAGAAAGTGCATACTGGTCCTTGGGATGGCTATCGACATATTCGGCTTGTACACAATTTGAAGAGTTCCGAGCCAAAAAAAGACAAATTAATATCCAGAGATTGGGTTTCGTACATTAACTGTCAGACTTGATCTTGTGCCGGATTCGGAACGACGCCAACCCACCTCAATGCCGTTTACACGTTGCATGTTCAAAGATGAACCGACAGGCTTAACAACCCTCTAGTTTTTTCGTCGTTGTCGTTTTCCCATCTTCCACAGACGATCCATCCTCACCCTAGGACCTCTACGATAGCACTTTTACCCCCTTTCTGCGATAGATAGCCTTTTGCTCGGATAACTCTTCTCTCCGCCTCTCACTCTAATCTTGATATGGGAGGATTAAGAAGTGAGGCGTGTTCTTGCTCAGCATCTTCACAGCTAGACCAGGTGTTCTAATCGAAAATTCTTGACCCATGTACTTGGGACTCCTGGGGATCATCGTGGCATCTTCATACTCAAACATCCCCCAAACCATCCAGAAAAGCATCCGCGAGCTTCTTTCCCCTTTTCTCTCCAATGATCCTCCTTCTTTCCTCTATCTCCTTCTTTCTCTTCTCAACTCGTTCTTCCCTCTCCTTTCTTCCTCTTTCCGTCTCTTCTCTTTCCTTCTCCAGAGCTTCCATTTCTCTTTGCCTTCCCTCCTTATCCCTACTAAAGTTATAAAACCCCACTCCCTTACTCCTAACCTCTTTACTCGCATCGTAGTGCACCTCTTCGGGAGGTGTCATGCTCCGGTCTCTCTTCTTAGCTATCGTTTCCATTTGCGATGTGATGGTTTCGTCGGGGTTGAACGCTGAAGTTTGAACTGTGTCGCCATAGATGAGAGTGGATGGAGCGGCGGGGCGAGCGGAAAACTGTTGGAGTTCGGCGAGGGCATGGGACTGAGCGTTGCGCCGGCGTTGAAGGCGCTCGACTTCGGCTTTTATGGCGCGGCGTTGGCGTCCGAATTCGTCTTCGTAGTCCACTAATTCATTTGCGGCAGGGTCATCGTCCTCGGAGTCAGAAGACGAAGTATCTACACGACCGCCGGCTTCTTCGGCTTCAGCCCATTTGCGATCAAAATCCACCAGAGCGTGCTCTTCTTTGTTCGTAGCGCCAGAGGGGGGAACATACTCGCCGCGTTTCATGGAAGCGTAGAGACGAGCCTTTTCTTCCATCTTTCGCTTGGAGCGGTGAAGCGTTGCAGGGTCAACGGAGTCGAGGGAGGTTTGGTGCTGCTGTTCCGGTGAGGGGCCATCGGATATGTCGGCGAGGGCGCGCTTTTTGGTGTTCTTGTTATGGGCGGTGAAAATCGAGGATTTGGAGGATTTAGAAGGGGGGGTACGACCCGACGTAGGGGCGGTCGAGGGTTGAGAGAGGAGGGAGGAGAGCTGGGAGGTGAAGGCTAGGGTTGTGGAGGAAGATATCTCTTTGGATTTGGTGGTTTTGGGCCGGGGCAGGCCGTAGAGTGACGAGTTGGATGTCATGATGGGCCGTGGATGCGGTATGTCCAAGGTTACAACTGTGGAATTCAGAACGCCCTCGCCCACCTCCAATAGTAGGCTGCAGGGTGGATACAATCGTGGATAGAAGTGTGGGTATGTAGAGGGTACTCCGTAAGGTAGCACGGTAGCAAGGGTGCAAGGGTAGGTTGGCAGATGCGGAAGGCTGAACTAGCCAGCGGGAGCTAAGATAGAGTAGGGCTGATTACGCTACCGCCTTATCGCTACCACTCTCTATTGTTTACTCCAGCGAGGTCTATATCTAGGATGCCTGAACAAGCAGTCGAGAAGATGTCAGCGTCGACAAAAGTGTACGTAGCGGTCATAGGTCAGTGTCTCTCAATATAGTCAACGTTACCCAAGTTTGAGGGCAATTGATATGGGTTGAATTTAGTTCTTTAAACTTCAATTTCATTCAACTGATTGCATATTGAGGAGTTCATTTTTTCACATACTTTTCAACTCACTCAATTAGAATGAAAACCGTTGTACAATAATTGTTCAATCGCGCTCTTCGCCTGAACATATAGTCCTTTCTACTACCTCGATATTTCATCAAACTCACACATTTCCTCTAACACCCTCACAGGCGCCGGCGGTGTCGGCCGCGCCTTCATCTCCCAACTCGCCCACCTAGCCCGCACATACCCTCAGCTCACCCCCGTTCTCATTGCCCGCAGCCAGAAATCCCTCACCGTCCCGACCTTCGATGAGTCTCTTTCCCTCACAACCTGGGAGCACGATCTCTCCCAATCCCACGGCAGCGGCCTCTCCCCCAGCGAAATCCTAGACTATCTACGCAACGGTATCTCCAAAGCTCCGGGAAAATGCGTTTTGGTAGACAACACCAGCAACCAGGACATTGCGGACAGCTACCCGCTCTTCCTGAAAGCGGGCATCAGTATCGTGACCCCCAACAAAAAAGCCTTTAGCGGCAGCCTAACCCTATTGAAAAAAATCCTCGACTCCTCACCACCCCGCCACCCCACGGGCGGCCTCATCTACCACGAATCCTCCGTCGGCGCCGGCCTCCCAATCATCTCCACCCTCACCGACCTCGTCTCCACCGGCGACTCCATCCACAAAATCCAGGGCGTCTTCTCCGGCACCATGAGCTTCCTCTTCAACGCCTTCGCGCCCCTGAGCGGCCAAGGCGGGAACTGGAGCGCCGAAGTTGCCAAAGCCAAGGATCTCGGCTACACCGAGCCCGACCCGCGCGACGACCTCAACGGCCTCGACGTCGCCAGGAAACTCGTCATCTTGGCCCGCGTCGCCGGGCTAGCTATCGAAAGCACGAGCAGCTTCCCCGTGCAGAGCCTCATCCCCCAAGCGCTGGAGAGCGCGCAAAGTGCCGCGGAGTTCATGCGGCGCCTCCCGGACTTCGACGCCGAGATGGAGGACATGCGGGAGCAGGCGGCGAAAGAAGGGAAAGTGGTCAGGTTCGTGGGGAGTATCGATGTGCGCAAGGGGGAGTGCAAGGTCGGGGTGGAGAGTCTGGAGAAAACACATCCGATTGCCGCACTGCAGGGGAGTGACAACATCATCAGTTTTTACACCAAAAGATACGGGAGTAACCCGCTGGTTGTGCAGGGCGCTGGGTGAGTATTATTTTCCCCTTGTTGCGTGGGGTTTAGGGGGTGGAATGCTGATGTTCCGCTAGGGCTGGGGGGGAGGTTACGGCAATGGGTGTTACGGCGGATTTGATAAAAGTGGTGCAGCGGGTTTCGTAGTGTGGTAGCGTAAGATTATTTGATGGTGTAAGCTTGTCTATCAAAGTTCTAGATCCGTTTCATGGTGTTTGGCTTTCGCCGCCGGTTGCAGGAACAGCAGGATGCTAAAGAGTGAATTCTTGGGTATCGTCCGTCTATTCCCACCGTTTCTATCGATACACCCAACGCCAGCCCGGGTGCCTTCATTACCTTCACAGGTAAATCCCTAAGAAGCGTATCAAGCCCACTTGACCACTAACCAAAATACCCCCATTCTATAAACGGCACCGACCGCCCCCTGCAGGACCAGTCCCAGGCCCCGCATGCAATGCAAAGACTGCCCCACCATGTTTGAAGTCTATCTCCAGCAGCTCACCTCCTCCCCCTGTAGGCTTCATAGCCTCCGTCATCCGCCTCCGCTCCCGGAACGCCGACGTACCCACTTCCCCCCGTCCTCCACCTATCAAGCCCATACTGCTCCGACCCGATCGAATCTCCAACGCCGAGCGGTTGCGCACTGCTAAGCAACCTGCTCTCGCTCTCGTTGCTCATGTTATACATCGCTCTCGCGCCCAAGTCTCCCTGACCCCTATACGGAGAAGCCCGGTCCGGAGAGTCATCGGGCCTCAGACCCCTCCGCGCCGCGGCACCCCCGTAATCAGGCCCGGGGCTCGAGGCTCTGGAGCTGGGTATCGAGTCGCTGTCACGGCCTAGGAAGCTTCTGGGTGTGCTACTCCTCTCGCTGACAAGGTCGGAGGGTTTACCGTAGAGCTCGCCATCGCCGCCGTACTCGTCCGCAAACTCGGCTCTGTTCTTGTAGAATGCGAAATCGAGTTGAGATTCGGGTACAACTTCGAACATATTTTCTCTATTGGAGTTGGTGACTGAGCGATCGAAGCGAGCGACTTTGCCAGGTTGAGATTGCGACATGGCATCCATGGCGATGCCTGAATAACCATTCAACGCTCCGTCGACATTGTCAGGATTCACTCGGCCACGGTACACCTGGGATAAGACATTCCGGGCTTTCTCGTGGACCATAGGGGTCATGAGCTTTTTGTGGAGCGCTGGATGACCGAATTTCGTTGATACGCGGTCATTGTGACGTGGCTTGCCCGTTGGATTGGCGAGATTTTCCATATCTTTGAGGGTGGCTTTGGTGTAATATTTGTTCTGGTCGTTGAAAGTTTTGTAGCAGTACCATTTGAAATTAAGCATGAGAATAGGAAGAGGGATCATGCAGAAGATCATGGACCACGAGCCGTTGGCCATGAGGACGAGGGCGATAACGAAATTTGAAACAATGGTGGCGAAGATCATCCGATTGAACAGGATTGGCCAGTATTGACCTCCAGATTCAGCCTTTGTAATGAAGACGTAGAGTAAGAGGTACTTCTTGAGCCAATAGTCTGTGGCAAAATAAAACGCTGTAACTGGAAGTACGAGCGGCTGAAGAGTTGCGAAACAAAGCGCCACAGTGGCATAAAACAAGAAGTAATTGTAGTAATCCGCGTAGTCAAATGCTGTTGGGGCTGTATACTCAATGGCCTGTCGGGGTGTCGGATTCGTGAATGTGCGCATGAACCATTGGTAGATCAAATTCCAAACTTGGGCTATGTCAATTGCAGCACCAAGATTTCGTTGGAGCAGCCAAGTAAGCCAGAATGGAGAGACGGAACAGAGTCCAACCATCATCTTTACAAAAAAGGCGCCCTCCTTGACCGCAGTCAGAACATCCACATTGCTTTTCCCCCTGAGGTTGATGACAGCGGCGATGTATTGCCACAGAGCGGAGAAGAGAGAGAAGACTATAAGGTTGTTGAACATGAAGAAGGCGTAGAGTTTCGTAAGGACGTGTCGTTCCCGAGAGAATTTGGTCGTATCACCAGCACGTATGGATAACCGTCTGAAGGCGATAGGGAGTAGGAGGTAGACGAGAGATGTCAGTGCCGGAGAGGCAATACCCTGCACAATAGACCAGCCCAAGCGGTGTCCATCGAAATTCGTCTTGAATTTCGGCCAAACTAGGGCAAGGTTGGATAGATTCGAAAGGAATATAGCAATCAACGCGTTGGGAGCAATCCATACAACAGTCAGTACCGCTATCCAAAAGTTGTTCCTGAATCGCTTCCAGCGCCTAGATTTCTTTGTCAATGGTAGGTTCTTCCAGATCAAGTCTTTCGGCGGTGGCGCTAGCCTAATTGTTGCTCCTTGAGGATGCTTATGCCTGGCAGTATAAGCTACCGTATGCGCCTCTTCAATCCTCTCATAACTGGCGAAACCAAATGGCATAGGATTTCGCTTGTCGATTGACTCCCGTACGTGGTTAATCTCAACTTCGAGTTCGCGGATGCGTTCAGTTAGATAGTCGATTGCATCCACCTTCTGACCACCGTTGTTTTTCTGGTATTTTTTTGATGGGCGAAGAGTGGGACGTTTCGAGGGAATGCTGTCTGGCTTCTTCAGGTATTTGGCCAATACCGATTCTAACTTCCTGATAGCAATCTCATGCTCCTCAATCAACTCAGGGAGCTCTTTCACGTTGCGGCCGATGGTTGCTCGGGGTAGACCTGCCGTTTGTTCGACTTGATCAGCTATTCGAAGTATACCCTCGTCTGTTCGTAGGGCTTGTGGAATATCGGTAATCATCAATGTTCGAGATGACAAACTCATCTGATAGCCAGGGCTATCGAAGTACTGTTTCCGTAACCTTGTGGCAGCGATGTAATTACGCCACAAGAAGAAGACAATGACGAGGTCGATCAAGTAGGAGCTTATGACATGGCTCCACAAGGTTTTGTAGTTCTTTCCATAGACATACTGTGGTGTCATTAAAGCGAAGTAGTGATCAGGAACGTCTTTCAAAGGTTCCTTGACGCTGCCAACAACATTTGCGGGTATCAAGATTCCAACCCCTATTACACCAAGTACGAGAAACATATCACGGCACATTCTCGTGAATCTCAGGAAAATCGTCGCATCGAGCCCAACTTTTTCCACCAGCTGGGATTCATTTGTTGTGGCGACTGGTGGGACCCAGGCCAGAACACCGTTCCCAATCTTGGGAGGGGTATGTTTCTCGTCGCCATACTTAAGCTTTGGTGCGTATACATTCGAAATATGTGGTCGAAGGATGGAGAAGAGGATGGCGAACAATAACATCACCCCTACGGAGGCGCCTAGGGAAGCCCAGAAAGCGTTTGCGTGGAGCTAGAAGAGAAAGTGATAAGCATATAGTAATCTCGTTCAAGGCTGTCTTAAAAGCTACCTGGCTCGCAAATGGATCTTGAACTAGACATAGAAGTCGCGCAGCCCCACTCGATTGGCATTTCTCACCGCCGAAACCCGGAGAAGACATAATGGCAAGCGAATGGACGCCCGGAAACCCAAGCTTTAGAGGTGGGTGGTTAAGAAGGGAAATTCAGACAAAAGATCCAAACCATCGACGTGGTTGAAGTATGTTGGGATGCCGTGGAATGAACAAATGCGCCGGAAGGTTAGACTTCGTATCAACATGAGCCACGCCGCTTAGGAAGTGAAGTCGAGTCGAAGTGAGGGATGTCGACTCCTCGAAAGATCAAAGGTTACATCTGGAAAGACTGTATGAATTCTCAACGGGGAACTGCTGACTCCCTGGGCTCAGTGGAGGTTTGTCTTACGGCGCTTCTTCGGGTCACATATCGGGCGAAGGTGCTGCGAAATGATGAACCTATCACGTTGAGGCTGACATACAGGGATGACGTATGAACCCTGTCAAATTCCAACAGCTGCAAAATTATTTATAGCTCTCAACGGCTGATTAGTCTTTTTACGATCAAGTTCACAGCCAGCTATCTGGTTCTTCTACACGCGATGTCTTCAATGGGAAGCCATGATATTTACGATGGGTGATTTGGGTGCTAGGGCCTTGCAGTTGTCTTTGGAAACAATACGGCTCTTGTTTTGTCCACGAGACACGAAAGTATAGTCACCAGATCATCTTTTTCATCATTCCAGAACGAACACAGGAGCAGCTAGCCAAGTCAATATCCATGGTTGCTTAGAGATGGTGAAGACGTTGTGGATTTAATCGTTAGCCTTTCTGTGCTAGTACACTTATAAACCTCCTGACAGCCTCCCCCCCTTTGACGCGGATATCCACGTCAAATTCACCCAAGGCCTTTAACCGATCTGCTTCGGCACCCAGCACATTGCCTCCTTCAGTGATGATTGTGATGTCCTCTGCAGACAAGACGACTCTTGCGCCTTCCTCAGACCCGGCCAGGATAGCCTTGATCGATTCCGCAATATCTGCAGTAGATACGGATCCGTAGATGGCAACCTCTTGAGATTTAGGCAATGAATCTTCTACAGCTGCAAGATCTGCCGCTGCTGCTGAAGTGGCCTGTTTTCTAGAAGGTCGAATTGGCGGTTGATCCTGAGGAGCCTCGGGTTCGGGATTCACGATTGGGGTTCTGTAGAATTCCAAGTGGCTGGGCAGCGTAGTGGAAATGATCTGTGTTGCTCTTTGGGGCTACTATTGTCAGTGCTATGGCCCAACGTAGGTGATAATTAGACTGAAGTACCAGTAGAAGCTTGATTTCCACGTCCACCAGGCGCTCTCCAACTAATTCTTGGATATCATTCCCACTGTCTGATTGCTCTATCCCAAATGTGTGGTCTCGCTCTATAACCAGGTCTTTCTTGTTGAGCTGCTGCAGTCTTGACTCCGTCATGTATTCTGCTTTTTGTCGAGGATACCAGATGTTCCGCATCCTACCAGGGGCAACGGGGATGATAGAGCCTACAAGGATCTAGAAGTGAGCTGTCGGTCGCCCCAATAAAGATCGAATGCTACCAACCTTGTCGCCCATATCCTCGTATATCCTCCAAAAGCTTCACATTTACCGTAGCGGGTTGTTTACTAGATGATTTCTTTCCTCGCAGTTGCTGGTGGAACGGAGACGTAGACTCGGATATGTCGCTGGAGATCACTCGTCGTAAGCAGTTGAGGCATCGAGGGTTTCCCGCAGTTCTCTTAAAGGTTGCCATCCTAATAGGAATAGACCTCTCGCTTAAGGAGACATCCAGATGCACCAGATTTGGTGATTCACCAATTGGGAGATCGTTACTTAGCTAATTCCACATAAAGAATTTTTTGTTGCCTCAGGTTCTCAGACGTGTCACACTAACCCCTAACGGGGTTAGTGTGATAGGCTCGAATCAGCCTTCGCTCACCCAAGTGTCTAGTTTCAGAATTCAGAAAGTATTGAAATAAAAATTCTTCGAAGTCATACATGTACACACAAGAGCGAGACTGCATTTTCGGTCTCAAATCTATTGAAAAGGGTCCTACTATACGTACGGCCCCAATATATGCGCAACCCGAAGATACTTCGTTTTTGGTGTGACTGTCACTCAATCTCATGTATTTTCTGGTAGAATAATTTATTTTTCTTCAATAAACAAACATTCGCCTGACAATCATCTGCATCTTCTTCTTCCTACTACCACAACATCACCTGTACTATTCCTGCTTATCTATTGCCTCTATCTGCTACTGCTACTGCTACTGCTACTGCTACTGCACCCTCGCCGTCGCCCTTCACTGACCTCGCTGTCGCCGTCGTCATGAATTCACTGCTACTAGTGCAGAATCCGCCAGTCACGAGGCCACGAGGAAGGCCGGTCGGATTCACTGCGCGTACGCGCCAGGAGCAGCAATTTGAAGCCTCAACTCGACGGCTACTTTCTCAATTTGAACGTGTGGAGAAGGCTTTGAGCCAACAAACACAGGTGGGGGGCGGGGGTGTAGGTCGAGGTAGGGGGCGAGGTACTGCTGCTGTAGAGCAGGAGTTTCAAACAGAAGCTTCAGATGAAGAAGGCTTTGACTTTACCCAGTGGTGCATAGATTTATATGACCGTCGCACCGGAATAAAGGTACACTCAGGTTATTGAGCTTTGAATTCATGGCTTCTACCAGAAAATACATGAGATTGGGTGACAGTCACACCAGAAACGAAGTACCTTCGGGTTGTGCATATATTTGGAAGCTAAACCTTTTTGGGGGGGGGGCGTATCTTAGGTAGGTATGTAGTAAAACGCGGGGCGTACAATATTTAGTAAATTGGGACGTACATACGAGGTCAAAAAACTAATTGTTCGGAATGGCCTCCGTACCGCAACTGCACTACCACGAAAATCAAACGAACACGCAAATAGCTAAATGTAATGACAACAGCACCATTTATACGTAGAAATGTTAGATGATATGAATTATAATATATATCTATTCATGAAAGTGATTGTCACCCTGTTTAAGAATAATCTGATCCACCCGATGCTTCTGATTCATAATTAAAGGATTAATATTCTTTTCTACGAGTAGTATGGTTTGAATTTTTGAATTTTTGTGGGCATGGAAGCTTATCTAATCAACTACGTTAGCCCTACGGAGGCCAATTGCGGATTCCGAATAATTAGTCTTTTGACCTCGTAGTGGGACCCTTTTTCTATTCTAAATATTCGAATTTAATCTTAATTTCAAGAGTTTTGCCAAGGCTTACACAACAGCTTGATAAACGACTCAATGAATAATTATCAACTCAAAGCACTCGAGTTCAGTATTTACTAAACTACATACTGCTAAAATAAATCCGAGCCCTTTTCTGGAAATAGAAATTGAGACGAATTAGATGCTAGAAGCCGAAATTGAATGCTATTCGAAAGAATGAGGCGCAGCAAGAAGGTTCGAGAATAAGTAATTAGAGATGAGCAAGTCAAGCACTGTCTTGAAGAATCAGGAAATTTTCATCACGTGCTGGAACTTCTTTCCCCCGGGGGAAAGAACTTCCTTAGTGCGACCAAACGATGGGAAATCTTGTTCTTCGACATACAGTACTTGCAACGTGGCTCACTTCCCCTTTCATAGCTGTAGAGCGAAATCAGGGACGGCGTGTAGATATGAGATACATAGAAGGTAAACAGAATAAAAAGTAGACGAAAAATAAGAACGAATTTGGTGAGTATTGTTGTTGCGAAAGGTATGGCGACTGAGCAAGGAATCGGGAACACTCAGAGGAGTACTCGTCACAGGTAAATCATACAAAAACTGAGGGTAGTACTTGCGAGGGAAGTACTCGTCAAGGAAGTACTCGTCAAGGAAGTACTCGTCAAGGAAGTACTCGCCAAAGCAAAAATTATCTCTGTACGACCTTCATCAAATGTACAAGAGGGAGAAAAGTAGAAGTGTCTAATACATTGGTCTTAAGCCATGTATTGTGTAAAATAACCTCACTGTTAATACGAAGGGTGTTGAAATATTAACATCTCTTTTGATTATTATGTTAAGGCTTAACCTCAACATCTATTGGGCCATAGGGCTGACTCGGATCACCGAGCACCTCTTATTAGTTTTCCCTACATAGCAAATACATTAAGCTATTACAACTATCTTGAACTGCTACCTACCATAGGATCAACTATCTATGCTGACCTCAGGTGCAGGCCTGTAATAAATCTAGTCCATCTCATTACTGCGCGAATTCTACACGCCGCTCTTGCCCGTAACAGGAAGTGGAAACCATTCGGAAATCCCGCGAAAGTCCCTGTGCCCTCGTGGTCTCTGTCTCCTACTAATGACAGGTGGAAGCTATGAATAGATGGGGTTCACGAAGGGAGGAGGATGAGGGCAAGAATTGAAGAAGTCGGGTCATGACAGCATAGGGGCAAGGTATTAGACATCATGTACATTGCTTCTAAAGTCCTTTCTGGGTGATGTAAGTTTGATAATGATTCTCATGCCTTGCGATGCTGTGGTATCACAACGAACATCCTTTCGTTGCAAACGCTCCAAGGATATATGACTGGACTATAAATACACAATTAGAAGTATCAACGTGTGTAGAGAATCTCATGACGCTCGTCATGCAGGGATGAAGCTTGCCGCGAGCTCTCTCAAACCATCTGTATAGGATCGTTTGGGAGCTTTCGGCTCAGTCTGCTCAGCCTCCCTGTTCGCTGGACTAATGAGTCCATCAACACACCACTTTTGGTCTGCTGGCAGCTGTTCGGCAGCACATATGGAATCGAAAGAACCTCTTTCGAACTTTGTCCTCTTGTCCAAAATCTCGGATTGTTTCCTCTCCCTCGTTAGCCAGATCCTGTTGAGAATCTCGACGTATTGAATTCCACTGTGCGTTTCCTTGACTAATACTAACAACCCGATCTCTTTCAAGTCGACCGCTGGGAGACGAGAGGCTATGATTGCTATATCAATCGGCACTTCGGTCGACGATCTATCTCCTACACGCCGCATGCTGGACACCGCTTTGTGATCTTGCAAGCTTTTTCGAAGTACAGAAGTTGTTGGAAAGTTTTCGCCCTCGTCCGCAATGTGGACTGCGTACCATTCTCGGAGCGAGAGGTCTGTCGGAAAATAGAAGTCTTCACGGTGATGTAAGGGGAATGGGCCTCCAACGAGAGAGTGAAGTCTAAAACCTGGAAACAAAACCTCAAGGCCTTGGTGTTCAATAAAACGAGCTCCTTCGTGGTTCTTGACTCCGAGTGGATCCGGAGGATCGGTCTTATGGGATGATAGCCAAGAACGTGGTGCCCAGCGATAGCCCTTCTCCTGCAGTTTAGGTCCAGGGAGGAATATCATGCCTGGCGGAACTGGACAAGGTGAGATTGCTAACAGCTGCGAAACAAAGTGAAGCATCCTGCCATTGCAATCATCTTTGTATAGCTGAGATTGTTCATCATGTCTGCTGGGCATTGCATAGAGTTCCGTGCTCAGATTAGTAATTGTAGCTAATGAAAGAGTTTCGTGATGAAGGTGAGACGTTGTCCTCCATTGTGCCACTTTCCAGACGGATGCAATGAACTTAGCCTTTGGATGCCATCGTTCATCAGACAAGAATTGAGTGTGAACTTTGTTGCGCTTTTCGCCTAGAACACCATGATAATACATTTGAGACGCTGTTGGTAGACAGTTGTGAAGGCTATCCGCTTCTTCGAAATACAGATCCTCTAAGTGATCCATCGCGTACAGCTGATCTTTGAATGCGAAGTAAATATGCTTGCTCAAGATCGCTTCTTGTAAGGTCCACATGCGGGTCATCCATCTGCTCATAGTTATCTTCATCGCAGGAGTTGAATATCCGGGGCCCTTCGCCACTCCCATCAAGCTCTTGTCCAGGACTATCATATATCGAGCATGGACATAGATGTTATGCATATTCCTAATCGCCAGCTGGCGCTGGGTATGGAAAAGTCGTCCTTTTGGAATCGCTAAGGTGTCAATCCAGAATGCTCCCTTGACTTTCACGTTGCCGCTTCTCATTCTGTTAACATCGTCAACCAATCTCGAGAATAAAGTCAAAGCACATTTGCTAAGTTGATTCTGGTCCTCAGGGCCCCCAAATCCATCGACCCAAACATGCGAGAATATGCTGTATGGAATGTTAAACGATGGTTTCATCTCAAGGACCTGGAGTTTTTGATTTTCATAGCGGAAGAGTGGGATATTGCCTTCTTCAATAATACGTGCAAGGCAACTTCCATCAACAGTTTCGTAGTCGTTGCAATCCGGTTGTTCCTCACGGGGGCTGCCTTGGATACAATAGTGATAGGGCTTTGGTTTGGCTGGCAACCCATCCTTCTGACGAAGTTTATCTTCGAAACACTTAGTCGGAGTACACTCCCTATGATAAGGTCCTCTGGCACCGGAAGCACCATCCAGGGTGTGCAAGTGTAAGAGGCCAACAACATTGCCTCGTGCTTTTGCTTGCACCATTCGAATTGCTGTACGACACCAAAGAGAATCCTCGAGTTGGTTCAAAACAAATCTGGAATAGCCCCATCCTGGACTCGAGAATTTTCGGCTACTCCATCCTTGAATGTTGAAACCGATTTTGTTATGGACTTTGGCTTGCGCGTGTGTCAAAGTCTCTCCCAAAACCATAAAGGAAAGTGGAAGGATTTCATCGACTTCATTCCATACTGGATCATATCTGCGGCCCTGAAACGAACAATACTCGAACACATAAAACCGGGCAGTTTCCAATACCTGCTGTATGCGCAGTAAGCGACTTGTCCGTGCAGATCCTGGACTTGTTATCTCCTTGTCTAACCAGGTTTCAAGTAACTCCGGTAAATGCTTGGTTGTAATGTAACCAGAGTTATCTCCATCAGTCCGTACAAATCTTTCCGGCTTGAAAGAGTCGAGGTGTCCAAATACTTGAGCAAGAACTTCAAAAAAAAGCCATTCCTGCAGGACTTTGTCGAAGGAGCATATTGGGCGTTCCTGGCTGTGGCTACCATCTTCTGTAATATTCCATCCTTTGTTCTTGGGGAGATTCCAAAAGTCTTTCCATTTTCTCGTACCTGTTTCGGTTGGCGTTTCGCAATGAAGAGGAACGGATGTGTTGACTTTGAATTTTAGATGATCCATTCATAGGTAAATAGACAATCTCGCCTACTCTAACCCACCAATCGTTCTGAACACGACGTTGCAAGGTCACAGTGCCCGCCTAGTTATCACCTGACTGACTCTTTTTGCGATCATCTGAAAATTCAGGCAGACAACAAGTGTTTTATATAATTCCGACTTTGGACATTTAGAAGAGCCTCTCCGCTCATAGCCTTGCGCTCTCCAATCTCCCATTGCGCCAGGGGCCGGTGTCGCGTTTTTCGATTGGTTGGAACACATCCAGGATACCACACTGATACAGTATACTGAGTTGCCATTTCCAAAAGATGGCGCGTTGTGCATCCTCCAGGAGGATCACGAGGCTGACCTATCATCGCCCCACTCTGTCCGGATTACCGTGCCGCCCTCGACATTTCCAATTATGTCTTCTCAGCCATCTACAGGGGGTGTCACCCCCGACTTCTTACGCGGATTGTGGCATGATCACTTTAGGTAGTGATTTGAGCCTGGGCCTCCACGTAGTGGATGCAGCCCAGCTGCACCTCATTAATTCCAGCTTATAACGCTCTCATCCCACCAAAATGGTCATGTCTCATAATCGCGACAAAGTCGATGTTGAACATGTACTATGGCAAAGTCTAAAACTCGAAGACCTATAACCTATTTGGGCAGTGTAGAATCTATCTATGAACCACCCTTTCCTGACGCGCCCAAATTTGAGTACGTTCCTTTTGTCCATATCGATAACGTGGGGTTAACAAGACTATAGCTTTATTTTCGTACATGATCCTGGCACTAATTGGCAAAACGCCTGGAGCCAGACAGCACAGCCGGTTTCGTGGATTCGAGACTTCTTGCCACGAGAATTTCCGAATTCGCGAGTATGGGCGTATACTTTGGAAATCGCGAAACCTACGCGGTTTACTGAGGATACGTCTGGGATGCAATTTGAGAGTCTGCTCACGAAAGTGGGTAAGAAAAAGGTAGGAAATGGAAATAGATCTGTTGCGCCTTCAATGGTTCTGATCAATCCTTAGTCAAGTCATCGTTCAATAGTATTCATTGCGTACAACTTAGGAGGCTTGCTGCTTCAAGATTTGCTCCGTGGGTGTAGCGAATGCGCAAGCAGCTATGTTCAGGGAATTATTCTCTTTGGGGTCCTATGCTCCAGCAAAGCCGACGATGACTGGATGAATCCCATACTCGCTGCGAGCAACATCACAAACCCTGACTCGCCTGTAAGCAGGGAAGCTTGCTATGAAATCCGGAAAATAGGACAGAAACTCATCAACGATGAATTTGAGACATGGGTGGAGGATTTTAAACTTAAAGATAGAGTCATTTGTTTATACGAAACTTTGGCGGTACCGAAATATCACAATCTTGTAGGTGTACACACTGTGAACAGTGCAGTGTGCCTACAACCCAACTGACAAAGTCAGGTGGTTAGCCAGCAGGCAGCAGTCATATCAGGATGCGACAGCATGGCACTGGAAGCTGATCATCTCCAAATGGCTCGTTTCTCAGAAGAAGCGGATATAAATTACCAGAAAGTGATTCTGGCGCTTAGGAGTGTCTGTTGTCCACGTAATGAGGTTTATACGAACATAATGTTACCCGCACGACTACATTCTGGTCGTCTCAGAAATCTGCCTGTAACTTCGGATCTGTGTGAGGAACTGCTTCTTGCAGAGGATAGTGACCGTGATGCCAAACCTTCGGGTCTTGCAGAAGATAGTGACCGTGATGCCAAACCTTCAGGTCCGCTAGCTTTGCTTTTGGAACATCAAGGACATTATACCAAAGCCGAAGAATTCTTCGCTAACTTAGCTCAAGATTACGGAAGTTCTCTTGGCTCCCAACATCGTTTGACATTGTACTGCCTTGACAAGAAGGCCTCCCTACTTTGTAAGCGTGGTGCGTACGAAGATGCGGAGGAACTGATCAGGAAAAATCTGAAGATAAGGATCAGTACCTCTGGAAAGACCTGTCTTTCTGTTCTACTGAATTCCTGTACCATGGCATCAAGTTTGATATCCCGTGGCTATTACGGAACTGCAGAAAAGCTGCTTTGTGATGCTCTGGAGTACTCAAGTTCGTCGTATCCTGGGAATGTTGCCTGGGTCCAGCTTTTAAATTGTCTGGCTACAACGAGTGTGCGGTGTCAGTCAGCTGGCTTTGGATCTCGATTTAATACAGAGTATCTAGCTGTGAAAGTCGTCGGAGAATCAATATCTTTATATGGAGAAAAACATCCTTTTACCCTGAATCATATGTCAGACTTGGCAGATGGCCTGGCCTCAAGATCCCAATTTGCAGAGGCCGAAGCTATTGGCCGCTTTGTTCTCAACGCGACATCGCAAGTTCTTGGATCACATCATCCCCAGGTTCTGCGTAGCGCTCAAAGGCTTGCTGATTATATCCGATGTCAGCATCGTTATAATGAAGCGGCCACAAGCCTTAAGTCTACACTGGAGCTACAGAAGCGAAAGCAAGGAAACTGGAATCCCGACACCCTAACCACAATGAAAAGCCTGGGACTGGTCTACATTCTACAAGGTTATCTACAAAATGCAGAGGAATTACTGGAGCAGACATATGTTGGTATGAAACAAGTTTTAGGAAAAGAACATCCTACTTCCATCTGGGTATCGCAACTTTTAATCAGGCTCAAGGCTGAACAGAACACAAATCTAGACTCTGTTGAAGGTACTGATCACAGTGATGCGATTAGGACTTCGCCGTCCGGGATGCATCCAGGTGCCGACTACGACTTTTTCTCGAGCGCTTTGGACGACGAAGTTATAAAAGCGGCAAGGAAAGGCGACACCATCAGCCTGCAGACAACTTTACGTGAAAATAAGGTGGGAACGCGTGTCTTTGAGCGAGCATTACGCGAGGCAGCTTCGAATGGTCAAAATGAAGCACTAAAAGTGCTCCTCAAAGACTACTCGGTAAATTCCCAGGACGGATTATATGGTACTCCGTTACAAGCTGCATGTTATTTTGGTGAATATGATACTGTACAGTTTCTGTTGGAACACAATGCGGACATTAACGTACGAGGCGGTGTATGTGGAAATGCTCTACAAGCCGCTGTTCTTGGCCGGCAGCCGAGAATACTAGAGCTTTTACTGACAAGAGATCTTAGCTCGGATATTGGGAAAGAATGCCTCAATTCTTCTCTTAGCACTGCCATATTAACAAAGCAAAATCAACTTGTGCCAAAGTTACGGCATGCTGGCGCTGATGTTAATTGTAAAGACTATCTTTTTGGAAGCCCGCTTCAGCAGGCTTCGTTCTTTGGTCAAAAAGAAGTCATGACTATACTCCTAAAGGAAGGTGCTAGTACGAGCCTTCCAGGAGGAATTTTTGAATGTCCATTGAAAGCGGCCATAGCATCAGGAAACAGGCCTTGCGTATTATTACTACTTGATTCAGGAGCCTCAATTGGCCAGCTATACTCTAAGCCAGCAAGCAAGATGGAGGAGTTGACGGCTGCCAACGAAGCATTTCTGAAAAGCGTGATACTCGAGAAGATGAAAGCCTCGCAACTCCCACTTTCACGGAACTCGCTTGAAAAACCAGGCTTGGTGCCAGATACAAATAATCTAACTCTTTCGAAGGCTGAGGAAACTAGGGGCTTGCAACTACAGAAGGGAGCAGATGTTCAGCTTACATCAGACACTAAACCACCCAATAATCTTCAGACAACCTCACACCGGCCCGGAGCTAAAAATCTGGAAGTACGTTACGAAAATACGACATCCACTTCAGGAACACTTGATACCGAAACATCGTCGTCGCGGGCTTCAAATGTATCGCGTTGCAAGCAGTACTTAACGGAGAAATCCAAAAACGCGAAGAAAGGTTTCAAGAAAAGATTCCAAGGACCTCACCGGGTGAATGAAAAGGAGGTTGCTACTCGCTAAATGACGGATTTGCTATTCTCCTTATAGTTGGAATCCTTTCTTTTGTATTATCGAATCATCTTGGAGGGTCACAGTCCTCTTGTATTGCTTCAATATTGAGGATCCACAGTCTTAAATCGTTCATCGCGGTTTATCGACGCTGTTCTATAGATCTCCAACCACATATGTCCGTTGGTGTATTTTGAAAACCTTATTCATCTGTTCCATCAAGAAGAAGCTGCAAATCACTTTGGGAGACTTTGAAATTTCGTATTATATTAAGTGTTGCTTTTTCTGTAGAATTTGCTGGGCATATTCACACTCGCTATAATCTGCACATATTAATACTGAGGACTTGGATCCTGTACTCGTACGATCTACATATTTTACTTCAATGCATACATATGACGGAACTGCTCTAACATCAATTCTCTTACTGAGTAAGCGATGGTACGAGGGTAGCCTTACATCGGACAGTGTCAAGAGTGATGATACCCGAAATGGCTGGGACTCGCTTAGGGAGAGATCATGACTTTTGACACCATCCGGTGATAGGGTCAGGACAAGGGTGTTTTGTGTTGTTGATCGACCATGCTGGGCGTCCATCTACTTCGAAATCAGCCAATCATCTATCTTTAGCGCTTATCCAGGCAGATTCTGACTGTGTAACTAGACTCTGACATGCGTTCGTAGGAAAAATATCCATTGCTCTTTTAAATAGTGGGGCTTGCGCCATCATCCCATTGGGGTAAACATATGACAGTGGGGTCCAGATTCCTTTCCTGTGCCCACCACACCTAATTGCAAGAAAGATTATTCGTCTGATAAGGATATCTTCAAGGGTGCAATGCAGAATGACAATGTGTTCGCAGTGCTTGAAGCATAGCAGCCGGCGTCTTTGAGCCTAACATGTCTGCTGGCTAGATAGAGCCTGACAGAAGATGTCAAATAATAAAAATGGCTCCTCCCCGGATGGGATCTGTACTACTAGACAGTGCTGCTCTACCAAATTCTCGATTTCTTCGCACCTAAAAGCATGGCAATTTCAAATACCACAAGTCAACGAATCAGTGTTCTGGCCTACGCACCCATTGCTCTTTTCGCGGAAAGCCTTCGAGTCCAGTTCGCTATGGCTTCCTCCATAATCACCCGAAGCTCCGTCGCACCAGCAATGACTGGGTGCGTCAAGGATCTCCTTTTCCTGTGGGAGATGAATGAGTCCCACCTATTGGGCAATTTTGATGACAGGGATGTTGCAAACGTTACGAGTGTCAGGCACGGAAACTCCTTCCGATTGCATAACCAGGCTGTCCTGCTGCTGAGTCAAGTCTGTGGGCGGAAAGCAAATCAGAAGATCATACCGTATAGGCCCGATATCGGAGAATTGGCTATTAGAAGGGAAACGATTGTCAATCTTAGTTTCGTGCTACCGCATAACAATCTCAACAACATGAAACGTGTTTCCAGTCGGCTGGAATTGCTATGCTTTCTGATAACTTTCATCGAATTTGGAGTGCCGATTGCTATTGCTGTAGAGATGGCTCTGAACGGGATAATCGTCGGTGTGGTTCTAATGCTTTGCCTCTCCTTTTCTGTCGCAGCGTTGACAGTCTTACGCTTGTTCACAAGCTCTATCATTGCAAACAGAGATGCTATTGCCAGAGACGTACAAGAGGCATCGCCTACTCTGGATATACATGTGATTGCACGGCACTGGAACGACACGCATCTCGACGTCGTTTGCGGCTATACCAGCCATCTACATGCCCTGACGAACATTCAAATGGTCGTTGACCGGTTTCCGCTCCTGCGCTGGGTGAGCCGCTTTATTGCGGTAATCTTGGTCATTCAGGCTGCAATCCTAGCAAGCCTCCTCGGCACAAAAGATAATTCTTGGATAGCGTTGCTCTGGATGGCGATATACCTGTACATGCTTATTCCACCGTATCTCTTGAAACACTACAGCCCAGACTCCTTGTATCAGAAGCATTCCGCCGAGCTAATCAAAATTCAGCCAATCCACTTCTTCGGGCGGAAAGCAGCGCTCCTATTCATCTCAATGTTGCCTGTTACTCCAAGAGCAGACGTTGATCGTTGGGCTTGGATGGATGTCTTCATGCCCGACAACGATAGGAGAAGGCGCTGGAGAGCTCACGTGGAAGCCCAAAATATTGTGACTGGGAAGTCAACATACTGCTCTTTGGGAAAACAACTGTCAGTAGAAGATGAGAAAAATGGGTTGATTGCGAAGACCGCGGTGGAACAGGCTAGTGCTGCATGTAACCACCCGGAGATCCTGAAGTATTTACTGGCGTATAGCTCGAGGCTGGGGAAAAAGTAGACTTTTAGCAGTTTTGATTTCATTCATTGTAATGACTATATCCTATCTATAATACAATTCTGATCGGTAACTCGGTTGACTGCTACCAAATGGTAAAGGTTACAACCGTATAATATCGAGTCAGCCGAGGGATAGGGTACAGGTGCGGTATAGGGAGCTGTAGAAGCAACAGCGGGAGCAAACAAACTGGAGGATGCGTGTATGTTCAAAAACACAAGGGGGTGATTGGGGAATTCTGGTTGGTTGGGTAGAAGACGGATACTATTTCTCTAGGGAGTTTATCCGAGCTTTATAGCCCGGAACTAAGCTAACTAAATCGCACTTTCCAGCTACTGGGGGGGGGGGGGGGGGGGGGCCAAAAAAAACCCCCCCCAACAAACCCACAGACAAATAAAAGT
>JAABUZ0100000785.1_pt1 | contig 44891 bp, 35 predicted proteins | sample 5562091 | NCBI WGS metagenome assembly JAABUZ01 (sample SAMN12813069, study PRJNA571459) | rock metagenome | isolation source: Antarctica rocks | place: Antarctica: Victoria Land, Linnaeus Terrace sud | collected 2015-12-21
AGGGCAATCCCGAGCACGGCGCCCAGGTGATGAGCGCCCTGGGGCCCATTGCCGATCAGCTCTTCGCTGAGGCTCGGGCCGAGGGACGTCGAGAGCCCGCCGACGCCTATGCCTTCGACGCCCTGGTGCGCATGGCCAACTCGGCCCGAGTGGGCGGGGTGGAGGCAAGCGGTGCCGGTGAGCCCGGTGCCGGCGGGGACCGAGGTGGCGGGGACGGTGCGGGTGATCCGGGTGGTGCGGGCTCTGGCGGTGGGGAGGGCGGTCCGGGTGGTGCGGCCGCCAGGCCCACCAATCCCGGCCCGACCGGGGCTACAGCGAGCGGTCCCCGCCGGCCCCGGTCTCCCGGCCCCAGTCGGACCAAGGTGATCGTGCGCATCGACTTCGACGCCTTGCTGCGGGGCTACCCGGTGTCGGGTGAGACCTGCGAGCTGGTGGGCTATGGACCGGTGGCCGTCTCGGCGGTGAGGGACCTGTTGGACACCGCGGATCCCTTCATCGCCACGGTGGTGACCAAGGGCCAGGCCCTGGTGGGAGTGGCTCATCTGGGACGGCGTCCCAACGCCTACCAGCAAAGCGCCCTGGAATGGCTCTACCCGTCGTGTGCAGTTGAGGGCTGCCCGGCCCAGGCCCGCTTGGAGTTCGACCACCGCCTGGACTGGGCGACCACCCACTACACGGTGTTCGACTTGTTGGACCGGCTGTGTCCCCACCACCACGACCTCAAGACTCGGGCGAACTGGTCCCTGGTCGAGGGACAGGGCAAGCGCACCTTCGTGGCCCCCGACGATCCCCGCCATCCCCGCTATGGCCGGCCGCCGCCGGCTCCTGAACGGCCGCCATCCAAGGGGTCCCCGGCTTCACATCCGCACGCCCCACCAGAGGGGCCGCGTGAGGTCTCGCCTGAGCCAGCCTCCGAGCCACTAGCTAATACGTCCTCGGTCGAGGTCGGCGCGTGAGCCAGCGGCAAGTCTGGCTCTCACCGCTGCCAGCAACCGGGTGGCCACCTCCTCGGGTGCACCTGATCCATCCACTGTTGCCCAGCGATCCGGCTCGGCCGCGGCCAGGGCCCGGTATCCCGCCGCCACCCGTTGGTGGAAGGCCCGGTCCTCGGCCTCGAAGCGGTCCCGGCTCCCTCCGGCCGGTCGCCGGGATGCCACCAGCTCAGCCGGCAGGTCCAGCAGGACCGACAGATCAGGCCACAAGCCGTCGCTGGCCCACGACGACAGGTGGCGCAGTTCGCCCAGATCCAGGTGGCGACCGTAGCCCTGGTAGGCCAGGGTGGAGCCGGCGAAGCGGTCCGTCACCACCCAGCGGCCGGCAGCCAGGGCCGGCTCGACCACCTCGGCCACATGCTGGGCCCTGGCCGCCAGCATCAGCAGGGCCTCGGCTCGGGGCACCAGTGGGCCGGGCGGGGCCGAACCCATCGGCGCGGGCGGCGCGGGCGGCCCTGGCGGACCGGGTGGCGTGGGGGGTGCCGGAGCAGCCTCGAGCAACAACGAGCGGATGCGCTCTCCGATCTGGGTTCCCCCCGGTTCCCTGGTCACTACCGCCCCCAGAACAGCACCGAGCAGTCGAGCCTGGGTGGTCTTGCCCGACGCCTCGCCACCCTCCAGAGCGATCAGGCGTCCTCGCCCTGGCATTCCCACCGGAGGTGCGCCCAGCGCTAGTTGGCCGGCTCGGCCGCGGCCGCCCGCCCCTCGGCCGTAGTTGTCCGGGCCCCGGACTTGGTCGTGCGGGCCCTGGCCTTGGTCGTACGCCCGCCGGTCTTGGTCGTCCGGGTCCCGGACTTGGCCGTCCCCGGCCTCGGCTTGCTGGGCCGGGACTTTGTCGCGCCGCTCTTGGCCCTGGCTCCGCCTGCCTTGGCTGCGCCAGCCTTGGCCCGGGTCCCTCCGCCGCGGGCCCGCGGGGCGGCCGGGGCGGCCTCCCGCCGTACGGCCAGCAGCTCGGCCGCCCGCTCCACGCTGAGTCCCTCCACCGTGTCGCTGCGTCGCAGCGAGGCATTGACCTCCCCGTCGGTGACGTAGGGGCCAAATCGGCCCTCCTTGACCACCATCGCCCCACCACTGACCGGGTCGGGTCCCATCTCCCGCAGCGGTGGCTTGGCCACCCCACGACCCCGTCCCAACTTGGGCTGGGCAAACAGGACCAGCGCCTCCTCCAGCGACACGGCGAACAGCGCTTCCTCGCTGGTCAGGCTGCGGCTGTCGCTGCCTTTCTTGAGGTACGGGCCGTACCGTCCGTTGAGGGCCAGGATCTCCTCCCCGTCGGCCGGGTCGGTCCCCACCACCCGGGGCAGGCTGAGCAGGGCCAGGGCCTCCTCCAGGGTGACGGTGTCGGCCGACATGGTCTTGAACAGCGAGGATCGCCTGGGCTTCTCAGAACCGGAGGACTTCTCAGCGCCAGAGCCGTCAGCCTCGTCCGCCCCCAGCTGCACATAGGGCCCGAACCGTCCCACCCGCACGCTCACCGGCAGGCCAGTGGCCGGGTCGCTCCCCAGCTCCTTGTCACCGGCGGGGGCGGCCAACAGGGCCTCAGCGCCCTCCACCGACAGCTCGTCGGGGGCCGTGTCCTCGGGGATGGAAGCCCGATCCTCGCCCCGCTGCACATACGGCCCGTAACGACCCACCCGCACCACCACCTCGGTCCCGTTGGCGTCGGTGCCGATGGGGATGGAGTTGACCTCCCGGGCGTCGATGTCGCCCAGGTTCTCGGACACCACCGCCTTGAGCCCGGTATGCCCGTTGCCAAAATAGAACCGGGTGAGCCAGGGCACCGCCTCCTCTCGTCCTCCGGCGATCCCGTCCAGGTCGTCCTCCATGCTGGCGGTGAAGCCGTAGTCGACCAGCTCGGCAAAGTGGCGCTCCAACAGGCCCACCACCGCGAAGGCGGTGAAGGAGGGGACCAGGGCGCTGCCCTTCTTCCAGGCGTAGCCCCGGTCCAAGATGGTGGCGATGATGGAGGTGTAGGTGGACGGGCGGCCCACGCCCAAATCTTCCAGTGCCTTGATCAAGGAGGCCTCGGTGTAGCGGGCAGGGGGCTGGGTGGTGTGGCCCTTGGCCTCCAGGCCGGCCACGTCCACCGAGTCGCCCACGGCCAGGGGCGGCAGGCGCACCTCCCGGTCCTCCAGGACCGCCTCGGGGTCGTCCGCCCCCTCCACGTAGGCCCGCAGGAACCCGGGGAAGGCGATGACCTTGCCGCTGGCCGCGAACTCGGCGCGATCGCCGGCCGTCCCCCCCGTCAGGCGGACCTGGGCGCTGGTGCCCCGGGCGTCGGCCATCTGGGAGGCCACCGTGCGCTTCCAGACCAGGTCGTAGAGCCGGGCCTCATCCCCCGACAGGGCCCGGCCCAGCTGCTCGGGCGTACGCCAGCTATCGCCCGCCGGACGGATGGCCTCGTGGGCCTCCTGGGCGTTCTTGACCTTGCGCTCGTACCGGCGGGGCGCCTCGGGGACGTACTCGGGACCGTACAGGGTCCTGGCCTGGTCCCTGGCCGCGGCCACCGCCGTCTCGGAGAGGGCGGTCGAGTCGGTGCGCATGTAAGTGATCCAGCCGTTCTCGTAGAGGCGCTGGGCCACCTGCATGGTGCGTTGGGAGCTCATCCGCAGCTTGCGTCCGGCCTCCTGCTGCAGCGTGGAGGTCATGAACGGCGGGTAGGGCGACCGCTTGTAGGGCTTCTCCTCCACCGACTTGACCTCAAAGGAGGCGTCACCCAGACGATCGGCCAGCCCTGTTACCTCCTGCTCGCTCAGGCGGACCAGGTTGTCGCCCCCTACCAGCTCGCCGGCGGTGTTGAAGTCCCGTCCGGTGGCCACCCGCCGGCCGTCCAGGCCAACCAGGGTGGCGGCGAAGCGCTCGCCATGGCCGGTGAAGGTGGCGTCGACTCCCCACCATCCAGCCGAGGTGAAGCGCATCCGAGCCCGCTCCCGCTCCACCAGGATGCGGGTGGCCACGCTCTGCACCCGGCCGGCCGACAGCTTGGGCATCACCTTCTTCCACAGCACCGGCGAGACCTCGTAGCCATAGAGGCGGTCGAGGATGCGCCTGGCCTCCTGGGCGTCCACCAGACGGCGGTCGAGCTCCCGCCAGTCGTCCACCGCCCGGCGGATGGCCGGCCGGGTGATCTCGTGGAAGACCATGCGCTTGACCGGCACCTGGGGGGACAGCACCTCCATCAGGTGCCAGGCAATGGACTCCCCCTCCCGGTCCTCGTCAGTGGCCAGGTAGACCTCGCTGGCCTGGCGCAGCAGGCCCTTGAGCTTGGTGACCTGTGCCTTCTTCTCCTTGGCCACCACATAGAGGGGCTTAAAGCCGTTGTCCACGTCGACCCCGAGGCGGGCCCAAGGCTCGGCCTTGTGGGTGGCCGGGACGTCCGCTGCGTTGCGGGGAAGGTCCCGGATGTGGCCAATCGACGATTCGACCACATAGTCCGGGCCGAGGAAGGAGGCGATGGTCTTGGCCTTGGCCGGCGACTCGACAATGACCAGGGGCTTGGATGCTAGGGGCTTGGAAGCTAGGGGCTTGGAGCCTGGGGGCGTTGGCATGACGCGCCACAGGCTGGGCTACCGATCACCTGGTGTCAAGCCAGGGCGGTCAGGGGCTCGACAGTCAGGGCTCCAACCGTCAAGGCTGCTGGCCCGACTCGACTCCCTGGGTGGCGGCCGCCTCCACGGGGGCACCCTCGGGAGTGGGGGCATCGCTCAGGCCGCCGGTGCTCCTTTTCGAAAAGGCAATGGCTCCGAGGAGGACGGCCAGAGCGGTGCCCGAGATGGCGTAGCGGATGACGGTGTGATGGGCCTCGATGATCACGGTGGGCAGGATCAGCAGCGATACCAGGTTCATCACCTTGATGAGGGGATTGAGGGCCGGTCCGGCGGTGTCCTTGAAGGGGTCGCCCACCGTGTCGCCGATCACCGCCGCCTTGTGGGCCTCGGACCCCTTGCCCCCCTCGTTGCCGTCCTCGATGTACTTCTTGGCGTTGTCCCACGCTCCGCCCGAGTTGGACAAGAAGTTGGCCATCAACTGGCCGGTCAGGATGGCCGCCGCCAGGAAGGCCCCCAGGGCGAAGTAGTTGATGCCGAAGCCCACGATCACCGGCGACAGCACGGCCAGCAGGGCGGGGGTGGCCAGCTCCCGCTGGGCGGCGGCGGTGCAGATCCCGATGACCCGGCCGTACTCGGGCTTCTCGGTGTAGTCCATGATGCCCGGATGCTCGCGGAATTGGCGGCGCACCTCTTCGACCACGGTCCCGGCCGAGCGCCCCACCGCCCGGATGGCCAGCCCCGAGAAGAGGAAGGCGATGGAGCCACCGATCAGCAGGCCGATGAAGGTGGTGGGATTGGCCAGGTCGATCTGGGTGGCGGCGTCGTGGAACAGGGCGGAGCCGGCCACCTTCAAGTTGAGCTGGGAGCCCACCGTCTCCACGAAGGAGGCGAAGAGGGCCACGGTGGCGATCACCGCCGAGGCGATGGCCACCCCCTTGGTGATGGCCTTGGTGGTGTTGCCCACCGCGTCCAGGCTGACCATGACCCTCTCGGCCTCGCCGCCGAACTCCCCGGCCATCTCGGCGATGCCGGCGGCATTGTCAGCCACCGGCCCAAAGCTGTCCTCGGAGACCACCATGCCGGTGGTGGCCAGCAGACCGATGCCGATCAGGGCCACCAGGTAGAGGGTCAGCTCGATGTTGGAGCGGCCCAGGGCAATGGCCACCGCGATGGAGATGGCGATGGCGATGATGGCCCACACGGTGGACTCCAGGCCCGAGGCCAGGCCCGAGAGAATGGTGGTGGCCGGCCCGGTGCGGGCGGCGGCCGCGATCTCCCTCACCGGCGAGCGCTCGGTCGAGGTGTACTGCTCGGTGATGAGGCTGGCCACCTGGCCGAGGATCACCCCGGTGAGCACCGCCCAAAAGACCCGCAGGTCGTGCACGTAGAAGTGGGCCACCAGAAAGGCCCCGATGACGGTGAGCAGGCCGGCCACCCGGTAGCCCCGGTTGATGGGACTCATGGCCGTTCGGTCCCGCACGGTGGCCCGCACCGCGTAGATCCCGGCAATGGAGGCCAGGATGCCGATGGCGGGAACGATGAGGGGGTAGAGGACGCCCTTGGCCGGGTTGAGCCCGATGGAGGTGAAGGCGGCGAAGCCCAGGATGAGCGAGGCGATGATGGTGATCTCGTAGGACTCGAAGAGATCGGCGGCCATGCCCGCGCAGTCGCCCACGTTGTCGCCCACGTTGTCGGCGATGGTGGCCGCGTTGCGGGGGTCGTCCTCGGGTATGCCGGCCTCCACCTTGCCCACCAGATCGGCGCCCACGTCGGCCGCCTTGGTGAAGATGCCGCCGCCCACTCGCATGAAAAGGGCCAGCAGCGAGGCTCCGAAGCCGAAGCCGACCAGCACCTCGGTGGCCGAATTCTGGAAGATCAGGAAGATGCCGGCTGCCCCGATCAAACCCAGTCCCACACAAAAAAGGCCGGTGATGCCGCCAGTGCGGATGGCCACTCTCAGGGCGGCCGGCAGCGAGCCCCCCCTGGCCGCCGCCGCGGTGCGCACATTGCCCCTCACCGACAGGCTCATGCCGATGAAGCCGGTGAGGCCGGAGAAGGCCGCCCCTGCCAGGAAGGCGATCGCCCGGTACAGCCCGGAGTGCACGAAGGACAAGGCGGTGCCCCCGTTGGGCTCGACCACCTTGGTGGCGGTGACGAAGACCAGGGCGGCCAGGGGCAACACGATGATGAGGATGGTCCTGAACTGCCGGCGCAGGAAGGCGACCGCCCCCTCCTGGATAGCGGCCGCGATCTCGCGCATGGCGGCGGTCCCCTGGTCGGCGGCCAGGACACCGCGCATGAGGGACAGGGCCACCAGGATGGCGATCACCCCGGTGGCGAGGGCGAAGTAGAGCCAGTCTTTCTCGATCGCTCCGAGGACGAAGCTCTGGTACCCGCCCTCGGCGGCGAGAAGGTGGCTCATGGCGCGCCAAAATGTAGGTTTGACAACCACCCGCCGTCAAGACGAGGGCCCTGGGGCCGGCTTGTCAGCACGACTGATCTCCATCCTCGTAACCGGCCGCCTCCACCGCCGCCTGGTCGGGACGGGCCAGCAGGACGAGGTCGGGATTGATCATGGTCAGCCGGCCCCGGTGCTCCTGCACCGTCCCTTCGGCCGCCAGACAGGTGCCGATCTCGACCCCGGCGATCTTGCGCCGGCCCAGGAAGACCAGCGTGAGGCGCCCGGTCGAGTCGTCCAGGGTGCATTCCAGGCTGGGTGAGACGGTCGAGGTGGGCACTCGCACGGCCCTCACCCGGCCCGCCACGCGAGCCCGCTGGCGGGGCTGCACCTCGGCGACCGGGACCGCTCCTTGCACAGGAGACGGCTGGTTGGCCAGGACGTCGCGCTTCTTGCCCGCTCGCTCCCCCCGCCGGGGGCGTGCCGCGCCTTCCCCGCGCCCTTTTGGCCTGACCGCCTGGTGAGGCTCGGCTCCGTCGGTTTCACTACCTCGCCCGGCTCCGTCTGGGCCACCCTGCCGGTCGCGGCGCCGAGAGAGCGAGAGCCTGCCTCCTCGCATGGCCCGCTCCAGGTGGAACGGGACGATGGTGGCATTGGCGTGAGGCAGCTCGCCCACCACCTCGGCGATGCGCTCGGCGGTCCGGTCATGCAGGAGCCGGCTCCACGACCGGCTGTAGGCCCGCCACGGCAGGATCACCGTCACCTCCGTCTGGCCACCAGCCACCGTCTCGGCCACCAGCTCCAGGGATGCCCGTCCGAGACGGCGATCGGGGCAGTCGATGATGTCCAGCGGCAGCTGGGACAGGCCAAGACGCCCCCAGCCCTGTTCCAGGTGCCTGGCCGCTCGGCTATCGATCATGAAGTGCACCGCCCGCAGCTCGTCGGGGTTGAGGGTCCGGCCGTACTGGATGGCCCGGGCGGTGGCCAGGTCGAGGCGGTCCACCAGGACCAGCACCACGTGACGGCGCAGCACCGGCTCGGTGGCTGCCTGGCCGGCCTGGTCCTCCAGCTCGGTGGCCTCGAACTGGTACTGGTGATGGAGGCGGATCAGGGCCCAGAGCAGGAGTGGGAACAGCAGCACCACGACCCATGCTCCCTCGAAGAACTTCGTCCAGGCCAGGATGACCACCACGCTGGCCGACAGACCAGCCGCGCTGGCATTGATGACCAGCCGGCGGCGCCAGTGGTCCTCCCGGTATTCGAGATGGTGCTTGACCATGCCGGCGCCGGCCATGGTGAACCCGGTGAACACCCCGATGGCGTAGACACCAAGGAGCGAGTCGACCTTGGCCCGAGTGACCACCAGCAGGACGATGCCCACGATGGCCAGGGTGATGATCCCATTGGAGAAGGCCAGGCGGTGGCCCCGCTTGGTCAGCTGGCGGGGTAGGAAGGCATCACCGGCCACGAAGCTGGCCAGGAAGGGAAAGCCGTTGAAGCTGGTGTTGGCCCCCGTATACAGGATCAACATGGTGGCCGCCTGGATGACATAGAAGAGCACGTTGCCGATGACTCCGGTGCCGAGGACATACTTGACCTCCTGGGAGATCACCGTGGGCGACCCGATGGAGAACGGCACGGCATGGGTCCAGTGGGCCAGCAGCGAGACTCCGAGTACCAAGAACCCGAGGGTCATGCTCATGACAACCAGGGTTCTGCGGGCATTGCGGCCCTCGGGCTTCTCGAACGCCCCTACGCCATTGGAGATGGCCTCCAGACCGGTGAGCGACGACCCACCATTGGCGAAGGACTTGAGGACCACGTACACCGAGGCGCCCATCAGCAGGCCGCGGCCGGGATGGCCGGCCGAGACGGCGCCGGCCAGATGGATCGAGTGTGCGTGCAGGGTCCCGAGGATCTCCCGGATGAAGCCGACCACGATCACCAGACCCAGGCTGGAGATGAAGAAGTAGGTGGGCAGGGCGAAGGTGCGCCCGGCCTCTCGGATGCCTCGCAGGTTGCCCCAGCACAGCAGCACGATCACCACGATGCTGATGGGCAGGGTGAGCGAGGCCAGGGCGGGGAAGGCGGACACCACCGCGTCGGTCCCGGCCGCCGTCTGGACGGCGACCGTCACCGTATAGTCGATGAGCAGGGCCACCGCCGCTACCTGGGCCACATTGGGCCCCAGGTTGTCCCGGGCCACCACGTAGGAGCCCCCGGCCTTGGTGTAGACCATGACCACCTCTCGGTAGGAGAGGGTGACCAGGACCAGGATCACCAAGATGGCGATGGTGACCGGGATCAGCAGGGTGAAGGCGGCCAGCCCGACGAAGGGCAGGAGCTGGGTCAGCATGGCCTCGCTGCCGTAGGCCGAGGAGGAGATGCAGTCCGACGACAGCACTCCGAGCGCCACCTTCTTGGTCAGGCGCTCCCCGCTCAGCTTCTCGTTGACCAGGGGGGGGCCGAGCAGCTTGTTCTTGATGCGATAGGACAGCGACTCCGGCAGGGCCTGGCTCAGATCGGCCGGCAGCGGGGGCAGGGAGCGGGCGGCCAAGGGCCTCACCATAGAGCAGCACCGTTGCCCCTGCGGCGCACGGTTGCTCCTGCGGATCAGTGTCGCAATAGACAGCGCCAGGGCCGGCAGTGTTGCATGGGGGGGTGCACGTCATCGTGGTGGGCTGTGGGCGGGTGGGCTCTGAGCTGGCCGCGGCCCTGGACCGCGACGGGCACAGTGTGGTGGTGCTGGACAAGGCCGAACGGGCCTTTCGACGCCTGCCGGGCGACTGGGGGGGACGGACGGTGCTGGGCTTCGGCTTCGATCGGGACTCGCTGGAGCAGGCCGACGTAAGCCGGGCCGGGGCGCTGGCCGCGGTGACCAGCGGGGACAATTCCAACATCCTCACCGCTCGGATCGCCCGGGAGACCTACCGCATTCCCCACGTGGTGGCGCGTATCTATGACCCCCGTCGGGCCCTCATCTATCAGCGCCTGGGCATACCCACCGTGGCCACCGTGACCTGGACCACCGAGCAGGTGATCCGCCGTCTGTTCCCGGAGGTGTCGGTCACCGAGTGGGTGGATCCCACCGGCCAACTGGTGTTGGTGGAACGGACGCTGCCCGACCGGTGGGCCGGGCGACGTCTCGACGGGCTCAACCAGGACGGCCGGATCCGCCTGGTGGGCGTCACCCGGGCCGGTACCGCTCGCCTGGGGGGGTCGGAGGACGTGGGCCAGGAAGGTGACGTGGTCCACCTGGCGGTGACCAAGGAGGCTCTGGATGACCTGGAGGCCAGGCTGGGCCGGTCCGCGCCTGGCTCGGGCAGCCACTCCGGCGAGCCGGGGCGAGGGTCGGGACAGCCATGAAGGTGGTGATCGCCGGGGCCGGCCATGTCGGCATGTTCATCGCTGCCGATCTCAACGAGGCTGGCCATCAGGTGCTCATCATCGAGGAGGACCGCGAGCTGGTCGGCCGCCTGCAGCCCACACTCGACGTCGGCTGGTTCGCGGCCGATGCCTGCGAGGTCAGATCCCTGCATGCGGCAGGCATGGCCGACGCCGACGTGGTGGTGGCGGCCACTGGGGACGACGAGGACAACCTGGTGATCTCCCTGCTGGCCAAGCAGGAGTTCGCCGTTCCGAGGGTGGTGGCCCGGGTCAACCATCCCAAGAACCACTGGCTGTTCAACCAGAGCTGGGGAGTCGATGTCTCGGTCTCCACCCCGCACCTCCTGACGGCCCTGGTGGAGGAGGCAGTGTCGGTGGGATCCCTGGTCCGGCTGCTGCAATTTGCCGGGGGGGAGGCCCGCTTGGTGGAGGTCACCCTGGCCGACGGCTCGCCCGCGGCCGGACGCTCACTGGCCGACCTGGACGTCCCCCGAGACTCGAGCGTGGTGGCCGTGGTACGTGACAGCCACGTGGTGGCGCCCCGAGGGGACACGATCCTCAGTGTCGGCGACGAGGTGCTGGCCCTGGTGACCGCCGACTCGGAAGACATCGTCAAGGCTCTTCTCATCGGCGCCTGATCAGACGCTGGCCGCCCCGGCCCTAACCTTGCTGACCCTGATCGGCGGGGCCGCTGGCGTGAGCATCTTGTGAGTCACCTTCTGAGTCGTCCTCGGCACTGTCTTCTGAGTCGGTGGGCCCGCAGTACATGACCAGCCTCACCGAGGTCCCCTCGCTCGACGGATCGAACTCCGCCTCGTCCACCAGAGAGCGGATCAAAGGGATTCCCAGGCCTCTTTCGAAGTTGAGCCTTTGGGGATCGGTGACCGGTGGGTGGACGGTCAGGTTGGCCGGGTCGAAGCCGCGTCCTTCGTCCTCGATGTCCACCGACAGGCGATCATCTTCCTCCCGCCAGCGCACCACCACCCGTTTCGCGCCGGACCGGGTGGCCTCCACCGCGTTGGTGCACGCCTCGGAGACGGCCAGCTTGAGGTCGTCTATCCGTGAATCAGCCAGGATCCGCCGGGTCGACGCCAGAGATGAGATGAGCAGGCGCACCAGGGCGACGTACTCGGCCCTTGCGGGGATCTCGAGCTGGATCCCAACTCCCCGACGTTGGTGGTCTCTGGGCATGCTCAAGCGGTGGCGGCGTCCACCGTGGGACGGATGGAGAAGACCTTGGTCAAGCCGGTTATCTCGAACACCTTGAGGATCCGGGGGCGGCCACAGATCAGCGTCAGCTCACCCTCGTGACTTCGCACCCGCTTGAGCACTCCCACCAGGACCCCCAGCCCGGTGGAATCGAGGAAATCAACGTCGTTCAGGTCCACCAGGATCCGGCGTGCCCCCTGGCTCACCATCTCGACCAGCCGCTCCCGCAAACGGGGGGCGGTATAGACATCGATCTGGCCGTGCACCACCAGCAGGCTGGCACCGTCGTGGTCGGCGACCTCGAGCTCCAGTTCCATCCCCAGTTTCCTCTCGTCGGGGCTCCCCTCGGCGCCCGGCTGGGTCACGCTACCGCCTTGGCGGCTATAGGGTCGCCCCAGTGAGCACGGACCTGCTGGTGGACCGGGGCGTCCCCCCACGCCAGCCTGAGCCGGCCGGTCAGAGCAACGTCAAACGACCCCAGCTGTCGCTCACCCAGCTGATCAGTGCGATGGGCCAGGAACAGCTCGTGCATCTCTCCCGTCAGGCGCCCCGTGCCGCCCGCTTCGCCAACCCCTGCCGACCCCTGCCGCCATCCCTGGTTGACCGACTCCCCCCCGCAGGCCTGTGGTCCCATCAGGCCCAGGCGCTCGACCTGGCTCGGGCCGGCCAGTCGGTAGCGGTCGCCACCGCCACCGCATCGGGCAAATCGCTGTGCTTTCAGCTGCCAGTGGCCGAGGCCGTACTGAGCGGTGGAAGTGCACTGCTCGTCTACCCCACCAAGGCCCTGGCGCACGACCAGCTTCGTGCCCTGGCTGGCCTCGAGGTACCGGGCCTGGTGGCCGCCACCTACGACGGGGACAGCTCGTCGGCCGAGCGGGCATGGGCCCGTCGGCGCGCCAACGTCGTCCTCACCAATCCGGACATGCTGCACAGCTCCATCTTGCCCAACCATGGCTCGTGGGGAACCTTCCTCATGCGTCTGGCCTATGTGGTGGTCGACGAGCTGCACATGTTGAGGGGGATCCATGGCTCCCACGTGGCCCATGTCCTGCGGCGCCTTCGCCGGCTGTGCCGGAGCTACCGGTCGTCGCCGGTGTTCCTCTTCGCATCCGCGACCGTTGGCCGGCCGGCCGAGTTGGCGTCGGCCTTGTGTGGGACGACGGTGCGAGCGGTGACCGACGACGGCTCTCCGCTGGGAGAGCGGCTGATGGCTCTGTGGAACCCGCCATTGCTGGACACCATCTCCGGTACCCGGGCCTCCCCTGACGGCCAGACGGCCGACCTGCTGGCCGCCCTGGTGGGGACCGGCTACCGGGTCATCGCCTTCACCAGGAGCCGGCGCAGCGCCGAGATGGTCTGCGCCCTGGCCCGCCGGCAGCTGCCCGATGGGCTGACCGGCTCGGTGGCCGCCTACCGTGGCGGCTTCCTGCCCGCCCAGCGCCGCCAGGTCGAGGCCGACCTGGCCAGCGGCCGGCTCAGGGGCGTGGCCACCACCAGCGCGCTGGAGCTGGGAATGGACATCGCCGGCCTGGACGCCTGTCTGATCGACGGCTTCCCAGGGACCATCGCCTCCCTGCGCCAACAGGCGGGCCGGGTCGGGCGCAGCTGCCGTCAGTCTCTGACCGTCCTGGTGGCTGGGGCCGACGCCTTGGATCAGTGGTACATAAACCATCCCGAGGAGGTGCACAGCCGCCCCGCCGAGCCGGCCGTGGTCAACCCATCCAATCCGTTCGTCCTCGGACCTCATCTGTCGTGCGCAGCCCACGAGCGGCCGCTCGACCCCGGTGACGAGAGATGGTGGGGTGCGCCCCAGATGCCGGTGGGCACCCTCGACGAGGCGGTCCGGACCCTGGTCGTGGCTGACCAGCTGATCGTCAGAGCCGGTCGGGCCATTCACGCCGGTTACTCTCGTCGCCCGGCCCAGGAGCTCGGTCTGCGCAACGCCTCGACGTGCGAGTACCGCATCCTGGACTCCGAAGGAGACCCGGTGGGCACCGTCGACGAGGCTCGCGCCTTCACCACCGTTCATCCTGGGGCGATCTACCTCCACCAGGGCCAGCCCTGGCTGGTGGAGCACCTGGACCTCGAAGAGCGGATTGCCTGGGTGGTGAGGACCGACAGCACCGACGTCACCCGACCCAGGGCCGAGACTCGCATCGCGGTCTTGAACCGCGAAATGACCACCACCATGGGCCGAGCATCCCTCAACCTCGGCCCGGTCGAGGTGATCGAGCAGGTCACCGGCTACCGCCGCCGACCCGGGTTGGCCGGTGCCAGGGACGGGTGCCCCGACGGTGGCAGGGGTTGCTCGGTGGAGCGCCTGCGTCCCCGGGTTGACGTATCCCTCGATCTGCCGGCCAACCGCCTGGCCACCAGGGCCCTGTGGTATGGGTTGGACGACGCCGTGCTGGCCGACGCCGGTTTGCAGAGCAACGGTGCGGTGCAGGGAGGCTTTCACCTGGGCGGAAGTCTCCATGCCGCCGAGCACGCGGCCATTGCCATCCTCCCGCTGTTCGCCATGTGTGATCGCTGGGACGTCGGCGGGGCGTCGACGGCGCGGTTGGCCGGCACGGGTCAGGCCGGCGTCGTCATCTACGACGGTCATACAGGCGGGTCAGGGGTGGCCGAGCTGGGCTACGGCGCGGGGCGCCACCACCTGGAGGCCACCCTCGAGGCCATGACAAACTGCCAGTGTCGAGCCGGCTGCCCCTCATGCGTCCAGTCTCCCAAGTGCGGCAACCTCAATGATTCCCTCGACAAGGCTGGAGCGGTGGCTCTCCTCACCTGCATCCTGGAGGGCTGAGAGCCTCCCTCCGGGAGGCCCCTACCTCCGTGGGTTGGTGAAATCGGTACCGCTGGCACGCATGGCGGGGCGGCGTGGGGTTTGCACCGCCTCCAGGGCCGGCTTCTCATTGGCGATCCGGCGGCGCAGGGTGAACAGGAAGCCAGCCGCAGCCAACAGCAGGACAGCCAGGGCAATGGTCCACACCGGATACCCGTGCGGCCCGTCCTCCTTCGCCGGTGAGGTGGACCGGCTGGCGTTGGGTTGGCCACCGAGGGCCACGCCGCTCTGGCCGTAGGGCAGCGTGTTCTGGAATCCTCCCAGGGTGGGAGCGCCGGTAATGGGCTTGGAAGTACCCAGCGAAGGCTTGGAGAAGGAACCAGTCACGCCTCCACCTCCGGCAATACGCAGACTGCCCCCTCCGCCGCCACCGAGGCTGCCGGTCACACCTCCACCCCCGCCACTGCTGGCGCCACCATGGCTGCCCTGCACCCCGGACTTGTTGCCGGCGGACGGCGATGACGGGGTGATCGCTGGTATGGCCTGGGACGACTGCGAGACAAGTGGATCTTTTCCACTGAAGAAATCCGGCCGGAGGGCAACAACCGCGTAGGCATAGGTCTTACCGGGAGATGTCGTCGTATCACGATAATTGGTGGTCTTCGGACCCAGTATGCCGCTCACAAATTGGCCGTCTCGCTTGACCCGGTACCCGCTGATGTCCGTCTCCGTCGGCGGCCCAGGGGGCGTCCAGGACACAAGCACCGAGTGCCCATCTGATGCTGGCGCGGTCGCGACGTTCTGAGGAGGTTGCGAGGGAGCGTCAAGGATCTCTGCGACGTTGGTAGATGTGCTGGTCATCACCCCAAGGGTTGACTGCGTGGCACTGACCGTGAAGGTATACGGTCCGTTGACCAACAAGGGCACCGATGGCACCGATGGCACCATAGTGAATTCAGTGCTGCTGCCCGGCGCCGGCGTCAGGGTAAAGACGTGTACCGGGTTGGTGGAGCCAGTAAGGCACACCGCAACCTGCACACTGGTGATGGTTCCGACTGTCGGCGTAGCAGTCACATCCAGCGTTGGCTGCTCGATACCGATGGTGCTGTCGCTCATCGGCTTGTTCAGTATGACGGTGGGACCGCCCAGCCCGAGGCCAGGCGGCCCGCACGTCACCACCGGAGGCGGGTTGGCCGCCCAGGCCGGACTGGTGGCACCCAGGACCGCCGCCACCAACCCGGCGGTGATGCCGGCGGCTGCGGCGGCCCGGGTTGCCAGGCGCATCAGGCGATGGCCGGGGTTGTCCGCAGGGCTGCCTTGATGATGATCCGGTGGGAGGCTGAGCCCTTGGGTGTGCAGGAGGTCAGGGTCAGGGTGTACTGGCCCGGCGTGTTGTCAACCACCGACAAGTCGGTGGGTAGCACCGCGAAGGGGGCCTGGGTCACTGAGTAGGTGCACGAGCCGATGGGCGTGTCGAGCTGGATTGGATCACCCACCTTGAGCTGGTCGACGTTGGAGAAGGGCTTGCCGTAAGTGGTCCGGTGGCCGGCGATGGCCACGTTGCCGACCGTGCAGGGCAGGGCGGTGGCAGGGTAATGACCGGCCCCAGCCCTCAGGGCCGACTCACTGGTCCCCTCGACCACGATACTGTTGACGCCAATGGCCGGTATCTTGATGCGGGTCAAGGGTTGGCCCTCCCCCACTCGGTGGCCCAGGTAGGCCTTGCGAATGGCCCCACTGCCAAATTGGCCGGCCAGGTTGTGCTGCAACCAGGAGTTGTAGATCCCGGAGAAAAATGGCCAGCCGAACAGCCCGATGGCGCCCAGCAGGAGCACTCCGGACAGCCCGGACAGGCCTCCCTTGGCCCAGCGACGCGTTGCCAACCACTTGATCATGGCGTCTCCCTCCTACCAGCGGTCAGGACTATCCAATCGTACATGCTCATGATCTTAGGATACTTGACACGAGACCGTAACCGCGATCGCCTCACCGCCCAGCCCTCCAACGGTCATAGGATCGCGGGTGTGGAGGCGGCATTCTTCGATCTGGACAAGACGGTCATCGCCCGGGCATCGTTGGTGGCCTTTGGCCGGCCCTTGTACCGTGAGGGCCTCATCTCCCGAACCACCCTGGTGAGGGGTCTGTACGTCCAGCTGGTCTACCTCCACCTCGGAGCCAGCGAGCGCAGGCTGGCAGGCATCAAGAAGTCGGTCCTCAACCTCACCAAGGGTTGGAACCAGATTCAGGTGGACCAGATAGTGCGGGAAGGCCTGGAGGCAATTATGGGCCCAATCGTCTACCGCGAGGCTCAGGAGCTGATCGAGCACCATCGGGCGGCTGGACGGCGAGTAGTGATCATCTCAGCCACACCCGAGGGAGTGGTCGCACCGCTGGGCCACTACCTGGGGGTGCATGAGGTCATCGCCACCCGGCCGAAGGTCGACGCCGACGGCCGCTACACGGGCGAGCTGGATTTCCACGCCTACGGTCCTTACAAGGCGCAGGCCATCCGCTCGCTGGCTGATCGAGAGGGCATCGACCTGCCTGCCTCATTCGCCTATTCCGATTCCTGTACTGACCTGCCCATGCTGGAGACGGTCGGCCACCCGGTGGCGGTCAACCCCGACCGACAGCTTCTCAGGGTGGCCCGTCAACGCGGCTGGGAAGTTCGTTATTTTGCCCGGCCCGTACGGGTGCGCTCGGCCACCTCTCACCACCCCGCAGCCGTGGCCGGCGTAGCCGCTGGCCTGGCCGGGGCGGGTGCCCTTCGCTGGCGCCTGAGGCTCGGCCGAGCGGCCCTCGGCCGGCCGGGACTCAACCGGTCTGCAGCTTCTTGGCGGCGACGGCCACCAAGATCGCCAGGACGACCAGCAACGGCAGCTTCCTCATGGCGCCCGAGGCTAATGCACTGAGCTGACCAAGCGACTGATCCAGCCGGCCGATCCGGTCGGCGCCGGTGCTGGTCTCGCCTACTGCACTAGGGTTCTCGGACGGAGGTGTCCGGGTACCTGGTGGGCTCCCCCGCCTTCAAAGCGGGTGGGACGGGCGTTCCCCGTCCGGCGGGTTCGATTCCCGTCCACCTCCGCCAAATGCCCGTCGCCGGATACACCGGCCTCAGATGGTGATGCTCAGACCGTGAGCAGGTCCCGAGCGCCTGTGTCGCTGGATGGGTGGCGGAGCTTGGACATGGCCCGAGCCTCGATCTGACGAATGCGCTCCCTCGTCAGGTGGAAATGCTCCCCCACCTCCTCCAGGGTCCGGGGCTCGCCACGGTCCAGACCAAAGCGCAAGCGGAGAATCTCGCGCTCCCGGTCATCGAGGGGCGACAGCAGCCGAGCGATCTCCACCGGTAGCAAGGAGGTGGCCGCCATCTCGAAGGGCGATTCGGCCGAGCGGTCCTCGACCACGTCTCCGAGCTCGGCGTCACCGTCTTCCCGCAGGGGCTCCGACAGCGAGAGTGGCTCGGCCCGGAACCGTAGAGCCTCGATCAGCTTGTCCTCCGGCATCTCGACCTCGATGCCCAGCTCACACAGGGTCGCCGGCCGACCCAGCTTGAGCTCGAGGCGAGCCTGCGCCTTTTGCACGCGGGCCAGAGTGTCGCCCGCATGCACCGGCAGGCGGATGGTGCGCCCAGTGTTGGCAATGCCTCGGGTGATGGCCTGGCGAATCCACCAGGTGGCATAGGTCGAGAACTTGAAGCCCTTGCGCCAGTCGAACTTCTCGACCGCATGCATGAGCCCCAAGTTGCCTTCCTGGATCAGGTCGAGGAGGGGCAGACCCGACGCCTGGTACTTCTTAGCAATGGAGACCACCAAGCGCAGGTTGGATTGGACGAAGGTCTGCTGGGCGTCCTCCCCCCGACGGATCTGGCGGCGCAGCTCCCGACGCCGAGCAGCACCGGGGTCACGGCTGCGACTGGTGTCGAACTCACAACGTGCCGTGGTGCCTGCCTCGATGGCCTGAGCCAAGCGCACCTCGTCGTCCTTGGTGAGCAGCGGATATTGCCCTATATCAGTGAGATAGAGTCGGACCAGATCTTCCTCGTCCCGCTCCACTCGATCCTTGGCCAAGGTCGCTTACATCCTTTGTCTACGTCCGGCGGGCATTCGGGCATGACACCCGACCCACGCCTCTTATCTTCGGCCGAGACTTCCTAACCCCATCGAGGACAACCTCTGCTCCATCGAGTTTACCCGGTCGGTCAGGACCACCGTCCGCCCACCCCTCGCCTACTCGATCAACCTGCGCCTTCGGCGGACGCCAGGATGGCCTCCAGCGCGCCCTGGTGGTCGCTGGCCCGTCGCCCCTTCGCCTCCGTGTCGATCAGCGATCCCAGCAACGCCTCACCCTCGCCGACGTCCGCCCGCTCGTCGGCCAGGACGATCCCCAGGCAGCGTTTGGCCGGACCGTCGGCGACATCGGAGGCACGGCTCAGGTGGACCTGGTAGGCGGCGATAGCCATGGGCAACAGGACGCGGTACACGCCAACCAGCTTCTCGGTGGTGGAGTCTGGGCCCTGATGATCCCCGAGTGCTCGCACCAACGCCTCCAGGTGCTCGTTGGCTGGCACCGTAAGGCTCCCCGGACCGCCTTGGGGCAGGCCAGGAAGCACCGTGTGCCAAAGCTGCGCGTGCCAGGCATGGTGGTAGCAGTGGCGGGCCAGCATCACCTTGACCTCCAGCTCCGGGATGGTCTGGATCCATCCGCCCAGGACCTCGAAGAGGCGCATCTCCAGCCACTGATAATTCCCAATCCGCCGGGCCGTCTCCTCGATGGTAAAGGAGCTAGCCAAGGCGCTGAGCCGAGTAGCGATTGGTTATGGGCAACCTCCGGTCCTTGCCAAAGGCCTTGGGCGTGACTCGCACGCCGGGCGGGGTCTGGCGTCGTTTGTACTCGGCCGTGTCGACCAAGGCCACCACCTGGTGCACCAGGGAGGTACCCACGCCGGCTGCCTCCAGCTCCGAGGCGGTGAGGTCCCCCTCCACATAGGCCTCCAGAACGGGGTCGAGGGCGTCGTAGGCGGGCAGGGACTGATCGTCCCGCTGGTCGTGGCGCAACTCGGCCGATGGTGCCTTGGACAGCACCGACGCCGGGATGAGATCGGTCCCCTCCCGGGTGTTGCGGTCCTCGCACAACCGGTAGACGAGAGTCTTGGGTACGTCCTTGATGACCGCGAATCCTCCAACTGAGTCCCCGTAAAGGGTGAAGTAACCAGTGGCCACCTCGCTCTTGTTGCCAGTGGTCAGGACCATCCACCCCCTGGCATTGGAGATGGCCATCAGGGTCACTCCCCGGATACGGGACTGAAGGTTCTCCTCGGTCAGTCCATCCGGTTCCCCGTCCAGGACGGGCGCCAACATGGCGGACAGGGCCACGTGGGCAGCCTCGATGGGAACGATATCCAGCTGGATACCCAAGCCCCGAGCCAGGGCAGTTGCGTCCGAGAGCGATCCCTCGCTGGAGAAGCGTGACGGCATGGCCACGCCGTGCACATGATCCGGCCCCAGGGCGTCCACCGCCACCGCCGCCACCAGTGACGAGTCGATGCCACCCGACAAGCCGATCACCACGTCCGAGAAGCCGTTCTTGGTCACGTAGTCGTGCGTCCCCATCACCAGGGCTCGATAGACCTCCTCGGTCCGGTCAATGCTGCCAGCCAGCTCCGGCCGCCGCCGGCCGGGATTGGACCGGGGAGCGTTGGTCACCTTCACCGAGGCGAGACTGGGCGCTGAGTGGCGCCCACGGGGATCAAGCAGTCGCTTGCGAAAGATCGGCCGGACCTCCACATCGACGACCATCACCTCCTCCTCGAACTGGCCGGCGGCGGCCAGGGTCGCCCCGTTCTCGTCGAAGATGGCCGAGCCCCCGTCGAACACCAGCTCATCCTGACCACCTACCTGATTCACCCACACCAGGGTGCACGACGAGTCGGCCGCCCTGGTGGCCAGCATCCTGGTCCGCTCGGCCCGGCGGCCGGCATAGTAGGGCGAGGCGTTGAGGTTGACCATCAATTCTGCGCCTCCAGCTGCCTGCTCGGCGATCGGGCCGGTCGGGCTCCAGGCATCCTCGCAGACCGAAAGCCCCACCCGGACACCACCAACGACGAACAAGGTGGGGGCTCCCTGGCCGGGAGCAAAGTAGCGCTGCTCGTCGAACACCCCGTAGTTGGGCAACAGGCGCTTGTGATAGATGCCCACCACCTGGCCAGCCGCGCACATGGCGGCGGCGTTGTGCAGATCCCGGCCGAGGTCGGCAAAGCCGACAACCGCCGCGCACTGACCGGTTGCCGCAGCCACTTCCTGCAGGGCAGCCAGGTTGTCGGACACGAATCCTGACTTGAGGAGCAGGTCCTCCGGCGGGTAACCGGTAAGCACCAGCTCGGAGAAGACAGCCAGGTCGCAGCCGGCCGCGTCCGCCTCCCTGAGAGCGGCCAACACGCGCCCGACGTTGCCATCGAGATCGCCCACCACCGGATTGATCTGACAAGCGCCAACACGCAGGGCGACCACCGCCCGAGCGTACCCGTTGCGTTTACGGACCCGCAGGGCTGGGGCATGAGCGAACGCCCTCGGCCGGGGCGCTGGCAGACTGCGTAGGTGACCATGAGGACCACGCTGCCGGACGGTCTGGCCGGGCTGGTCGAGACATCGAGCGCTCCTCGCTTGGTAGGGCTGGCTCTGGCGCAGCTGTCTGGAGACCAGCCTGGGCTGCTGGATCGCCTGGAGAACGATCCCGGCCTGGCCATGGCCCTGGTGGCGGTGCTGAGCGCCAGCCGGTCCCTGACCCGTCTGTGCCGGACCGATCATCGAGCCATCCACATGCTCGCCGACCTCAACCGACGTCCCTCGCCCGACTGGTCGAGCCCAGAGGCCCTCTCGGGGTGGAAGCACCTGGAGCTGGCCCGTATCGCGGCCCGCGACCTGATGGGCATCGACGCTCTCGAGGACGTTGGGCGAGCCCTGTCCGTCCTGGCTGACGACGTCTTGTCCGGGGCGGTGGTCCTCTCCCAAAGAGGTGCCGAGACCGTGCCCCTGGCGGTGATCGCCATGGGCAAGCTCGGGGGCCAAGAGCTCAACTACGCCAGCGACATCGACGTCCTCTTCGTCGCTCCCGAGGTCAGGGGAGGCGGGGGCTCGGGCGGCGGTCCCGAAGCCCTGGCGCGCCAGGTGATGGCGGTGGCTCGCGGCTGCTGGCGAGTGGACGCCGGGCTGCGACCCGAGGGGCGGGACGGGCAACTGGCTCGATCGGTCTCGTCATATCGAGCTTATTGGGACCGGTGGGCCCAGCCCTGGGAAGCCCAGGCCCTGCTCAAGGCCAGGAGGGCCGCAGGCGATCAGGAGATGGGCGACGCCTTCGAAGGGGCGGCTACGGCCTGGGTGTGGGGAAGGCCGTTCGGGGCCGAGGACCTGCGCCAGCTTCGGACCATGAAGGAGCGAGCCGAACGGGACCTGGCCAGTCGAGGCCTGACGCAGCGGGAGATCAAGCGGGGCAGAGGCGGCATCCGTGACGTCGAGTTCGCCGTGCAGCTGCTCCAGATGGTCCACGGCCGGGCCGACCCTGGCCTTCGCCTGCGGGCCACCCTGCCCGCCCTGGCCGAGCTGGCACGGGCCGGCTACGTCCGTCCCGGTGATGCGACCGACCTCTCGAACGCCTACCGGTTCCTGCGCCTGGTCGAGCATCGCCTCCAGCTGGTCGAGGAGGCCCAGGTTCATACTGTGCCGGGTGAGGCTGGTGCCCGAAACCTCCTGGCCCGGGTCCTCGGCTACCGCGACAACTCAACCGGCCCGACCGGCTCGACCGGCTCAGCCGGTTCCGCACTGTCCCGCTTCGATGCCGATCTGAGTCGCCACCAGGCCATCGTGCGCTCGATCCACGAAAGGCTGTTCTTTCGGCCGCTCCTGGAGGCCTTCACCGGCCCCGCGGCCGGCCAGGTCCAAGTCATGGGAGCGGACGCCGCCATCGACCGCCTGGCCGCCTTTGGGTTCACCGATGCGGCCAGGGCCCGGGCCGGGGTGGAGGAGTTGACCCGGGGGCTCACCCGCTCCTCCCGGCTCATGAGCCAGATGCTCCCGCTACTGCTGGGATGGCTGTCCGAGACCCCCGACCCTGACCTGGGGCTGCTCGGGCTGCGGACATTGGCCTGCAGAGGACACCTGAGGGACCGCATGATCGAGACGTTCAGAGACTCTCCTGAGGCCGCCCGGCGCCTGTGCCAGCTGGTCGGCACCAGCCGGCTCCTCCTGGTACCCATCGAGCGCAACCCGGACCTTCTGGGCGCCTTGGGACATCCTCGACCACCGGTCCGCCGGGCCCGGGCCGAGCTGGTGGATGCCGCCATGGCCGCCGGGCGGGCGGGCGGACCGGCTTCCCGGCCAGCCGGCCTGTTCCGGTTCCAGCAGCGGGAGCGCTTCGCCATCGCCGCCCGGGACGTGCTCGGCTCGGAGGATGAGCCGGCTGGGGTGGGGGCTTGTCTGACCGACCTGGCCGAGGCCACCCTGGAGGCTGCTCTGGCCAGCCTGGAGCCGGCCGTCCCTCTGGCGGTGGTGGCCATGGGCAGCTTCGGTGGGGCAGAGCTCTCCTACGCCAGCGACCTGGACATCCTCCTGGTCTTCGACGAGGCCCCCGGCGCCGGAGCCCAGGATGCTGAGGCGCCAGAGGCCGAAAAGGTTGCGTCAGCCCTGATCCGCATGGTCAACGGCACCACCCCGGCCGAGCGAATCTTCACCCTCGATGCCGGCCTGCGCCCCGAGGGCAGGCAGGGGCCGTTGGCCCGGAGCCTGCACGGCTACCGCTCCTACTACTCCCGTTGGGCCAAGACCTGGGAGCGCCAGGCGCTTGTCAGGGCCAGGGTGGCGGCCGGGGACCAGGAGCTGGGCCAGCGTTTCATGTCGGTGGTGGACGACTTCGTCTGGTCCAGCCCGCTCGACGACGAGGGCCAGCGAGACGTACGGCGCATGAAGGCTCGGGTCGAGCGGGAGCGCATCCCCCCCGGAGAGGATCCCCAGTTCCATCTCAAGCTGGGGAGGGGATCGCTGGCTGACGTCGAGTGGACCACCCAGCTCCTCCAGCTGCGCCACGGAGTGCGATCCGCATCCACCCTGCGGGCCATCAGTGCCCTGGCCGCGTCGGGCCACCTGAAGGCGGCTGATGGCGAGGCGCTGAGCCGGGCCCACAGCTGGCTGAGCCACGTCCGCAATCGGCTTTGCCTGGTCCGGGGCACTCCCACCAACTCGCTGCCGACCCAGGCTGGTGAGCTGGGGCGCCTGGCCCGCAGCCTGGAACTCAGCCCGTCGGCCCTACGCGATCAGTACCGCCAGCTCACCCGCCGGGCCCGGGCCGTGACCGAGCGCCTCTTCTACGGTATCGACCCGAGGCCACCAAGCCGTGGGGCTACGCGGTCTGGATCTTGATCTCCACGTCCACCCCGGCCGGTAGCTCGAGGCGCTGGAGGGAGTCGACGGTCTTGGGGGTGTGCTCCACGATGTCCAGCAGGCGCTTGTGGATGCGCATCTCGAAGTGCTCACGGCTGTCCTTGTACTTGTGGGGCGAGCGGATGACCGTGTAGCGGTGCTTCTCGGTGGGCAGGGGGACCGGACCGCGGATCTTCGCCTGGGTCCGCAGCACCGTCTCCACGATCTTCTTGGTCGACTGGTCGATGACCTCGTGGTCGTAGGCCTTGAGCCGTATACGGATCTTTTGGCTGGGACTGTCGGCCATGGTGTTCGCCGCCCTACTTGAGGATCTTGGTGACTCGGCCGGCACCGACCGTGCGGCCGCCCTCACGGATGGCGAAGCGCAGGCCCTCGTCCATGGCGATGGGCTTGCCGAGCTCGATGGTGAGCTCGGTGTTGTCCCCCGGCATGACCATCTCGGTGCCCTCGGGGAGGCTGATGGACCCGGTCACGTCGGTGGTCCGGAAGTAGAACTGGGGCCGGTAGTTGTTGAAGAACGGCTTGTGACGACCCCCTTCCTCCTTCTTGAGTACGTACACGTTGGCCTCGAAAGTGGCGTGGGGAGTGATGGAGCCCGGCTTGCAGAGAACCTGTCCCCGCTCCACATCGGTCTTGCGAATGCCCCGGAGCAGCGCTCCGATGTTGTCTCCCGCCTGGCCGTCGTCCAGGGATTTGTGGAACATCTCCACACCCGTGCACACGGTGGACTGGGTGGCCCGCAGACCGACGATCTCGACGTTGTCGCCCACCTTGATCTTGCCCTGCTCGATCCGCCCGGTAACTACCGTGCCCCGTCCGGGGATGGTCATGACATCCTCGATGGACATGAGGAAGGGCTTGTCGATCTCCCTCACCGGCTCGGGGATGGAGGTGTCCACCGCCTCCATCAGCTCCATCAGCTTGGCGGTCCACTCGTCATCCCCCTGGAGGGACTTGAGGGCGCTGACCCTGACCACCGGCGCATCGTCACCGGGGAAGTCCTGGGCCGAGAGCAGCTCTCGTACCTCCAGCTCCACCAGATCCAACAGCTCCTCGTCCTCCGCGCTGATCATGTCCGCCTTGTTGAGGGCCACCACGATGTAAGGCACGCCCACCTGGCGGGCCAGCAGCACATGCTCCCGGGTCTGGGGCATGGGGCCATCGATGGCCGAGACCACCAGTATGGCCCCGTCCACCTGAGCCGCTCCGGTGATCATGTTCTTGATGTAATCGGCATGGCCGGGCATGTCCACGTGGGCGTAGTGGCGGTTGTCGGTCTCGTACTCGACGTGGGCGATGGCAATGGTGATGCCCCTCGCCTTCTCCTCGGGGGCATTGTCGATCTTGTCGAACGGGGTGTAGGACACGTTGGGATTGCCCTCGGCCAGGACCTTGGTTATGGCCGCAGTGAGCGTTGTCTTGCCGTGGTCAATGTGGCCCATTGTCCCGACGTTGATGTGCGGCTTGGTCCGCTCGAACTTCTTCTTGGCCATGGCTGGGGAATGCTCCGTCTCGTATTGGTTGAACTAAAAGGGGCTGCTACTGCCCGTGTACCCGGGCCACGATCTCCCGGGCGATGGACTCAGGGACGTCCTGGTAAGAATGGAACTGCATGCTGAACGTGGCTCGCCCCTGAGTGCGCGACCGCAGGTCAGTAGCGTAGCCGAACATGTCGGACAGCGGGACATGGCAGCGCACCACGTGGCTGCTGCCTCGCTGCTCCATGCCCTCCACCCGTCCCCGTCGGGACGACAGGTCTCCGATGACCTCACCCACGTAGTCCTCTGGGGTCACCACCTCGACGCCCATGATGGGCTCCAGCAGGACCGGCCGGGCCCGCTTGGCCGCCGTCTTGACGGCCATGGAGCCGGCGATCTTGAAGGCCATCTCCGACGAGTCGACGTCGTGGTACGAGCCGTGGACCAGGGTGACCCGCACGTCCACAGTGGGATAACCGGCCAGCACGCCGGCCGTCAGCGCCTCCTGGATGCCGGCGTCGACCGAGGGAATGTACTCCTTGGGGATGACCCCACCAACGATCTTGTCCACGAACTCGTAACCCCCGCCGGGCCCGGTCGGCTCCAGGTTGATGACCACGTGGCCGTACTGGCCCCGGCCACCGGTCTGGCGCACGTAGCGGGTCTCGACCTTCTCCACCGCCTTCTTGATGGTCTCCCGGTAGGCCACCTGGGGCTTGCCCACGTTGGCGTCCACCCTGAACTCCCGCAGCATCCGGTCCACCAGCACCTCGAGGTGCAGCTCGCCCATGCCCGAGATCACCGTCTGGCCGGTCTCGTCGTCGGTGTGGACCTGGAAGGTGGGGTCCTCCTCGGACAAGGCGTACAAAGCCCTGCCCAGCTTGTCCTGGTCAGCCTTGGTCTTGGGCTCGACCGCCACGTGGATCACCGGCTCGGGGAAGTCCACCGACTCGAGCACGATGGGCGCGTTGGCGTCGCACAGGGTGTCCCCCGTGCTGGTCGTCTTGAGGCCCACCGCGGCCACGATCTCACCGGCAAAGACCGCGTCCTTGTCCTCCCGGTGGTTGGCGTGCATCTGGAGGATGCGCCCGATCCGCTCCTTGCGGTCCTTGGTCGAGTTGAGGACGGCCGAGCCCTTCTCGATGCTGCCGCTGTAGACACGAAAATAGGTCAGCTTGCCCACATACGAGTCGGTCATGATCTTGAAGGCCAGAGCCGAGAACGGCGCGGCGTCGTCAGCCGGGCGCTCCAGCTCCTCGATTCCCTTGATGTCCATGCCCTGGGTGGGGCGAATGTCCAGGGGGCTGGGCAGGAAATCAACCACCGCGTCCAGCATGGGCTGGACCCCCTTGTTCTTGAAGGCCGACCCGCACAGCACCGGCACCACCAGGTTGTCGATGGTCCCCCGGCGCAGCGCCTTGCGCAGGTCGTCGGCGGTGACCTCCTGGTCGGACACGTACTTCTCCATCACCGTGTCGTCGAACTCCGACACCAGGTCGATCAGATCCTGGCGGCCCACCTGGGCCGCCTGGCGCAGGTCAGCCGGGACGTCGTCCACCATCCACTGCTCGCCTATGCCCTCCTCCCACACCAGGGCCTTGAGCCCGATGAGGTCGACACACCCCCGAAAGCCACCCTCGGACCCGATGGGCAACTGCACCACCGCCGGCCGGGCATCCAGGCGATCCCGGATCATGGCCACCGCGGCCTCGAAGTCGGCCCCGATGCGGTCCATCTTGTTGACGAAGCAGATCCTCGGCACCAGGTACTTGTTGGCCTGACGCCACACCGTCTCGGTCTGAGGCTCCACCCCCGCCACCGCGTCGAAGACGGCCACCGCACCGTCGAGCACCCGCAGGGAGCGCTCCACCTCGACGGTAAAATCGACGTGGCCGGGCGTGTCGATGATGTTGATCCAGTTGTCCTTCCACTTGCAGGTGGTGGCCGCGGAGGTGATGGTGATGCCCCGCTCCTGCTCCTGGATCATCCAGTCCATGGTGGCGGCGCCCTCGTGGACCTCGCCGATCTTGTAGTTCTTGCCCGTGTAGTACAGGATCCGCTCGGTGGTGGTGGTCTTTCCCGCGTCGATGTGGGCCATGATCCCGATGTTGCGGGTGCGGGCCAGGGGGAACTCGCGGATGGTGGTGACGCCAGCCATGGTCCCTGCTACCAGCGATAGTGGGCGAAGGCCCGGTTGGCCTCCGCCATCTTGTGCAGGTCGTCCTTGCGCTTGACGGCGGTGCCGATGGCGTTGGAAGCGTCCATGACCTCGTTGGCCAGGCGCTCGGCCATGGTCCGCTCCCGGCGCGGCTTGGCGTAGCCCACCAGCCAGCGGATGGACAAGGTGGTGGCGCGGCGGGGGCGCACCTCGACCGGCACCTGATAGGTGGCTCCCCCGACTCGCCGGCTGCGGACCTCGAGGTCGGGGCGGGTGTTGTCGACCGCCCGCTTGAGGGTGGCCAACGGCTCAGCCCCGGTCTTGTCCCGCACGATCTCCAAGGCGTCGTAGACGATGCGCTCGGCCAGCGTCCGCTTCCCCTGGGACAGCACCTTGTTGACCACCTGGGTCACCAGCACCGAGCGATAGACGGGGTCGGGCATGAGCTCCCGGCGCGGCGCCGGGCCCTTGCGAGGCATCTCCTAAGCCTGCTTCTTGGCGCCGTAGCGGCTTCGGCCCTGCTTGCGGTCCCGCACCCCGGACGCGTCCAGGGTGCCCCGAACGATCTTGTACCGGACGCCGGGCAGGTCCTTGACCCGTCCTCCTCGGACCAGCACGATGGAGTGCTCCTGGAGGTTGTGGCCCACTCCGGGGATGTAGGCGGTGATCTCCACGCCGCTGGTCAGACGCACCCGGGCCACCTTGCGCAGGGCCGAATTGGGCTTCTTGGGAGTGAAGGTGTAGACGCGCGTGCACACGCCTCGGCGCTGGGGGGCGCCCCGCAGGGCTGGGGTCTTGGACTTGGTCGACTTGGTTTCCCGCCCCTTGCGGACGAGCTGAGAGATGGTGGGCACACAGATCCTTATGCAGATTGGTTTTTATCGAGACAAAACTTGGCGAAAGTGGGCACAGAGCGCCGGCGCGATGCGCCCACTTTCGATCATACTCTCTTACGAAACGTCCTCCTCCGGAGGGCCTTGCCGGTCAGCCAGCCAACCGGCAGCCAGGTCGGCGTCGCTGGACCTGGCTCCCTCACTTGTGCCGGCGTCCCGCAGCCAGGCGGCGGCCAGGTCGGCGGTGTCCCCCTCGATCTCCGAGGACCAGAAGGTCATCCGCTCGGCTTCGGGAGCGTCCAGCTCCACCTCCCGGTACCGGGACATGCCCGTGCCGGCAGGGATCAGCTTGCCGATGATGATGTTCTCCTTGAGCCCGAAGAGTTGGTCGGACTTCCCCTCGATGGCCGCCTCGGTGAGTACCCGGGTGGTCTCCTGGAACGAGGCAGCCGAGAGCCACGACTCGGTGGCCAGCGACGCCTTGGTGATTCCCATGAGCTCAGGGCGTCCCTCGGCTGGGCGCTGGTCGGACTGGACCAGCTCCCGGTTGACATCGGCGTAGGTGCGGGCGTCGACCCGCTCACCGGGCAGGAAGGAGGAGTCACCCGGCTCGGCCACTGACACTCGCCTCAGCATCTGGCGCACGATCAGCTCGATGTGCTTGTCATGGATGGACACCCCCTGGTCCCGGTACACCTTCTGGACCTCTTCGACCAGGTACTGCTGGGTCTCCCGGATGCCCTTGATGGCCAACAGCTCCTTGGGATCCTTGGGGCCCTCGACCAGCGCGTCGCCAGCCACCACCTCTGAGCCCTCGGCCACCTCCAGGTGGGCCCGGGCCGAGAGGCTGTAGGTATCCTCCGACCCGTCGTCCCCCACGATGGTGATGCGCCGACCGTTCTCCTCCTCGGCGATGCGCACCGTTCCCGAGGTGCGGGCCAGGATGGCCGCTCCCTTGGGAGTCCGGGCCTCGAACAGCTCGACCACTCGGGGCAGCCCGTGGGTGATGTCCTCCCCGGCCACGCCGCCGGTGTGGAAGGTCCGCATGGTCAGCTGGGTCCCCGGCTCGCCGATGGACTGGGCGGCGATGACGCCCACCGCCTCGCCCAGCTCGATGGCCCGGCTGGTGGCCAGGGACTGGCCATAGCAGGCCCCGCAGATGCCGTGCTCGGCATCACAGGTGAGCACCGAGCGGGTCCGGGCCCGGTTGACGCCGGGGTCGTCGCGCAGGGCGGCCATCTCGTCGTCACCCACCACCGTGCCGGCCTCGATGACCGTCCCGTCGGACAGGGTCACCGGCTCGACCAGCACCCGGCCGTAGATCCGGGTCTCCATGTAGCTGCGCCGACCAGGCTGGTCGGGCACCAGGTCGTCGATCCAGATCCCCCGCGAGGTGCCGCAATCGGGCTCCCTCACGATCAGCTCCTGGGCCACATCCACCAACCGGCGGGTCAGATAGCCCGAGTCGGCCGTACGCAGGGCAGTGTCGGCCAGGCCCTTGCGGGCCCCGTGGGTGGAGATGAAGTACTCGAGGACCGACAGCCCCTCCCGGAACGACGACTTGATGGGCCGGGGGATCATCTCGCCCCGGGGGTTGGACACCAGGCCCTTCATGCCGGCGATCTGGCGCATCTGCTGGGAGTTACCCCTGGCGCCCGAGTCGACCATCATGTCCAGAGGGTTGAAGACGATCCCCGAGAGAGTCTTCTCCATGGCCTTGCCGACCTCGGAGTTGGCCGACGTCCAGATCTCGATCTCCTTCTGGCGTCGCTCGTCGTCGGTGATGATGCCCCGCTTGAACTGGATCTCGGCCTTTTCGGCCTCCCGCTCGTAGTGATCGAGGATCTGAGCCTTTTCGGGCGGTGTCCTGACGTCGTGGATGGAGATGGTGAGGCCCGACTGCGATCCGTAGCGAAAGCCCAGATCCTTGATCTTGTCCAGGCTTTCGGCCACCGCCGCCTTGGTCTGGGTGGTGGCGATGGTGTCCACGATCGAGCCGATGGTGATGTTGTGCCGACCGACCACGTCGTTGACGAAGGCGAAATCATCCGGCAGGGCGGTGTTGAAGATGATCCGACCAGGGGTGGTGTCGATGGCCGGGCCCGTGCCGATGGTGGCGTCGCTCCCGGCGCCGTTGCTGCCGGCGCCGTTGCTGCCGGCGCCGTTGCTGCCGGCAGCGCTGGCCGGGGGCCGGAGCTGGACCTTGGCGTGCAGGTCCACGTCACCCGCCGCGTAGGCCGCCTCCACCTCGTGCAGGTGGCGGAACACCCTTCCCTCGCCCTTGCCCCCATCCACTGACAGGGTCAGGTAGTAGATGCCGAACACCATGTCCTGGGTGGGAACGGTGATGGGCCGCCCGGTGGCGGGGGACAAGATGTTGTTGGCCGAGAGCATCAGCACCCGGGCCTCGGCCTGGGCCTCGGCCGAGAGCGGCAGATGGATGGCCATCTGGTCGCCGTCGAAGTCGGCGTTGAAGGCGGTACACACCAGGGGATGGATCTGGATGGCCTTGCCCTCCACCAGGATTGGCTCGAAGGCCTGGATGCCGAGACGGTGAAGGGTGGGCGCCCGGTTGAGAAAGACGGGATGCTCCTTGATCACTTCTTCCAGCACATCCCACACCTGGGGGCGGCGTCGCTCCACCATACGCTTGGCCGACTTGATGTTCTGGGCCACCTCACCATCGACCAGGCGCTTCATGACGAAGGGCTTGAACAGCTCGAGGGCCATCTGCTTGGGCAGTCCGCACTGATGCAGCCTGAGGGTGGGCCCGACCACGATGACCGAGCGGCCCGAGTAGTCGACTCGCTTGCCCAGCAGGTTCTGGCGAAAACGACCCTGCTTGCCCTTGAGCATGTCCGAGAGGCTCTTGAGGGGCCGGTTGCCCGGCCCGGTCACCGGACGTCCCCGCCGGCCGTTGTCGAACAGGGCGTCAACCGCCTCTTGGAGCATCCGCTTCTCGTTGTTGACGATGATCTCAGGGGCGCCCAGGTCGAGCAGTCGCTTGAGGCGGTTGTTGCGATTGATGACCCGACGGTAGAGATCGTTGAGATCTGACGTGGCAAAGCGGCCCCCGTCCAGCTGGACCATGGGGCGCAGGTCGGGTGGGATGACCGGGACGGCGTCCAGGATCATGGCTCGGGGGTCGTTCACCCGCCGGCCGGCCTCGTTGCGCCGGTTGAAGGCGGAGACGATCTTGAGGCGCTTGATGGCCTTCTGCCGGCGCTGGGCGGAGAGGGGCCGCTGGCCCTGTTGGGGGTCGATGGCCTCTCGGAGCTTGATCTCCTCCTCGTCGAAGTCGATGCGCTCGATCAGCGAGGCGATGGCCTCGGCACCCATCCCCCCCTCGAAGTACTCGCCGTAGCGGTCCTTGATCTCCCGCCACAGCAGCTCGTCCTCCACGATCTTGCGCGGGTACAGGTCGCCCAGCTCGTCCAGGGCCCGCTTGGCCAGGTCGAGGTCGGACTGAGCCCGTTCGCGTACCCCGGCGATGTCCCGCTCGGCGGCCCGCTGGCGGCCCTTCAGCTCTGAGTCCTTGGCCCCGTCAGCCTCCAGCTTGGTGAGCTCGGCCTCGAGATCCTTGAACCGCCGGTCGATCTCCAGGTCTCGCAGACGCTCGATCTCGCCCAGCTCCTCGGCCAGCTCGGCCTGATGGTTGGGCAGGTCGGCATGGCGGCGCTCATCGTCCACCCAGGTGACCAGGTTGGCCGCGAAGTAGATGACCTTCTCCAGTTGCTTGGCCTTGAGCTCCTCCCGGGCCTCGGTACCCATGAGCAGGTAGGCCAGCCAGGAACGCGTCCCCCTCAGGTACCAGATGTGCACCACCGGGGCGGCCAACTCGATGTGGCCCATCCGCTCCCGCCGGACCTTGGAGCGGGTCACCTCCACGCCGCAGCGCTCGCAGATGATGCCCCGGAAGCGCACCCGCTTGTACTTGCCGCAGTAGCACTCCCAGTCCTTAGTAGGCCCAAAGATCTTCTCGCAGAACAGGCCGTCCTTCTCCGGGCGCAGGGTGCGGTAGTTGATCGTCTCGGGCTTCTTCACCTCGCCGTTGGACCATGTCCGGATCGAGTCGGCGGTGGCCAGCCCAATGCGAAGCTGATCAAAATTGTTGACGTCCAGCACTAGAAGCTCCTCTCCGCGGCCCGGCGAGCGTCCTCCTCGTCAGAGCCGCGCTCTGGCCTGCTGATGTCGATGCCCAACTCCTCGGCCGTGCGGAACACGTCCTCGTCGAGCTCTCGCATCTCGATCTCCTCGCCGGTGGTCGACAGTACCTCGACGTTGAGGCACAGCGACTGCATCTCCTTGATGAGCACCTTGAAGCTCTCCGGGATGCCGGGCTCTGGAATGTTCTCTCCCTTGACGATGGCCTCGTAGACCTTCACCCGACCGAGGACGTCGTCCGACTTGATGGTGAGCAGCTCCTGGAGGGCATAGGCGGCGCCGTAGGCCTCGAGCGCCCACACCTCCATCTCCCCGAACCGCTGCCCGCCGAACTGGGCCTTTCCGCCCAGGGGCTGCTGGGTGATCATGGAGTATGGCCCGGTCGAACGGGCGTGGATCTTGTCGTCCACCAGGTGGGCCAGCTTGAGGATGTAGACGTAGCCCACACTGATCGGGTTGTCATAGGTGTCGCCCGTGCGGCCATTGTGCAAGGTGGCCTTGCCGTCCCGGCCGATGAGGCGGGTACCGCTGGCCGACTCGGGATGAAGGACCTCGAACAGGTGCTGGATGGTGGGGTGGCGCCCGGCGTCAGCCTCCTCGTCCCAGTGGGCCCCGTCGAACACCGGGGTGGAGACCCATACCGCCGGGTCCGTGCGAGCCTGGGTCTTGGGGGACACGCCCGAGCGGTTCCCGTTGGTGGCGCCATTGGTGGCGCTGGCGTTGGTGGCGCCATTGGTGGCGCTGGCGCTGGTGGAACCGGTGGCGCTGGCGCTGGTGCCATCACCGTCCCAGCCCCAACGGGCGGCGTAGCCCAGGTGAGACTCGAGGACCTGACCCACGTTCATGCGACTCGGCACTCCGAGGGGATTGAGAATGATGTCGACCGGAGTCCCGTCGTCCATGAACGGCATGTCCTCGACCGGCAGGATCTTGGAGATGACACCCTTGTTGCCGTGACGCCCGGCCAGCTTGTCACCTTCGGAGATCTTGCGCTTTTGGGCCACGTAGATCCGCACCAGCTGGTTGACCCCGGGCGGCAGCTCGTGGGAGTCCTCTCGGGAGAAGACCCGCACGTCGATGACCTTGCCCTCCTCACCGTGGGGCACCTTGAGGCTGGTGTCGCGCACCTCCCGCGCCTTCTCACCGAAGATGGCCCGCAGCAGGCGCTCCTCGGGCGTCAGCTCAGTCTCACCCTTGGGGGTCACCTTGCCGACCAGCACGTCACCTGGGCCCACCTCGGCACCCACCCGGATGATCCCCCGGTCGTCGAGATCCTTCAGGATCTCCTCGGACAGGTTGGGAATGTCACGGGTGATCTCCTCGGCCCCGAGCTTGGTGTCCCTGGCATCGACCTCGTGCTCCTCGATGTGGATGGAGGTGAGCACGTCGTCGCGCACCAGACGCTCGGACAAGATGATGGCGTCCTCGAAGTTGTACCCCTCCCACGGCATGAAGGCGACCAGCAGGTTCTTGCCCAGGGCCAGTTCGCCGTTGTGGGTCGAGGGGCCATCGGCCAGGATGTCCCCGGTCGACACCTCCTGGCCCTCGTCCACCAGGGACTTGTGGTTGATGCAGGTGTTCTGGTTGGACCGGCGGAACTTGGCCAGGGGGTGAACCCGACGCCCGAGAGGCCGGCCTTCCCGGTCGTGCTGGCCCGATCGGTACTCGACGGTGATGTGCTCCCCGCCCACCTCGATCACGGTCCCGTCGCCTTGGGCCAGGATCACGTCGCCCGCGTCGCGCGCCGCCCTGGCCTCCACTCCGGTCCCGATGTAAGGGGCTTCGGGAACCAAGAGGGGGACTGCCTGCTTTTGCATGTTGGCGCCCATCAGTGCCCGGTTGGCGTCGTCGTGCTCGATGAAGGGAATGAGGGAGGTGCACACCGACACGATCTGCTTGGGCGAGACGTCCATGAGGTCGACCTCCGAGGACGGCACGTAGTCGATCTCACTGGTGGCCCCGTAGGCGGTGGTGGTGGCGCCCACTCGCACCCCAGCCCCCTGGGGGCCGCGTCGCACCAGGATGCGGTCCTCGCTGAACCCGCCCTGGTCGTCCAGGGCGGCATTGGCCTGGGCGATGACATGCTCTTCTTCCTCGTCGGCCGCCAGGTACACGATCTCGTCGCTGACCCGGCTGTCGATGACCCGCCGGTAGGGGGTCTCGATGAAGCCGTACTCGTTGATCCGCCCGTAGGTGGCCAGGTGGCCGATGAGGCCGATGTTGGGGCCCTCGGGAGTCTCGATCGGGCACATCCGCCCGTAGTGGGAGGTGTGCACGTCACGGACCTCGAAGCCGGCCCGCTCCCGGGACAGCCCGCCCGGACCCATGGCCGACAGTCGACGCTTGTGGGCCAGGCCGGACAGCGGATTGTGCTGGTCCATGAACTGGGACAGCTGGCTGGTCCCGAAGAATTCCTTGATGGCCGCCACCACCGGACGGATGTTGATCAGCGTCTGGGGGGTGATGGCCTCCACGTCCTGGGTGGTCATCCGCTCCCGTACCACCCGCTCCATGCGGGACAGACCCACCCTCACCTGGTTCTGGATCAGCTCGCCCACCGAGCGGATGCGCCGGTTGGCAAAGTGGTCCTGGTCGTCGAGCCGGTAGCCCGGCTCCCCGTTGGCCAGGTGGAGCATGTAGGAGGCAGCTGCCAGCAGCTCAGAAGGACTGAGGACGCCCTGGCCCTCCACCGGGCGCTCGAGGTCGATGTCGAGAAGGGTCGCCACCTTCTCGAGCTCCGCTCCCAGCTTGCGGTTGAGCTTGTAGCGGCCCACCCTGGTCAGGTCGTAGCGCTTGGGATTGAAAAAGGCATTCTCGAAATAGATCCGGGCGGACTCGAGCGATGGCGGCTCGCCGGGCCGGGCCCGCTTGTACACCTCCAGCAGGGCCTCTTCCCGGGTGGGAGCCAGATCGCGCTCCTTGTCCCACTGGCCCTGGAGGAAGTCGAAGTGCGAGACGAAGCGGTTGAGGAAGCTCTCGTCCTCGTAGCCGAGAGCCCGAAGGAGCACGAAGAGAGAGACCCTGCGCTTGCGGGCCACCCGGGTGCCGGCGGTGATGTCCTTGCCCGGCTTGGCCTCCACGTCCAGCTCGATCCACTCGCCCCGGTAGGGGTGGATGGTGCCGGTGACGATGGTCTTGGCGTCCCGGCCGGGCTGGAAGATGACCCCCGGGGAGCGGACCAGCTGGCTCACCACCACTCGCTCGGTGCCGTTGACGATGAACGTGCCTCGACCGGTCATCATCGGGAAATCCCCCATGAAGACGGTCTGCTCCTTTATCTCGCCGGTGGTGGCGTTCATGAACCGGGCCCGCACGAAGATGGGGGCGGCGTAGGTCATGTCCTTCTCTTTGCACTCCTCCACCGTGAACTTGGGCGGTGGACGGAGATCCGGATCGTCCGGATCGAACTCCAGCTCCAAGCGAAGCTGCCCGGTGAAGTCCTCGATGGGACTGATGTCGTGAAAGGTGTCGGCCAGCGCCTTGTTGAGGAACCACTGGAACGAGTCGCGCTGGATGGCGATCAGATCCGGCAGGGGCAGGACCTCGTCGAGGTTGGCAAAGGAAAAGCGGTCAGGGCTGGTGGAACGAGCAGGCCGGTTGGGGACGGTGGTACGAGCAGACAAGGTCCAACTCCTCGCTTATGCGAAGGAAACGGGGCTGTCGGAGCGCATCGGACCAGGGACGCAAGATCAGTGTCACTGGCAAGACGGGCACGGCAAACTAAAAGCATAGCCGCGAGGGGACAGCGGTGCAAGCACCCAGGCGTGCCAATCGTTCAGGATAGGGCATCGGCTATCCCCGGTCAAGGGTCCTCAACGGGGCACCGAGGAGCCGGCGCCGGAGGCAGAGCCCCCGAGCGCTATTTGACCTCGACGGTCGCTCCGGCCGCCTCCAGCTGTGCCCTGGCCTTCTCGGCGTCCTCCTTGGTGGCCTTCTCCAGCACCGGCTTGGGCGCGCTGTCGACCAGGTCCTTGGCCTCCTTGAGGCCCAGGCTGGTGAGTGTCCGGACTTCCTTGATGACCTGGATCTTCTTGTCTCCGGCGGCCACCAGGAGAACGTCGAATTCGTCCTTCTCCTCCTCGGCGGCCGGAGCCTCGCCGGCCCCTGCCGCTCCGGCGGCCGGGGCGGCCGCAACCGGGGCCGCTGCGGTGACTCCGAAGCGCTCTTCGAACTCCTTGAGCAGCTCACTCAACTCTATGACGGTCATGCCGGCGATCCCGTCGAGGATCTCTTCCTTGGTGGCCATGTCGGCTCCTTTGCTACGCGGTCTCGTGGGTCTCTGGCGGATCAGTGCTTTGGGCGGCGGCCGGGATGACCTCCGTGGCGGCGTCGGGGGTGGCGGCGTCGGGGGTGGGGTCGGCGTCGGGGGTGGGGTCGGTGGTGCGCTGGTCGACCAGGGCAGCCAGGGCAGCCAGGGCATAGGCCAGGCGCTGTGGAACTGCTCCGAGGAGGCCGGCAAAGCGCTGCATGGGAGCAGCCAGGGCGCCGGCCAACCGGCCGAGCAGGACCTCGCGAGACGGCAGCTCGGCCAGGGCACCCGTCTCACTGGCAGTCAGGACGTGCTCACCCAAGATGCCACCCTTGACCACCAGGTGGGGGTTGCCCCGAGCGAAGTCTCGCAGGACCTTGGCCACTTCCGCGGCATCCCCACCAAACACGAAGGCCATGGCGGTCGGCCCGGTGAGGAAGGGCTCCAGCTGGTCGAGACCCAATTCTCTGACGGCCAGCCGTACGAGCGTGTTCTTGTAGATCTTGTACTCTCCGCCAGCCTGAGTCACACTCCGGCGCAGCCGTGACAGCTCAGACACGGAGAGCCCGCGATACTCGGTCAGCAGAGCCGCGTTGGACTCGCTCAAGCGGTGGCGCACCTCGTCCACCACTGCCACCTTCTCCGGTCTCGGGCTGTCCACGATCGGCTCCTCGGGCTGGCCCGGGCATCTGGACTTAACGAGACGCCTCGAAGAACTCCGAAGGGGCTCGCCTCGTCGGGCGGCTCATGCCCTCGGGCACTCACCTTTAAGCTCTCCCAGCTGGCAGGAAGGCGACCAGATGTCTTAGGCGATCAGCAGATTAATTGATGATGCCCCATGACTCTATCACCACCGATGCACCACCCCTGATGCACCACCCCTGCACGACCGCCGATGCACTGACCGCCGAGGCACCATCCGGAAACCTAAGCCGAGACGGCCAGCTCCTCCTCGGTGGCCCGCACCCTGGCCGGGTCCAATTTCACCCCTGGGCCCATGGTCGAGGCCAGCGTCACCGAACGCACGTAACGCCCCTTGGATGCGGCCGGCCTGGCTCGCTGGAGCTCGTCGAGAACCGTCCGGACATTCTCCAGCAGTTGGGCCCGATCGAACGACACCTTGCCCACCGGGACGTGGATGTTGCCCACCCGGTCAGTTCGGTATTCGACTCGGCCGCCCCGGAACTCAGTCACTGCCCGACCCACTTCGTTGGTCACCGTGCCCGTCTTGGGGTTGGGCATGAGGCCACGAGGCCCCAACACTCGTCCCAGCTTGCCGACCTGGCCCATGAGGGCAGGCGTGGCAATGGCCACATCGAAGTCGAGGAACCCGCCCTGGACCCGCGTCACCAGGTCGTCGGCCCCCACCACATCGGCGCCTGCCTCCCGAGCCTCGGTGGCGGCTTCGCCGGCCGCGAAGACAGCGACGCGTACCGTCCGTCCGGTGCCCGCGGGCAGGGATACGGTGCCCCGGACGATCTGCTCGGCCCGGCGAGGGTCGACACCCAGGCGGACGGCCAGCTCGACGGTCTCGTCGAAGCCAGCCGAGGCCAGGCTCTTCACCAGGTCGACTGCCTCACCCAGGCTGTGAAGCTGCTGACGATCGAAGCGCCGTCTGGAATCTGTGTACTTCTTGCCCTTGGTCATGATGCCTTCCTCTCCATCTCTGACGCCGGGACCCCCCGCGTCGGGGTGCCTGGCGTCGGGGTGCCTGAGCCGGCGATGACTATTCCCATGGACTTGGCCGTACCCATCACCTGGCGCTTGGCCGACTCCAAGTCATTGGCATTGAGATCAGGCTGCTTCACCTGTGCGATCTCGATCAGCTGGGTGTCAGTGATGGTCCCGACTGTCTGCTTCCCGGTGGACGTTGCTCCCTTCTCCAGTCCAGCCGCCTGACGCAGGAGCACCGCGGTGGGCGGCGTCTTGAGGACGAAGGTGAACGAGCGGTCCTCGAAGATAGTGATCTCGACCGGTATGACGGTGCCCCGCTGCGCCTCGGTGGCTGCGTTGTACTGCTTGCAGAATTCCATCGTCTGTACGCCGTGGGGACCAAGTGCGGTGCCCACCGGTGGCGCAGGAGTGGCCTGTCCGGCAGGCAATTGGATCTTGACGATGGCAGTAACGCGTCGCTTGGCCATGGGCGCTTCAATCTCTTTCTGCTGTGTGGGATGGCTGGTGAGCTGCGTATGCCGGCTCCGCCTCCCGAGGCGGCAGGGCCGGGAAGGTGGATCAGAGCTTGGCGACCTGGCTGAACTCCAGCTCGACGGGCGTCTCCCGCCCAAAGATGTTGACCAGAACCTTGAGCTTGAGCTGATCAACGTTAATCTCTGCAATCTGGCCGGAGAAGTCAGCGAACGGCCCTTCCTTGACCCGTACTGTCTCCCCCACCTCGTGCTCCAGGCGTGGCCTGGTTTTTCTGATCTCAGCGCCCTCCGCCTTGACCTGCAGGATGTCTTCGACCTCCCGGCGAGACAGCGGAGTCGGCTTGGTCCCAGGGCCTACGAAGCCGGTCACACCGGGCGTATTGCGTACGACCGACCATGAGTCGTCATCGAGCTGGCAACGGCACAGTAGGTAGCCGGGGAAGACCTTCTTCGACACCACCACCTTCTTGCCGCCCTTGAACTCGACCACGTCCTCCATCGGGATCACCACCTCATGGATGCGGTCCTCCATGTTCATCGACGAGATCCGGCTTTCCAAGTTCGATTTCACCTTGTTCTCATAGCCGGCGTAGGTGTGCACCACGTACCATTGTCCCACTCGGTCATAGGGGCTCTCGGGTAGCGTCGCCACATCCTCGGGTGGCCCTGCTCCCGAATCTCCGAGTGCATCGGTCGATAGGGATTGCTCTGCAGGTTGAGGCAATTCGTCCGTCATGTTCCGAGGAGGGTCATTACTACCTTTTGGAAACCAAAATTGAGGGCGAATATGAATGAGATCAGCAGCACCAGCGTGACCAGGACCACACTCGAGTAGTTGACAACCTCAGCCCGAGTTGGCCAAGCCACCTTGCGCAGCTCGGCGCGAACCTGGCGGAGGAACTCGGCGGGTGTGGTACGAGGTGCCGAGCGAGGGGCGGGCCGGGCTCGGGTCGATACCTGAGGCCGCGCCGGCGCGCCCGAACCATCGGGGTCCACCTGGCCCTGTCGTTGCATCATTCGCTTGGTCTGACGGTTCACTGGAATACCTCGTAGGCAAGTGGCCGAGCAGGGCAGGAGGGACTCGAACCCCCAACCGCCGGTTTTGGAGACCGGTGCTCTGCCAGTTGAGCTACTGCCCTTGGGGGGCTTCCTGGAGGATAGCACCGGAGCGTCGGAATCGCCGTCAGGCGCCGGCTCCAAGCGGGATCAGGCGAGGGGGTCAGGCCCGCGGTATCAGCCAGCCAGGCCGATCCGGCTGCCCCGCCCTCGGTTGACCAGCACTGCGCCTGCCACCCCCGCCGCCCCCACTGCCAGGGCCAGGCCGCCCACGTAGCCCACCCGCCGCCCGGTGAGCACGGAGCGGATGGCCCCTCGCTGCCCGACCTCCTCCAAGCCAGCCAATATGGCCCCCACCAATCCCGGAGGTGGCTCGGGTTCCTGAGCCCTCAGCTGGTGGAGGACTCTCAGCAGTCGGCGGTACTGCACCATCTCGGCCTGACAGCGCAGACACCCCTCGACGTGGCGTACCACTCGACGCTCAGCCGTCTCGGGACCGTCCATGATCTGAGGCAGCAGATCAGCGACCTCCTCACATCGCACGAGCGTGCTCCTCGTCAACTCGCTCCTCCCGGGTGGGGAAGAGGCGCTCACGCAGCTTGCGCCTGGCTCGGTGCAGGCGCACTTTGGCCGCGGTCTCCGAGATGCCCAACTCGGCCGCGATGGCCGCGTGGGGTAGGTCGTACAGATCCCGCAGCACGACCACCTCCCGCAGCCGCGGTGGCAGGGCCTGAAGGGCCACCGATACCCGGTCCCGCTCCATGGACACCCCGGCCATGGCCTCGGGATCGTGATCCACCCGTCGATCGGGCAATGGGCTGTCGTCGTCAAGGGGCTCGTGGCGAGTCCGGCCACGGCGCACCAGGGAGGTCGCCGCACAGTTGGCCGTTATGCGGTAAATCCAGGTACTGAAGGAGGCATCCCCTCGGAACTGGCGCACGCTCCGGTAAGCCCGAAGGTACGAGTCCTGGACCACGTCACAGGCGTCATCCACGTCACCGGTCAAACGAAAGGCCAGCCCGTAAACTTCCGAGTAGGTGGCCCTCACCAGATCGTCAAAGGCTGACCGATCGCCGGTCTGGGCGCGTCTCACCAGCTCGAATACGTCAGATGCCGTCGGGTCGGTCTTCACCGGTGATTCGACCATCGGGCGCGCCAGTTGGTTACCGCTGTGCGCCGCACAGGTGGGTTTCCCTGGTCCAGCGCACCAGTGTGAGACAAAGTGATTCTCCTCCCGACGCCTACCGGGTCTCCTTGTGCAGCGTGTGCTGGCGGTCCCAGCGACAGTACTTCTTCATCTCGATCCGCTCCCGATCGTTTTGCTTGTTCTTCATGGTGATGTAGTTGCGCCGCTTACAGACGTCGCAGGCGAGTGTGACCTTTATCCGCTTCTCATTCTTTGCCATTTCGGGGTCTCCTTCTCCTCGTCCCCCACTGTCTGTCCTCCATCGCTCGTCCTCCATCCACCTGAGGTCCGGTGCCAGTAGCGGCGGTCGGACTCGAACCGACGACCCCACGATTATGAGCCGTGTGCTCTAACCAGCTGAGCTACGCCGCCATGGGTCTTGCTGAGCCCCCTGTCGGAATCGAACCGACGACACCAGCCTTACCATGGCTGTGCTCTACCGACTGAGCTAAGGGGGCGGTGCCAGTGGTGGTCAGGCACCTGACCGCGTTACTCGATGATAGCTCGGGAAGGCTCTAGTGTCGCCAGATGGATGTGCGCCTGGCCACCTTGGCTGACGCGGAGGCCATCCGGTCCATCTACAACGCGGAGGTGACCGGATCGAGCACCACCTTCGACATGGTCCTTCGAAATGCTGACGACCAACGGAACTGGCTGGCTGCGCACTCGGGTGCCCATCCCGCCATCGTTGCCGTAGACAATGCGGCGGTGCTCGGCTTCGGCTGCCTGTCCACCTACCGGGCCCGACCGGGTTACACCACCACCGTGGAGGACTCTGTCTACGTTGGCTCCGGCCACCGGGCCCGAGGAGTGGGCCATGCCATCCTCAACGAGCTGCTTGGCTTGGCAACTGCGCACGGGTTCCACGCGGTAATGGCCCGGATCGCCGACGGTAACCCGGCCTCCGTCGGCCTTCATCGCAGTGCCGGGTTCGACCTGGTCGGAGTCGAGCTGGAGGTGGGACGCAAGTTCGGCCGCTGGCTGGACGTGACGCTCATGCAGCGCCTGCTCGGATCGGACTAGCGATCACGCACGGCGAAGGCCCCGGCGGTGGAACAGCGACTTCTGGATGAGCAGGAGGATAACCGCTCCCACGATGGCGACCAGGATCTCGATGATGATGTTGCTGGAGGCATTCGAGCCGCCTCTGACGAGATGCAGCAGTAGGCCGCCGATCACCGCTCCCACGATGCCGGTGACGGTGTCGCGTACAAACCCCATCCCGCCACCACCTACCAACTTGCCTGCGATCAGCCCGGCAATCAGTCCGATGACGATCCAGGTGATGATGTGGTGACCCGCGACGGGGGCAAAGGCAAGCAACATGGTTCTCCTAAGGTCGACCGCAAAGATGCGGCGTCGTTGATCTTACCCCTCGGTAGCGGTCCCAACCACTGTTCGCTTCGGCGCACCAAGTGCCGACTCAGCTCGCTTCGACAGGACAGCCGAGCGCCATTGATTGCGGGCCTGACTGCGAGCCCACGCCCGGCGAGCCCAGTGGGCGACCGGGGTACCCGGGATGATGGCCAGGACAACCGCCGCCAACAGCAGGGCCGCCGTGCTGGAGTGATGCAATCCATCCAGCAGGGGAGCTCCGCCCTGGGTCTCGAAGAGAGTGACACCCACGGCGAGGGCAATCAACAGGCTGCGAAGCCGGCCCGCCGCCACGGGGGCCAGCAGCACCAATCCCCAAGCCACGTACCATGCCTGCACCACCGGGGCCAACCAGACGAAGGCCAACAAGGTGATGGCCATGGCCTTGAGGCTCCCCAGGCGCTCGCTGTTCCATAGCATCAGCAAACCGATGCCTGCTGCTCCGGCCAGTCCCAGCACCCGCACCACGGTCAGCACCGTGGTGCCACTGATCCCCAGCCCGGCCAGGTGCACGAGTGCACCGGCCAACTCGCCGATGTCGGTCACCGGCGCCATCACCGACCGCACCGTCCCAGGGGTACCCAGGGCCCACAACCACCCCCAGCCCAGGCCGGTTATGGCTGAGAGGCCGGCCATGACCGCCACCGAGGCGATGGCGGCGGTGACCACGGGTCTCACCCGCTCTCGCCAGCTCACATGGGACCCGATCCACTCCCAGCCGATGTAAACCACTCCCACCGCGGCCGGCACCTTGACGGCGGTGGCCAGGCTGCACAGAATGATCCCCACCAGCGGTCGGCCCTCCTTGGCCAGAGTGACTCCGGCAACCAGCAGCCCGATCATCAGGGCATCATTGTGGGCCCCTCCCACCAGGTGGAGCAGTGTTACCGGGTTGAGCACCGCTAGCAGGAAGGCCTGAGCTGGGTCTCGCCCGTAGGCACGAGCCAGGCGCGGGATGAACCAGGCCACCAGCCCCACCCCGGCCACGGCCATAAGACGCAGACCCACGACAGTGGCCAGGACCCGATGCCCGACCAGGTTCACCAAGCCGCCGTCGAGACCCAGAAAAAGGGGCCCATAAGGCGCAGGCGAGTTGCCCCAGAACGGGTCAACTGAGGCGTTGTACGGGCTGGCTCCGAGGACGTTCGGCCCGTACAGGTACGGACTTATGTGGTGGCTGATCATCTCGCCCTGAGCGGCGTAGCTGTAGACGTCGCGGCTGAACAGTGGCGGGGCGAGGAGCAGGGGGAGTATCCAGATGGCTCCCACGATGGCCAGGCTGCGGACCCGCACGCCTGGCCGCCGGGCCAGCTGACGGGCCAAGTCGTACCACACCTTTACCAGCAAGAGCATGCCCCCATACACCGTCACCATGCCGAGGAGCAACCCCCCGGTACTGGCCCCTGGGCCGGGAAGACCGAAGAACCAGGCACCGGTCGTCTTGAGGGCAAACGGGGAGGTGGGCTGGGAGGCCCCGATGATGATGGCGATGATGGCGACCAGACCGAGCAGGGCCGGCCGGCGCAGGAAGGCTGTGTCCTGCATCCCTGTCCCATGCGTCTCGGCCGGCAGGTCCTGCGGATCAGGGACGTCGCCGGTCTGCAGCGCGCTCACCGCCGTCGCCCCCCACCCCGCCCGGGGAGCGAAGCGAAATTGCCCAAGGCGGTCAGCCCAGGCGCGTACCAACGGTGGCGATTCCACCCTCTGATTGTGCCAGACTTTGCGAACTCGTTACATCCGCGGCCTGTCTCCCCGCCTCAGCACCTGGCCCGCCCCGGATCGAGCCGTTGCCAGACGATATCTCCATCGGCCACAATGGTGGGTCGCATGGAACCAAGGCACGGATGGTTTACAGCTCGTCGGGGGGGGAATGTTGGCGAGATGACCAGGGAAACCAGAGACTCATGACCGGTCCAGTGCAATCAGGCCGTGCGACAGGTGGTGCGCGGGGCGCGGGCAATTCGGGAGGCGGCGCCGACGAGGCGTACCGGGGACTGCGGACGACGGAACTCGTCTAGGCGGTGGTTGCGGCGGCCGCGGTGGTGATCGCCTCTTATGCCTCGGGGACGGGAACAGGTTCGTTCCCGTCCCGGTTGGGATGGCTTTTCTACACTGTCATTCTCTCGGCGTACATCGTGAGTCGCGGGATTGCCAAGGCGGGGAGTAGGAGATCAGGATGACCTGTCTGTAGAGAGCCAAGGAGGAGAGGGATCACATGAGCACAGATCATGCGTCAAGCGAGGAATCGGGTACCGACGAGCCTCAGTCTGAATCGGCTTCTGACCTCAGTGCAGACGGCGCAGCCGAGTGCACGCCGAGCAAGGACCAGGCTGAGGAGAACCGGGAGAATGATCCGCTCGCCTGACTCGGCGTCACTGTGCCCTATGACCGACGCTCGGGCGGGCCCAGGACCGTAAGGGCGGACGACGTGGGAACCGTACTCATCGAGGATCTCATAATGGTGGGCCGGGGAGGATTTGAACCTCCGTAGGCTGTGCC